>ENA-UOTZ01000079-UOTZ01000079.1-compost-metagenome-genome-assembly--contig:-NODE-79-length-68110-cov-14.462967_pt1 | contig 68110 bp, 52 predicted proteins | sample MGYA00238144_ERZ746983 | MGnify/ENA primary metagenome ERZ746983 (study PRJEB28759, sample SAMN06268863) | compost metagenome | isolation source: single cell | place: USA: California, Emeryville, Joint...
CAATACGATCTAGTTGGCACTTTTCTGGCTGACACCTATCATTTCATCAAGCTGACTGCATATAGTTGCATGAATGATACATCTCAGCCTGACGTCGTATGCAAGCCTTATGATGACGTCATGAAAGCACTAACGGGTGCCACTGTTGAAGTCCAAGTGTTTTTCTCGAATACATTATTCTCACCAGCGAACTATTCAGTTCCAATCGATCATTACATGAGTAATTTGTACTGGAAAACCATGGCAGGTCAGCAGACTATAAACTCAGATATTTTCGTGAATGAACAGATAATAACAACAGACGACAATATATGGCTCACGGGCATGGGTACGCACATCATCACATCCTATCAAATAGACCCATCGGAGGAGAGACCTCAATCTTCAGCCCTCGAAACTGTAGGTTCACAAAATTATGTCCTCGCCAATCTTTACTTCAGAAAAAGTGCGAATAAATACTCAACTTACAGAACATTTCCAAAAGTTCAGCAGGCATTGGCTTCCGTTGGTGGCATTTTCAGCTTTTGCGTTGGAGTTTTTGGAACACTTGCGTTATTCTACACAAGACAACAATTTGCTATCACAATAGCGAATGAAATGTACGACTTCGATCTAGAAGACCCTCCTTCTAATGGAAAACCAACAAGAAAATGCTGCCGCAGAAAACATCAGCCCAAAGCGACAAATCGAGTAGCTCAGTTAAATGATTCGGCTTTAAATTTAGCACCAGAATCCATTGAAAAGAAGGCAAATTATAGCGAAAAAAACGGATTGGATTTGTATTTGGAAAAATTCGCAAAATACTCTAGCCATAATCGAAAGCAACTGAAATACACTTTTTTCGATTTTATGATAGGGCTGCTGTGCTGTCGAAAGAGGTATAAAGATCGGCTTGCAGCCAAAGCAACGGGCATGGTCATACAAGATATTGATATTCTGCAAATTCTCAAAAAGCTTCAAGAGACTGACAAATTAAAGAGGATTCTACTCAATGAGCACCAAACCAATATTTTTTCATATTCTCGGCCTCCATTGGTCACTCTGAAGGAACCACGGCAGAATATTAATCCACCAGTTACAAAAAATCCGGATCCTTCGTCTACTCTGGAAGGTTTCCGAAGAAGAGGCCCTCGCAAGAAAACAGTCATAAAAAGGAGTGTCCAACTTCTGGAAAGTCAACAAGAATACAATGACCTCCATAAATTCGCTAAACTATTCCAAAGTTACCAACAACTCATGAAATCGAAACATCAGTCGCCACTTGATGACAAAATATTGAAGATACTGGACTATGAAATGGACCAGACGCTATTCGATTTGGCGATGGAGGCACGCTCCAGTAAAGAGACACCTCAATGGTACGCTCAACTCATCGGTGTGAAGATTTTTGCCGATATACTGGAAAAGAAAAGGGCGAAAAATACTCGTCGCATGAACAAGCTCGAAGCAGCCGAATTAATAGCGAAAAAGTGGAAAGAGAATTGGAAACTTAGTCGTGCTCTGCAAAATGAACCAGACCCTGAAAAAAGAAAGATTATTCGCAGAAAAACGATGCTGATACCACATTCTAGGTTAGTCTCGACACCTAAAAGACCTAACGAAACAGAGTCAGCGAGTAATAATGATGAAAAAACAGTAGATATAACATCGGATATGGCAAGGCTAAACAATAATGCTGAAGAGAACTCCTCTCTCAGCAAACCGCCTCCGGTGGAGAGGTATCAAAGTGCAGATATGTCAAGCAATTCTGGATTGAGAAGAAAAGAAAGTCATCAGAATTCTTTACTTCTTGAAGAAACCCTCTCTGAGACCATTTCAATGGATAGATCCTCTCAGAGGGTATTATTAAATACAGTCCCTGAGAAATCTCACGGACCAAGCAAATGGGGACCCAGAAGGCTCGATCCGATTAGATCCACGAAAAAGAAAGAAAGGACACCGAGCGAGCAACCAGAAAGAAATAAGAAGAAGAATAATGGTATACTTTTCGATGAATTCACTCGGAAAGAGGCCATTGAGTCCGCTCATAATTCTTTTGATCATATTTTTATCTAAGAGAAAGTGCCTGGAAATTTGAAGGTAAAGTGATATTTTTTGATTTAATCAAGACAAGTCATTATATCTCGCTGCTCATTTTTTTTTTTGAAATTAGCTCATTTTAGCAATTTATTTTAGAATTCAGTTTCTTGAAAGATAATCTTACTTTACTAAAACTGGTAGCGAGATTTTCTAACTAGAGTTGAGTTCTTGAAATATTCGGCTCTGAAAGCCGTGTGTAATGTGAGATAGTAAAAAAGTCTATTCTAAATTTTATTTTCCGTCCATTACCAATTATTTTTTCATTCATTCGATAAAATCTTATTTGATCAGAGCCTCTTTATCTGGAATCAGTTCGCTTGGACTCTAGTAAATTTCAAGCTATATGGAATGGTCTTCGTGTTTCTAAAAGGAATTAGTCCTGATTCAAATTTGATTTGGTTTCTAAATATACTAGAAATTGCTTCAACTAGCAGTTCCGTTTATGAACCAGCTAATGCTTAAAAGCTTGCCGCTTCTCTGAAGTGTAACTAGTAACACTTGTTTTGGCACTTGGCATCACATTTGTTAACTTTTTTCGATGTTATTTAAAGGGAAATTTGTTTTCAGGTTGCTGCTGTAGGTGAGTAATTTCTGTAACTTGATAAGATCTCGAGCCCTTTTGATTTTGTAATAATTTTCAATTCAAAACGATTTGAGTTAATTCTTTTAAGAAAAAATGAATTTGATCGATACAGGAGAGTTTGAACGAGATAGATACGTATTGCTACAGGAAGAACGGGTCCTACAAATGTGGAACAATGAATATGAGAAGAACAAGATTGGTTTCTTCGCAAATATTTTCTCTAACTCTCAAGAAAATGAAAGCGCAGATTCAAATGACGACTCAGCTACTCCTTTTGTGAGCGAAATTCAGAATGACAACTGGTTCTTAGACGATTCTGATAGAGATTACTGTCCTGCAAACGGTGTCTATGAAGAGCAATCTGGAAATGAAAAGGATCAAGTAGTTCCAGAGGATTTCCAAAGAAGCGTGGAACCACACAACATTGATCAAGAGGAGCAAATTCAGGAAGAAGATATCAATGTATTCAATCCCAAAGAAGATTCATTGGACCATGAGGCTTTTCTAGCAACAGCCAATGTACGTGAAGCACCTTCGAAACACCTCTAAAATGCGATGGAGGTTGAATCTTCAAAAACCTCAGAAGGGCTTACGCACTTGCAATTTGAAAATTCAGATGACACTAGAAACGCTGTAAAGATCCTACCTAAATCAAATTTCAGAAAATTAAATGATTCGAGAAAGGAAACATCTAGAAAGAGGTCATAAGTGGCGGTTCTATTCTAAGAAACTAGAACTGAATACAACTTAGAGAGGCTTATTATTCCTTGTCTTTCTTTTCCTTGGAAATCATCTTCTGCATAAACTTTCATAATTAAAATCTGATATACATTTTCCTTATGAACTTAGAGAAATTTGCTTGCAAGCAATAATTCTTCGATCAATCTTAGCTCGTCTGGATTTCAGTACATATGATCACTTGTTTCATAAAGTACTCTAGCAATCATCGACAAGGGTATTATTCCCTTCGAGATAAATATTTTTTTCTCCTGACAATTCATGGTTCTCTCGATTGGGAGTATGTGGCTGTAAATTAGAGATTTGTCTACAGGTCTGCAGCTAATGAAACTTAAATCAATTTGTTCTTAAGACCAATTTAACTGTCATTATATCTCCAGTTTTGACTTCATTTTACCTATTAAATTATTGCCATGCTAACCAAACATAACTATGAAATTTTACAATGATATTGAACTAATCAAAAGATTTACAAGCAAATGAAAATCGCTGCTTTACTTTACACTAGTTTGCTGAAAGAAAGCTAAGAATCTTTAAACACCATCGTTGAATTTCATTTAGCATTTTGATTCTCGTTTTAAGCGACAAGAGTACTTATGTCTTTCTGAACTGATCATTCTTTTATTAACATTGGGATCAATGAACTCATCTATATTTTCAAGAGCTCTTTTCATCTGCGTTTTGGGTTTATGCTTTATCTTTGTCAAATAAATAGAATCAGAAGATTTCGGGCGCTCTCAATCTTCAAAATAATAAAATACCGCATGGATAGAAAGCTGAGTTGGATTTAATAAATAAGTTATTTAAAATAGTTATCTCTGGCACAATCTCACATTCTAAATTAAGCGATACTGGCTTTAACGTTTTTTTCCCTTAATGACTCACATTCTGATCATACACTGGTTTCAAAAGACTTTGAAATTCTTATTAATAGAGTGCTATTCAGCGTTCATTTATTTCTGATTAGACCAGACGCTCAGAAGACCATGATCAAGGATACGCTCAATTTGAGTCGCACTGAAGATGGAATTTTTTGAAAAGAGTCAGGAACTACTCACATCGTCATAACGCTACAATCAAAATTGCCAAGCCTGCCCTACCGAGATTATGGTTCAGATAGAGACATCTACAAGCGTATCTGAGTTTCTTTACCAAACTTAATATTACGAACTCTTACTCTTGTTTGGAAGAATCATCATGTTTAAAACAGCAAACTACTTATTAACTTAACCAATTAGTTTCGTTTCTGATAGAAATGCAGTGAGCAAATAAAATAAATATTGAAAAGGTTCTATTGAGATCCAAATGCGCTCTCGAATTATAGCGTCGACGCTGTTCGATTCTATTTTCGTAATTTAATCACGAAGCATTTGAATTTCTGAATTTTAATGCTTTAATTCTTTTAGAATTAAATTAAACACCAATTAAAAACATGTTCTCAGTTCTGAGATATCGAGGGCCATAAAGATTTCAACGACTCATCTTTTCTATGAAAAAAGTTCTAAACATCGATGCTTGATCTTATTCATAGAATTAGATAATTTTTGAAATTAAGAATGGAAACTCGTAGCAAAAAGATGGGAGTAAGGACAGCGGAGCCTTTCTCTCAAGCTCAAATGACTGAAAAAGAGCACAAGAGTAACACTTTGAGGGTTCCGATGAAGAAAAAGAAACAATTACTCTATAAGCAAATTTCCAACGAGACCCGAGCAGAGATCGTCCGCAGGGTGATCGACCAGAGAGAATCCGTTGCTGAGGTATGGAATGATTGAAATCTCTCTAGAATAGCTTATTACGAACTAATAGGTGTCTAGAGATCTCAATATTAAATATACAACTGCCAGTTCCATCGTTGAAGTTTATAGAAGGGTTGGAAGAATTGATAGAATACCACAGAAGCAAAGAAAACGAAAACCGAAAATTATTAAAGGAATCAAATTAAAAAAGGAGGAAGAAGTAGTCAAACAAGAATTTTTCACAAAAAATGAAGAAAGTGTAGACAGTGTCAAACTGGAAGAAGGCTCTAAGTGCTCATTTGAAAAGACTATGAGCAACCAAAGCAGTGTGAATCTGGATTTGCAGCAAATGAAATTCGAATTCGCTGAGAATGAAAGCAAGAGAGACTTACCTCCTCAGAAACCGCAGTTTCAAGGTCCTGGAACAGTGATGCCGCCGACGATGGGTCTGAGGCAAGATTTTCAACCAATTCAAAGGACTTTTCCTTCAATGGATTGGAGTAGACAAGCAAATCCTTTAATAAATCCCATGATACTGCCTTTTCCTCAAAATTTTATGCAGGGAGGATTGACACCTGCTTACTATCCAGGAGCCTCACATGTTCAAAATTTTATCAGCCGACCTCAGGCACCTGTTTTCTTTTCTACAGCGAGAAATCAGGGAATTTTGAATCCGAACTCGAATGTTGGAAGGAGCATTTTCGACCCGACAAAGAAGATTCCGGAGCAATAGGTACAACTCGAGGATGCTATATGAAAGGATAAGATCAAAAATAACGATATGATGATGTGACGATAATATGACTTTTGGCTAGATTGCTTGAAAGACACATCATTGAATAAAATTTCCTCACAAGCATTACGCTTTTGCTTGGAAGATGAAATGAAATTTGGAGCTTAGAGATTTTGAAAAGTGGAAAGATATGTATTCATTCATTGTTATTCAGATGCTGAATAATTGCACCATTAATAATGCTTTCAGAAACTCTATTTTTTTTCTACAACAATTCCTGTAAATTGTGAAACTTGAAAGCATTTCTATTTAATCCAATGGCTTTTTCAATTGAGTTTCGATGCAAATAATGTTAAATGATGCAAAGAAAAGTGTGAATTATATCGAACTTGTAATGAGTATTTTCACCCTGCGAAAAGTTTTCCTTGTCAATGATAAGAGCTCTCCTTTAGTCTAAGTTTAGTAAACGCTAATATTTCTCTGATTCTCCGTTTATATTATATTTTCTGATTCTAAAACTTGCTTCGAAAGGCCTGATAAAAGAGCATCACTGTGTTTGAAGAAAGCGGATTCGGATGATTTAGTGTATTAATTTGTTATTAAATAACATACACTCCATACTTTCGAATAATGCAAAATTCCTAAAGTATACTCTAACGAATATTAGTGATTAAAGTCATATTTTACAATTCATGCATAGTCTCCCGAAATTTCTATTAGCACTGCCATAAGTGCAACAGCTCGCTGTTTTCTCCCATCAAGGTGATCTCAACCTCTAAAAAGGATAACTAATCGGTGTCTTCAAACCATGTGCCAATTGCAGATAGGGAGAGATTGTATTAAAACTATCTGAAAATTGCACGAATGGCTGGTTTCCAAGTCTCATCTGATTCATTGCTTGCATATTCGAGAGCAGCGGCAGCATATTTAAAGCTCGAGTCTGACTCAAGCCAACATTTCCTATGCCATAACCTCCATTCTGTAGGAAATTATAACCATATGAATGATTCCAAGGCCTCAATGGAACCTGCCCTCCCAATGGAGAGGGTTCTAGGCATATTGGTCCCAGACTAAATTCTTTGTTATTTTTCATGAGATCGTGCGTTTGGTTCATAAAAACATGCTTTGCGCTATCCATCGGGGAGCCGATTTGGCAAAGTCCCGGTTCGATGCGGGTGATGGGTTTGGAGCCCTCATTTTCGCTTGATTTCGTGCATTCTTCCATTTCTTCTTCCTTGATACTCACATCTTTTTTCTTTTGGGCTTTTTCCATGATTTTCATAGCTTTCTTGCGGTATTTCTGCGGAATTTTCTCCACTCTGCCCTGCTTTTTATAGATATGCACGATTGAACTCGCTGTTGTGTAATTGACGTTCAAATCTCTTGCGACCTAAAACATAATATAACAATCAGTTGCATAGTTTAAGTTACTCTAGAGAGTCTTTCTTTTGCAATGATGACTCTGCGGATAATCACCTCTCGTAGTTCGTTGGAAACCTGTCGATAAGGCTTAACGGTCTTTCTTCTACCAAGATCTGCTGATAAAGATGGGCTGTAAGGCGGGGAGGATCCGTCGACTTCCTCAGCCTTGACAATGGATTTGCCTGTTTCTTCGTAAGAGACCATAGTGGTTTGGTTATTTGTGTGGAAATTTTATTTACTATATAGATCTTTTCTTCTCTCTGATTAAGTAGTTGAGCTCGAATCAAGGTGTAGGGAACCTTTAAACTACTCAAAGAGTCTTCGGTAATTAATATAATACCGCATTCGAGAAGGAAATGATCGATTTTCTATAATCATTAGCTATATGTCATCTATTTTTGCCGAAATTGTTTAACTATAACATCTTAATGCCGATTCCCTCGATATCACGATTAAGACCAATCAAATCTATTAAATGCTCTCAGAATCAATTTTATAAACAAATTAACGATCACGGAATTTGCGAAGTTCCAGATTTTTTTAATTAGATCGTGAGCATAGCGTCTAAAAGCGATTAATTCGACAAGGTTGCTCTGGGTAATGAAACTGAGTTTACAACCCAGTTAAGACGCGATTTCATGAAATACCTTCTATCCAAGACTCATTTTGAAGGAAATCACGCCTTCAGCGTTGCCTTAGAGTTTATCAGGAGTTGCTTTGGCATTTCAGCAGTTTATGAGAAAAAAAGAGAACCAAATCGTTAAGTTTTAATCGTTAATATATTACCTAGGGTAAACTGTTACTTGTCAGAAAAGAACAAATTATTAGGTTGGCAGCCATTCAATTCACTTTAACTGGAAGCAACCTGAGTTGCTGGGAATTGGATGCATTTTAACGAGAGAAATTATCAAACTTTTTCAAACAAGATCCTCATTGCATGAGAGTACTAATCAGTAGAGGAAAAAGCTATGAAATTGTGAGGGTTTTTGGAGGGGTGAGTGATGAATAATTCAATTTGATCAGAAATGGGGATGTTCAAGAAAAAAAAGGGAAGAAAGTGAAGAGAAGAGAAGACTCACCTCAATGGGCTGAGCATTCGAGTCAACATATGCATGAAAGAAAATGAAAGAAAATCGAATTGCTGCGGTTTCTCGAACGTGATATGAAAATCAGGATCAATATACACAAGAGGAATATTATGCTTAAATGGAAACTTTAGCTCAAAAAGTTTGTTTTCGAAAGAGAAGCTACATAATATGCATGGAGCGGATCAACAAAGCATGATCGAGGACTATAGTAAGGGATGTTTGATTTTTTCAAGATTGATAGTTGGATTAGAAAACTATCAGATTTTGCATCCAAATATCACGTTCAATGAAATTAAGGCAGTTGCATTCAAGGATCAGGGTTTGAGTCTTCACATGGTTAATTTCAATCTCGTCGGGTAGGAAAAGAAATATTCAGTGTTAATATATATTTTCAAAATAAAGGTAGAATTATTTTCAAGAAGAACGACAATTCATTGTAAGAGGTAAAGAGAATAGACTCCTCCAACATTGGACACCTCATTATTCTTATGGCAAAGAGAAATTTTTTTAGTTAAGAAATCAATGAAGCGAGCTCCTTAGTTTGTTTTTTTTAAATTGATATACAAAAAAGCTCTGTCTCCAATGCAAGTTTTGAAGGAGCTTTGCTCAGATCCAATTCGAATCCGCTAACAGTGCTCCCTCTTTTGTTTTCGTAGGCATTTGTCGGTAGAATTATTAATCTTTCTCAAATTTAGGAGTATGGAGGGTAAATCTCCGCCTAGTAATCAGAAGTATTCTCTTGAGCACGCTGCCTGGGTAGCTTCTCTTGAAGATTTGATCGTCATTCCTCTCCAGGCTGAAGGAAAAGCGGTTTCGAACTCGTAGATTCAATCTTTTCAAAAAAAAAAAAGGAACCAAGGCTCAAATTCAATAGGGATTTTCAGAGCTGCATCTATAGAGTTTCAATTATCCAGAGTTAACTGTTTCGTGGGAGAGCAGACAGTGCGGGCAGCTCCTGATGACTATGTGATTCTTATCATACTAAATTAATTAAACAGCTCGTAACAAAGCTCCAAAAGATTGCTTTAGAAATCCAGTTCTTCGAATTAGAATTTCCCATAAGGCCTTACTTCGTTTACGCAAGGCGAATGAATGAAATTTAAGAATTCTGACAAATACACAGAAAATTTGCATTTTCCATATTTTAAGTTTCTCTTGATATTCAAATTACACGCTTGCTCATCCTCAAATCAAAAGCAACTTAAAATCTTAGAGTAGCTGCATTTTCATGAGTTTTTCTGAGAATTCAGATTTCTTTTTAAAATTTTTATCATTTCAACTCAGCTTAATATTGCCAGAGGGTTATGATTTTAAACACATGCTGAATTTAGTTAATATTGTCTATTTTTCCAATTTAATACCAATAGCTTGATACAGACATATGCAATATATCATTTAAAGCTTCTTTGGCTTTGACTGGGCTCTCATGTGGGTCTTTGGGGCGTCCAACTTTGGGTCTGGCATCTTGGCGAGCTTGTTGACGAGGTCTTGGTTATCGCTGGATTGGATCGTAATGTCATCAATGAAATTGCTGCCAACGGTGTTCTTCACGGTAGCATCGAAGGTTCTGTTTCCAGCGAATTCCCATGGCTTTTTGGTTTGGCTGTCCCATCCTCTGACACCATAGATGACGGCATTGTGGGAGTCAACGGTGTTAGTGTTGTTGCCGGTGACGGTAACAGTGGTTTGAGTGCCACTCTTCCATCCAGCTTCAAGGAAGGTTTTGATTCCTTTGTGATGACGGCTGTGGTTGTGGTGGCAGCCTCTGCTGGAGTTTCTTTTGTTCATTGGCTTGCCAGCAATGAACTCAACGCTGGATTCTTCAGTCATAGCAATATCGCTATCATCAATCATTTCGACGAATCCGGATGGCTTTCTGGTTCTGTTGTGGGTCTTGTTGGTGTTGTTTCCTGGGAGGTAGGTGTTTTGGAAGTGGCGGATTTTACCAGCTTGGAAGGCTTCAACGGTTGCACCGGTGGCGGTGGTGTTAACTTCTTGGGCGTGATAGACGGCAGCAACACCTCTAGCGATGGACTTAGCGACGACGGTGCCGTTGACAGCGACCTTTTCTCCGTAACCGTATCCAACTTTTTCAGCGACAGCAACACCAGTGGTGCCATTGCCGTTCCTAAGCCAGGTATGTCCACCGAAGCGGGCACCTCCTTGCTTGGTTTGGTTGTAAGTAGTGCCTTGGAAAGCGAAGGTCTTATCATCGGTGAATCCGACGCGGCCTCCGAAAGTGGCGAGTGGTTGCTTGCCAGTGGCGCTAGCGTTGACAAGAACACCTTCTTTAACATGAGCCTTGGAGTTTCTGGTGACAGTGAAAGCACCCAAAGAAGTGCCGTTTGTGCTGACGGTACCTCTGACGGTAGCATCGAGAGCGACGTCTTCAGAGACTTTGATGCGGCTTCCGTTCTGGGCAATGACTCCTGTGGCAGTCAATCCGGTGTTGGATTTGCCGGTGACGACGGTTGTGCCGGTTCTAACAGCGAAGGAGTTGGTATCGGAGATGGTTTGAGCAAAGGTGATGTTTGTGATGTTACCTTGTTTCACGCCGAGAGTGCTAGTGAGAGTGGTAGCACCACTAACAGTAACGTTGGAGCCAACACCACCGTCAACGACGGAGATAGCACCATTGTATTTAACGGTGGCATTGGTGGTGTCACCGACTTTTTTGACTTCAGGGGTAGCATCGAAGCTGACTCCGAGACCAAGGATTGGGATGGTTTTTCCACCGAGGTTGTAGGTGAGACTTCCATTATAGCCAAGATTCAAACCATTGGTGGTGTTGAAGGTGGCTTTTCCAGTAAGACTGGTGCGGTTGAGGACGTAGTCAACGATGCCAGCCTGGGCAGTGACCAAAGCGATTAAGAATATCGCAAGTGTGACAGTTTTCATTTTCCGAATTTCTTTGATATTTATAAGAGAGTGAAAAGCTCTTGAATTTAAATACCCGCTGACTAACGATAACAAGAATTAAGTTATCTTCAGGAAGTAAAATTTACTAATAATCCACTTTTCCATAATATCGTTTTCAATTTTTCTAAATTAAAATAAAGTGATTCACTCCTGAGGCAGGCTACCGTCCAGGAAATTTATTCGAAAAAATCGTTCTTGCAGCCATGACGGCTGCTAGTTCGCAAAACCTTGCTTCTATAATGACGGTAATGGAACGGAAAAGAGATGTAGTGAAAAACGAAAAGCAAATAATTCAGAATAAACGTGGAAATTTTCAGAATTCATTACAAATGATTCACACTGAACTGCAGGAAAAAAATATTTTATGCTTGAAAAAACCTAATATCAGCTGCCTATTAGAAGAAATACCCATGTAAATTTGCATCCGTGCTGTATGAAAATTTTTTTCGTGAACATAAATGCTGTTCTTTGAAAATGAAACAATCCTATTTTGAGGAGAGACTCCTTAGTTCTTAGGCTAATTTTTCTTCGAGTTTGGTCTCAAAAAAGTCATTTTCAAAGAAGATTTCAGCAAGTGGATTGAATATGCCCAGAATTTTAATTGTTTTAGTTTAGAAAGGAACTTTCCAATTATCCAGTACATTTGTATTCTATAAGCAGTCGTGCGATTCATAATGTTCCTATCGTTCTTGTCCAGCTATACTGGGCTGTAAATATGAGAGTTTTCTACGCGGTGGCGTAGTAAAACGAACCAGACTTAATAGCTTTAACCATAATACCCTATTTGATTTTCTTCGTTTTTTTTTGTTAAACTCACGAACAATTTAATTTCTGAGGGTTCATTGTTTCAATAGACATTTCGGAGTGAGCTACGTATAAAATAAATGAGATCACAAAGAAACTTCGTGAGCTTTAGTGCTTCAGAAGCCACGCAACCTGAGCAAAAATAATCAGCCTCCAAGGGAGAAGAAGTGGCAAAAAGCCTACTTCTGTATGGCTAAAAATAAATCTCGAAGAATTGCACCAATAACAAGCACCAACAAGCTTCGGTGGGATATCTCGCTTTTCACAAAGATCAGAACGTCTCATAGAGGAATTGGAATAATCATTGGGTTTCATTACTTTTCTCAAATACGTAATATTGGTGCGCGTTTGAATTAAAGGAAATAAAATTTAATCTCTGGTAACTGAGAACTCTATCGGCTCAAATGCCATAATTTATAAATTTCGCATGGGTGTTTGGTTTTTGTTTTTTTTTTTCGAAAAAAAAGGTGGCCGTCATATATACAGTCAAAAAAGAGTCGGTCGTGACGTCGCACTCTGCTGATTGATTTGAAAAAATGAGGCAAGCTCATTCAAGTTATGGATCTCCCTCAGCTTATGGTTAACTCAGTGCAAAGCTAATATCAGCTAAAATTGTTACTCTTATAAACAGTTGGTGTCTCAGAGTTAATTTTGTTTGATAGTTCGAGAGTTTTCAGTTCAAGTGGATGCTAGGATCATTCAATATTGCTCATGTGGGTTCAATTTCATATGGAATAATTATAATCGGAATTATGCAATTATTGTGAAGCCATTTTATATAGTTTCTCTAAAGCTTCTTTGGTTGACCTTTTGGCTGGGTCTTTGGTTGGGTCTTTGGTTGTGGTCTTGGTTGTTGCTTTTGTGGTTGTTTTCTTAGTTGCTTCTTTGGCTGAGTCTTTGGATGAGTTTTTGGCTCTGGGAACTTTGGATCTGGCATCATCTTTGGATCTGCCATCTTGGCAACCTTGTTGACCAGAGCTGGGTTGTCAACGAGTTGGACGGTAATGTCATTAATGCTGTTGCTGGTAACAGTGTTTTTGAAACTAGCGTTGATAGTGTTGTTTCCGCGGAAGTTCCATGGCTTTCTGGTCTTGCTGTCCCATCCTCTAGCTCCATAAACGGCAGCGGAGGTTGCGTTCACAACATTGTTTGTGGCGTCGGTAAGGGTGACAGTAGCGTGAGTGCCAGCCTTCCATCCGGCTTCAAGGAAAGATCTGATTCCTTTGTGATGGCAGCTGTGGTTGTGGCGATGATGATGGTGATGGTGGCAATGATGATGATGGCGATGGTGATGATGGCAACCGAGGCTTGAGTTTCTGTTGTTCATTGGCTTGCCAGCAATGAACTCAACGCTGGATTCTTCAGTCATAGCAATATCGCTCTCATCAATCATCTCGACGAATTTGGATGGCTTTCTGCCGACCTTTTGAGTCTTATTGGTCTGGTTTCCTGGGATCCAGGTCTTTTGGAAGTGACGGATTTTTCCAGCTGACTGGTGGTCAATGGATGCACCAGTGGAGGTGGTGTTAACTTCGTGAGCATGATAGAAGCCACCAACACCTCTAGCTTTGTTCTTGGCGACAACAGTACCGTTGACACTGACGTCTTCGGTATAGCCGTATCCGAAAGCTTCATCGATACCCATGCCAGCGATAACGCTTCCGTTCTTAATCCACCAGTGTCCGCCGGCCACAGCGCCTCCTTGCTTGCTGACGTTATAGGTGGTGCCTTGGAATGCAAAGGTCTTGACATCATTGGCTTTGACACCGCCTCTGAAAGTTGCGTATGGTTTTTTGCCAGTTGCATTAGGGTTGAGGTGGATGCAATTTTTAACATGAGCCTCGGAGTCTTTGGTGGCAGTGAAAGCGCCCAAAGAAGTGCCGTTTGAGCTGACGGAACCTCTGATGTTAGCAGCGAAACTAACATCTTCATTGACCTTGAGGTGGTTTCCATTGGCGTTGATGTCTCCTGAAGCAGTCAATCCGGTGGTTGATCTCGCAGTGACAACAGTTGTGCCGGTTCTAACAGCAAAGGAGTTGGTGTCAGAGAGAACTGTGTTGAAAGTGATGTTTGCTCCTTTAGTTTTGTTGTCCATCTTCATACCAACGCTGCTAGCGAGAGCGGCAACACCGCTGACAGTGACATTAGAGGCTACACCGCCGCTGTTGATGATGTTGATAGCACCATTGTATCTGACAGAAGCGTTATTAGTGCCGTTAGCAGAACTAATTTGAGGAGCAGCAGCATCGAAGCTGACTCCGAGACCAAGGATTGGGATGGTTTTTCCACCGAGGTTGTAGGTGAGACTTCCATTATAGCCAAGATTCAAACCATTGGTGGTGTTGAAGGTGGCTTTTCCAGTAAGACTGGTGCGGTTGAGGACGTAGTCAACGATGCCAGCCTGGGCAGTGGCCAAAGCGATTAAGAAGATCGCAAGTGTGATAGTTTTCATTTTCCGAATTTCTTTGATATTTATAAAAGAGTTAAAAGATCTTGAATTTAAATACTGAATCCCGGATTAAAAGTTTTGCTTTAAGAATCAGAGCAATAATTTGATATCAGCTTTAATTTCTTAAAGAATCGTTTTGATTTCATTCTATTAGTGAAGTTACTCTTGAGTCACTTTTATGCTCGAAGTCATCCTTCTTTTATATTCTTGTTTAAAGACTGTTTCTAACCCAAAATGGTTGTCTCACTTCACGGTTCTTGACCTGATGATGGTTCTCAGTCTCGAAAGAGACACAGAAGAGCAAACACGTATCTCTGAGAGGCAATCTGGAGTTTCGTCATACCTACAATCCTTTACAAAACGTCTCTCAGAAAAGCATAGATATACATATATGTAAAACTTCCATAATAAACGCTTATTACAAGCTCTAACAAAGTTTCAGTACTTAAGGAAGAAAGTTTATTGGGAAATAATTGGGTTCCAGACTGTTCAGAAATTTAGCATGTAGAGTCTGTAGAGCGATTCCTTGAGTTAATACAAACTAAGCTGAGAAAAATACATGCTTTTGAAAGCAATTTCATAACTGACATATGCCTAACGCATGTTTTTTTTTTCTCTCTCAACAAGAAAATATTTGCTACATTTTCGAAGTCCTTATGACAGTTTCGAAGTTTTCGAATGGACCTTCCGGTATTTGGGTTTTCCGTCTATTTCTAAAACAGCCAAACGAAGTTCACTCGTATTGGAATATTACTTCTTGAGTTTAACTTGGCAGCTCAGAAATTAAGTATTGATGCCGCATTTCTGGAGAGTCTCAGAACCTAAACGCTCATTACTTCTCTGACTCCGTTTGGAATTATATCAAAATTACGGTAATCGTATCAGAAGCCAACAATGGCTGAATTTGAGGGAGTTTCTGATATACTCGCTTTCACTTTCGCAGTATGATCCTCCTACAAATGAATCAAACAGAATAAAAACTTGCTCCAATAAAAAAGATTTGAGACAAAAAATCGAAATAAAATGACTAAGTGTGAGTATTAATCTAATTTTCTTTATCATTTGAGATTTCTATGAGAGACAAAGTTAAGGCAGTCTGAAGAATTCAATCTTGTTTGATTAATTAAGGATATTTTGGTTAATAGATAAATAGATGCAAACATCTCCCAAGTTACGCTAAATTTTCCCTTCTGTACTCATCTTAGAGAGTTTTTTTGTTGGATGACTCATCTTCTCTTGCTCTTTCGGCATGACTTAGAGTTTGTGGAATAATTCTTCCTAAATATTCTTTATATTGGTTTAACTGCCTCTGAAGCATAACTTGGAAGTCTCTATCGGTCCTTTCAAATTCCGACATTGCATATTGAAAGATTTTTTCCGGATGATCTTCAAATTCTGCAAGTCCTGCTCTCTTATATATCCTCAACCTAAAATAATAATTAAGGCACGATGCAAAGTGTTTACTTTTGTTCAGTCAGATCTAAGTTTTGCATCGACTCAAAAAAAATTGGATGGGCTAAGTAGATTTCTTGGCCTTCTTTAACCAACTCTTGACAAACTTTCTGAATCACCTTGATTGTCTCATAGACTTCCAAATAGTTCAATTCCTCATTGATGCCAAGCCACTTTTCAGGTGTCAAAAACGCAGGAATGGTTGATTTTGTATCGAGCTTTCCGTATTGTGCTGCGTCGTTTAACTCATCAGAAATTAACTTTTGCTTTTGTATTATGTCCCTTTTTAATTTAGCCTGGTCACTAATGCTGCTAACTTACTTTAAATCGCCAAAACTTGCATCAATGGAAATATCTTACATACTTGTCGTCCTTGTAGACGGTGGCAATCAACAGATCAAGCTCTGAAAGTTCCATCCCATTCTTAGCAGCCACTCTCTTCTTGATAGTTTTCATTGACGTCTTTTTCTGTCGATTGCAAGTATTACAACCAGTACTAAGTCTTAGAATCACCCTTAGCTAGGAAATCGTCTTCTTCTAGATCATCTCGGTCTGTAGGACGAGAGACCTCACCGTGAGGATGCATGTCTGCCAAGCGCTTTAATGAGGGAAATAATTCTCGTCTTGTCTCTTGAAGAATTTTCAAAATGCGACCTTTCTGTCTCTTTTTTTGAAGTTTTTTTAATAGCTGGTAAGATCCTCCTATGATCGCTAGTCCTGTCACTCATAATGCTATGAGTTTTATAATATTGCTGTCTTTTTTGGGAACAAGATTTGTCTTCATAATGAGCCGTGTGTTAAAATTTTTATTTTATTAAACAATAGCGCAGAATGATGTCTTCTTACAATTAACTAGGCACTTTCTTCACCAAAAGTTAGGGGCCCAGATCCAAATTTATCACGTTGTTCCACCAATCTTTCATCTTCACGGTCCTTTTCATGAATGTCGGATTTTTTTCTCTTCTGAATATATGTTAGCTGATTTACTATTCAAATGAATTGGTGAAACACGACTCTATCAACTACAAATTCGCTGAAAATCTGATGAACTTTGGCAGGATTCACCTCTTATGCCTTCGTTTGTCTTCTAACGATCTCGAAAATTTATATTTTTTTGGAAACAAGGATAAGAGTAGAATTTACGCGATATGTAAATTAAATCATTCTGAAAATTAAAGTTTAGAATGTCTCCGCCAAGTGACTTTAACAATTCAGTTTACATCCCATTCATCATGCAAAAATGCGTCTCTAGCGATAAAGAGACCTAATATGAGCAATCTGCTGTTGGAAGAGAGTCGAGAGAGCTCAAGGCATTTGTAAATAGCTCTCATCTTCAAAATATTGCGCATGCTGTCAAGAAAGCAAGCTCCCACTTTGATTGACCTCTTTACTGGAGATACAAGTTCGAAAGTTCGTCAAGAATAAAATAATAGTTCATGAATTCACATCTATTTGAGCAAGATTCGAAGAGGAAAATCGAGCAAATCAATAATTTCTGGGTTTCTGGCAGCATACGGAGAGCGCTTAGAATTGTATTGAAAGGAGCGACTTTGATCTGATTCGTGAATAAAGGCTCACTTATAATTCTCAAAAAAGATCTCATATAAAGCAAGAGTTTTCGATTTATTTACATTACTAGCAGCAAAAGAGCAAACTTTACCCAAAATCATAGCATATGAGAGTTGGTGTTTCAAGAGCTTCTGATAAAACAAATCAGCTTACTGACAAATCCATCTATGCCAAACAAAATTCCTTAAGTCTATTTTAAAACAGAAAGAGCACCTTCAAGCACCATTTTTTTTTTTCTCTCTCTCTCCAACCCAGCTAGTGCATAGATGCTTATTACAGCAGAACTGCGCTGTTTCCCATAAATGAATACATCTAAAATTGGTTGCTATCAAAAAAGTCATAAAGAAAATGAAACAATTTATATTTCAAAAGCAGAAAAAGCAACTTCAAGCAAAACATGGAAGTTCTAAAAAATGTTCACATTTTCCATTGATGCTGCTGAAAAGCGGTTACTCGCGAGACTTTCTCATGAAATAGTATTACATAATCCAATCGTTAATTGTATTGTTCGAGTTCAAATAATCCATATAACTCCTCCAATTTTGGAAAACATCGGTGTATCTCAACTGATTAGGATTAATTCGAGCTTGTTTGAGATGAGTAACATCAGAATTATCTTTGAAGTTTCGTAGTACTCTGAAACATATTTTATCGAAACCATTGGAAAAAGATAACTATAGGCTAGACCCATAGTATTCATCATGTATTTTACAATTTATCAATAGACATCTCGATTGGAGAAGAAAAATGAAACATTGAATTCAAAAATGCAATCTGATTCACTATTCTCAAAGAGCTCTTAGAACGAATTATGTTGTCTTCGAGCGTCAAGACCTTGTGACATCAGCAGCCATTGCCTCGTTGGCTGTATAAAACCCATAGGCATTAGATTCCGGGTTATATCTACTGAAGCGGCCATCAATTGGTGAGGTATATAATTTGGATGGTACAGAACCCCAGTACTGTAAGCATTTTTGCTATGTCCTACGTTCTCTAAGAGCTCATATTGCGAGGGATGGTTTTGAAAACTGCCTATTAGAGCAGGAAAATCGTTTAACTCATGTTTTACGTTTGAAAATTTCTGTTCTTGTTGAGCTTCCAGCGCAACTTGTTGAGTTGCTATATCATTAACACAGTTTTTCACATCGGTATCCTCTTCTTCTTTTTTAAAGATGAAGGAATGTATGGCATGATCCTCCATTTTGCAAAAATTATTTGTATAGTTTTCCTCTTCCTCTTTCTTGAAATTTGTCTCAGTTTTGAGAGCTATATCATGAGAATCGTGGAAATTTGAACAATTTGAGTCTTTTAAATCAATGGCATTTTCTCTGTGCTGGTGCTGGATATTCTTTCGCCTTTTATTTCTGGTTTTATGTGGGATTTTTGCCACTCTGCCCTGTTTTTTATAGACACTCACAATAGAATTTGCAGTTGTATAATTCACTCCGACATCTCTCGCCACCTATAGATCAAAGAGCTTAGAAATAATCAATGGAAGTTAAAACTCACCCGTGCGAGCCTTTCTTTGCCCTCGATGACTCTTTTAATGATGATAAATCTGATATTATTGGGGATCCTTTGATAAGGCAATGAACTCCTCTTTTTACGAGAAACCTTCACATTGTGGCCAGCCTCAGGGGTGGTTGCTGATTGATATTTACTTTCTGAGGGAAGACTGCTTGTTTTTTCTGGAGTGCTACAATATTCCATTTAAATTTTCTTTGTAGTTATGAAATGATACATGTGAACGATTGCTTCAGCTAACTAATTGTGAATTCGAGGGGAACACGGAGCTGGATAAAAATTTGATCAATGAAATAAGAGTGATTTGCAGTGACAATAAATTTTTCGAATCAAAAAGCGAAATAAAATAAATCGATAAATGGCTGAGATCGTGCTTTAATTTCGAAATAGCTTTTTTCGTTATCTATAACTTATTTATTTACCAGATATTTTCATTTTTGTTAAGCTAACAGTCCCCGGAGGTGTTCCAATGGAAATGACTGAGAATGACTTTAAAAATCTGCTTTCCTGGGTCGACGTCGCATTATGGACCTGAAGCCCACTAATGAGGTATTGTGACTCTCATTATAGACTCATACTCCAATGAAATCCTTTTCAGCGATTTCATTAAGAATAAATTAAAGGTTTTTCAAGTACTCGATTTAAATTTCGTAATGTAAAGGAAATAAAAAGGCTTTGAGGTTAACAAAGGCATTGAACATCTTGAAAACTGAATTAGTTTTAGTACTTGTGATTTATTTCAAAGTTGCAGTATAATTGTGTGTCTATGTGGATCCATCTAGATCTCATATTCTATTACTTTAGTGCCCTTGAAAAGGGAAATTTATCAGATGCAGACATTGCTGGGTGTAATATTTAGTTCCAATGACACCCTAAGCATTTTGAATGATGTGTCTTTAACATACAATTTCATTGATGTGATTGGACAGGAAAACGCCTCAGGCATTCGTGAAATCATAGCTTTTGGAGGTACGCAAGTAAATTATTTACTAGTACAAATCGAGTTGTTTCAAGACACCTGGATGAGGACAAGCTACCGACTGACTTAAACAAATTTTTGCAATTTTGTGATTATGAAACCAATTATAGGAATCTATATCTGGACAGAGTCATTAATTGATGAATTGGATTTGAAATCTAATTGGAATCAAAAATCCAGCAACCTGTAATGAGCTTGTAGTGGTCCGAAATACCAATGAAAGCACTCGACTTTGGGGATACTGCAAATTTCATTCAAAAATTGAACTAGTTATATTGAGATCTGCATTGAGCAACATTTGCAATATTGTTAAACTATAGAAGATGATTGAGGTGGTTTCTGAATTTCTGGAATACAAGAATAAAGAAGAGAATACCTCTTCAGTGCTGATTTGAATTTTTAAAAATGCTGTGAAATGAAAGAACTTTTCGACACTTACACACTCATGATCAGATTCAAAGACGAGAAAGCAAAAAGAGAGGCAAAAAACCAAATACGTATGATCTCTGAATCATGAGCTGCCATATTAAAGATTCAATGTTAGGAACAAAAAGAACGTTGATCATTTATCAGCCATATCAAACCTAAATAGCTGACCAGCATCAATGACATAGTGATAATTGAGCAGTTTCACACAACTGCCGTTCAAGTCGTTGCTAAATGGAATATAGTAGGCTCTTCATTATTTCAACATGATCCAAGAAATCTGCTAATGATGAATTGGTTAAGAGCTTTCGAGATTCCTCCACGAATTATAAAATGGAGCTGTGGCAAGTGCCAAGCAACTTGCTTTTGTTTGGAAAATTTATCTCATTACATATATACAGCATGGAAATTAAGAGTTTCCTTCTAAGGAGAAATAATTCGGATGTTAACTTCCACAAAGCAACAATTGGAAAGGTAAGTTACTTCAAAATAAAAAACTTCGCAATATTCAATTCAAACATAGAGGTGTGTATACCTTCTGATCATGGAGCTATCTGTATTCATTCAGCTGTTATCTCGTCGGTTTGAAAGTATGTTCTTGTTCCAATTAGAAAAGATTTCGCTGAAAGTCGGTTTTTTTCTCATATAAATCCTTGCAGAAATGATCTAAATCTAATTTTTTTCCAAGTATTTTTATCCAATAGCAGCAAACCAGCTTCCCTAATCCTAAAGATTAACATTAAAATAGCATTGTTTATACTCAACAATCAAAATGAGACCAATTTTTTTCCTGAGAATACATATTTTATCAAATCAAGCATTAAATGCCTTGTTACCTATACTTCGGAACTAGGCATTCTTCAAGTGTATAGCATAACACATACACAAATAAACGATAATCCATAAATTTTATATACTAGTAAACCGATAATTTATTTCCACCACAGGCCAGCCTTTGGTAACCGATAATTCCACGGCCTGCAAAGGATTCAGATCCATTTCTTCCTTAATAGCAACCGCGAGCTTTTTAAGCTGCAACACAATTATTTTGTGGCACCATTTAGTAATGATATCCCTGGTGTCTGATTGATTGAGTTCGTCAACATCAAACATAATCAAGAACTCCAAGAACGTCTTGTTCAGCTCTTTTGTTGAGAAATTTTCAATCATTAGACTTCCTTTCAAGTACAAGTTGAGTTTCTTCCACGACATGTTATCTTTGAAAACTTTTCTAACGTCTCTCTTGCTCGTATTTTTGACATAATTAGGAAATTTATCTAGCAGTTGCTTCGCGCAGTTCTTCGTATATTGGGTCCTCTTTGCGGTAATCTCTTTAACTCGCTGACTCTTAGGCGTTTTCTTGGTTTCAACGTATTGAGTAGCTTGTTTTCCCAAGAATTCGCCTAATGCATCCACAGATTGACTTGGAAATTGAACTTTTATTTCTTTCAAGGTTTGATTGTCTGCTTTTGAAGTGATTTCAACTGGTAATTGTTGTATTTGCGCGAAATGAGTTTGAAGATGAGCACTCGAATCCTCAAGACTCTTTTCAATCTTTTGATTTGCATTGGCAAGCTCGGGCTGAGCGAATGAAGGAGAATTTCTTTGAAAAGGACTTTCTAAATGATCATCAAAGGGAATTTGTGATATTTTTTTGTTAATGGAGTCATTTTCGGTGAAAGAATCTGTGGATTTAAGATAATCAGACTTCACTGGAAGTAATGGGTTCGGCTCGGCTGAGAAAATTTTTGTAGGGAGGTCGTTTGGAGTACCATTCTCAAAATATGCTCCAAAGTCTTGATTAAAGTCTTGATTGTAATTTTGAAATCGACTGGACTGATTGATAGTCGAAGCCACAAAGTCTTCCATCAAGTCGTGACCTTGAGTTTCTTCAGGGATAATGTCGGAAAATTTTCCATCCAGTGTTGGTTTCAAGTTAGGTTCTTATTGTTCAAGGTGAGACTTTTAATTGCTAAGGATAATTACTTTTAGTATCGGTCTGATTTTCTGAGAATTTCTCTTGAACCGGTTGACTAAAGTCAAAGAAGCACATTTTTCTTCTTTCAAAAGATTTTAATTATGCTGCCTCACTGTAAATTCAGAACGTTAATATAGCCGATGCTCTCGCTAGTACAATTAAACTACTAGTAGTGTTTGACAATTAATTAAAAAGAGGAGTAGTGGTAGATATCTAGTCGTCAGAAATCAGGTATTTTGGAGGAAAGGGGTTCAAAATGACACTGTTCTGCCTGGATTGGAGTAGAAGCTGCTTCAAGGAAGGATGGTCGTAATCATTTTCGATATTTGCTGAGGTTTTTCGTTGAGTATTAGGGGCCTTATAGTTTCTAATCAGATCGGTATCGCCAGAATTTGGTAGAATTTGTGTAGACAAAACCTAATACTTATTATAGGACATAATTCAGATAAGCTTAAGACTCTCCTACGTTTGAACGCCTCTACTGTAGAAACCTATATTTATGAAAATTTGCTAGCATTTTGCGTAAAGAACATTTGAGTTTGAGAAAAAATGAATTACCCAGACTTATCTGAGTAACAAGCCAGTAATGAACACTTAAGTCAATATTTCTCGAATAACATTATTTTGCTTTTTGTTAGCTCTCCTAACACCTCACACATGTGGTACTGCTGGTAAGTCTATTTTAAACAATTAATTTCCTTTGATGAATACGAAATTAAAACTCCTCATAAGAAAACAAAAGTAATGTACCTTCTTGATGGTATTATAATAAGAGTAGGTAAACAAAATGCGTTCACAAAGCTTCACATTTCACATGAAAGAAAACAAATTGGATGCCCTCTAAATTAGATAGCAAACATTCTCTTTATTACTACAATATAGATCATTGATATGTCCTAGTAGCATAAGCCGACGCTTTTCTTGCTTGAGAACTCAATTCCTTTAATTTCGATAGCATTTTTCGAAATTTTTGTTCCACTTCGATTTTTTTCCCTTCTAAATTGACACAAATTCCATTGAGATCAAACAGCTGGCTATCAAATAACATTTCATCGTCTCGGATACTCTCAATGGGTATTTCAAGACTCGAATTTAGTTCGTCCGAGTCCGAATCTGACTCTGGCTCGCCTTCTTCCTCAACAAGATCTTCATCAACTAACTGACTCACGGTTTCTTTACCACCGGTAGGAATCGAATTTAAAGCTCTCGGCAGACCTAATGAATTGCCGTAATTGAGCCCTGGAGATAGCTGATTATTTATTTTTGTGGGATTTGTATCAAATTTTTGAAAGAAATAACGCTTTTGGACGATAGGCTTGCCGACACTATTGGAAAATTGCATACCCTTTTCTGAGTTCACTTTAATCAGTATTGGAGTCAAATTTTGACTGATTTTTTGAATTCCGCTTTGATTTTGAATATGCTGTTGGCTTCCCAAATTCTGATTCTGTTCTGAGTCAAGCGCCTCTAAAATAAACGATTCTTCTTGACGCACGGTCGGATGAGATGATTCAGATAACTTTAACAGAGGTCGTGTTGTGCTTGGCCTTTGCTCGGAAAAATATTTCGTACGGCCTGAGTCGAAGAGGTTTCTATTGGGGGAAGAGTCTGGCCAAATTGAACGGTTCATTATGCAGGGAATATCTTCAATTGTCCTCATCGTGCTTCCAAGCATTTGGTCGTACGGTGTCAATGATATTCGGGCCGAAGATCTCGGAGTCTCTGCTTGAGATTCTCGTTGGCAGTTTAAAGGCAATTCTTGGTAGATTTCATTAATTTCAATGGATTTCATGTGGTTGCAAATACTGGGAAAATTATCAAATTTTCGTGGTTTAAAGTATTCAGTATCAGGCATTGAAGATATCTTTAAAAACTTTGCTTTGGCAGCCGTCTTTGCTCTCTGAAACTTTTTAATAAAAGTGGCCATGGCTCTCTTTTTGAGGACCATCATATTTTTGAACTGAACCTTCGTTAAACTAATGAAAGCTGATTTTGGAATACAAAACCCTGACGCTATACCATCCGGTTTATAAATCATTCTGGGCTTCTTATTTAGCAGAATGTAGTTATATCCAAGAACGGAGCCAGGCCTATGGAGTTTGACTTCAGTTCCGTCCTTAGATAAAATCTCTCGAATGGTGCCTTCTCGCACGAAATAAACTGCATAACACTGGTGATTTTCTCCAAACAACGCCTCGGAAGTTGTGAATGGGAGCATTTCTGTGACTAATGCGTTTCGAAATTCTTCTGTGAGACCTTCGAAAAAACGTGAAAAAACGGTAAAGATATCTCCAAATAAGCGCTGTATGAGTTGGCTTTGAATTTCAAAGGGCAATGAGACATAATTACCATCTTTTATCGTTTTCTCTTGGATATTGAATGACTTTCCTTCGAAATAGAAATTGGCTAGGTCTGCTAAAAATTTGCTAGTCATATATGCTTTTCTTTTGTTTATCTTGGTTAATTTGATTGTCCACGATAGCAGGTCGTATTGCTCTTTTCTTCCTGGATTATCAACAGTCTCAAATTTGTCGGAAGCAGAGGCGAGCTGATGGAAAAATTGGGCGTAAAAATACGTTGCGATAAACTGTAATATCATTATTGAGAAATACTCAAGTACAGAGTCGGGTACAACCTCTCCAAACCCGACTGAGCTAACTCTTTCTGTCATAAATAGCAGAGCTTCAATATAAATGTCTGCCTCAGCAGTTGAGTCATGTTGGTGTATCCAAGAGTTTTCGCGAGTCTTGGACAATAGAATCCAACAACAAGTCATCACATTCAATGTGATCAATAGCGAAACAAATAATCTGCGAAGAGGTCGCAATATACGGGATTTCAGCAGCATCTTATTGCTCCAACGATTCTGACAAAACAGTCTCCGAGATATCATTCCAGCATCCTTCAGCCACAGCAAATGAAAAAATTTGATTACGATCAACTCTTTGCTCATCATCTCCCAAGGCACACTTAGCATAATAAAAATCAAGAATTGCCAAAAGAAGAAATGTTTGAACCCTACATACGGCCATCGAAAACTGATTGATGGTTGTGTTTGAGGATCTGCTAAGCTTTTGAATCGCTCTGCCAGGTACCGTATTGTGTAGTAAATTATCAAAAAGAGGTCCAATCCAATATCAAAATAGACCCACGTATGGTAATATTTCTGAAATGCGAGACGGTACGGAATGATGATCGCGCAATAAAATTTGATTGCAGGAATAAGCGTTTGGTTAAGAAAAAACTGGAGAGCTGTTAAGGTTCGGGTTGATTTGTGGACATCTCGTTGCATTAGTATTTGAGTAAAGATACTTCTGCTCTTTCGAAATTTCCTAGTTGCAAGCTGAGTGTCAAGATCTGATAAGCTAGTTCCTCTATGTGTTAGCATGCCTCCGAGCAAGGTTTTGATTCTGTATTTGTTTCTAACCAATCTCCATAGCGCTCGAGCGGATCTGTTGGATTGTATGTCGTTCTCGGCTTTGACTGCGTGGAGTGAAGTACAATGCTCAGTCATTCAACGAGTTTGTATGAGCTTTTTATTTTGATTATTGATTTTTTGTTAAAATTACTGGAGCGTGCGATTTATTATAAAATTCGTGAATAATTAAGCATTCGAATAATTAAATTAGAAATTTAAAATCCAAGTTTCGTTGACCGAGCTTTATCATGAAGATGATCAACCCAAAAATCATCATAGATGCTTCGCGAGGACATATGTCTGTTCCTAATCTCTCAAGCTAATATTGATTTGTAAATTCTGTAAATTAGAGAGTGGAGAAAAACAAAAAAAAAAGTGAAGCATTAAAAAATTGATGCCCTTTAAACTAGAGAGTAAATAGTTTCGGCTGCACATTCCATACATTACCTGATTAAATGTTGAAGGAACGTTGCTAAGGGATAAGGGTTTTTCGCAAAAAAGTAATTTTATTAACGGGCAGGGTATTAAAGTTATAGTTGTGCCAATCCAAATAAAAGTCAATTTGAAATCGCACTGCGCGATAATCGTGTTTAATAAATAATTAAATCTGCAGACCAACGCCTCAGATACTTATCCTATAGGTTAGGTACGGCTGGAAAACATAATGTAGCATCAAATCAATGATTGAATTCAGTTTGCATCTACCTAGTTAAATCCCAAACCCTTATTTCAGTTTTCTAACTCGGAGATCTATATTTAGGTCAAAATTTCGAAAAATTCCTGTAAGAGGACTGAAAATGAGAAAATATCTGTATCAGCTCTAAGTCAGCTCATATCATGTTGATATGCACTCCAAATTACGATCTATAACGATTCAAAAATCAAAAGGCAGGAATTGCCCATGTGAGCCAATTATATCAACAATCAGGCGATTAATTTTTCATTTGAAACTCGAAAGTTTCTTCTCATCGTTAGTCATCCCGAGCAGTACTCGAAGATAGTGTTTCATTCTTGAATGTCAAAATGAATTTATAAACCAAAAAATATTGTGTCGTTAAGTCTTTTGTTCAAATCCGAAAAAGGTTTATTGGTTTATTCCTATAAAGGAGAAATCTAACGAATTTGGACTGAGATTTGAACGCTTTATCGTTATAAAATCACTTTCAAAATGGATCATGTATGCTTCAAATTTTCCTTATTTTCGAATCACTGTTAACGCTTAGATTATGGGTCTTAGGGTTTTTGTTGATGTTGTTGGACAAAAACTGGCATAATATATGAATGATAATAAGCCCCATAATTAGATCAGCCAATTTCTTTTTTCTAAAACCAAACCTTTGAAGCAGACGTCTAAAATGAGCCAAGGCAATTATGTTAAACACAAACGCAAAACCCAATAAAAAAACAGAACTTTTGAAATCAAGAAACTTGTTGAGACTTGGCCTAGTCGATTTATATACGATCATAGATCATTAAATGCTCTAAGAGCCAAGAAGAAAGAATTTTGTTATCAACGGAATTCCTCAAATTAAGACATCTAAAATGCTTTAATTATTATTGTTGAGTACATCAACAAAATTAGAACCAAAATACTTCAGAGTTGAAATAAGTTAACGAAAATTTGCGAAAATTCTTTCTAACATTATATATTTCAAAAAAAAATTCAATTAACGATGTTGCTTGAATATGTGAGCTGAGGCTTTTCTCGTCTGAGAACTTAATACCTTTAATTTCGAAACCAACTTTCGAAACTTTTGCTCCACTTCAATTTTTTTTCCTTCCAAACCCGCACAAATTTCGCTTAGATCGAAAAACTGGCTATCAAATAGCATTTCATCGTCTCGAACACTCACAATCGGTATTTCCAGACTCGAATTCAGTTCATCATTATCTGAATCAGACTCCGGTTCGCCTTCCTCCTCTACCACATCTTCATCAATTATTTGACTCACATACTCCCGGGATCCCAGTTGAATCGACCTCGAAGATTTTGAATAACCGAAGGAGCTCCTGAGAGTCAGCAGAGGATTTCGTGGGTAACTTGACTTCGGGACGCTTGTTTCAAATTTTTGGAGCAAAGTTCGCTTTTGTGTGGAAAAGCCGCTCGCGAAAGATTGACGAAACTTTTGCGGTTGTCCTTGGAGAATTCTCGGAAATTTTTGGCTTTGACTTTTGTGATAGGATTGGCTCTGACTTTTGCTGTAGTGGTGGTGGCTCTGGCTTGAACTTTCATATAAGTGCTGTCTTTGCGAGTCCAGATGATTTCTCGGTGAATCTAGATAGTGTCTCTGTGGATCCTGAGGCTTTTCAGATTCGTCCATCTCTAACGCAAGCGAATCATCTTGATTTATCATCGGATGATGAGAATCAGATAACTTTAACTGAGGGCGACTTGTACTCCATTGCGAGAATTTTGACCCGCTTGAGCCGTGGGAAAGAATTTTGTTTGGACTGGAGTCTGGCCAAAGCGAGCGTTTCTCATTACGAGGAACTTCTTCAAGGACTTTCAGCGAGTTCCCGAGCATTAGATCATATTGTGTTGCTGTTCCTCGAAATGACGCATTTGGACTGTTAATGCAGGAATCCGGTGGAGACTGCATGGGTAATTCCTCATAAGCGTCTTTTGTATCACGAGACTTGATGTCAGAGTTGAAAATACTTTGAAGATATTCAAAGCGTAGTGTTCTTATATTGGCTGCGACTGGCAGTGATTGAATCTTCGGGAATTTTGGCTTGGTAAGCGTTTTTGTTTTGTGAAACAGAATAAAAGTGGCCATTGCTCTCCTTTTGAGAGTCATCATATTTTTGAACTGCACTTTCGCCAAACCAATGAAAACTGATTTCGGAATACAAAACCCAGACACTATTTCAGCCGGTTTGAAGACCATCATCGGCTTCTTGTTGAGTAGAATGTAATTGTACCCAAGAACCGCCCCAGGATGATGAAGTTTAACCTCAGTTCCGTCTTTCGGTGAGAGTTGACGGATTGTTCCTGTACATAAGAAATACACTGCATCGCACTGGTGATTCTCCCCAAACAACGCCTCGGACGTAGAAAACGGAAGCATTTCTGTGACTAAAGCGTTTCGAAATTCTTCTGTGAGACCGTCGAAGAAGTGTGCAAAAACCGCAAAGACTTCTCTAAATAAGTATTGTGTTAGCCTGCTTTGAATCTCAAAGGGCAATGAAACATAATTCTTATCTTTTATTGTTTTATCTTGGATATTGAGCCACTTCCCTTCGAAATAGAAATTGGCTAGATCCTCTGAAAACTTGCCTGTTCTGTATGTTTTCCTGCTGCTCAATCTGCTAAATTTGATTGTCCAAGACAGCAGATCTTCTTGCTCTTTTCGCTTTGGGTTATCAATAACTTCAAATCTTTCTGACAGATACGTGAGTTGAAGAAAGAACCGCGTGTAAAAATAGGTTGCGACAAACTGCAATAGCATTTGGAAGAAATACTCGCCTACAGCTGCGGGTGCCACCTCTCCAAACCCGACCGAGCTGACTCTTTCTGTCATAAACATGAGCGCTTCTATATAAGCATCTATTTCTTCTTGATAGATATGTTCATATATCCAGGAGCTTGCTCGAGCCTTGGAAAGTCGAATCCAACCGCAAGCCATTAAATGCAAAGAGATTAAGAGAGAAACAATTAAGTTTCGAAGAGGACGCAGGATCCGGTACTTCAACAGCATCCTGTTGCTCCAGCGGTTTTGGCAAAGCAGCCTTCGAGCGAGCACTCTCCACTTCTTTAGCCAAAATACGTGAAAAACCTTGATGATTATCAAATCATGATTCATTAATTCCCATGGAACGCTGAATAAAATACAGATCAGCGTTTTCCAAAAGAAGAAGTATTTGATTCCTAGGAAAGGCCAGCGGGTATTCGTTATTGCTTGTTTATGAGGATCCGCTGTAATTCTGAATCTTTTGATCAAATAGATGATTATATAGTAAACTATCAAGAAGATATCCACACTGGCATCAAGATTGACCCACACATTGCCAGACTTTCGAAACGCGAAGCGATAAGGGATAATTATCACGCAATAAAAAAGGATAAAAGGAATGAGCGTTTGATTTAGGAAAAATTGCAAGGTTGTTAAGGTTCGAGTTGACTTATGCTCTTCAGGGTTGATGATTAACTGTGTGAGGATGCTGTTTCGAGATTTTCGAGCTGTGAGTCGCCCGGTGGATTCGATTAATGTGGTGGTTCGTCTTGATGGCTTGTCTCCGAATAATATTTTGATTCGGTGGTAGTTCCTGAGCAGCCTCCAAAGCTCTTTAGCTGATTTATTAGTCTGCTTACTACCTCGTTGTGTCTCGAGTAAATTAACTGCCGAACCAGGTTGCAACATTTGACAACTAAGGCTCTATCGACAAATAATTCTAATTAAAAATTTATGGAGGCTCCGAATTTATTCCGAATCAATTGATTGAGGATTTAATCAAACGTTTAAATCGATAAATTGAAATCCAGGCTGTGAGTTAAACAGTCTTTTGATAAAGAAAGGTATTCATTCATGCTTAACAGAATGAAGGGAATTCATAAATTTCACTTTGCGACTCGTGAGAGAAAATTGATTAATATTGGGAAAATGCCATGAGATTTTCTCAGAATCAAGGTGGCTAAACGAATAGATTTCGTCTTAAAAATTGTGGATTTCAGGAACCAAAGTCTTTCGAGGAGATAGAAAGCATCTCATCTGAATACAAAAATTTTCTATTCAAAGTAAGAGTAATAAAACTTTTCAGTTAATGAAAAACGGTAGTAATAATGACAATCGCTGCTGTCGAGAGGAGTAAGTATGTTGCTGCATGAACGTCCATTTCCACAATTGATACGAATTGACAGTGCTTTTTGGCACATCAGAGGGTTTGTTGGATGAACTTCATTATGTCAAGAAAAGTTACAATATTCTCAAGGGCAATGATTGGTTTAAAGTAAATGACTTCCGATACGAAACGTTACGCAAAGTCATTCTCTTGGATATTTTGAGGTCGATCATCCGATTACAAAACACACACATCAAAGATGCTTCCTCATATGCATAAAAAAAATAGTTAGCAGGCTTTATGCTATCTGCGAATAATTGTGCGGTAGTTTTATAGTGAGCACCACAACCTTAAATGTGAACTCTTTCCAACCAAAATTGATGATTCGATCTCGAGAGAGAAAATGCAAATCTTGAATTTGAATGAACGGAAGCAAAAGATTTCTTGCTGTAAACGACTTTATTCTGAGAATAGAGAGCTTTTGAGAGCAAAAGATTTGTCTCACTTTGTGTTTCAGAGGAAATTATTTTTCAACATAAGATCCTTATAGATATTTTTCATTGTTAGCATCAGATAATGAAAAAACTGATAAAGTCACTGTAACTGTTGATAATTTATCACATTGTAAGAATTAAATTTTGTTATAAGTTCAGAATGGACTTTGTTCTTATACCTTTCCTCTTCCTCGAAAGCACCAGAAGACTTTTACCTTTTGTAATAAGAGCAGCGATCGTAGGATCCTTAGTCATAGGAGTGACAGGAGTGGCAATTACGGGAGGGTCTTATCAGCTGTTCAAATTTATAAAAAAGAAGAAGCAAAAGGTCCTCATCATAAGAATCTTGAAGGAGACCAGAAAAGATCTTTTTCCCATTTTAAAGAATCTCGCAGATATGCGTGCCGCGATGGGAAACCAGTTTGGTGATAGGAAGTTCCTTCCTAAGCATATAACTGACAAATTGCTTTTATTGCGTAATTTATTCTTTGTAGTCTTTTCTCACCTTCGCTGTTTATAGCAAGAGGCCCTATCGTAGCCGTCAGGAAGCGAGCTGCTGCTAAATATGGCATGAACCTGTCAGCATTTGATCGTTTGGTTTCTACCATCCATAAGAATGACAAGTAAATTTGTTCATCCTTGATCAAATTTTAACAGAATAGGGATATAAAACTTATTCAAGATTTAATTTCTGGTGATATCGATGATGCAGTTCGGAAAGGAAAACTCGAGACAAAGGCAACAATCCCTGCGTTTCTGACTCCCAAAAAAATGCTTGAGATAAATCAGAAACTGGATGAAGTGGCTTTCGAGGCAACAAAAAAAAGACTTCAAGAGGCCATCCAAGAAGGTGTTGGGGTCTCCTTCTATAATCCTGAGTTCAAAGAGAAGATACAAAGTTTGGACCTGGATGACTCGAAGTAAGAGATAATTTCTTGCTGGCAATTGAATTTATTCTCATTTGAGGATGGAGATATTCAGGAAAGAAGGACTGACAGACTTTGACGACCACGCCGAAAAAATTTTACTTCATGCGAGGTCTGAGTACGAAAAGACTGATGAGAATTTCAAAATAGCAATAACAAACCAAGAACAATTAGCTGTCGCAGAAATAAGAAAGCTTATCGAGCAAGCCTCCAAGGAACGCAACAGGACTGAAGAAGTTAGACCACCTACTGATGCATTTACATTTAAAATTAAAACTCCCTATGAGTGAGAAGATTGGAATATGAATATAGGTTTGAATTTATAGTCTATGATGAGTGGTAAGTGTATATCTCATCTCATAAACCAATGAGCAAGGAGCGAATAAAGACAAATACTTTTAGCTGCAGTTTTTCAGAAATGCCCGACATGATCAGATTTATTAGCCATGCTGTTCTTCTTTGGTACACTTTTTGAGTATTATCTAAAATTCCACCATATTTAGCTTTCGGTAACAGGATTGACTAATCTGGCTTATTTGAGTCTATCAAAAATACAAATGTTTAAGGATAACATTGGTCTTCAATATAAACCATATATTTCTCCAAAATTGCATACAGCTTCAGCCTTAAATAATCCAAATATAATTCTTGCTCCGCATTTACCACGTTGAGCAGCTTTATCAAGTTGCGTACTCCTAAGGTGATAGCGTGTCTCTAATGCAAAAGATTATAAACATAAATATTTTTTTTTGATAAACTCGCTCAATAGTCACTGTACTCAAGACAGCGAAATATGAAACGTTCATATTTCGATGATTTAGCCAGAAGTGAAAAGAGTTTAAGTTTTGTAGTAGACTAAAAATTTATCTCTGACAATTAAATTTTAATGCCTGGCCCAACATGAAGGTCAAATGTTTGATGAAAAACGACAAAGTTATTGTTTAATACTTGACCATAGGAGTGACATAACTATCGACTAAGAAAGGTCTTAACACCTATTAAACTCAATACAAAATCAGAACAAACAAGTTTGTATTATAAGAGAATCTTGTGAGAGACAAGAAATGAGAGTATGGATAACAAACTAATGATCAAATTTTTATAAGTCTCAAAGTGACTCTTATAGTCTTATTAACTAGGAAGATGGGCATCAATTTCTCCTCTAGTTTGTAATTTCCCTTTTTCGTTTGATAGATTATAGTCATCTCAACCTCGAAAATATCATCAATAGTTCAAAAAGAGAAGAGTAATCTCTTTCTAATTTCAAGGATTTGAATTTCTTAAAGTTCGGAGTGGATTCTTAATGAAGACCAAAGGGTATCTTATTCTCGCTTCTGCATGCTAAGAGAAGATTTCACAGAATTATTGTTGGGTTCATAATTAAATTAGGTAGAGTATTTCTATAGGAAAGCATCTTGCGAATATGAAGAATATGATGTTAGAGCAGCTTTTGACGGCTGCTAGCTAGGGACAAAGCGGATAACTTAATAAACTCACGTTTTTATATTCAGTCCTTCGTATCAGGTTCAATAGAAGATCTTATAACATGAATCGTTGTTAGAGATGGAATGGAATTTTTAGAATTTGTTCAGTTAGCTGCCACCGCTCACATATAAACAAAAACTAGAATGTGCAGGGTCTAATTTGGAGCTGATAGACAGCACTAACACTGCAGGATAAAAAATTTACGAAAGAGATTGCACAACTTATTGAAGAGATTTCCTTTTGAATGGCATCAAAATCAAAGTGTTATTCTTAGTACAAGCGGGAGAAAACCTGATATATGGATTTATGAAAGTATTAATTGAATGCAGCTCATCTAGAAGTTTCGAAATATTTTCGAATCGGTATTTATGTTTTGAGTTTGCATCCGCTATTGTAATTCTTTTGAAAATTGCAAAATCTTGAGTGATCTACTACTTTTGAGGTCGAGCAAGCAAGATGAGATCATTATTTTTGTTTTGATCAACTTTTCAAAGTAGAAGTTTTTGTTTAGAAACAAGCGTTCATCTTCTGTTATATTACGCGAAACAGCGGTTAGTCAATAATCACACCAATTCGTGATTCCAACACCACCTCCCCCCCCCCCGAAATAGACCTCAATAATTTAAAAACAAAATCTGTGAGATTTACTAAGTAAAATCAATAAAAATTGTAATAAGCAGTTTCTTCATGGAGACGAATCTTGTCCCAAAAAACAGCAAAAGAATCATAAAATACTTGGCAATAGGAATGGCAGGACTCGCAATAATCGGAGGGTCGTATCAGTTCTTCACAAACCTCCAAAAGAGGAGGCAAAGAGATCGTGTTTTAAGAATTTTGCATCAGACAAGAAGAGATCTATTTCCGATGATAAAGAACATAAAGGATAGTCGCGACTCAATGTTAGAAGAACTTGGTGGTCAAGTCCTTCCTCAAAACTTTATTGATGAGTTAATCAATGCAGGTAACTGCAGAATTTGCTCTGATTGTAATAATCTTGTTTGAAATCTCTAGAAAAAGTCAAAATGGATGCTGTCAAAAGGCGAACTGCTTTGAAAAATGGGCTCACTCCTTCAGAGCTTGATCATTTAGTTAACACTGTTTACAAAGATGACAAGTAATCTTGGTGCATCGTTGATTTAAGTCTAATGTAGATAGGGATATACAACTGAAGCGGGATTTGATTGCTAAAGATCTTGATGATGTACTGTACAAAGGAAAAATCGATCTCGAGACAATACTTCCTGCATTTCTGACCCCTCAAAAAGTGATTGAGATTGATAAAGAGCTGGACGAATTGCTACTGAAGGCAGGAACCAAAACTTTAGTCGAGTTAGTTCGAGAAGGTGTTGAGCTGTCCTTCACAAATCCAATTGTTATGGAGAAAATGAATAGCATAGATATCGATGATGAAAAGTAAGGGATTTTATGTGATCCAAAATTAATACATCCTCATTTAGGATGGAAATTTATAAAAAAGAAGGCCTTGCGCATTTTGAAGATCACCCTGACAAAATAATGCGTTGTGCGAGAGAGAAGTATAAAAACGCTGACCCAGGGTTCCGAATGGCATTTATGCAACAAGAACAACAAACTCAGCTTAGATTAATGAAGGCCATTGTTGAACAATGTGAGAAGGAGAATATACCTCTAAATATGCTCTCATAAACATCGCAATAAATCGCTAATACATAGTCTATGCATATAATAAAGAACCTGGTTTATCTTTCTCCTTCAAATAAACTTTAGAAAAAAACATAAATTTAACCTATGAAGTGAAGGATCTATATTCACAGTTAAATAGGTATATTTATCGTTGAAGCTTGCTCAATCTTCCAAAATACAAACTGAAATAAATTGGGTTGTCTAACATTGATTCTTCTCTTGTCTCTGTCAGAGAAAATTTTGAACAGGTTGTATTGCAAATTATCAACTGATGTGGGTGAATCATGTCTGAGGAATAATAAGAAATATAACTACAAACTGCTGCTGTAAAAATAAAAAATTTTTAAAGTGAGGTTCATGATAAACACAAATCCTGTTCCAAAAATCAGCAAAATCACCATAAAATACTTGACAATAGGAGTGTCAGGGCTTGTGCTAATCTGAGGAGCCTATCAGCTCTTCAAAAGATTCAAGCCAATGAAGCAAAGGGATCGCATTCTGAAAATCTTGCAAGAGACCAGAAAAGAGCTATTTCCATCCCTAAAGCGCTTAGCAGATATAAACGCAGATGTGCTTCGCCGACTTGGTGGTAGTGGAGCGTTTCTCCCAAAGGAATTCGTTGATGAGATGATGAACTCACGTAATCATTTCAAGTTTATTTTATTGTGGCAATTAAAACTTTGAAATTGACAGAAAAAGATCATATTCTGGCTACGAAAAATCGAGCTGCCGCGAAATACGGCATAAAATCCTTTTCAGAGATTGATCAGTTGATTACTACCGTCTACAAAGATGACAAGTAAATAGATTTGTTGTTGATCAAATCATTATGGAATAGGGAGGTGCAACAGATGCAAATGTTAATTACCACAGATCTAGATGATGCAGTGCAGAAAGGAAACGTTGACATGAAGGCAACAATTCCTGCCTCTCTAACTCCTCAAAAAGTGCTTGAGCTCGACAAAAACATGGAAGATTTGATTCTGAAAGTTATGAACGGAATTTTACAAGAATTAGCTCAAGAAGGTCAAGCAGCCTCCCTAGACAATCCACTTTTCCTAAAGAAACTTTCTAATTCGGATATGGATGAATTAATGTAAGGGGCTCCGCGTTAACTGCCTGATTTATTTTAAGATGAAGATGTTCAAGAAAGCTGGGCTCGCAGAATTTGAAGATCATCCTGAAAAAATCATTTATCACGCGTGTTCAGAGTATTCGAAGACTGATGTGAAATTTCTGGAGGCATTTAAGAAGCAAGAAGCACAGTATACGCAGGATCTGATCAAACTGGGCTAGTAAAGAAGACCAACTGGGAAAAGCGTGTCTCGTTGATGATTTTATGGCCATTTGGTAGGGAAATCATTTGATCCTAAAGAGCACCAAGATTAAATATTGCTCAGTAGTGTAGCAAAATTAAAGTGCGTGTTGATAAATTGAATTTCATAAAGACTCATTATTCGCAACGAATTTCTCATTCCAACTGATTTCTGAGATTCTCCAAGTACTTTCAATAGTAGGTGTTACAGATGATAATTATGAAAATTATACGTTACTTCTGTTACTTGGCCTGCTAGATCGTATGAACTGGAACATCTATCAACCTAAGGAATTGGTTGATCATCTTCAATGGAGGATTATCCGAATGAGATTCTAGAAAACATCATGAATGAAGATCAAGCATAGGTTCTTTGTCAATATTGTCGTTCTCGAACGAGATCAATCTAATTCTTGTTCATGAATAGTGAAAACGATATCTACTATTGAAGAGCAATCATTACAGATTAAAATCTTAAACTAGTAAAAAAATAAATTTTATCTCCTGTATACCATGGAGGCAAATCTCGTCAAAAAACACAGCAACAATATCATCAAAGGCATCGCGGTAGGAGTGGCAGGGCTCGCGTTAACTGGAGGTGCTTGCCTGCTATTTAAGAAGATTCAACAAAAGCGACAAAAGGATCGCGTTTTGAGAACCTTAACAATGTTACGGAAATACCTATTTCCAATACTAAATCGTATGAAAGAGATGCGCGAAGCTTTTCTCCAGCAACTCGGTGGTGGGTTGTTCCTTCCTGGAGAAGTAATTAATCATATAATTAATATGGGTAACTCTGAGTTTTGTTCTTGCTTTATTACTACTTAGAGAGGGACAATATCCAAGCTGTAAGAAAGCGAGTGGCTGCTAAAAATGGGATGGGATTTGAAGAGTTCGAAAATTTACTTGCTACCGTCTACAAAGATGACAAGTAACATTATTATATTTGTGATAAATTATATTTGGATAGGGAAGTCAAGCAGAAACAAATTTTAATTTCTAATGAGCTAGCTGACGCGTTGCAGAAAGGACAGGTCGATACCAAGGCTACAATTCCTAAGTTCCTTACTCCCGAAAAACTACTCGAGATAGATCGGAAATCGAAAGATGTGGTTCTGAACTTAGCAAGCAAGGCGATACAAGAGTTGATCGAAGAAGGTCACGAAGTCTCCTTTGAAGATCCAATGTTTGGAGAGAAATTGAAAAAAGTTGATTTCGATGGACCAATGTTAGAAATTTAGTAGTTTCGTGTTATGTAATGGATTTATTCCCTATATTTCAGGTTTGAGGTGTATGAGAAGGCAGGACTAAGTGCTTTTGAAGACCATGCTGAAAAAATCTTGATTCATGCTAGGGAAGAGTATTCAAAGAAGGACAGAAGTTTTGAAGCGGCCTTGCATCAACAAGAATTACAATTTCAGAAAGAAATGCAAGACTTATGGACAACTTGTGCCCAACAGCCAAATATTCCTCTGAGGGCAAGTGGAAAAATGTAGCATGTGATAAATAAAACTCATCACAGTTGTGGAGAAATTTATTTATGAATTTCAAATCTCATATGGCACAAGCGTTCATTGTCCAAACTGTAAATTCAACAATTTTATCTGTCCCAACTTCATTGTCAATTCACTGAGCCGGCAACCCTCTACTACTACAATGAAAATGCTTTCTGACCTTTAAACAATCTTGAATGAAAATTTCTGATATTTTCCAATAAAATTGCCAGTTTATTATCGACCTCATTCTCTCTTTCGCTAATGAGAGTGATACTTCGAGGATACCAGGATATACGGCTGATTATAAATTTACCTATATCTTACATTTAAATTTCCATATATCCAGTGACATTATGCTCCTGTCCTGAAAACCAACAAAACCATCGGGTAAAATAAGAGTATCAGGAGGATATTATCAGTTTGTCAAGAGATTCAAAAGGAAGAAGCAAAAAGATCGCGTTCTAAAAGTTTTGTAAGAGATAAGAAGAGATATACCCGAATTATTCTGCGTGTCTGTGTGAGACTCTGTGAAAAAATAATGAAACTCTAACGATTTGTTTTCAAACTTTGAAGCTCAGGAGAATAGTAAATCACAATAAGTTCTCTAAACAAAATCGTCAACAGCAATTTCTCAAAGGATGGATTTTATTTGTACTGAAGACGAAAATTGGATTTTTCTCCTTGATTTTTCGGATTAATAGCAGACTCAGCCTTTGAAATTGAATTAGGAAAAGCTAGAGTATTTCCAATATTAAATTGCCTCACAGAGATGAGGGATAGTTGAACTAAGACAGGTTAATGAGCGGACGGTGCTTCGAAAGCACATAACTGATAACTTGCTAAAACTCACATAATCATTTTAAGAGTTATTTCTGAGTTAATATACCATTTGAAATCAACTGAAAAAGGTTTTATTGACATTATCAAAAAGCGTGCTGCTAAATATAGGATGGAACTTTTAGAACTCGATCAATCGACCGTTACCATCTATAAATAAGACAAGTAAGTTAAGTGCATTGTTGAGGAAGTCCTATTGGGACAGGGACATGAACAGAAACATGATTTAATTTCTGCTGATATAGAAAATTCATTATATAAATGAGCACTCAATGTTAAGGCAGCAATCTATGTCTTTCAACTCCTCAACAAGCGCTTGAAATCGATAATTAGGCGCTAGATGAGTTTATTGATTCAACAACCAATGTTTTACTTGAGGTAATCAAAGAACTTCACGAAAGTGGACTTTAGAGCATTGTACATTGAAACTACAATAAACTTAGGCTTCAAATGTTGATTTCTACATTCCGAAAAAGAATTTGATAACAAATTTTGAATTAAAATAATCAGCGAGTGAGGCTTGCATCATGATCATTAAGAGACATCAAATGTAATTGGCTCCATAATAAAAATTTTAATTTACGGAAAATTATGGAGGCAAATCCTGTTCCAAATAACAGCAAAAGCATAATAAAATACTTGGCAATAGGAGCGACAGGGCTCGCGCTCACTGGAGGAGCTTATCTGTTATATAAGAAGATTGAGAAAAAACGGCAAAAGGATCGCGTTTTGAGAATCTTAAAAATGATAAGGAAAGAACTATTTCCAATACTAAATCACATGAAAAACATGCGCGAAACTATTCTCGAGCCACTCAAGGGTAGAACTTTTCTTGCTGTAAACGCAATTGATCAAATAATTAATATGGGTAACTCTGAGGTTTGCTCTTGCTTTATTACCACTTAGAGAGGGACAATATCCAAGCTGTAAGAAAGCGAGTGGCTGTTGAAAATGGGATGGAATTTTCAGAGTTCGAAAATTTACTTGCTACCGTCTACAAAGATGACAAGTAACATTATTATATTTGTGATAAATTATATTTGGATAGGGAAGTCAAGCAGAAACAAATTTTAATTTCTAATGAGCTAGCTGACGCGTTGCAGAAAGGACAGGTCGATACCAAGGCTACAATTCCTAAGTTCCTTACTCCCGAAAAACTACTCGAGATAGATCGGAAATCGAAAGATGTGGTTCTGAACTTAGCAAGCAAGGCGATACAAGAGTTGATCGAAGAAGGTCACGAAGTCTCCTTTGAAGATCCAATGTTTGGAGAGAAATTGAAAAAAGTTGATTTCGATGGACCAATGTTAGAAATTTAGTAGTTTCGTGTTATGTAATGGATTTATTCCCTATATTTCAGGTTTGAGGTGTATGAGAAGGCAGGACTAAGTGCTTTTGAAGACCATGCTGAAAAAATCTTGATTCATGCTAGGGAAGAGTATTCAAAGAAGGACAGAAGTTTTGAAGCGGCCTTGCATCAACAAGAATTACAATTTCAGAAAGAAATGCAAGACTTATGGACAACTTGTGCCCAACAGCCAAATATTCCTCTGAGGGCAAGTGGAAAAATGTAGCATGTGATAAATAAAACTCATCACAGTTGTGGAGAAATTTATTTATGAATTTAAAATCTCATATGGCACAAGCGTTCATTGTCCAAACTGTAAATTAAACAATTTTATCTGTCCCAACTTCATTGTCAATTCACTGAGCCAGCAACCCTCAACTACTACTACAATGAAAATGCTTTCTGTCCTTTAAACAATCTTGAATGAAAATTTCTGATATTTTCCAATAAAATTGCCAGTTTATTATCTACCTCATTCTCTCTTCTAACAAAAGCTGATGAAAGTAATGCTTTCGGGATTTAAGGATATACAGCTGATTATAATTTTACCTATAGCTTACAATTCAATTTCCATGTATTCAGTGACATTATGCTCTTGTCCTGAAAACCAACAAAAGATCAGAACAAAAATAAGAGTATCAGGGCTAGCCCTGATCGGAGAATATTATCAGTTTTTCAAGAGATTCAAAAGGAAGAAGCAAAAAGATCGCATTCTAAAAGTTTTGTAAGAGATTAGAAGAGATATACCCTAGTTATTCTGCGTGTCTGTGTGAAAAAATAATGAAGCAGCTCTAAGAATTGTCAACACAAAAGGTTGGGAAAATGTAGCTGTTGATTGGACATTTCCCTTAATAAAATCACGATGGTTTACATTTGGTTGCCACAGATTATCGTGCTGATGAGTAATATTGGTGAATCAATGAGCATTTATATTTGATTAGAGATGTAAACTCGCAGAGGGAGGGTATGATAGGTAATATTCAAGTTGCGATACAAGAAGGAAGGGTCGATATACAGGCCACAATTCCTCGGTTCCTGACACCTGAAAAGCTACTTGAGATAAATCAAAAACTGCAAGAAGCTACTCTGAAAGCAAGAGACAATGCATTACGACAGTTAGCTCAAGAAGGTTGCTCTTTGGGTGACCCGATCTTTAAAGAGAAAATGAAATTTTTGGATGCAGATGCGTCGAGGTAGGACGAGTCGAATGATGAAAGTGCTTTATGTTTTATTTAGGATGGAGATCATGAAGAAGGAAGGGCTGGCCGATCTTGAAGATCATGCTGAAAAAATCATACTCTATGCGAAATTAGTGTATACAAGAAATAATGTGGACTTTAGAATGGCGCTCAAGCAGCAAGAAGAGCAATTTGAAAAAGAATCGGAGGAGCAAGGGAAGCCCTTCATTGAAGTTGGTCAAAATTAGATTATGCATTTTATTACTCTCGAGCTGTTTACACTCGAATTGAAGCATTTATTAAATCATTATTGTTAAATTCTCTCAGTCAGAAATTCTACTCCAATGCCTGAATTCGGTAGAAAATATCCTTAATCAATAGGGAAAAATCTTGCTCTCTCCTCAAACACGAGCCATCGTCTTCTTTTAGTGTATATCACCTAAGAATATCGCAACATTTCTTACTGTTATTTTAGTGTGAATGGTTTGCAAATCAACTAAAGTTCTTATAAGTTGGATAGATTTTCCGAATACAGAGTCAACTGAGGTTATCGATGATATTGGAAGACTTTAACTCATCATGTTTATATTAGAAAGTATATGGATTTATTCAATTGAAATTGTTCCATTATTACAACAAAATTGTGATTAATTCGTTACAGAAACCGATAAAAAATTAAAGATTGATAAAGAGGCTAAATTTGAGTCTTGGAAACAGAAATTTTATTTTTTCATTAAAGTTCGGATATCATGGCCAATCCAGTCCACAAAGCAAACCGGAATATCATGAAATATATGGCAATAGGAGCAGCAGGGCTGGCATTGCTCGGAGGGTCTTATCAATTATTTAAGCGTCGGCAACAAAAGAAACAAAAGGATCGTGTCTTGAAAATCTTACAAGAAATACGCAAAGAACTGTTTCCAATCTTTCAAAGGTTAAAAAAGCTCCATGATTCTCTCAAGCGGTTTCTTTATGTGCATCTTCCTGAAGAACTAGAGAAAGCACGAAAGAGCGGTAACGCTAAGTTCAGCTCCTACTGTAATAAGATCTTGAAATTAATAGAAAAAGGCAATATCGAAGCTATCCAATTACGAGTCGCTGCTAAGTATGGGATGGAGCTTTCAGAGCTCGATCAGCTGGTTGCTCCTGTATTCAAGGATGACAAGTAAGTTTGGTCGATCGTCAAGCATTTCAATTCGTTTAGGGACGTAAAACTGAAGCAAGATTTGATCTCTCGTGATTTTGATGACGCAATTCAAGGAAAACTTGACACAAAGGCAACGATTCCTGCGTTTTTCACTCCTCAAAAGTGTCTTGAAATAAATAAAAAACTAAATGATGCGGCTTTGAGTGCAACATGCAAAGAATTTCAAGAAGCATCTCAGCCCTTTTACACGAATCAAGAAATTCTCACGAAAATGAAGAATGTAGATATAAGTGGAGCTAGGTAAGACATTCGTAATAGGCCACGAATTTATATATTCCTATTCAGAGCGGAGGTTTTTAAGACAGAAGGACTCGCAGATCTCGAAGATCACCCTGAAAAAATCATGTGGTATGCGAAGAGAGAGTATGGAATAGCCGATAAGGGCTTCCAAATGTCATGGAAAGAACAGAAAGAGCGATATTTTGTGGATCTTAACAGATTGATGGAACCTGAGCTTGAGAAGACCAAGACTAACATATTCCAAAGAGTCCAGCATGAGGAAAAAGTCTAGAGACTTAGAAAACGCATCTAATTCGTCGGCAATTTGTAGGTTGAGTGAATTTCATTATCTCGTGCTTTTGCAAGGTTCTATTTTGTGGAAAAACCTAAAACTAAGGTCAGTACATAGCTTTTACAAAAACCTATGCATAGAATCTGCTAGGGGCTTGCAAAATAATCAAAACTAGGCTATATCTCAAACTTGCATAGAAGGGGAAAGTTGTTTCGTATTCATTACTTGTAGCCTTACATTCCGAACAAAAAGCAAGGGATTATATAAAGCTTTACACATGTATTCATGTATTCGCCAAAATTAAAGACTTAAAGCTTTTAAAATCTTCATATGTGTAGTCAGACACCTGACTCGTACGTAAAATTTTAAATGATCTCTTGAATAGACAATATTTTTGTGCTATACTATTATAAACTCTGGAAAGAATTCTCAGCTACTACTCTTGACAATGTTCGTTTGAACGTCTGCGTGAAAGCTTTACTTGCCATTGTACAATTACAAGCTATATTTACGCTGGCTGGCTTGCATCATTTGTAAAGGTAATCTTTTGCAGAAAATTAATTTGAGATTCACGAAGTCATTTTTTAAAAAAAGCAGAAAACTATCATATCTAAACGTACAAACTCTTTACAAAGTTTGCCTGTACTACATATTTATGCCTGAAAGAGAGTGCGCAATGGAGAAATTCAAAACGAACTCATTTAACTGCTTAAACAGAAATGTAATTAGTTCGTTTTGGAAGCAGATTCTCCATCAGATTCACTCGTCGGAATTCAGGAATTTTCAAACCTATAAAAGTTACTTCATCGTACAAATAAATTTATTAATCGGTAAGATATGGAGACGAACCCTTTTCCGAAAACAAACCGGAATATTATGAAATATTTGTCACTAGGAATGGCAGGACTGGCAATGATCGGAGGATCTTATCTGTTATTCAAGAGAGTCCAAAATCGGAGAAAAAAAGATTTTATTTTGAAAATCTTCCAAGAAATACGGAAAGAGCTGTTTCCAATTGTGAATCGATTAAAAGTAATGCATGATCATGCTCTCATGCAAACCGGTAGTGTGGCCCTTCCTCAGCCCATAGGATATCAATTACTAATGACCGGTAACTCTAAGATTATCTTCTGCTATGGTACTATCTACCGTTGAATTGAATAGAACAAGGCAATATCGACGCTATTGAAAAAAGAATCGTTGCGAAGCATGGAATGGAACTTTCAGAGCTTAATCATTTGGCTGCCACTGCTTATAAGGACGATGAGTAAGATTGATTGATCATCAAACATTTCATTCGATTCGATTAGGGACGTGAAATTAAAGCAAGCGTTAATATACAAGGACATCGACGATGCGATACAAAAAGGCAAGGTCGATTTAAAGACAACAATTCCTGCCTTCCTGACTCCTGAAAAACTGCTTGAAATAAATCAGAAACTACATGAAACGACTACAAAAGTAATGAGCAATGCATTACAGGAGTTAGTTCAAGATGGTCAAATCATCTCCTTAAGCAACCCGATCCTTGGAGCGAAAATGAGAGAAATGGATGTAGACGGACCAAAGTAAGAAAACTCGAGCTCTATAATGAATTTCTTCTCGTTTTAGGTTGGAGGTGCTTAAGAAAGAGAGTCTAGGAGAATTTGAAGACCATCCTGAAAAAATTATGCTTTATGCGAAAGCAGAGTATGCACGAACCAATATGAAATTTCGAGTGGCGGCAAACCAGCAAGAACAGAAATACAAAAAAGAAATAGACGACCTATGGGCGTCCTATCTTAAGGAAGGTCAAAATTAAATGTTCCCATAAGGGCATGCGACCTAATGCAAATTCTGTACTCGATAGACGTATCAAACTAGGCGAAAATTAATTATATTTGGTTCTAAGCTTGACAATTCTTCACATATTCGATTGTAACGCCATAGTGATGTGATCTCAACAATATAAATTACAAAATTGGATATTTATTCAAATGAAAAAGTCCAGTGATTTCAACAAAATTATGAATTATTCGTTACAACAGTTGATTCTTCAGGAAATAAAGATTTATACCAGACTAAAATCTCAATCGTCGATATAAATTTTAATATACGGTGCGTAATGGAGGCAAATCCTGTTCCGAAAACAAACCGGAATATCATGAAATACTTGGCAATAGGAGTCACAGGACTGGCGATTGCTGGAGGGTCTTATCAGTTCTTCAAAAGAGTCCAAAGACAAAGACAAAAAGATCGCATTCTTAAGATATTCACAGAAATCAGAAAGGAGCTATATCCAATTTACTATCGTTTAACAGTGATGCACAATTCTATGCTAGAAAGCATTGCTGTCGGGGAATTTCTTCCTCAATACATAGCTGATGAGTTATTAGTTTCAGGTAACTACAATGGAGCTCTAATGTGATATAACATTTGATATTGATAGAACAACCCAAGATAGAAGCTGTGAAAACACGAGTAGCTGCTAAGTATGGAATGAAGCTTTCAGAGTTCAATCAGTTGGTTGCTACTGTTTACAAGGATGACAAGTAAGTTTGATGGATAATCGAGCATTTCAATTCGATTAGAGATGTAAAACAGAAGCAAGATTTGATTTCTGGTGATCTTGGTGATGCAGTTCAAGGAAGACTTGATACAAAGACAACGATTCCAGCGTTTTTGACTCCTCAAAAGTTGATTGAGATAATGAAAAAACTGTATGATGAGTCATTGAGTGTAACACGCCAAGCAATTCAAGAAGCAGCCCAAGAAGGTCAAGAAGTTTCTTACACGAATCCAGTGCTTCTAAAGAAAATTGGTGATGCGGATTCCAATGGACCCAAGTAAAAACATTGAAAATAGACAATGAATTATATATTCCATTCAGAGCAGAGATTTTTAAGAAAGAAGGACTCGCAGATCTCGAAGACCACCCTGAAAAGATCATGCTTCAGGCAAAAGAAGTGTATGAAAGGGATGATAAAGACTTCCGAATATCATTGAGAGAATTGGAAAACCAATTTCTTGTGGACATGGGAAAATTGTGGCAACCCCTGGCTAGAGAAGAGTAAAGGAGATGACTAAGTAAATAAACTGAGAAAAAAGCTTCTAATTATCCGAAAATTTGCTTGGTGAATGATTAAAATTGTTATCTCATGTATACACCATAATCTCATAACTCGAACTTTTCAACTAATTCTTTTTCACAAGTTTCGGTCATAGGACCTTACTAATGAATCGTAAATTAGATGATAATATATTTAATTCAATCATTGGAAATGAGGTATTGTGGTGAACCTGCTATCAGTGCAGACAGTTTCTCTTGCGACAGCAAAAGAGTCTTAGAGTCTTTCTCTTTGAAGACCCAATGTACTGAGTAATTATTTGTAGAATACTCATACTACTTAAGGCGAACACCCTCGTTCTAATCAGGAGGGACTAAACCACCTTTCTTAGATCGTAATATGAGAGTTCTTCAATTTTTTCAAAAATCTTAGGTTTGGGATAGCAATGGAATGAGACTAGGCTCTGCTGAATATCTTCTCAATGAAACGAGAAGCAACAAAATTATCATACATATCAATAAGAGTGCTAGGACTGGCAATAATCGGAAGCTCTTACCGACTTAAAAAAGTATGATACGAGTGTGTATATTAAATCGAAATTTCGAGTTTTGTTTACTATTCACACAAATCTCTAGCAAAACCGATGTCTTCTTCTCTTAAATGAGCCATTAATTCTTCAATTGATCAGTTTCTTCAAATAAGTATTGTGGCATACGAATTTTCTTTCAATTTGTATCTACAGTACAGAAGGAGGTAGGAAACAAGAGCATCTTTGTCTTAGGAGTCAAAGCAACTCTTTATAAGCATTCTTGAAATCCTAAAAGAGGATGTTATTTATTGTTCCAGAGTCAAATTAACTTTTTTGTATTTACTGGTGATTCCTTAGACTGAAGGGTTCAAAACCAATAATTTTCAGTGGTTTTATGTAGATCTACCAATATTTATTTAGAGATATTTTTTCATATTTGTTCAATTGTTCATAAGATGAAAAATGCGAATTGCTATGCAAATTGTTCGGTTAAATTTGCAAAATAACTTGTTCAAATTTTTCGCTGTTTTCATGATCGAACAGTGGCTTCTCAGGCAATCCAACAAACTTTGCTCCTAATCATTAGATGGTTCAGAAGTACATCATTTTTTCTCAATGAAATACTAATGAAGAGAAGCTCGAAGCTTCATAAGAATTCATCATCAGAAAAATCTAAAATTGTGGATTACTAAGGGGTTTTTGTCCAAAATTAATTGTTCGGATATTTAAATGGAAGCTAAATTTTATAATTCATTCATAAGAATTCAAGCGTATCCTACAAGAGCAATTTACTATGGAAATCCTCTCAGCAAGAGATTTTACTTCTAGACCTTCCTTACAGACTTCACTTACCGTTCCTCGAATCAAACTCCAAAATCTCAACTCGAATAGTGCTGAATCAAGTGATGCAAAGTCCTCGCCCAAGACAACAACTATTACAGAAGATTCGCCTCAAATCTATTTCCTTAAGAGGTTTACTGAGAGATTCAAGCTTGCTGATGAACTTCTGAAGCTTTCTCCTAAACAACAAAGAGCCATTGAAAAAAGCTTCCGATTAAAGACAAATACATCCACGAACTCCACCTCTCACACAAGAAAGGCCACAAGACGCGAAACCTGTTCTCAGATAAGTCAGCAAATTATCGAAAAGAAACTAGAATCGAGCCGGACTCCAAAGAGGCTCATTGACGCAGAGCTGTTTAAAACAACCAGAAAATTCTGGAAAGTCGGGTCTGAGGAAAAGCTTCCTCCAGAACAAAAGCAACTTCTGATCTTTAAGCCTGACGATGGTCTGGGCCTTAAAATAAACCCAGAAGCGAAACTTTTAAAGCATGTGGTCACAGACAACAAAATTATCAATCGAAATTGGGGAATTGATGAACGAATACTTCCCAATACTGCATCAACAAAGAGGTCGGTCTCTTTGTGCGGTCCTGAGCCCCTGAATAATATGCAACCAAAGCAATGTGACTTTGATGTGGGCGGTCAGGCCCCGAATCCAGAAGAAAGAGAAGTTATCTCTCGTCTTGACAACCTAAAATCAAGGAATAGCAATGACTTCGAAAAAACCAATGTGAAAAGTGTCCGTTTTTCTTCAACAAAGACGCGAGCTTCAACACAAAACATTCAATTTTTTGAGAAAGTTAAAGAGATTCTGAGAGTAGACGATTATAATATTTCAGGTGAGGAGTCCAAAAATTCTTCGAGACATGATATGGATTCTACGATGAACACAATAAGCTCACAAAAAAATTTGCTAGCAGCTGAATTTGAGCCCCATTCTGCTGGATATAGAAAATCTCTTTTTAGTATGACAACGACCACATCACTGGAGCCTGACACGTTTTCACAAGCAACAAAACGTGATCTTGAGCTATCACCTGTTATATACTCGAAAAGTACCCCAAAACCTTCTAACGTGAATCCTTTTTCCTGGAATATTGAGAATTCCGAGATCGGATACTTCAAAAAAGCATTCGATAGAAATGGAAGAGGGGAAACTGAATCAAGGAGTTCCGTAATCAATAGCCCAAAACAACGAAAAAGCGTGAAAATAATTCTTCCTCAATTAAAGAAGACCACGCCGAGAGGACTTGAAAAAGGCCAAAGCCTTTTATCTCCCAAAGAACTCAAGTCTCCATAGTGACGGAAAAGAAAGATTATGCTTCATCCCATCTTTATACGGAATTAATGAAAAAAGTTCTTTCAAATTCAATGTCTAATGACAAGAAATACTTGTTGGCTTCATATTTATTTTTTTATTTTTTTTTGCTTTGTTGATATACAGAGCCTACGGCATTGTCTGTCATCAATCTGGATTTGAGATAGCAAGCCAAGAGGAATTATATCACCAAGAATCAAATGCAGACTTGTCTCTTTTATTAGCTCCCAGTTTCTAATTTTTGAGGAGCTGCTTAGAATATTTTATAACTCTTTAGGCTAGCCTTCTGATAATTCAATTTTCGTTTATAAATGTTCAGAAGAGCTATTAAATTCAAGTGAAGACTTGGAAAAATTAAGAATCATTCTCAAACTTTTAATTAAGGATCTGATGAGAAAAAAGAACACATTAAATTCTGAGCAGGATTTTTTTAATTGAGGTACAGAGAATCTTCAATTAAAACAAAAAACTTTGACTTTTATAATGAACAATTGACTGAACAATTTATCGATCAGAAATCCGAAACTCTTTTCATAGTAATTAGAATCCTCAACATCGCAAGAGAGATATGAGATGCAACAACTTCTACATGATAAGAAACTTGCACTAGCTTGATCCATTAATATAAGTAGAAAGCTAAGAAAATTGGCATTTCGATTACCTCACACTCTATTTTGGCGAGCCGAAGAGGCTTTATTAACAATTCAACGTATAAATATTAGATTGGCTATTATTCCACCAAGAAAATGGGTATTATTAGATTTCTGGCAGCATTGGGAGCTGGAATCTGCAATATATAATTGGATAATTCTTATTAAGATCAAACTAGATTATTCATGGCAGCTACTGATGATTTATTAGCAAATCCATTAGTTTGCACTAATTTGATGCTGGTTTTGATGTCTGCCAAGTTATTCTTCATGAATTATTTAATTGTTCAAAAGTTCAAATGTTCGAATAAATTTTATTTAAAAAACTAAAACTTTTATTAGAATGTTCCGATCGGATTTGACTCAACTATTTGCGCCTTCTCGCCTTTTCACCAGCTAACCAGGGACTTATACAGCGTATTTATGAAGTTTTCTCCATATTTGTTTGACTATAATCAAATTCTTTTTTATCAAGACATATAGTAATAAACAAAAAAACGAATTTGAGAATTACATTGCAAGAAATATTCTGTTACTGATGAAAATCTAAAAAAGTTCGTGGGTTTTTAACACGCTTAAAATCACACGGGTATAAATCTCCCCGTAAAGGACCCGAAAAATATAATCTAATTCATCTTCAGCATTTCTCAATACACCTAATACAATAATTTAACAATATGGAGACCTTCTCAGTGATTCCAGAGCACCATCAATCATCACCCGCAAAGATGATTTCTCGGGACTTGTCAGATGTTTCCCAATTTCTATCAACTGCTTCAACGGTTTCCTCAATGAATGTGTTCCTCACTCAACCTCAGCAGCAATTTCAACCTATTGCTGAAAATCAAGATCTCAATTCTGATAGCAGTGAGCAACCTCAGAATTTCTCTCAAGCAGGTAACTTGACTTCTTCGCTTCAGATCCTAAAGTTTTTTCTAGTACAAAAACTATCAACTTTCCTCAAGCAAAAGGAAGACGTATCTTCTCCGCATTCTGTAACTTCAAGAAAAAGAGCTATAGAAGAAGCAAGAATAATTATACTCAAGAAACGTAATCAATATCCTTTTGTGAAGAAATCACTAAAACACTTTGCTTGGTATAGAGCTCAGAGAAGAGGTTAAACCTAGCACAGATTCAGAGGACTCACCTCTGTTAACCCCTTTGAATATGAATCTGATTCAACATAGTGAGCCTCAAACCCCTCAGAGCTATCATCGCCCATCTCAATACAAGAGAGAAAAGTTCATCGACGCCGCTAACTCCCCAATGTACTTAATACACCATCGCCTTTTTATTTATCTGTTCGATTAGGTCTGCAAGTTCAAACGATAGAAAGTTTAGTGCCGAAAACTCACCTAGTAACTATTATTTGAAGAAGCTTACCGAAAGATTCAAACGTGCTGAGGAACTTCTGAAATACTCTCCTGAGGACCAAAGAGTCATTGAAGAGAGTTTCCGATTAAATAGAAAGACAGTTGATAGCCCTGCCTCTTTCACGAGAAAGCCTCAAAGACGCGAAACATCTTATCAAGAAATAATCAGGGAAGTTGAACGCAAAGAAAAAAAAGAAAGAGAGAATTTCTTTACTCTGATCAAGGAATTTTGGGAGAAAGGGAACGAAGGTGTCCCTTTCGAGGAGAGAAAAAAGCTTCTATTCAAGGACGAGGTTGCTCAAGACTTCAAAATGAGCACAGACACTCCGATCTTTGAGGAAATGAAGACTAAGAGCAAGAATAGGCAGCACAATTTGAGAATTCATTGTCACTCTAAATCAGAAACCGTAAGGCTTAAGACTGAAGGGATGAGTCCACAGTGTCATGAAGAAAGTCAAACTGCTTGGCTAAAGTTGGAGAAAAGAGTGAATTCATTGTGTAGAAGCGAGTACATGAGCCCTAAGGAACCATTGTATGACATCGCTGCAAAGAGTGAGAAAGACAATAGAGAATTGTGGGAGAGTGAATACGGTAGTGTGAAAGCTCGACGGTCATATGATAATGTAAAATCAGAAATTCAGAAATTCAGTATTTTCCGAAAGTTGGCAGCTCCTAAAACGAAGAGTCTGCCGAAAACTAAACTTTCTGCCAAAATGCAACATGGTCTTCAGAAAATCCTTGGAGATAGTGCATGTACCTCGAATGATGAGTCTCAAAAATCATCATCCAAAGACGTGAATTCTACGATGAATACAACTTCTTCTCAACAAGATTCACCATTGTTGTATTCACCAATATTGCTTCCGAAAGAGTGCTTGACTCCACAACATAAGAAGTCGCGATTTAATCATTCACGAACATCATCGCTTAAATCCGAAATGCAGGTGGTCAAGAGTGATTTTCGCATAGTTACACTCAGGGCGTTGCCAAAGCGATCATCAAACTTGACTAAAACCGATGGTACTTCCTTCAGAAGCAGTCGCCAATTCACTCTTCCTCCCCTCAACCGATGCGAGAAAGTGAAGGAGATCTAAGTCATGTGAAGACCAGAATTGCAAGACAAGGAAGCAATCGTTGCTCTAATGTCTCTGTTAATCCACGATAAACTGTGAAAATTTGCCTGTATGAATTAACTTTTCATGAGAAATAAGCTCTAATTTTTGCTATTATAATTTTGTTTTGAAAGGTACCAGCTCTAATGTACTTTGCTTTCATGTTCTATTTATGATATTCGACAATTAATATTTTAATTTTTCTCTCATTTATCTGATTTAAGTTATCAAATGTTGATGAAATCTTTGTTAGTACCCTTGTTTGCGAGGTTTCATTGTTAATCTAAAGTCTCAGCCCAATAATCTATGAGAGTACGAAAATCCTTTTGCTAAGAATCATTGAACCAATCTATGGGTTCATTTAAATCCACTACTACGACTAAATTGCTGGTGTTCCTAAAAAAAAAAAAACTTCCGTTAATTTTCATCTTCTCTATTTATTTAAAGAGCTTGTAGAATTGCTTGTTTGAAATATGAATTTGAGATAGCAGATACAGTTAAGAGCAGTTTATTTTCAGTCTTTTAACTAAGGAGACATAGGGAAATCGAATTAAGAATTTTTGGATTTCAAATCTAAATTTTTAATTAAGGTCCAGAGAAACTTTAAATAAAACTAAAAGACAAATTTGATTTTATCAGAACAATACTATAGAACAATTTATTGTTAAGGTTTCCAAACTCTTCAAAACAGTATCAATCTCGTAATTAGCATCATGAAAACCGTAAGAGGTCTGCTTCATGTACTCTGACTGATATGCATGTAGATACAAATATTTAGCTGATAATAAATATACTCGAGCTTGATCTATTTAATATAAATAGATATCTAAGAAAATGCAACTTCAGCCAGCTCACAACCTATGTTGGGGGACTGGTGGATGTTTCATGAGACAGCTAAAGCACATTAGCATTAGAGTGGTTGATATTCCATTGAGATAATCCCAGAAAAGTGAGTGCTTGATGTTTTCTCACAGAAGAGAGGGTTGGGATATGAAATATAGAATTGATTAAATCCAAATGGTTAACAAAACTAAATTATTCGTGGCATTTTCTGAAAATTGTAAACAAATCTATTTGTTTTGACGGATTTGATGCTGTTTTTGGGATGTTCGTTCAGTTAATTTAAATGAATAAATTAAATGTTCAAATAGTTCAAATGTTCACATTAATTTAAAGAAATCAAATTTTAAATAGAAGACTCAGAGCCGAGTTAACTCAGCTAATTGTGTCTTCTACCTTCTCTCCTTCTAATCAGGGACTATACAGTCGATTTATAAGATTTTCTCCATAGCTGCTTGGCTACGATGGATTTCGTATAAAAATACAGATAATATCAGTCCAAAAAAGGAATTTGAGGATTAACTCAATGAATTTTTTCTACTGATGGAAATTAAATAGAAATCGTAAAACTCTGAGGCCTTTAAACTAATTAAAACCACACGGATATATATTTGTCGTAATGAATCTTAAAAAGTATAATTCAATTCATTATCAGTATTTCTCAATACACCTAATTCAGAAATTCAAAAATATGGAAACCTTCTCAGCGATTCCAGAGCACGGACAGTCATCACCCTTTGGAAAGATGGTGTCTCGGGACTTGTCAGACTCTGCTTCCCATATTTTGTCAACTTCTCCAACAATTTCCTCGATGAATGTTTTTGCCACCCAACCCCAGCTACAATTTAAACCCATTGCTCAAAAACAAGAATTCAAGTCTGATTCTACTGCTTTACCTCAAAATTTCACTGAAGCAGGTAACTTAATTTCTTCGTTTCAAGTTTCCAATAAGAGTTCCTAGCAAAAAAGTTATCCTCTATCCTCAAGCCAAAGGAAGGTGCGTCTTCTCCACATTCAATAGCTTTAAGACAAAAAACAATGGAATATGCGAAAAGAAAGATAATTTTCAAGAGGCGTAACTAATCTCATTTTTTCGAAACCACTCAAACACTTTGTTGGCATAGAATTCATAGAAGACAACAACAATTCTAAAGCAGAGTTAGAAAACTCGGTCTCCATACTCCTTTTAGATCAAGCTGATTCACCAACTCTACAGGAGAAAAATTGCTCATCTCCACACAAAAGAGAAAAGTTTATCAGCATCGTTGACTCACCAATGTATATCATCATACACTATCACCTTGTAATGATTTTTTCAATTAGGGCTGGAAGTTCGTTAGAGAAAAAACCCCTGGCAGAAGATTCACCTCAAAACACTTATCTTAAGAAATATATTGAAAGAATCACATGTACCAATAAGAATCCTAAACATTTTCCCGAGGATCAAGGACTCCATGAAGAGAGTTTCCGATTAAATAGAAATACTATCGACAACCCTGACCCTTTCACAAGAAAGCCCCAAAAACGCAAAACCTTTTCTGAACGAAGTCAACAAATTATCAAGGAAAAACTAGACGCGCTTCGTAATCCAAAAAAAGATGAGAGTCTATTTACTCTGATCAGAGAATTTTGGGATAAAGGGAACAAAGGAGTCCCTTTCGAAGAGAGAAAAAAACTTCTATTCAAGACCGAATCTATTCAAGATTTTAAAATAAACTCAGGACCCTTGGTCCTTGAGCACGTGAGGATTAATAACAAGGTTAGGCAACGACCTTTGAGAATTAATGACCACGCTAAATCAGAAATCTTGTGGCTTAATACTGAAGCCGCGAGCCCCCAGTCTACTCAAAAGACTTGGATGAACCTGGAAAAAAAAGTGACTACTTTATGTAGAAGCGAGTACATGAGTTCTAAGGAACCAATGTATGACGCTGCTGAAAAGAGTGAGAGAGACAATAGAGAATTATGGAAAAATGAACATAGTCCTAATGATATGAAAGCTTTACGGGGATGCGACAATGCAAAATCAGAAAGGCAGAAATTCAGTATTTTTCGAAGGTTGGCTGCTTCTAAAACGAAGATTTTACCGACAATTAAACTTTCTGAGAAAAGTCAAGATGATCTTCAGAAAATCCTTGGAGATAGTGCATGCACCTCGAATGATGAGTCTCTAAAATCATCATTGAAAGACACGAATTCTACGATGAATACAATTTCTTCTCCACTGGATTCACCATTGTGTTCACGAAATTTACTTGTGAAAGAGTGCTTGACTCCGCAGCATAAGAAGTCGCAATTTAACCTTCCACGAACATTATCGCTTAGGTCCGAAATCTGTCCCAAAAGCCCCCGAAAGTTCAAGAATGATCTTAGTGTAGTCACACTGAAGGCATCGCCAAAGAGAACCCCAAAAGTGATTAAAACCGATATTTTTAATTGGAAAACGGGGGATGACGAAGTAGTGGCTCTTGCAAAAGCTGGCGAGAGAGATGGAAGCAAGGCCCTCAGTTCCCTTAGAAGCAGGCGCCAAATAACTCTTCCACCGCTCAACCAAACCGAGATGCGAGAAAGTGAAGGAGATCGAAGTCTCGTGAAGATCAGAGAGCTCAGCCAAGGAACCAATCATAAAGATAATACTCAAGCATCTCAGTTGGTCCGCGTGAATTAACATCTCATGAGAAGAATATAATTTCTTTTAAACAGTCGCTTAAGATCAGCTCGGATGCTCTTAATTGTCTGTTTTTTATTATATTCTGCAGTAAATAACTGATTGTTCTCTCTCATTTATCTTCTGTTAGTCTTCAAATGATCATTCTAAACGTGTCAAAGGAATTCGTACCTTTTCATTTGAAAAAAGTATTACTCAGTATCTTTGCTTGAGATCGTGTGTTGTGCATAACAGAACGGCGAGTCCAAAGTTCCAGCTAAAAAATTTGGGAATTAGGCAGCCAGATACTTATGAGAGCAACCTTATTGATTAGGCAAAGCATCCTACATGGAACTCATCTAATAATGAAATTAGGATGATGAAAAGTAACATTTAATAACATTTTCATCTAAAACATATCCAGCATAAATCATTTTTCCATGAATTCCAGCAATTTTATTGTCGAATCTAATCATCCGGAATTTACCATGTGCTGAATATCTAACTTTCATACTGGAGCACCCTTATTAACTAATTTGTTTCTAGTTTGACAGCTTTTTGCAAAACGATACTTCTTACTTTTGATAAAAACACACATAAGAAATATGTTCAAAATTAATTAGCAAATGCCAAAATCTTAGTGTCAGGATTTATTGTTTTCTGAATTATGCATCTTGGCTGATACTATGCAAGTAATTCTCATCTTTCGTATCTAGACGAAGCATACTGAAGAGGCAATTTCTAATAATCACATGAAGACGAGGAATATTACAATTTATAATTACGCCCATCTGACGTGTTTCCAGTATAAAGTACTTTTCCTGTTTTGAAATCCAATAGTTTCACTGTCTGATCTTCTGAGGAGCTCGCGAGTTTATCTCCGCTCGGACTCCATCTCACACACTTTACCCAATCTAATTATCCATAAGTTTAATCTCTAACCTGATTCCAGCTGTGCTGATTTGTTCTCACGGGCAATTGGATATTGGGATCAGGATATTGAACTATGATAACTATTCAATCAAATTTCAGCAATCATCATCTATCATGAGAGAATGTGTGAAGCCTCTTGCGGGTTATTTGGGCAGTTGCTCGTTAACACCTTAGATATAGTTTATTGTAAAGAGACCTTCTTATTGAGTTTCTTTTCGACCATAATTGATGAATCTGGTTTGCATTTTCTTATATTCGACATTAGAAATTGATAAATCAGTGAATAGATATAAGATTTTAATATTTGACTTTGTGTAGCCAATCCATTTTAAATAGCGAGGATATCTTATCAGATGATCTATGGTTCTAATAGAATTGCCAGTGTTTTTCAGGCTCCATCGACTGGGTGATAGAAACAGGCACATTTTATATTCGTATCCATAAAATGTTTGGATTAGAGGTATGATCTTGAAAGAAGTGTCTGCTGCTGTGGGCTTTAAACTATTTCGTTTACTACAAATGTTGTTGAATCAACTGAAGGTAGTGCTTAAGTAAGATGATCTCGTTCTAAATTACGCGAGCACTAAATTTCTCAAACACAAAAATCTTTGTCATTAGTCAGACTTCTGAAATAACGACATATAATCGACCTAGAGATTATATTTCAATGGGTTTTTTGTTTTAAGAAATAGTTGAAACATGCTTAGGTATCAATAATTGGAAGGACGCCTCTTAAATCATCAGTGTAATTTTGCTGTTGACATAAAGTTAAGCAAATCAACTCAGTACTTGAGTGAATGTCATCATAGGCTCTAAGAACCTTCGATTGTCGCTTATCGAATATCTTCACATTGAAATCAGTGCCGCCTGCCACCAGAAGATTCTCATTGCTCTGGCCAACATCAATCCAGTAAGTGACGCAAAATTCCGGCAAAAAAGGTACTATAAGATGATGTGTTATTAAAATCGAAAAAAGAATAGGAATGTAAAAAAATCTAGAAAAATAATCCGTCAAGTAGTTCTTTTTTCCATTCATCGATGAAGCGTGAGATAAAGAATCCAATAAGAAATATTTCTTTATTTAGCTGTATTACTCATATCGCCATTTTCGAGTAGGACCGGATCCTTCAAAGTAAAAGTTTTCTTCTCCGTATCGAGTATATTGAGTTGGTTATAGTTGTACTTCACGAATAGCAATGCTTCGTCTGAGTTCGTACTCCATCTGCAACGTCCAAATGACCCTAATAAATTAAAGATGTGATGACATTTGATATCTGCAAAAAGTTTAGTCTACTATTAACTCATAAGCCATTGCTACAGCGCAACATGTTAATGAGATATTATTAGTGTAACAGAATGAGATATTTTAGTATCCAAAATTACCTTTGATCATAGAATTACCTACCTTCACATGCATCCTGTAATTATCAGTGTTAACATCCGATATCAAACACACTCTCTCCTTGACAATGGTGGCCACATATTCTCCAGTAGGATGGAAATCAAATCCAGAAATACAATCCTCTATTAGCAGGAGTAGATTGATGTGTCAATTGCGATTGATGATTACTATAGTGAGAATGCCATTTAGACTTTCGAATAAGCTTGACAATATCTTCGGTCTTGGAGGCATTAGCATCAATAGTAAATAGATGGTAAGCTATTTTCTCGCTGTGAGCAACTGCCCCAAGGATCCTTCGACGTGAGTTATATGCTATATCACCATAACCAGTGACTCGAGAGAAAATATAATTATTCAAACGATGAAGTTAAAAAATAATTTTACCTCCTGAAACTTCACCAAGAGAATAAATTTCCTGTATTTGATCCTTTTTCGATATATCAAATACTGTCATATTAGCTGATTTCCTGGATTTGTGATGGAGGGTCACAAGCAGTGTTGTGCTTGGTATCTCCTTTACATGCGTCCAACTATTCTCTATCAATATTATCACATCATCAGGCTCAAACAAATTTGGAATTCTAAAATTTACCTGTATTCGTAATTTTCACTCCATCAAAGCTTGCATAATTTTGCTTCGTCTCCAGGTCGACAATGCTGATCTTGTTATTAACGACCGAACACCAAGCAATCAAAGAGGGGGATCTAATAGTTGTCTCTTCTAAAATAGGTTAAATCACTTCAGCAAGGCAAAGGTTTATCCCTAAAAATATGTATACCAGCTTTGGCGATCTTCTTATTCGGCATTATAGTTAGGCTTGATTTTTCAGAGATTGGGTTTGTCGAAGCTTGGATTTCACTATCTTTGATTCGAAGCTTTTCCATGTTCGGTAGGTTTTTGGGATCCAAACTCAGCATCCTCTTGACTAGATTCTGCAGCTTCGTTGATTCACCAAAACACATTTTGGAGAACAGAGTTAATTTCAGAATCATATTTGCTAGGGTCTTTCATTTCCTCTAATTCTTTAAATTCTATTTTATTCAGTTTGAGAGCAGCCACTGCCAAAGCCTTGATTTCTCCAGGCATTTCTTGTGAGGTTAAATTTTTCCCTTGCAAAGATGTAGCAATAGGAGCAACGCTCGTTAATAACTCGTTAGTTCCAATCTCAAAAAGTTTTATCCAATCACCCAAAAAGAAAGCTCGCTTTTCTTCCATGAAACAGAGGTTTTCCGGACCCAGAACGCTCATTATCTTTCTTATGTGCATGTTTTTCCACAGAAACTCAATATCATAAATGGCGTCACTTATCAATTGTTGAATTAACTGAGGATCTCTGGGGTTGAATATTTCCAGACGTTCGTCAAGTTGACGGCTCAGTGGAACATATGGAAGAGTTGCACAGCCGATCTGTTGGCCGTCATCGCTGATTTCGAATGTGTTGGTTAAGACGGAGTCAGGATATCTGGACTGGAGATAAAGTAACTCTTTCATGAAGAGGGTTGCTGTCAGATCATATTCTTGATTTACGAATTCTTTTGAACGATCAAGGGCTCTGATTCTATGCTTCTCTTTTGAATCACAAGTCTCAGCCTCAAACACTTTATAAGCAGAGGTTTCTGCAACAAGTCTAAAGGCTTGATATGTGAGCTTAAGTTTGGGTGGGATTGAAAATCTAAAGTAGACGTCTATTCTCTTATCTGAATCAGTCTGCATGTCCTTTTGACTGTGTTTAGGCCGACAGTGAGATTTACAATTTATTTGATTCTGAAAAGCTTAAATAAAACTCGGGCATTTGAGAGATACGGATAATTAATCCCAAAAGACTCATTTCGCATTTCGCCTCGAACTAATAAATTTTTTGCTCTTAAGCTCACATATTATGCTTTTTACTCTGAATTTCTCTCATTTGGTTTCGAAAGAGAACTGACTAAAGATTTTGACCTGATTTTTCTGATTTGACTGTTTTCAATGTACTTAAGATGATTTCATTTTCAACTGCGCATTGTGTCATCTGTGAATCTTGAGGTTGCAAAATAAGTTCTCTTAAAATTAGGTACCATGAGGATACATCTCACATATCAAATTAAGCTGTAATCTTGAAATAAATTAGCTAGTTCTTCAAACAGCCTCCATGATCACTGCCAAGCCTTATTATGATTCCACAGGCATACCTGCATTGGATATCTATTAGTGTAATTCCGCTGTAACAATAGTCAAGCATTTTATACTTTAGAAATCAGGGTTGTTGTAAAACAAAATGATGCGAACTAGCGTTTCTATGAGGCTGAGAAAATTATCGAGAGATCATTTCAAGTTTTCTGGCTAGAATATTCAGTTTCCCTTAACTAATCATTTTTGTTTTCTGATAAATCAGGAAATTGCATGATGAAACTGAGATATGTATAGGAAAATAGGCTATGCTAGCTGTAATAATTCTTAAAACTAATTGTCATCATCACCAATATTTTTTCTCTCTCAATATTTCATTGTCGTCTTCTTTTGATGTGATTATTAAGCGTGATTTTTCTCAAATAAAGCAGACAGAGCAAGCAGACGAGGGATCTAAAAATGAGAAAAATTGCTATTATATAATAGAAATGAAAATTTACAATCTTTTGAGGTCTCTCCGGTATAAAGCTTTTTTCCAGCTTTGAAGTCCAATACTGCTACTGTCTTATCATCCGAAGCACTTGCGATCATATCACCGCTTGGACTCCATCTCACACAGTTGATACCCTCTAGAAGATGAATAATTCAGACGTTAGAAATAACGTCGTTAAACCAATTATAAATATTACTTTCATGAATGCCATCGAAAGTTTGGACAATCTTTGATTCTCGTTTATCAAATAACTTCACATTGTGATCCCAACCACCTGAAACCAATAGGTTTCCATTGCTTTGACAAACATCAATCCATTTCGTGTCTATAAAAACCGAATGTCAAATCCAACAGAGGAGAAGAAGCAGAAACAAGAAATATATGCATCAAATTAAGTGGAGCAATCTTTTTGCCCATTGTAAAGAGAAAACACAGCTCTCTCTTGAATGTCTTGTAAATTTAATTTTAATTCAAGCGAAGTCGTTGAAGAAGGAGAGGTAAAATAACAATTAATTGTACTTACATTTAGATTCAAGCTCAATAGGAGTGTTCAACATGAAAGTTTTCTTCTCAGCATCAAGGATATTGAGTTTTTTCCAATTATATTTTACGAAGAGTAAAGGTTCATCAGTATTTGGGCTCCACTTGCAACGGGCAGTATGATCTCTATAAACTATTAATATCGCGGTGTAAGGAAATGAGGAGATCCCGAAAAATTTCGCTTACCACTATGCTCCGGCATGTTTAGATGGAAGATATAATTGTGAGTGGTCAAATCTGATATTAGGCATGTTCCAAAGACGTCTAGAGTTGCGACAATCTCCCCATTCGGATTGAAGTCAAGACCTTTTGCCCAGTTGCCATAATTCAAATCAACTAAAGGAGTCTGTAATGGAATTAAGCTCAGTAATACTTTCAACTTCGTCTGGGTCGGGAGGTTCGGCATATTGAGCGTGCCATCTGGACTTCCGGATGAGTTTTACAATATTACCAGTCTTTCCAGTGGTGACATTGTAAAGATGATATGCTATCTTTCTTTCAACACAAATAGCACCAAGCATTCCTCTTCTTGAATTATATGTCACATCTCCAGAAGGGGCCGCAGTCACCATACTGTCTCCAACATCAGGCACTAAAATGATCATGAGATGGATTTTAATGAGGATTCTACCGTCTTCTTCTGTCCCAAAAGAATAGACTTTCTTCGCTTGCCCTTTCCGTGAGACATCAAATACTTCGAGGCGGTGGTAACCCCTAGTGAGGTGAACAGAAACTAGAAGCCCTGTGTTTGCAATTTCCTTCACGAGAGTGTGGCTTCTGCCACCTTGGGAGGTAATAATCAAGCAAGAGTTAAAATGGTAGGTTTAAAGGTACCAGAGGCTATCCAGGGCATCCTAGGTCCATCAAAGTTAGCATACTCCTGCTTCGATGGGAGTTCAACGATAAGAATCTTATTCGCCCACTGTGAAGAATAAGCAAGCAGAGCTGGAGATGCGGGAAATATCTCCTCTACCAAAGATAAAAGGAAGAGTGAAGAATGAGAATCTCTAAAGTAAATGGATTAAAGTTAAAGTACCAGTTGTGATCGGATTTTCAGGTAGATCATCATTTGGTGAGGTTCTTCTGTCATTTGACGATTTCTGACCCATTGCTTCTTGGCTTTCTTAATTATAGAAGGCAAAAATAAAATTTTAATTAGCCAATCATATCTCAAGTTTACACGTGAGTAAGGATTTGATTAGATGAGAGGAAAAAGAAATAAAGAAAGCATTCCGCGATGATTATCTATTAACTGTAGTCGGAAGCTGAAAATGGATTTTCACATCTACTTTTCGCAGGAGAAGGCTAACAATTGTCCGAGACATTCACAATGCAACGGGAGACGATGAATGCCCAAAAAAACAAGTTAAATCAAAAATCTGGCTCAAATCTCAAAAATTCAAACATCAAATTTCAACTATCCGCCTGATATTCAACACATTTTGAATCAAGGTACCTTCGCTCCGAACAAAACGACTCCATGAGTAATCAAACCAAAAAAAAAATAAATTCCGATGCCTTTTAAATTGTTTGGAGATGGTGGAAATTCTGCCATTCTCCCAAAAATCTGCCAAATCTGTTGTGTAGAGGCAAAACATCAGAGTCAGAAAAAAGTTTTCCAATCAAGCTTCAGGTCCCAATTCGTTGATGTATATGGGAAAGCTTGCAATTGAAAAGGGTCAAGAAGGGAGGAGCTACAATAACAAACTCGATTTTTAAATCATAAGTCTGAAGCTTTGCAGAGTTCTACCGCCTATCATTGGGTTCATGAGCGTAATCATTCATTTTTCCAATGGTTTACCCCTCTGAAGCTGAGGAAAATGACTCGCAAACTACGTTGAAGTTCGATTGGAAACCTCTTTTCTGCCTCTTATTATTGATCTCAGCGCATCTGAGCTCGGATAGATTGTTGCAGGTTGTGACAAGTTGTGGCGAACCTCAGCAGTTTATTCAGCAGGTTTGGCAGATTTTTCAGCGAATGGTAGATCTATCTAAAGACTTGGCAGTTTTGTAGCAGATTTGGCAGAATTTTTCGACAGAATGACTGAAAAGCTTAGTGAATTTCCATCATCCCTTGTAGTGAGAATAATGAGCTTGAGAAACAAACGCAAATGTATAATGTATCACATGTTTTATTCTTAATAAGCTCAAAAGGAGATTCCTTAGATTCGTTTGGATTTAGGTCCCAATCAATGAATTCCCAGGTTTTCCATGGAAACTAGAAGTATTCACTCATCACAAATCTTCATTCAGTATATTCCCAAAGTCAGATTCAGGCAATAGGATCTTCTCATTACTCCTTACCATCAATCCATCAGGCAGAAAAAAACGGCTAGTTTCAGACACGAAATCAATATTTTTCCGAGTGTTAGGCAATTTTACATAGTGTCATCCTTTCACAATTTATGACCGTTGACCGTCGTTACTTTTGATTGTGACCGCAAAAAACAAATTCGGCATTTTCAATTTACAAACTCGACAATCTAGCGAGATTCTTGCGAGAATAATAAGCAGCTTACGGTAACTACTTGAAAGTGGAGAAACATCTTCTTAAGAGCAAGAGTTTGACTAAAATTATTTCTACTGATACTCAGTCAAAGACTCGATGACGTCAAATATTCAGAGGAGTTCTACATATTTGCTTTAATTACAAAGGTCAATTATGAATCGTTTCGTACCTTCTTCAAATGTTAAATATGATCTACCATGAGAGTTGTATAACTGCGGAGGCTAAATCACCAGTAATATTTATACAGCAAACATTATTTTAAAAACGAGGAGCATTGATGAATTCTTCAGATCTTCTGGCTTTGAACTCTTACATAATCTCGAGTTAGATATTTTGATCGCTGACAACGATTTAAATCTTTGGCAAGCAAAAGTTCTTGTTTTCCTATTTGCTCTTTCTTTTTTCAGTCAAGCGATTTTTAACATTGGAAAGTGCAAACCTCTCAAAGTTAAAAAGTCCTAAACATTTTTGATTGATACTTAGTTTTCTAATTTGTAGTTGTACTCGGTGAGGTCAAATGATTTGTCCCTTCATAATTTTAATTGTCTTATCTAATTCGAGCCTGTTATAGCCGTAGATGCAATCGACAGATAAATTCAAATGGGAACATTAAATGATCATTCGGTAGAAAATCTGTATCCACATTGCATAAATGATTTTTTTCCAGTTTGAAGTCAATTGCCTTTGCGCTCTCATTGGTTGAAGCGATGACCAGCATTCCAAATCAAGCCGCACTGCACACGGTTTCTGCCTCCTAAATCTTAGAAGAAAAACCAACACTGATCCTGGTCATAGATAATAATGCCTTTATCAAGTTTAGAAAAAGAAGCTTGAAAATTTTCAATTCATATTGATTATATGATACTCGGTCAAGTCTACAAGCCACGAGCAAATTTCCAATGACTGGGCGACCGTCGATCCAATAAGTTCTGGAATGAAATCTCACTTCATTAGAAATCATAGACTCTTAGAATTTTATTTTATGTACAACTCAGTAATATCTACCAAAATCTTAATCTCACTAAGTATACACTTTTCAGGGAATTTTGAAAGTGAAATAGATTCCATTCTGTTATTCGTAATTTCTTGGTCCGGTTTTTGCTTTTGTGTCCTCATTACGAAGTTTATTAATAGTCGATTCACATTCATATATAAATTCGCGGATTGAGAAGGTGTTATGAAATGCATTGGGTTCCTCTCGGCTTCTATCGACTCTGTATTAAATAGTGTCACCATCCACCACCAATCAATTCGTTAAGGGAAGATTTCTTATTTTTCCTTTGAGTTTTCGAAGAGCTTAAGTGTTTCGTGTCTCAGCAACTACTGTTTCATTAGCAAAATTCAACTCTTCTTCTTCTACATCAAAGATATCCTTCTAGCAATCAACCGAAATGGACCGCAAGTCATACAGGCAAGAGTTAAGGTCTCCTCCCTCAAGATCAGGTTCGAGCCCTCTGTTGACAAGCACTCTTTGAGGAAGTGAGCTAGCGTTTATTTTCTACCCCAAGCAGGTGTTCTCTGCTCACGATTGAACTCGCAGAAAACAATAATTCCTAATATGTGAGATGACTAAAGCTGTTCGATTTAGCTTCCACGACAATTACAAAAAATTTCTCGATTCTCTAAGTTTATTCTTTGTGAATTATTGTTAGTTTATTGAGTATCGGTTTCTTCCTGACACTCCTTTTATACTTTAAGCACTGATCTACTGTAATTCAAGATGTAGTGAACCCGAAACAATTTTCAAGAAATCTTTTTTATGGTTTCTGGTTAGAGTATTTAGTTTTCTCCTCCAAACTATTTTGTTTTCTGAGATAGCGGAAGAATGTATGATAAAACTGAGATATGCATCTGAGAGAATAGGATATGATTGCGGTAATAATTCTCAAAACTAACCGTCATCATCAACATCTATTTTCTCAATATTTCTTTGTGGCCTTCTTTGACTTAGTTTGTTTTTTTTCTCAAATGAAACAGACAGAGGTGGGCGCATCTAAGAATGAGAAGATTTAGCATCATAGATTAGCTACGAAAAGTTACTTCCATCTAAGGTCCTTCCGGTATAAAGTATTTTTCCAGTCTTGAAGTCCAATAAGGCTACTTTATCATCATTCGCAACACTCGCAAGCATATCACCGCTTGGACTCCATTTCACACAGGCGATCATGTCTAGAAAATAATAATTCAGGGGGTTAGGAATAATTTTATTAAACGAATTATAAATATTACCTCTATGAATGCCCTTGAAAGTTTTGACAATCTTTGATTCTCTTTTGTCAAATATCTTCACATTTTTGTCTGTTCCACCCGAAGTCATTAAGTTTCCATTGCTTTGACAAACATCAATACAGAAGGTCGTAGCTATAAAACCGAATGTCAAATCAACCAAAGAAGAAGCAGAAGTATCAAGAAATACGAGGCAAGAAATAATAGATCAACCTTCTTCATCATCTTCCAAAGAGACAGTTTCAAGCATAATAGAGCTCTTCAAAGTGAGAACTTTCTTCTCCACATCAAGGATATTGAATTTTTTCTGGGTGTACTTGACGAATAGTAAGGGCTCATCAGGATTTGTGCTCCACTTGCAATGGCCATGCTCATCTAAAAAGTAATTATTGAGAAAAATTAAAAAAATTCAATGTCATCTAAATTATTATTAGAAAGTGAACAGATATTACTGACTAAGGTAGGAGGGAATGAAGGCGTAGAAAACTTCGACATCCAAAAATATTACTTACCATAATTATCCCCTATCTCCAGGTTTAGATGGAAGATATAATTGTGAGTGGTCAGATCTGATATTAGGCATGTTCCATAGCTGTCTAAAGTTCCTACAGTCTCTCCACTCGGATTGAAGTCAAGGCCAGTTACCCAGTTGCCTAGATACAATTACGTTAAACGAGTCTGTAATGGAATAAAGTTAGGTAATACTTCCGTCGAGAGGTTTGACATATTGAGTGTGCCACCCGGACTTCCGGATGAGTTTTACAGTATTACCAGTCTTTCCAGTGGTGACATTGTAAAGATGATATGCTGTCTTTTGTCCAACAGAAATAGCACCAAGCATTCCTCTTCTTGAATTATATGTCACATCTCCATAATTCGAGCCTAAAATGATAATGATACGATGTTTAACGAGGATTCTACCACCTTTAACTATCTCATCAGAATAGACTTTCTTCGCTTTCCTTTTCCGTGAGACATCAAATACCTCGAGGTGGGAGGACAGCCCACTGAGGTGAACAGAAACTAGGAGTCCTGTATTTGCAATTTCCTTCACGTGAGTCCAGCTTCCGAACACTTGGGAGGAAACATCATCAAGTATGAGTTAATGTGATAAGTTTAAAGATACAAGTGCCTCGCTGGTGGATCATAGCTCCGTTAAAGTAAGCATACTCCTGCTTCGATTGGAGTTCAACGATGCGAATCTTATTCGCATTCTGTGAAGAATAAGCAAGCAGAGCTGGAGATGCGGGAAATATCTCCTCTACCAAAGGTAAAAGGAAGAGTGAAGAATGAGAATCTCTAAAGTAAATGGATTAAAGTTAAAATACCAGCACCAGTTTTGATCGATTTGTGAAGCAAATCACCTTTTGAGGTGCTTCTTTTGGCTTTTCTTCCTTCAGAGTCTGTATGAATCGACCTCTGACTGCTATTTGATTCGCTCTGACTACTATCTGATTCGCTCTGACTGCTATTTGATTCGCTCTGACAGCTATTTGATTCGCTTTCTGAGATCATTGCTTGTTAATTTCAGAATGCCAAAATAAAATTTTATTGATCAAATCTAAAATTTAGCTAATAAGTGAGAATGAGATTGTGATTAGATTAGAGAAGAATTAAATAAAGAGGGCATTCCACGATTATTCATTAGAGAGATTTTTGTTAAAAATAATCAACTTACAGTTATTAATCGAGTTCCAAGAAAGCGAAGACATATGGATTTGTTTACAAAGCAATTCCTCCTGAAGGACGCGAATCAAAATTACTTCTCAGAATGATCCGTCAATGTCCTGATGATGTCAATAATCTAGTGAGTTTTTTACAAATCTCCTTTTATTGCATCGCTAAATTATTAATCGTTTTGCACCTTCTCTAAATTTTAAATATATGATCTGCACTTAGGCTTCTATAACTGCACAAGAAATGATAGACCTGAGGCGATATCGAAAGCATACATAATTAATAACGAAAAGCATTGATAAACCGACCTGTCTTAATGATTTGAAAAATGAGATTTAAGTTGGAGTCTCTTTTAATTTTTTAGGATCTTCTTTTACTCATTTGCTTCAGAGACGATTCTTCTTATCGCGAAGCAGAAAAGAATTTTGGATATTCATCTTACAACCGAATGGAGTCTTTGACATGTCACCCTGATTCTATTTTATAACTTGACAATAGAATTGATGTTTAAATACTAATCAAAATTTTTATTTTATTGAATACGATTACTCCTTACTGGGCCTTTCTAACCTCAACATTGCAAACTTCCAAACAGATTTACGCAGGAAGAGCTAGCAGCAAAGAATTTAAAATCTCTTTTATTTGTGTTGATTTTTTAGCCTCTGTAGAAACTGGATCCATCGAGACTTGCGTTCCACTTGCTGTGCAATGTATCTTCACTTCATC
>ENA-UOTZ01000080-UOTZ01000080.1-compost-metagenome-genome-assembly--contig:-NODE-80-length-67716-cov-20.123775_pt1 | contig 67716 bp, 24 predicted proteins | sample MGYA00238144_ERZ746983 | MGnify/ENA primary metagenome ERZ746983 (study PRJEB28759, sample SAMN06268863) | compost metagenome | isolation source: single cell | place: USA: California, Emeryville, Joint...
AGCTGCAAAAGAAAATCTGTTAATTTTGCAAGTTCAGTATCTTCAGGATCATTCCCTCTGAATGCGTTTATCTTCAGCACATTCTTAGGTTGATTCCGGAAATGTACATCAGAATCCTATTACATTTGAAATTTAGTTTCAATTTTTTCATGATAGGCTTACGTCAAGAAGGACAATGTCGCTCAATGGCACTCCTGTAATTGCTAAATTCTTCACGAATTTCCTATCATGAGTCAGGTTGCAGTGCTTTCGATGATAAACTCGAGAAAAATAATGGCCAATCTTCAGTGCTTCAAGTATGGCTTCTGCATACTAAACGTTGAGTGAAAATTTTAAGTAAAGATTCATAAAAGCCAAAGGAAGTACTTCTTCTAGAGCTGAAGTATAAAGCACCAGATTGTAACGTTCCGACATTTTTTTAAGGAACTTTTTCATCCCAGGTCTTTTGACGATAAACAACTCAATGACTTCATTTTTTATCGGAAGCTAGTGATGTATTAGAAATCGTTTATTAGGAGCAAAAGTTACTCCAGTGAATACGCAAGGAGTTTCGAAGGGATAATTTTTGCAGTGAACAAGTGTCTCATCGAGATCCAAAGCCAATGTTTTCTGGAGTTAAGTTAATGAAAATACGCTCCAACTAATGTTATTACATTGGTTTTTGTTCTCGTGGTTGTCGTTACACTATCAGAAAGAGTTGGAGAAAGGAGCATTTCCGGCATCTGTTTTCAAATCGCGATTATCCTGGTGGAATGAAAGGAAATTATTATAATTTCTTAGACTTCACAGGAACTGGATGAGAATAAATAGTTTCCAGCAACGGTCTCAAATTTTCTCGAACGATCTCCGTTATTTGTTTTTATTGATTTATATTATTTTTTGTAGAAATAGAACACAGAAAAATTAGTTCGATTGTAAAGACGTCCTTAGAGAAACTCAAAATCCTCCTCTAAGGCTTGAGGATTTGATCGCGACACTGCCTTTTTCAGAATTGGATTGTTAGTAGCTGCAAATTATTTGCATTTCCAGAACACTTCCTCTGTTTTTCACGAATCATTAATAAATCTAAAAGTGTTCGAAAATTTTCAATTGTTTATTAAATTTTATTTGGGTGTCCAAATATCCGTTTAGAAGGAAGGTTAATGGACCTTTATTAGGAAAATTCTTAAGAATTAATGCTTTTAGAAAATAACAGAATAGAAGGTTTTTTTTAATAGAGATTGCAAACACCCACAGCGTTCTCCAGCAACTAGTATACTGACCACGTTCTTTCTCGACGTATTGTATCCAGTGTCAATGGGGGCCATTTCAACGGCTTGAATAGCAGTTAGCCAGACAATCTCATATGAGAATCATTAGCTACCCCCTTACCTCTTTTTTTTTTTGTTAGTTATAATTTCTACAATGACTTGTTTACCTCTCTAAAGAAATTAATAATTTTCTCAGGGCATTTTATACTTTATTATTTTATTCGATCCAAGGGAACACCAAAGTTGCCTACTGCCTCTCCTAAATGACCATATTGACTTCTTAAATGCACTATAGTTCTCTCTATTCTTGTAACTACATCGTTTTCGCTTGAATTAAGCCTGGTTTTCCGAGGAGATTTATAACAATAGAAGTTGTATTAGATACAAGAATGCCGTTTAGAGATTTAAAAGTCCTCAAACTGTCTTGTTATGGGGATTTACATTTGTTTTTCCACTTCTCAGCAACGCGCAAAAACAAAAAAGAGAAAACCATTTTACTGACGACGAAAGAATGTTTTAAGAGTGCACAGAGTTGTCAGGGCTCTTCTAACAACAATTCAAAGTAGATTTGGCTAGATAATCCTGCTGGCATTCTTTAATTTAGTCTTGTAGTTTGGTGGTTTTTTATAAGTTCTATCTCAATACTCATTTCAAACTTCAGATTTATAAAGTTTTGTCCATGAGTCCAAGCTAGATATGATGCACTATCAAAAAGTAGATTGGCTTAAGGACATTCATTTCTAGACATATTTAGAGTGAAGTAATCTTCTATTGGAAATAGCTTCGAGTTATATAGTGCCTTTTTATTTCGAAATAAAAAGTAGAATTATGCCGATATATGGCTTCTTTGCGTCAGATAGTCAACGATAGAACTCGCTCTGAGATAGTTAGAAGGTACAAAAGCGTATTTTCAATCTCAAATTCCAATCAACACAGACAAAGTCACATCATTCCATACAAACCTGCGCCTATTGAAATAGACCTCTCGAATCAACAAATCTCTTTGGAATATGTCTCTTGGCTCCTTAGAAGAAGAAACTGTCTCCTTCTAATAATAAAGCTAACCTCTGATTTGCACCTAAAGAAGATGAATACACTGATACCGAGGAAAATGATGGCGAGAGGTTTCCACAATATTCTGTTCAAGCACAGAAGGATTAATCTCGACAAGCAAACGGCTTATTCCACCCTGAAAAGACTACTTCGAGCCCCAAAAGATAACCTCCAAGAGATTTGCATCCAAGCCGGAGGAGGATTAATAGCCAAAAACAATTTCACGTGTGAAATTTTCCGAAGGACAAATCTGAAGAAATTGAGAGTTTTTCAGGATAGCTCATGCGCTGTATTAGTCTCACAAGCAGCTTCTCGACAGCAATGGAGCAGCATTTGTTTGCTTAAACTGGTATCCTGCCGGCTGAACCCTGAATCCACTAAACTGTTAGCCATCAATACAAGCTGGAAGAATTTAGAAGTGCTGAATTTAAAGAGAAATCGCATCGGTGATGAAGGTCTCATAGCACTGTCCAGAAACAAAGCATGGATAAGTCTTAAAAGACTGAATTTGCATCATAATAGCATTACTGATATCGGAATAGTGGCGTTTGCTTCGCACACAGCATGGAAACAATTGGAAAAATTGTGTTTGTCTCTCAATTACATTTCTGATGTCGGGCTAAGCCGTATTATAAGAAATAGCGCTTGGGTTAATCTAACTGAGTTCGATATCTCGAGTAATCCTGTGTCCTCTGTCGGTGTGACGGATCTGGCTCTTAACTCGATTTGGACTAATTTAAAGAAGCTGAACTTATCCTCGTGTGGAATCTCGGACGAAGGTTTTGGGGTGATAGGACGGAATAAAGTGTTGAAAAAACTTCGGTTTCTTTATATTGGAAATAATGAGATAACTCCTACAGGAAAAAGACTCTTGGAAGGGATATATGATACAACTCCTTCAATTCAGATTGTCGGCATGTATTAGCGAAATCAGAGAAATCAGAGGATTGTTTCATGCGATTCGATGATGATGATAACATGAAATTGAATTGACACTGTTCAAGATCTTCGGTTTAATGGCTTTGATTAGCCATTAATTTCTTTCCAATTTTGCATTTATGTATTACTTAAATGTTCAATATAACGAGCTTTACTACTTGTTTCAATCTCTAGACGACTAAAATATAAATGATAGCCAAATCAAGCAACATATCTTTCAACCAAGCAGAGAGTAAAAATGTAGAAACTTTCTCCTTCTCTGAATCTTTTGTCTTATAGCTGCTGAGAAATTTCAGTACTCACTTTTTCATAATAATAATTGGACAATAATTGAAATTCCTTGCTATGGGCATTCACTGCCACTTCCTCTTCTTCGGACATCATACTATCGTTTCTCTCAACTTTCTGAAAACCAACTGCCTGTTCCCCGTTTGCACACTTACTTATGATCTCATCAATGCTGATCATCATCGCTGTTGATTTCTTTCCAACTCTCCGCAGAATGATCAATAAAAACTCCTGTTGGTTTGGTCCTTGCCAAATCTTCAAATAACACCGACTGTAACTCTGCTCTATCGGGACTCTCAAGCAAGGAAGCCATGAAAAATCTTCCTTTTCAAAGATTTCTAAGGTCAAGAAGCCAGAATTCATCAGAGGTTGGCTCGCCACAAAGATGTTATTTCTTGTTTGGGCCACCGCTAATTCTCCATTGTTAATTTCCATTGAGTCTAAATGCCCTTCAACAATATTCGAGCCTATTTCTGTCAACCTGTTCAGCTCATAAAAACTGCAGAGGACGCTTGGGATCAAAGGATGCCTCTTAGACCGTCTCGGCAGGTATCCTCCAATTACATATATCCCTCTTTCATCTGCTATAGCCGCTCTTGAAAGCAGTTCATCTTCTTCTTTGAGGACCGGAGCGAAAACTAACATCCTTGAGAAACGGCCATCTGTTCGAAATGCCTCTCGCATGTCACTGTAAAGCAGGCAATTACTAAATGTTTTCCACAGATCTTGAGGAAGAAACCGCTTCGCCAACCTCACATCGCAATGGAGGTAGGCTGCTGAGTTCCATAAACACAGACTAGATAACTGGTTATCTTCAAGATAAAAAGGATAAAGGGTGTTGTTGTTTGCATTGTAAATGGTTAATTTCATGGATAACATCTTCTTTTCCCTCAAGCAACAGATTTTAGATCCAGGAGGAGATATGAAAAAATGCGCTCCTTCCAGTCCTTGCCGGGAATTGTGGGCTGAAAGTAGATTCTGCAATGAATGGTATGATCCAACAGTTCCCAGTGGCTTTGTAACAGAGAAAGGGCTTACGGATTCGAGGAAAGAATCTTGTGATTTTTTCGTACTTTGTTTGTTTAACGAGCTAAGGGAATTCGGGTCAAAGGTGTGTCCGAGCAGTGAGGCAACCATTGCCCATATTTCAGGCAAGGAATATTTTAGATTCACCCACTTCTCTTCATTAGCCGGCATAAAGTCATCAAGACGTTTTAGATTTATTAAGCTTACATCCAAACGTTCTCTTACAGCCAGTTCAGCAAGCAAATTTACCAATTTTTCAGAGACTTGCTTTTGGCTTTTTGGGGCGAATAAATCGCTATTGAGGACTGGATGCTGAGTTGTTGGGCGAGTTATATGTTTCGACTTCATCAGTTCGTCTCTTCCTGTATCATTGCTCCAGAATCTACATTCCTCAGTTTCAATTCTTTCAATGGAGACCCAGTCGAGTTGGGTATCTATAGTACTCATTTTGGATGAAAAGGCGTGATTTTTCAAAAAATTGAGAAGTTTTGCGAGAGTTATCGTTAAATCGCGCAAGATTCCAGTGTCTTCTTCCTGAGCATATTCTCTAAAAGATCCAAGCTCCATAGAAATCAACTGAGTTAAATCCTGTCCAGCCCATCTTTGCGTGACCTCATCGAAAATTGGCCTATGATATTGCCTCAACAGAGAGTTCCTTTGGAAAATTCGGTCGATTTTCCAGATATTCAAGTCATCAATGAAATGCTGCAGTTCTATCAGGAGAGAACTGACCAAAACCTCTTTTTCGCCGATTTTATTAGAAAGCACAAGTTTAACAAGTTCAGCATCCTCAGCCCTCACAGCTTGATCCCTTTCTCTTGGATTGTAATTGAGTTCATTAGTTATTTCTCGAATCTGTTGATTGATTGCGAAATCTTGCATAGCAACTCTACCAAAAATGCTGCACATTTCCACAGCCGCTGCTCCAATTTCTTTATGAAGTTTGTTCTTGAACAGTGGATCCTCGAGTAACTTCACAAGGTATCTTTGAAATTCTGATTGGTTCAAACTCTTTTTTTCTTTCTCAATCATCACTAGACACGATATGAGCAGGCTGAACAAGATGAATGTAGTCGAATCTTCTTTTCTCAAGCAATTTATGATTTTGAAAACAAGTTTGTTATTCCTCACAATTTTCCCTTGATCCTGCCATTGCAAGGCCATAGGCACTTGAAATGGTAGATTTCGTCCTTCTGTAATATATGTAAATAACCCTAAATGCGCTTTAGGTGGGGATTTATCGAGATCTTCGAAAATGGAATTAGTCGGATTCATATTTTGAGGGCTGACTCGAGCTATCATAACTTCGCTCGCACTCGTTTGGATGAGAAGAAAATAGTTTTTCTGCGTCCACAGACCATTAGGAGATAAACCTATAATTGGTTTGCTTGTCCTGGCAGCCCTTTGCGGGCGTTTATCTAGGTCGAAGGTTTCTACGTTGACCTTAATTGGCAAAAATTTTTGTTCGGTCACACTATTTTTAAATTTTTTTTTCAATATCAATTATTTTTCCTTAAAAAATTGATAAATTACCTATAGCAAAACACTTTGTCGTGCTCAGTTTCATACACACTGCGGTTGAAATGTTTTCCTCCAAAAATCATAATCTTATTCCCGGTCTGAATCGCATGACTGTGAAAATACGGCAGAAATGCGATGTTCGGATACGAATAGTTCCCTTTATCGATCACATGGTGAGTCATGATGTTTTTCTTGAAGTCTATGTCATAGAATTCAACAATATTCCAAATCATTGTTCTTCCAGCTATTTCAAATTGATTAGAGTCACCTCCAAAGACATACAAAATGCTCCTTCCGCTATCTTCAAAAAAGCAGCAAGTGACTCCGTGCCTTGCTATTCTCGATTTTAGAGGGTCAGCTGCTATGATTTTGGGTTCAAACCATTTCTTTTTTGCTTGGTCGTAATAAAATATCCGATCTGAGTCTGTTGAGCTGGCTCCGTCAGCTGATTGACCATATACACAGAAAATTTTATTCGATCCTGAGCACAGCCCGATATCAAAAAAGGTAGGGCTGTTTTGAGCCGGGAATGGAGCTTCCAAGGGCTCCCCTACGAGAGTTTCCTTTCCCCATTGGATTTGGAATACAAAATGCGTGAACCTTCCATTGTAATATAGGTTAAAATAAAAAAGCTGATTGTTTGCGTAATCGACAATGTATTGAGATTGCTGGATTGGGTAGACAGGAATATGATCAGGAAAGAAAAGCTTGAATTTGGATATAGCGCTTTTTAATTTAGTATCTTCAGGAAATAGCTCTTCACACGCAATTTTCTCTAAGCATTTTGGGTTTACTAAGAATATCGTATTGCTGCCGAAAATATTGATTGCTTTTTGAATCTCGTTAATTTTACAGCGACTTGCCTTCGGATCAAACTGCCGGAGAGTATCTAATGCGAAATGGTGAGGTGACATATTTACTACATGAAGTATACTGTTTAGGTAGTGCTTAGCTGAACTATCTTGAAAAATCGCTTTCAAGTACTCGCGATAGTATTCCTGATTGAATCCAACTACTGTTCCAAGTTCTCTCGACCCAAGGTAATTATACACCGGATGACTGCTGTAAAAATCCAGGACTCGAACCAACTGTCTATCATAAGCAGCTCCTGGCCAACTGAACCCAGATTTTTGCTTTTTCCTCGGGCTGCCTGCAAACTTTTTCATTCCTAAGGAAATAAAGAAATGCTCATTACACTGGCCGATACTCAAATTTTACCGGATAGCGCTTCGAGTGATTTTACAAAGCAATCTTCAAAGTACCCGCTATTCCAAGGGCGGCTATACACAGGCAATGCCTTGCTCCTGAACTCACATAGATGCAAACTCTCACTTGAATCAAAATTATTTGGGAGAGCGTATTCATCCTCTGCGACAAGCTTATGAGGGAAGATCAGTATTTTATACGATACGATCAAGCATAAATTATGCAATATCTTCTGCCAAGCACTTGCTTTCAGAGCAAAAGGAAAATTGCCTTCAGGATGGAAATTGAAGGAGTGGTTTACAACCAAAAGCTCAGGCCGAAAACTCCGAATCGCTCTATAAACAACCTGTTCAAACAGTTCCTTGATAGCTTTTGACGAGACCCTTCCATCGGAGCAATCCAAAGGAAGCAGTAAGATATTATTGCTGATTCGAAAATCTCTTCGTTGACTCTCACTTGCACGAGCGTCCCTATCGGGTTCTGTTCCATTAAACGATGGCCCTCCCGTTGAGCTATCATAGATCATTATTACTTGAACGTTGTCTGCGTTTTGGTAAAGCACATCGATGTCAATCTCCGAATAGAAGCCAGTAAAGCTCAGATAAGTTATCTTTGGTGCTTCTGATTTGCGAGGTTTGTCTGCCACCTGACTAGTCGTATACAGAGTTCTGAAGTAATAATATGAAACTCCAAGAGCGGCGGGAGAAAGTTTGAGATTCAGATAATGGGAGTAAGAATGCGAGGCAAGGCAGTAACAGCTGGGGTGCAAGCCATCAATTATTTTCTGAATGATCTCCCAGAGGGTCACTGTGAGAGAAAACGGATGCATCTCTGCGAAATCTTTGTAGAGAAGTGGATGATCTCTTTTCAGACACTCTTCAATTTCGTGTAGAGTGGTGGAGTCACGGAGCTGATGCACTCCGTAGAGCTTTTCGTATACGCATTTTATTAGGTCAGCAATAAACCTTTCATAACCTTGGCCGGATGATTGTTTTAAATTTTCTTCGTTCTTGTTGTTTCTGTTGATGAAATACCTCCGGAGGTAGCTAGGATGAAATTACGGGAGGTGTTTAAGCGATGAAAAGCATACTCAGCAGAAAAATTCCATTCTCTGAAATTGTTGTAGGTATTTGCGATGATATTTTGAGATCGGACCTGATCTAAGGTGGGAGAAAACTTCATGAGCTGTCGATCCAAGTGAATGAAGGTATGAGTGTTGATTTCTTGTGAATACGGGCCAGATACCATTACAAGGACTTAGTTTCGTGAATTTGGATCTGATTTTTTTTGCTACTAGAATTTATCAAAATTTTGTCACGCAACCTGTAATTTACAGCCAAATTCTCGTTGGATGAAGGACATGATTTCGAAGACAGATAATCTATTATGGATTCTTAAGTTATCAGGAGAATCGGTAGTATTGATTGGTGTATTGATGTGAACTAGTAAAGGCGCCGTGTTGCAACTTTCCATGTTAGATTAGATTATTCACACATCACATCAGAGAATGAGCTTCTCTAAAAATTGCGATAAATGCGCTTTGCTACTATCGCTGGCACAACGAGTGTATTCATTTCTAACACTCAACTGAGTGAATATTAAAAAAGAAAACCAAAAAAAGCTGTTTCTATGTATTATGTTAATGAATCATTATTTCTTAACGACTCTTCTTATTTTGTAAATCTAATGAAACATGTCTAGTCTCTAATATCATTCACAAAAGATATTTCCACGAGCCTAGCATATACTTTTTTTTTAATTTCTCACTAATTTATGAGCGAAGTAAGTAAGCCAACAAAACGACTCAAAGCAAAACCTCTCTTTAATGAAGCAGACTACAGAAAAAATTTCTACAACATGGTGCTGGACACTCAAGATTTGTTCACGCAGTTACCAAATGACTTGCAAACTCTAGTTCAAACGGAAGATATCTCTAAAGATCAAACCATCAAGCAAATCAAACGCGTTTTAAAAGAAAGGCTATCCTCTGAAATTCGTCTGCGATTGCAAAATTCGGAAAACCATTCGGATTTAGACGTAGATACCTATTTCGAAGCTCGGGAAAAAGATTTCGAAAATGCTTTCAAGTTGTTGAGAGAATTTGTTGATTTTCTTGATGACCCTTCAAAAACAGAGATTCGCAAGCACTATACAGACCTCTTGTTCGATTCACAACAAATGAGGAAAAAGCTTCATTACTATATCGGTGAACTGTACTATCTTCTCAATAATTCCTCAAATGCAGAAGAACTGAGAACGTATTACGATATCAGCTACACGAAATTGTTCTCTTTGCTTCAATACGAAGATCCAGGGACCGTCAAATCAGAAAAGCCTCTGTTAGATTGTATTAGTTTTAACAAGGCGCTTTATGGGGACAATGGCCGCATTGATGATGTGAAAAAATTTTTGAAGCGAACTGGTGAGCATCCTGCAAAGTGGGGAGGGCCAGAAATGCATATCTTGCTTGAGAAGCTTGAAAAGGCCCCGTTGCAGAAGCTAAAAGAAGCAGTACGAGAAGAGTGGAAGGTTAAAATGCTAGTACTTACGAAAAATGAGATAGATTTGCAGGTTGACAATACCTTGGAGGATATGAGGGGTGAAATTGAAAGCGTCATTAGCAAACATATGGAAGACATCAAAAATAGCAGTTTGAGGAAAACCCCAGAAAATAAAGAAAAAATTTTGGAAAAAACCAAAACAAAGAAATTTATGGAAATCTGTAAGTTTGACAAGTCGAAGGTGGATGCATACATGTCTGTTACCTCGATTGCTGATTATGAGACTTTTATGGGAGAGTACGTGAATGATGTCGAATCATTGATGAAAGGAGGAGATGTAGAGGAAGATATGATTCGGAAAATAATAGCGCAAGTCGAACTATCCAGTTCGGTCAGGCATAGCATAGCTAGACAAGATTATTGGAGTTTATTTTCAAGATCTTCTGTTCTTGAGAGACTAACCCGTTTTCAGGAAGAGGACCACAATTTCGTGCCGATAAGGATCCTTGGCAATGTCTTCTTTCGCAATATAAATGCTTATGTTATTGAAAAGATGAGGATTGTGTTTTTATGGGATGACGAATTATCAAAGATAATTAATAAATGCAAAGATGAGGAAGGTCACAACAAGAGTTCATTACTTGAGGGAAGCAAGTCTATTGATTTATTGGAAAACCAGATGCTCCTTGCGATGCCAAACGATCACATTTACATTATTGGAGAAAGGTGCGAGTCATGGAAAGCTGAAGAGACTTGGAAGCTGGATGACAGCGATTCAAGATTTAAAGAATGTGTTACAGATTTCCTCAAATTCGTACAATTGTTCCTTCATCCGATGTCAGATGAAGGCCCTAGCTCAGAAGAAATCGCCTATCAGCAGATTGTTGCTCTAGTTACTTGTTTGGCTTTTGAGAGCTCAGACCATCGTCAGAAAACCGAAATCAAATTGGAAGTTGATGGCTTCAAAAAGCTAATAGAACGCTTTAAAAGTTTGAAGGCTGAATATCTAGACAATCCTAACGAGTCCTGTATGAAATATCTCCAATCGAGGGAATCCACAGATAAAGAGCCAAAAAATAATGAGAAGAATGGCAAAAGAACTAAGAGTAACCCTTATCCGACAGATGTTGAAACAAAAGGCGAAAACGAAGAAGAAAAATTTAATCAAGGTGACCATGAGGAAAAAAAATCTTCAATACTAATCATGCGTGACTACTCCCAAAGGTGTGCTTATTCTTGTGCTGATAGTAACTTTATTTTGTTAGGGGATCCCTTGAGCCGGTTCAAAAATCTGCAAAATCTCAAGGAACTCAGGATATGGAGGCTTCTGGGTGTGGATTGAAATGTTCCTTAATTTAGCACAATAAACCAATCTGCAGCGGAGTGGTTCAACTAGGTATATATCGCCATTACTGCGGTAGTGAGACAGCCTCAGACTTTCAATTCCCAGGACATTTCACTTAATTTAGACTTAGTTAACGTAAATTAAGAATGATATCTTGTTCTATTTGAGCTTAATGTTCGGCGCTCTCACAAGTGCCGAAAAATAATATTGGCAACTAATTCATGCTATTTTGAAACATTTCAGAAATTGAGTCTGCCAAAGCCAACTCCACGTAATCTTTAGGAAATAATCAGTAATTTCTGTTATGAGTTTTTCTCACATCTATACTTCTCGTTTTCCTTGGAGATGACTATAATCAACCTATGATTATAGTTCTTTTAGAAAGGATTAATTCATTGGAATTTCTGTTATTTCATACGATAAATTATCGCTTATCAGAAAATTCTCTGCTTGTCAAGGTCTATAATGTTTATTGCTTAACTATCCTGTTGAAACTAGTTAATAGAAAACCAATGAGTAAATGAGTTATGTAGCAGCGACTTTTCTGACAACAGCATTGAATTTCAACGGAATCGAGAGTCTTTGTTTCATTATCACTATTACCATATGAATCGCACCCGAAAAGAATAGCCTTTTGATTTCTAGGGTATTGCCTCTATTTAATCCAGGTTTTCTTAAAACTTATAAATCACAAAAAGAAATTAGTTTATCTAATGGAACCTGCCTTCAAGCAGCCGTCAAAGTCTGGAGAAGAATTCGCTATCGTCGATTTTGGTGATTTATCCTCAAGTGAAGTGTCAGCCCCTAAGGCCGAACCTGTTGACATAAAAATCTTTCCGATCGTTCCCAACATCGGAATGACTACTAGAGAGCAGTTAGAAATTTTGCACCGAAGTCAAAATACTCAAAGCGCTACTTCCGAGACAGAAACCAATCCCACTTATACTATTTCTTATAAAAACCTCAAAGATCAGTCTTTAATGATCATTGTGGATGCAAAGTTGTCAAACTTTGAGATCCAGAACACCATGTTTACATCTGACTCTGATGGGCAAGTAATGAAGCTATTATGCAAAAAGAAAAAGGCAACAATTTCATCGGAATCGGGAACCAGTCGAGTGACCTGTGATAGAAGCTCTGAACATCTTCATCCACGGAAAAACTCTGAGGAGATTTATGAACTCAAGGTGAAATTGCTAGAAAATACTGAAAAGAAGGTACTTACAAGTGTTCAGAAGAAGTACTTGCCGGGTGCTGTGTCGATAAATAGATTTACATTCATCTATGCAGAGGAGTTTGAACAACCGCGCAAGTCAGTTGAGCGTCCATGAGCCAGAAATTGTCATATAAGCTTCAAAGAATTTTGTTTTATTCTTTTATTACTTCTGGGAGCGATAGCTTTAGCATACAACAACTTCTTCAATTGTATTGTGTAGATATTAAGGAGAATTAGACTGAATATTTCAGATAATTTCCATAGTACCAATATATATTTTAGAATTTAACAGTGAAAGATGATTGTATTGTGGAAATGGCTGTTCTCGAAATTTGTTAACAGTTTATGTATGAGAGCAACCAATTTCATTAAATAAAGTGAGCAAGGCCTATTTATTCTTTACACTAAATTTGAAAAAATTCCAAGTAGATCAATAATTTCCTTTTTACATTACAATATTAACAAAATTTATGTACATTATTTATTGATCAATGAGTGTTTCTCCGGATCTTGAAAATTGAAAGATGCGATTTTGGCAGCATCAGTGGCAATGCAACCGCCAATCTTTCCTCAGGTAATAACGGATTTTCGGTTTCTAATGAGGTCGTTTTGAGATAGTTATCATAAAAGCTCTCTCTCTTCGGTCTCACTCGATCAGTTTTCCAACCAGAAAATTTATCGAGACTCAATGAAAGTTTAGGTCTTGACGTAGGCAGCACAAAATTAGGTTCCTCTTCACTCGTCATTTCAGTTACATTGCAATTATTCGCTTCAGCATCATTATCCTCAATAGTTTTCTCCTCCATGCCTGTGAAATTTTCCAATTCATCGTTCGATCGACATCCAATAAATTGAGCTAGTTCTAGCCTGATATCTGCTGCTGTGGCGGCCTTTTCCAGAAATTTACCAATTACAAATAGTTCTGTATCATCCTTCTCTCCTCGAAAAGGTTTGACCAACAACGTATTATCAGGTTGATTATTAGCCTGATATGCTGAATCCTATTCCGATTCATTAAAATCATTACTTGACATATTTTATGAGATTAATAACTACCTCAATGAGAATAATATTCTGAAATGGTACTCCAAGCATTGCAATGTTCTTTTCATACCTGCTGTCCACATTGACTTGGCAATGGCTCCTATGAAGCACTCTCGAAAAGTACTTTTTGATACGAAGAGCTTTTAGGACATTGTTGGCATACTACGAATAAGAGTGAGTCTAATGAGAACTACCAGATAAATACCTCTTTGATAGCTGTTATAAAAAGCACAAGAGTGTAAAGCTTTGACATCTTCTTAATGAATTCTTTGACTCCAGGCCTTTTGTACATATAAAACTGTATGCTTTGTCCCTCAACAACGGACTAAAGAGCAAAAGAGTGTTTTAGTCTTCAAGTTAAGTTTTATATGAAATTATTACGTAGTTCGAATTTGTTGATAGCGGTTGGGTTAGACAGTAGACGAGAGTTTCATCAAGGTCGAGAACGAGCACCTTCATTGAGTTGTGAGAAGAGATGATAAGGGATGTAGATTTTACTTTCGCTTTAGAAGCTTTTTCAGCTTTGGGTCCCGAAGAGTAGCTATGATCGATTAGGCAGGGAATTCAATGGGTTTCTTTACCTGTTTGAAGAGCGGTGGCTGTTCATTCGCTTTTTCTACTCTCTTTTTGTAGTTTGTTGGGATAATTTTATTAAGTTCACTGAAAATCGCAACTAATTGATACAGCACTGGTTTAGAAAGAGAACCTTGTAATTTGGAAGCGAAATAAAAATATTCACACTATATTAGCCTTTGATTCACTTAACAAGCCTTTTATTTCAAATAACCATTGATAATCAAAACCAAAAATAGTAAATAAATTAAACAAAATAAATCTGAAGTCGTCGCTACGACTGCTATGAGTGCCAGTGACTGTCCCTTGAGAAATAAGTGTAGAAAAAAGGGAGCTGGCTGTTCGAAAAAGCAACTTAACAAGAGTTGATGCTTGGTAGAAATAACCAAGACCTTCATGTAGTGTAATGATGACTTTTTAAGGTTGTAATTTGAATATAGAATAGATACATGGATTTTGCAATTTCTTCTAAGGTGGTGGAATTAATTGAAACTCTTCCTGGTGGCTATTGATCAATCGTGAAAAAGAGATGGTAAAATTAGAGGAAATATGATGATGATGAACTATCACGATTTCATTGCTGGCAAGAAAAACAATTAAAACGAAGAAAAAGTAAAATCTCGTTGAGCTTTCTCTTGGCTTTTTTGGTTTTAACTAACTTCGCGATCGTTTACAAAAAGTTTCGTGAGACTGCTATGATTTTATTGTAATTCAAATGCTTTCGTTGAATAAATTCTGCCATGAAAGATTTAAATCCTCAGAGAGTTCTCTTTTTTCAAACTCATTGCAATTCTAGGCCATCTCATTGCTCTTTTCATCGCTGTCAACCTATCTATAGAGTGATCATAGGTTTGAAAGAACGATCATATTTTTGGAAGGATAATGGCAGACAGCCTTAATTCCATCCCGGTCTCGAATATAGATCTCTGTCAAGTCAGCCTTCTTGAACAATCACAGCAGCAGTCGATAAAATTTGGCAAGTTATGCGACTGTTTTCAGAAATATGACAAATTCGTATCAGGTACGATCTCTTAATGATAAACGGTACTCGCTTATGTACGTATAAGAGTGGTAGAGCTACTTCCACTACTATTGGGAAGTTCTCAAACAAATTTCGCGATTTTGTTTGCCATTGGTTTGTTATTAGTAAAGTTCCACTGCAAATGAAGAACTAAGCTTTCTTTTTTGTTTAAATCTTTCAAGGTATGCGCTTCGTACGTTTTGTAGAGTAATTTACACACACAAAAGAGGAAATTCGTTTACAATAAGCCTTGTTCGCTGAAATGAATCTCTCGGTTTTCTCGATCATTTATTTTGCATCACATTAAATTACTGAGTGATTCAACGTATATTGAACAATTCTAATTACGATCTAAATTTTATCTGAGATAAATTCTGATATGGAAAATCTGAAACCTCAACCAACGTCTCCATCAAAACCAGAAGCAAATCGAGGTTAGAAACTGTTAGTATTTATTATTCACAAACATTATCTGCAGACGACAATAAGTTATTTGAATCTGAGGACAGTTTCAAAGTCTCCAAGTCAAAACTAACAAACATAAGTAATTTATATGTTGCTATCAAACGAAATTCGGTTCTGATAGACACAATGGAGACAATGAAGGGGCTGTTAGCTTTTTGTGAGCAGAAATCGAACAGAATCAGAATAAAGGATATCCAAGCGAACAAGTTCTATAATGAGTTTGATGGGGTGCAATTACATTCTAGAGCATCAAGTACAACTGTTTGTTGCAATGCAAAAAGAAATCTTATCAAATATATTAGGTTCATGGCCTCACATAAAGCAAATTCCTGGCACCAGTCTGCTCATATCGACCAATCATTTTTACACTTCTTCTGCAAATTTCGAGATCATTGATTTCTCGAATCTCCGGTATGGAACGAAAGCTTCTCGTTTCGCATTTGAGGAAGTTCGAGGAGGTAGGAAGCTTCTTGTGATTTTTGCGAAGCTTCATCATGTAATTTCATTACGAAAAAAGAGGTTGGAGAAGGAGACATCTCTGTCAATGCTAATCGTTCCATTGCAGCATTGATCCCTGTTCGAGACAGAGTATCCTATCATTTATTAGACTGTAACACCTTGGAAGTTGTCCGAAAAGCTCCATGGTATTCAGACTTCAAACGTAAAACCATGTCTTCTTGATCGGAATTTATCATACTATTTGTTTCACAAAGACCAAGTTGCCAATTGGGATTTCGATCCTTTAGGAAAAAAGATAGCTATTATGGATTGGTATGGAGTAGTTGTGCTCGCTGATGTTGATACAAACAATAACTTGATGGTATCTACCCTGGTCTCGTCTAAAGCTCCTAATACAAGTAACAACACTTTTTCGTGAGTTTTCGTTTATATGAAATCAAATTGGCAAGGTTCAACGAACAGATGTCGATGGAGCCCTTTAACAAATGATCCAATTATCTATTTGAAGTTCAATTATAATACGCTTAATCTACTGGACATCGAAAAACAATGCTTTCTCTTGGAAAATGAATTGAGGCTTGCTGATTCCCGTAAATAGAATTAATGGTTGTATTAATTCTGAATAATGTAGTGACATACTCGATTGATCCTACAGCCGATGGAAATTTGTTAGCGCTCAGCGGAGATGGTCGCTTAATTTGTATCTTTGATCGAAGAAAAAATTCAATCATTCAGTCTTTTAAAGATGTTCACACAAGTACCTATTATTATCACCCACTTGACCTCACAATGATTTTTAGATTCGATTGGCGCAGTTAAGTGGAGTAGTGATGGCAATATGATAGCAACGGGCTCTGACGATAGAACAGCTAAAATGATTGATTTCCGTTCAGGAGGAAAAATCCTCTGTAAAGAGGAAGCTAATGGCTGTAAAACAATTTAAAAACAACACTAACTGTGAATTATTTAATTGCTATTTAGACGTCAGGTCCGTCTGCTTCTTAAATAATTAGAACATGTAAAGGAGATTCCAATGATTTATTGAGAAAATCGGTGGAATGTTCGTACCTAATTTCCGGAATCTGCATGCCAATTATGATGATATAAAATTATCCAATATTGTCATCAAAGACTCCACTTTTGAAATTTCATATCAGACAAATTAAGTGAAATTGAAAAAATGTCGAAAGCACTCTTGTAACAATTTTTCAGATATAATTTTCAAATTGATTCACAGAATTGTTTAGTTTCTAATTTCTGCGAGTAAAGATTCTACTGAAAGTTGTTGGGAGAATCCTAAATGGTTTTTATTTTTAAGTCAGGTTCAACTGCTTCTTTGAATTGTTTGATTAGGATAAGAAAACAGAAAACATTTTTCTATTTAATTGTTCGAGGAGACAGGATATGTGAAGACTCGTTGGGTTAGATGTTCAAGGCAAACACGATGAAATGAAAAAGGGTCCAAAGTTGAGAAAGAAACCTGGCCAGAAAAAATATGTTGCTATTTTATTTGTTTTTTTCTTCCTCCTCTTTCGATTCACGACTAAGTGAAAATCTAATTTGCTAAAGACGCTCAGTCCTTGTCAGATAAATATAACTTTATCTTTATTTCTGCTTTTAGAGAAAGAACGAAGCTCCTTGAGTTATATGATATATTATAAGGAGCACTAACAAAATTGCTTACTTGCAAAAGCTATGTTTCGACTTCATACATGGGTCCTTTCGTTCAATCATATCACCAATCGACAAAAATCCCACGAGTTTAGAGTCAACGGAAGGTGATCAGGTTCCAGGCAGAATTTGAATTTTCATACTACTTAAAAAGTCCTAAATTCCAAGCATCATCCACCCAAGTCTCATTTCAGAATTTCCACTTAAAAAGCCTAGTACTCACAGTTTTCTGACTACTTGGGCCCTTTTGGAAGGAGAATTCTGCCTCAAAGACGCTCAAACTCGAAATCTAGAGTTAATTCTAACGGATTCACCTTGTGGAAAATCTACAACTCGTCCATTGCGTTTTAATAACTATTTCCATCATTTATTTAGAACGCTCTCTCTTTTCTCACGAGATTGGAACTTTTTCTGGGCTAAAATGCATTATAATGGCAATTTTTTGCAGCTGAGCCCGACACAAAAACCCTTATTAAGGAACACTGGTTTTAGCTGAAATCTGATTAATTAATCTATATCCGAAGACTCATGTTGAATTAAATTTATCAGAAAATTTCTAAGGCCTCAAAAATGTATTACTCCTTGCTCAGTTCAAAACAAGAAAGTTCAGAAAGTTTTATTTTCCGCGTTTTCCACAGAATAAATGACTTAGCGTAAAGGCAATGCTCTTAAACTCTCATTTGCTACCATTGGAATTTGCCGCCTAATTTTTTTCGATGCACTTTCATTATTGATAGCCAACTCCCTGAAGGCGGGTAGTTTCTTTTAATACTGAGAATAGTGTTATCTAGATAAACTTTGTACCTTGACCGGCAATGTTCCTCGTTACTTTTTAATGGATTCGAAGCGCTTCTAAAATTAATTAACGTTGCACCGTATCTTTTTCCCTTTCTTAAGATCCTATAACACAAATTTTGTTCCTCTTATACAAAAAGAAATAAACATTATTTCCTCAATACTTGAGTGATAACTGCACTAATACCTATGTATTTCAAGTTCGGCACTTGCTTCTCTATTCTACAAGAGTATAAACCCATAGCTTCAAGGCTTGTTTAGGAAAATTTACAACTTCCTTTTGATTCCCGCAATCATTTCTTGGAGATTTAAAGGGAGCGAACTTTAATTGTATGGGTTGGAAAAGCTGTTCTGCATGTGCCCAAATTAGCATTCAAATTCAAATACTTATACGTGCCGCAGTTTCGTTAGCGTAAGTCCTTAGTACACAATGAGATTGAGCAATGCCCTGTAGAATAGAAAGTTAATGACACACCTCCTTTGCAAAAAACAGTATTGAAATAATTTTTTCGTGCAGATTTTTTCCTCACAAGTCTTGAAGAGTCATTTTGATAGTGGATCGCTCTATTTGCTTGCTTGAAGCTTTCTTAATACGAAAATTTTTTGAAGCGCGACTAACTGTGAGATTCGGCAATGCTTGTTTTGGATTGGCTCTTCCAAATTCGAACTTCATGGATTTTAGTTTCGTTTGAGAACTTTAATTGTTCGTGTTGCATAAAAAAGCTCGAGATCAAACTGACTAATTAAAAAAAAATTATTTGCACTCCAGGAAGCACTCTTCGAAAAAAGTAAAATCTGACCAATTGGAATAAAATTTAACAGGGTTTTTATTCGAATTGTTTTTTAATATTGCTGATACTGGTTTCTCTTCCTATTTAAAGGACAGCGGTTTTGATAATTATAATCAAATCATACATTTTTCCCTTAAATACTGGGTTTTCGAAACCTTTTTACTATGAAAATCGAGCGAACAGCTTGCTTATTACTTCTAGCAACTTTTCTCAGTTGCCTTGACCTTTGTAACTACAGATTCTCTGCGATCTTTTATTAATCTAAATTTTTTTCTCTCACAGCTGGAGCATCAGACCGTGAAGCTCAAAATCCTTACGTAACCGGCGTCGATGTCTACCGAGGGTCTCTTGCGGGAGGTACCACCATTAAATACAGTGGTGTTGCCTTCTCAAGCCTTGATGCTGCAAATAATCAGGTATTTTTCTGCGCATACCAGACTGTTTGCGATACAAATTCCTTTGAAACTACTACTACCCTTGTTACCTGCGTCACTCGTCCATATCACTCATATACTTCTTGTGAAGTTTGGATTAACGTCGATGGTTTACAAACCGCGTCGGCTCCAAGCTTCACCTATGACCGAAGTTCTACGCCAATCCTTGCTTACATTGAGTCACCTGCGATAACTCCAAGCGGTGTTTCTGATTTGAATTTGATGCCATATACCTCAGATCCAACTAAAATCTCCATCTCTATCGGTAATGAGCGCACTTTACTCGTGCTTGGCAACGATGAAGGTGAATATGAAGCAGATTCAATCAATGGATGGGCATACCAAGACTTTTCTTTCGATACTGGCGACAATAACAATCTTAAGCCAGGTTATTACAATGTCACCGTTTTGGTCCGCCCTCTCGGTAATGCTCTTCCCGCAACCTCAAATTGGTTCGCGACCCCTGACGGCACTCTTGCTCAAGTGACTGTTCTTCCAAATATCTCTTCCTTGAGTCTGCAACAAGGATCTTCCCAAGGCGCAATAATTACGATCGATGGTTCTGGATTCCCAACGGATTCAACTCAAGTCACTGTTTCTTTGGGATCTCAAACTGCGGAAGTCCTCAGCGCTTCATTCGATCAACTCAAAGTCAGACTTCCAAAGAGCAATGGTGAAACTGGTCCTTTCAAAACTCATGCTGGGCTTAAAGTTTACCAATGGGATAACTCAGCCGGTACTCACACAATTGCGAGCTTGAAATCCGCATTCGATTCTAGCGCTGCCGCAACGATCGCGACTGCGAGTGCCTCGTACAACTGGGGTACCGCTGAATCTCCAAAGAATACCGGAGATAAATATATCAGAAGAGCCGCGGGCTGGTTCGAGTCTCCAATTACAGGAAATGTCAAGTTCTACGTCTCCGGTGACGACCAAGTCTCTCTTTATTTCAATCCTGTTGCTGATAGCACCACACCACAGACAACTCCAATCGCAACAGTGACCGCATACACCAATTACAGAGAATTCCATAAGGACCCTACTAACCAGATCTCTGCTGCACAGTCGCTGACTAAGGGTTCCAAGTACTGGATTGAAATCTGGCATGCTGAAACCACTGGCAATGATCATTTCAGCGTCGGTATTGGTTTTGATAACGGCGTGGCCTCTCAAACGAGACCGACAAACTTGGCTACCATTTTCGATATCGTTGTGACCGCGGCACAGGCATACGATGAATACACTGTGGTTCTTAACGTTGGTGAGGCCGACAAGGTGGATTCAAGCTGGACCATCAGATACATCGGAGTTGACAGCTATGGAGCCAATATCACCACACAAACGAGCTATGTGAGCTGGAACGCTTCTGACGAAGAAGTCGCTTCTATCTTTGCTCAAGCGTTTGGAGCTAGCGCCACCGTTACCCATACACTGACTCTAGCTGATGGAACCGCCGCAGCCGACTTCCTTACTGCTGATGTTATCACCTACACTGTTGCAATGCAAGGAAGAAGAAAAAGAGACTACACCATGGTCTCGAGTACTTTGGTGGCAAATCCTACTATTTCACAAACAGCCTATCAGACCGCGAAATTAGCAGGCAACTTCACGATAAATCTCCTTGGAACCGCTGTCACTATTGGCATTTGTGAGGACACTTGGTCTGTTGGTTCAAAATTCACCAAAATTCCATCTATTATCGATCCGCTCACCGCCTCGACGAGTGGAAGTTGCGATGAAACCGGCAGAACTTGGCGATTCGCGCTGGACGGCGCTTTCCCAAAGAACGTGCCTGTACCAACGGTGGGCTCAACAAGCATTACTGGAGGTGTTTCAGGCGGAACTGTAGCCATTACATCAGTGCAGAGTGGTTCTACCACAGAGCAACTTTGGGGAACGATTCCTCCTTACCTCCTGCAGGCTAGCAGCGACTCACTCGAAGTTACTGTTAAAGTTGGAGATTTCAGAGCGATTGCGACCGGATCAGCTCTCTTTAGCTATTTGGCTGACTCAGCCGTCCCTACCATCTCAGCCGTTAGCCGAAGCGGCGCTACCCTCACCGTCACTCTTGACAACGTCTTAGATAGCGCCTTCTCGGCCACAAAAATCGACTATTTTGCTTACTCTGGTGTTCCAGTGACAGTTACATCAGTTGCTGCAACTGGAACTGCAGACCAGTACACAATCACCGCGACACTTGCAACGAACTCTGATGGTACACCTGTTATTGTCGCTGGTGACAGCACTCCAGAAATCTCGATCACCGGAATCGGCTTTGCTATTCCAAGCGCATCTCTTACGCTTGCTGACATCAATTTACTTCCTACCGCAAGCGCTGTTTCTCCCTCAACAGGTTCGACCTGGGGTTTCACTTCAATCACAATTACTGGTAGCTACTTCGGCTACAGCCTCAGCAACAGCTTCAGCACAAGCGTTACTATTGGCGGCGCTGCATGCACGATCACTGCCTTATCCAACACCCAAATTTCCTGCGTCACTGGAGCTCAAGCTAGTGGCTCTGACATCGTGATCAATGTGAATGGAAAATCCAACACACTCTCGGGCCTGTTCACCTATACGGCATCCGGTGTCCCAACCTACACTACCTCTTCCCCTGCCAGCGCCAACCCAACTCTCCAAACTACCCTTAGTATTGATGGAAGTTTCGGTGCCAGTCCAACTGCCTCTGATTTCACAGTGTACTTAGATGCTCTCGATAGCGCTGGTACTACTGTCACTCAATACGGAGCTTATCAATGCTACGTGAACTCTGTTACGTCTACCACCCTTGAGTGCATCTTGGCTGGAGGTATCGCCAGTCCTACGCTCTACAACGTCAGAATCATTGTTTCAGGCATCGGCGCTGCGATCGGAACTTCTGGTTATCCAAAGTTCCAATTCCTCGTTCAAGTCACTAGTATCTCTCCATCCTCTGGTTCAATGGCTGGAGGTACGTTGCTTACGATCTCAGGAGTGAATTTCCCAACTGATATCTCACAAAATCAAGTCACTATCGGAGAATACATCATCCCTTGTACCATGGTTTCTGCTACATCCACCGAGATTACTTGCTTGACTGGGCCTGCTGATTCCGACTACACATCTGATGCAGTTCAACCTGTTTACGTCCTCAGCAGAATCCAAGATGAGGCAACCTGCTCGCCATCCACGGCCTGTCAATTTACCTATAGTTCTTCAAAAACACCAACCGTTACTGCAGTTAATGCTCTCTCAGGCGTTGCTGGAGACACTATTGTGCTCACTGGTACTAATCTCAATGCTGACTCCTCAGAATCTGTGACCGTCACCGTTGGAGGAGTTTCAGCCACTGTTGACTCAGGTTCATTGAGTTCTACAAGCGTCAGTTTCACAGTTCCCGGAGCTCTTGCCTATGGAGGAAGCTACACAATTCAAGTGAGAGTCGGCAATAAAGGATATGCAACTTTCTCATCCACCTCGCTCTCTCTCCTCACGATCACTGGAAGGAAGATCCTCGATGTGAATCCAAAGACCCTCTCACAAGGTGGAGGCGTCCTGACAATCACCGGTGGCGGCTTCAATGCCTCTACAGACACTGTCACAGTCAACGGAGTAGCAACAACGCTGGTTTCAATTACGTTAGACACAATAAAAGTTGTTGTTGCCCCTACAACAAGCGCAAGTTTGAGTGTTGCTGTTGTCTATTCTGGAGGCAGCGTTACGGCACCTTCTTCCATTTCCACCTCGACCTCGGTTACTCCTGTTATCAGCGATGTCGTTGTGAGTGGCACCTCAGGACTTTCAGTCTCAACTAGCTCGGCCTTCACATTAGACTTCACAGGCTCAAATTTGGCTCTTGAGGCACCCACTGTTATTTTGACTGACAAAACTAATGCCAATTCAGTCTATAGCTCCACCCTCTCGACAACTCCAGGCGCGACCAGCTTCTCCGCTCCTTTCACGAACGTCGTTGCTGGTACTTACTCCTTAACGGTCAGCTATCCCAACAATGGATACGCTCAAATTACTCTTTCGCCTTCTGATGTCACTGTCGAATGGACGACTCCAACAGCTTCTCCGACTACCGTTTCATCTGGTATTGCTGGAGGTGCTGAAGTCACAATCACTGGCAACGGTTTCCCAAGCTCAAGCCAGATAGATCTGATCGATTTCAGAGCATGCGGCGTCGAAGGAGAGGTCGTTTCAACTTCTGCCACTCAAATTGTCGTTAGAGTTCCTCCTTTTATTACTCCTTTATCACTCCAAACTTACGACCTTGCTAAAGTTGAAGAGATCTTCGGTACAGCGATCAGCGACAGCAATCCAACTGGTGCCGCAAGCGTCTCTGATGGCGTCTTTGCGACTTACTATTCCTCAAGCGCCACCAACTGCTATATTGGTGTTGATTTTGGTGCTAATTCCGTTGGTATCCTCTCAAAGATTAAATACTTCCCTCAAATCGATATCGACACCACCAAATTCTACGGCACCCAGCTTCAGGGCTCCAACGATGGTACCACTTGGACCGGAGTTCAAGTCACCACAACCGACAGCACCGGTGTCTCTACAACAGGTGCCTTTACCATCGGTTATTCCGTCCATAACGGCTACAATGACATCATCTTCGACGAAACTAATAAGCCAAGCTACAGATACTACCGATTCTTGGGCAACGGCACAGCATCTCAATGCAATTTCGCAGAGATCCAATTCTGGGGTATTCTCGCAAGTTCGAAGACCCCCACTAGCTTGACTTCCAACACTTGCGATGGTGTTCTCACAATCAACGGAAAAACGCAAACTTTCACTGGGCTAGTGAACTACCAATCTGCGGTTACTCCAAAAGTAACTGACGTTAACCCTCCATTCGCAAGTGCCAACGGCGGAGAATCGATCACTATTACCGGTACAGGATTCCCAGCTGGCTCGACCTCTAATGCTGCTGTGACCATCGACGGAACCGTCTGCGATGTCGATTCAGTGACTTCGACAACTGTTGTCTGTACCACCAGAGCGGCTCCAGCGAGAAGTCTCCGACCAGAGTCCCTTGATAGCTCGATTAAAGTCTGGTTTAACCATGCAAGCGCTGCTGGTTACGCTGCTGGCTGGCAAAGCCTCTACTTCCTTGTAATTGAAAGATGGACCGGCAGCACCACCTGGGGAGGACTTCCTGCACCAGGTGTTGGCGATTCTGTCTATGTTCCACCTGGACTGAGTCTTTTGGTCGACACCAACGTGAATGTCTACGCCGTTGTCATTGAAGGAGGCGCGTTAGTGTTCTCCGATGAAGCGGACTATACATTCGATGCGCACTATGTGTTCGTTAGACAAGGTATTTTCAGAGCTGGTACTCCTGAAAGACCTTACAAGCACAAATTGACTATCACGATGCACGGAACGCGCTATGACCCTCAGCTTCCAACCTACGGTAACAAGAATATTGCCGTCAGAGAAGGTATTCTCGACCTCAACGGTATTCCCAGAACACCTACCTGGACGATGTTGTACGAAACTGCTTCGAGCGGCTCTTCTACTATCAAGTTGTTGAGAACTGTTGACTGGCAAGCAGGAGAAGAAATCGTTCTGGCCTCATCTACTCACGAGCATGGTAACTCTGAAACCGCAGTCATCGCCTCTGCGACAAATACTACCGTTGGCGAAACAACTGTTACCCAGCTCACTTTGACCGCGCCTCTTAAATTCAACCACTACTCCAAGGTCTTGACCTACACCAAAGGCGATGGTTCTTCTGAAAGCATTTCCCTGAGAACCGAAGTTGGTCTTCTCAGCAGAAACATCATCTTCCAAGGTGATGATGAGTCCCCAAATATTGAATACGGAGCTCATATGATGATTCACTCACCTGGTGATGAATCTTCTGTTGGAAGAGTCTCATATATCCGTGTCAGACACGCTGGTCAGGCTCACATCCTGGGTAGATACGCTATTCATTTCCATCTTATCGGACAAGTCTCAAAGAGTTTTGTCAAAGGAAACGCTATCCATAACACTTTCAACAGAGCCACCACTATCCACGGTGTTCATTACTTAACTGTCGAAGATAACGTCGTTTACCGCTGCAAAGGACACAATATCTTCATTGAAGACGGTATCGAGACGAACAATCTCATCCAAAACAACCTCGTTATCTCGACCCTCCGCTCATGGAGTCTACTTGACACTGATTCGACTCCTGCGTCGTTCTGGATCACCAATCCTAACAACATGTTCATTGGAAATCACGCTGCTGGCTCTGATAGATACGGTTTCTGGTTCGATCTTAACCCTCATCCAACTGGTCCTTCATACACTCCTCTCATTTGTCCTCAAGGTACGAGACTCGGAGCCTTCAGAGATAACGTTGCTCACTCAAACGGTAGATACGGTCTGAGAATCTTCCATTTGCACACTCCAACCGTCGATCCTTGCTCTGAGATCAGCGAGACGAACCCATCTGTCCCAGCAACTTACTTAAACTTCACTGGATGGAAGAACAAGAGAGCTGGTATTATCGGAGAGACTTTGGGAGAACTTACCTTCAGCAATATCAAAACCGCTGATAATCTTCAATCTGGCGTGGAGCTCAGTGTCGGTGGAATGCACGGGATGAAGAAACTTATCATCAAGAACGTCCTCGCTGTTGGATTAACCGAAAATGCCGCAGATAACGGTGTCAACACAAACGACCCTATTGTCTATAATTACTACTGGGACCGACCTGCTAGAGGTATCGTCACATCAAGAAACGATGGTATCTTGGTCAGCGATGTGAGATTCTACGATTGGCCTGCTGGCACAGTCGCGTTCATGGACTGCTCGCACTGTGAGTCTTCTCCAGCTACTGATTCCGGTGCCAGAACGGCTTTCGTAGAGAAAGTGTTCTACAGCTCTTCATTCAAAGGAAGAAAAATCCAATACAACATTCCTCTAAGAGGAATCTTCAGAGACTTGGATGGTACTATGACCGGTCAAATCGGTTGGGCAACTGCTTACTTCCCTCACAATGATGTCCCCGAATGTACTCGAGATGAAACCAACTTCAACGGGCTTATTTGTACCAATGCTGTGCAGGTTAGAAGAATTGTTTTCTACGAGTATAGCCCTAACTTGTTCGATGGAGTACCTATGTACATCTTCAACTGCAACAATAAGACTCAAGGCGCGATCCTCGACCACAGCCAATGCATGACCTACGAGAATTCAACCCACTACGATTTCGCCACCCAAGCCTCAGTCGTCAACTTCAGGCAAAAACAGAACCCAACTCAAAGTTGGGCCGTTGGCTTCGTGACTGGCTACACTTACAACCCATACTGGGGCCCTCAAGGAATTGATTTCGACTCAATGACCTTCCAAAATACCCCCGTTTACGAATCCACTGACAAAGTCATCACTTTAGCATTCAATCACTCAGTTTACAGAGAAACCTTCGATTTCGTCTCTGGCAGTCTTAATCTCACCAACCGTACCACCACTTGGACGACTACAAGCAGCAGCTGCAAGTACGGCGACTGGCATCACGATCCTCTCAACAAGAGATTGTATGTGTGTGTGAATGGTAACACAGAACAATCTGGTTTCGATAACACAACCAACACAACAGTCACTTACAACGTTGCAAATCAGCCATTCTCCATGACTGCCATCAAATGCAGAGTAAACTGCCCTATTTCCTATCAGGACCAAGCAAGAGAAGGCTTCATCCGTAACTGGAGTGTTGAAACTGACTGGATGGACAACAGCACTGAAAGCACCGAGAGCTCTGAGAGCACTGAAACCACAGAAAACAGTGGTGCAAGAAGAAGACTGGAGACCACAACAACAATCGATCCTAATGCCAGCGAAGTCATTATCCCTGCCAGCTGGAGAATGAGAGTCGATGTATCAAGAATCCCTCAGACACCAGGCACAACCTATAAGAAACTTGAAATTAGAGGTGATTTGGTTATCGACGAGGTCGCTGCCGCCAAGAACGGCTATATCGAAATCTTCGCAGAGATTATCTGGATCCGAGGTAATTTCCTCGTCGGCTCGAACATTTACAACGAAACCTCCAATAAGCCTCTCGATGTGATCCAGCCTTACAACGGAAAGCTTAGGATCTACTTAACCGGTAGCCGCAATGCCGATGGATTGACTCTGAGCCAGGTCTCCAGCCCAGGAAATAAAGTCCTTGCTTCAACAGGTTTGACCTATTTGGTTGGTAAGCCAAAGGCTATATATTCCACGAAGCTCGTCGTTCCAGCGAAAGCTGGAGATACATCCATTGTAGTCGCTGGTGATGCCACGTCATGGGTAGAGGGCGACTTGCTCGGTATTTCCCCAACCGCGAGAAACATTTCAGAATATGAATACATCACCGTACTCGCGACAAGCTACGATTCCACTTTAGATCAGACTACTATCACTCTCAATACCACCGGACCGGTATATGCCAGCTATGACCATACCACTGGAGAAGCGCTTAAATACGATCATTATGGTTGCACGGCTGCTGAGGAGGTTCCAGGCATTGGAGCAGGCAGCTTCGACTTGAGAGCAGATGTTGTGATTCTCAGCAGAGACATCGTTGTGACAGCCAACGAGTTGAATGAAGGAACCGAAGCGATCGATGGCTGGGGCGCGAGTATCTATTCCAGCGAAGTGGCCTTCCCTGATCTTGTTACCCAAACCTATGTGAACGAGAGAGGGTCCTTGAAGCTGGATAACATCCAATGCGATTTCTGCGGTCAAGCTGACACCTACCAAGCGGCTATTCACCTTGAGAACTTCACACCTAATCCTCTGAAACCTGCAGGATACTTGATCAATTCGGTCATCTCAGGATCCAATGGTGTTGGCATTTACGTCAAATCAGCCGCTGATTTCACCTTCCACAACAACGTGGTCTTCGACGTCACTCGCTATGGAGCGATGTTCGACCAAGACAGTGAAAACATGGTCTTTACTAATAACTTGGTTATCGGAGTCAAAGCCAGAAACGTGACTGTCGACGCGGATCATTTCACTGATCTCGCGGCATGTATTTACGCTGAATACAACTTCACGGGTAACAGCTCCTTCGAGAACAACATCGTCGCTGGATGCGCATTCCATGGTATCATTGCTCTCGGAGGAGTCTGCGGCTATGAGTGGGCTTACAAGAACAACACTGCGAGAATCAGTGACTACCCAGTGTTTATCAAGGCTCCGAACTCTAACTGTACTTATGCTTCAGGAATTACCGCTTACGGCGGAGAGATGGCTGGCGTTGTCTTTGTTTACACGTCTTTGTACGTGATTGCTGATAACATCATCACCTTGGACAGCAGCATCGGTCTCGTCATCAACCAAGGTGTCGGAGAGTCTGTCGGTAACGCTTATATTAATAATGTTTTCATCGGAGGCTCTTACTTCCCACACAGCGCCTGCTACGCCGATATGCAATCCAGAGGCATTACCTACGGCGGATGCTCTAATAGACTCGGATTCCTGCTCGGAGTTGCTGGAGACGGAGGCAAAGAGCTCCCACCAACTCCATCGAAGCTTCCTTGGTACGGTATTAAGGCGACTGGCGCTGTCGGAGCCACCCATCGCTGGAATAACGTCACAGTTAAATGGTTCCAAGACGACACCACCAATGGTTGCACTGATAACTACCTGTTCCAAAGCAATGGAGATGCTAGTGATAACTCCGCAGTTACTGTGTTCTCTAACTTCACCGTATCTGACCTCGACGCCCAACGCATCGCTAAATTCACTACTCCAGGTGCGGATTGGATCGGTATTGATAACTGCGGTAATTGGCCTTGCACAGGTATCAAGAACATCTTGGTCAAGGATATGGACGGCTCGCTGACAGGCACACCAAGTTCGATTATTCCTCAAAACGATGGTATCGTTGACTCTACTTGCAGACTCCAAGGTTCCCTTTCTTACACCTGCTCGTCCTTGAACTGGGCAATCATGACCTTCCAAAGCTTGGATTCTGATAGGGAAGAGAGAATCTTCAGTCCGATTAACATCACGACCTCAGATGGTTACACTAATGACATTAACAGTATGATGGATCACTGCTGGGATGGCTTCTACACTTGTCAAAGAAGAATGTCTCGATTCCCTGCGCTGGTCAGAACAGGCAATAACTACGAGGTTAGTGCCACTGGTACTCTTCCAGAGAAGTTCCAATTCCAACTTTTCGGAGCTACGAATGACACCGATTGGGTTTTGGCTAACGTTCACTATATGCAAGGCACGGCTGTAACGATTCAGGATGGCCAAGGCAACGAAATCAAACCAAAGATTATCGGACCTAAGGAAGACACATCTTTCGATAGCGCCGGCTGTGGAAAGTATACCTTCGAGCCAAGCACCAACTACATTACCTTCAAACTCACCGGCGCAGCCGACTGCAGGCTTACGCTCACGATTACCAACACCGTTTATGCCAGCGTGAGATATGCTATGTCTGTTGATGACTTCTACAGTGTGAATGGACCAACCAATTTCATCGATAACATCGCTGCGGTTCTCCAGATTCCACTCTACAAGATCAGAGTCGTGACTATCAACACTCCAACCTCTACCAGCTCTGGTTCAAGAAGACTCCTTACCACCTCTGGAAGCACTCTCGTTCAAGCTTACTTCGATCTTCCTGACGAGGATCAAGGAGCCAACTCAACCACAGCTGCGGCAACCGGAGAGAACTACATCAGTTTATTGACCTCTGCTTTGGGCGCCGGATTGCTTGCGATTAACGGTCAAAACCCTGATGCCGTTAGCTTCCAAGTGCTAGTATACGGTAACTCTTCCACTGCTGCGACAGCAAACGCGAAGAATACTCTGGTCATCGGTATTGCTGTCGGGGTTCCGGTTGGTATCGTTGTGATCGCATTGATCCTCTACGTCTGGTACAAACGTGCTCAGAAGAAGAGAGCCGGAATGTCAAAGATTCCAAAGATTATACTACCTTCACCAAAAATGACTGATACTAAGATTGAACCACACATGACCGAAGAAGAAGTACATCGAGATAACTCCGGACTACAAAACTCGAATAACGAGTCGCATTCTGCTAATAGATTGATTATGGACAACAAGCTCCTAGAAGATAGAATTATTATTGATAACGCGTTGCCAATCAATGATGCACCGAATAAGATCACATTGCTCCCAAGCGCTAAACACGTAAACTTATTTTGAAATTTCTTTGATATTAATGATTTCAATAGGAATTGGCAAAGCTTTAAAGACCGAAAAGCATGGTTAGACGAAAAAAAGGCTTGGATTAACTACCTTATTACATAATTTGAAATCAACCTTCAATTTTTTTGGAAAAATGAATTTCGGATATTACTTTTTTTCAAAATGAATAAGCAATTCAAGGGTATAATTATATAAGCTGCTCGTCTAGCATAAATACCATATTGAAAATGAAACAGTAAATTGAAAAGAATGTTTGAATTATCACATTATCCTATCGTTTTTTGTGACTTCTTAGCGGTTTTGTAGATGTAAGAGAAGATTTCAAAGGCACAATATGAATTAGAATCCTTTTTAAGGCAAAGGATCAAATACAGGTCCTTTAGTGAAGGAAACCTCTTTGTTAAATATGTATTTGGGATAAATGAGCTTTTTCAAGTCCCTCTGATAACTTAATTTTCCACTTCGGTTTTTAGATACTCTGATTTTTCCTGTCCAGCAAAGTTTCAAAAAATTTCGAAATTCGAATGAGAAGATCTCGAAGGCTGTTCCACACCAGGTTTTTTCAGTTGGGTGGACAAGATGCTCCTTACACAAAGCCAAAAGGAAAGTTATAACTTACCCAATAATAAGCTGCATTAGCATCAAATGGTTACAAGGCTTGCTTCATTTCAGCAGATTAGCAAATACTTCAACTTATATGGTAGGCAATCTAGTAAACAAAATGTTCTGGGTAAAATAACACTCAAAGTGAAGTTTCTACTTCACCATTACACAATATTTTTGCTATTTTGCCATTTTATTTTCGTAACTAACTTTTTCTCTTTTTCTTTTTTCTTTTTCGAAACATTAAGTCTTTAAAATGCCCTTGCAGAAGGACAGAACGATAGCTAAATGTCTATCGAAAGTGTTAGAAGTTAATATTTAATGTTGGATCGACTTGTCGTCTTTCAATTGATTAATTCGCAAAAACAAATCATTTGTTGGAGGAAAAACAAACAAAACAAAAACCGATACACTAACATCTATATTTACAAGAATGGCAGCTAGATTGCTAATTTCAATGACAAAAATTTATTGCAATTATTAAATTAGCGCATTAGCAAAGAAATAATACAATTCTTGAAAAAGCGGCTGTACAAAGGTGTTCACAAATTTTACATGTGAAATCTCTGAATTCAAAAAAACTTGAATTCATTACGCCTCATCATCATCCTCGTCATCCTCACCTAATTCTTCACATCCTTCTCCGTCGTCGTCGTAATCATCATCAGAATAGCCAAACATATTCAGATTACGCGTTCGAATTACTTCAAGCGCTTTCATCGCAGCAGGCCCTAAATCATCCTCAGGCGCCTCAATCGAATGGAGGTTCGGCCAAAACGGATTGAGTGCAAGCTCTAAAAACACTTTTCCTCCGATTATAACATCCGAAAATTCGAGTATTCCGAGCTTTGCCCAACTTCTATTTTTAGATAATCCCGCAATTCCATCATCTCCAAACGGATTCCCTGTTAGCATCAGCACCTCTAGATTACCCCACGAGGTGTTTAACCCTAATTTTTCGATTCCTTTGTCTTCAATTTGATTTTCAGAAAGATCCAATTCTTCCAACTTCGTCCAGTGCGAGTTACTTCCCAACATCTCTGCGCCGATATCCTTGATGTTATTCTTCGAGAGATACAAATGCCGCAGATCTCCCCAGGCTCTATTCGAAGCAATCGCTGCTAAGCCTTGGTCTCCAATGGCGTTTTGCTGGAGATTCAGCAGTCTGAGATTCACCCAAGACGTATTGCTTGCTAATCCAACTGCGCCTTCTTCGCCGAGGTTTGTGGTTGCTAGATTAAGCATTTCTAAATTTCGCCAGGAAGTGTTTGCTGCGAGTCCTCGCGCACCTGCGCCAATGTCGTTTTGAACGAGGTTTAATTCTTTGAGGTTAACCCAGGAGGTGTTGAGTGCTAGTTTAGCGGCTCCTTCCGCCCCAATGTCATTTCCCATGAGTTCGAGTGACTGAAGGTTAATCCATGACTCATTAGTGGCCAGCGCAGCAGCGCCTTCATCTTGTAAGTTATTAAATGATAACGTAAGCATTCTTAGGTTAACCCAACTGGTGTTGGTACTCAGTTTCTGGGCACCGACGGGACCGATCTTGTTATTCATCAAAAATAGCATTTCGAGATTCTTCCACGTGTTATTCTCCGCGAGCTTTGCCGCTCCTTCTTCGCCAATGTGATTTGAGGTTAAATGGAGCTGAAGAAGGTTTTTCCAAATGGTGTTGGTCGCGATTGCTATGATCCCGTCACAGCCGCATTCATTCTCCATTAAACCGAAGATCTCGAGGTTGGACCAACTTTTGTTCTGAGCCAAACTCGCAACGCCTTCATCCTTGAGTTGATTACCTTTAAGAAACAGCTCTCTCAGATTTACCCACGTTGAGTTCTGTGACAGGTACTCGGCGCCTTTGGACCCGATCTGCATGTCTGCGAGATCAAGGACGTCGAGTTTAGGCAGTTTGTAGTTCGCTAGGATTTGAACTCCATCTTCTCCGAAGGTTTCTCCTCGAAAGGTGAGAATTGTAGCGTTTTCGGGATTAGGATCAGGGTTGCTTTCCCTGAGCACGTCTTGGATCCTTTCTGCTATTTTTGCATATAAGTCGTCTGTTTTCACGTTGTCCGGAGCGTGTCCGTTTATTTTTCTTTCTTGCATCATCAGGTTATTAAGAAAATGAGAAACGAAAGGCAATATGCCCTCGAATATCAACTTACTTGAATGTATTCCAAATCACTAGTTCAAAATTTATTTAAGCAGTAAATACTGACAGCGACTCATAATAAAATTTAATAAAATTTCAAAAAAAAAGATCATCTTAACCTACTAACCAAGAGAAATATTGGCAGTGTAAATAAATCACCTAACTACGTAAAATTCATATATTTCTGGTTCCTTTCTGCAGAGAAATTTCTTCAAGGTCCGATGTTCTCTAATTGTTTTGTTCTCTCAACGAGAGAATTTAGCAACGCTTTATTTCCAAGAACAATTAGGTTATCGCGTTGAAGCTGGGAAAAGAGAGAAAACTTTTCAGCGGTTATCCTTAGAACAGATTATGAGCTGGAATTGACTTAAAAAGAGCGCTTGAAAGCTTCGAGTAGAGGATCATTCTTTCTCTCCTTTCAGCTTTCGCAAGTAAAACTGGCTACAATCGCATTTGTATATACAAATACGTACCAATAACAACAAATTTTGACATGAAGTTCGCTCTGAAGAGTCGAATTGTCTCAATCGTAACTCAATGAAATTTATTTTGTATGTATTTATTTAAAGAGAACAATGATATCTGGAAATAACGACTTAAACTACAAGGCATATTCTTTTGAGGTATGAATGGGAGTATTTGAATTGATATTTCGTGTTTTGAACATGTTCAACGCTTCATCACCATTTATTTTTCGTCACAGACATTAATATAGAGCACACTGATGCATCAGTGTAAAACGACCTATCAGTTAGACCTCTAAGTCTGAACATTTCACTCGTTGTTGATTTATTTGACCATTGTGGCCTTTAATTATGGTGTCTTTATTTTATTATGATGAGGAAGTATCAGTGTTTACTGATGATTTGTAAATACTGGATGAGATTTATAATTTGAAGTTTTTCCATAAAATAAATAAAAATTATAAGGAACATTTGAGATTTTCTTCGGAAACCGAGGATTCTAAAATTTAAATTTTTCATAAAATGTCAGCGCAAGTCTAAAGAATTGTTATTTCCTCGATAAAAACAAAACTGTTATTGGTCTAAAAGTTAACAGTCGACAAAAACAACAGCTGAAAATCCTAGGAATTAATGAAAGGGAAAAAAGATAAATAAACGCTTCTGAATATATACCCGGCCAAAAGGCGTACCTGCTGCCAAAGTTAAAACAAATTCCAAAAGTGTTGTAAGATCTTCTTGAGAGAAATATTATTGTTTATAAAGTTAACAACTTAGAATGCGCAGCCTTCTAAGATGCTTTTAACAGAAGGTAATGTCTCAACAATAATAGCAACTAGCTTTGAGAGAACTAAAATTTTAGGTGTGAAGGGATGAAATTTGCAAAGCGAAAATTCTTTTTGTAATTTTTGACTGATTCTGGATCAGTCTCTTAAATATTGCTTGCCCTTAGAGAATATACTTGTATATTTGTTTTCTGAAGGAGGTGAACTCCTGACCAAATTCTTATGAAAATTCCACATCATTTTTACATCATTAATATATAGTATCAGCACTCCGCCTCATTTTCTCGCTTATTTAGAACTATGCTAATTGATGGCGTGATGCCTATTTATTTGAACAGTTTACGCGACTCCATAGGATATAAGAATGATTCTTCGGCGTAACATTATTGAGACCTTTCTTTCAGCATAAGCTGATTCTTAAATTAATGCCAAGTTCATTCGTTTGCGAAATACTTTAAAGAGTCAAACCAGCCTTCTTTTGACTGTGTGCTCACTAAACTCCCTCTGTTGTCTCAAGAACTGCAAAACTAAAGGTTCTGCTTTGCCTCCAGTGCTCTAAAACCTTCAGCGTTTCTACAAATATTTTATTGACAACATTAATCTGTCTGTGAGTTATCAAGAAAAAAGGAACACATCAGCTACCTACCAATCTGAATTTTTCCAAGAAATAATTTATAATTTCTTTACCTGGTTACGTAACAAAGGAGTGCCTCTATCCAATTTGTGTGTTGCTATTATTGGTTCAATAATTCATCTTCCCACTGCTCAGGCACTTTCCATTCTTTTTGTGAATTAGAGTTCGTTACTTTCTTTAATTCTCCTTTGATAAGGGAAGATAGTAGATTACGACAAATTGATTCAACGTAATGCAAATAGAAAAATCAACCCTAAAGGTATTCGACCGAAATCTTGGTTAAAATAGACAGAAACCGGTTCGAAAAGCAGTTAATACAAGAGACATGACGAAAATCTATTCTGACAAACTAAAGGATAAAGAAACAAATTTTTTGAGAGATCCCTCCCAATTTCGTGGAACGATCATACTGAGCAATTTCTGTGATGATAATGTCCGCCAGCAGGCGTTTACAAGCAGGGCATTTTCTCTTCCAAATAGTCGCTGGAGATATGTGGATTATCCGACAATTCGTGCTGTTTCTTTAGAGTTAATGGGGAGTTAGAGGATTTCTAAAATTTTTTTTGAGATCCTTTCAATTCAAAACCATGATGATGTTCATACAGGCCAAATGCGAATATAACTTGAGAGCAATTGCTAGATGTAGTCATAATTCATACAGATAGTTCTTATTGAACAAAAATTGGAAAAATTTCTTATTCTTTATCTTTTTTTCTTTGTTAAACGGAGTAGGTTCGAGAAGGTCAAGCGAGGAGAAGAATTTAAGAGCTAGGGGCCCAATGTTGTATTAAGAAAAATTGTTTCAATGATGTCGAATCTGGCAGTAATTGATGAAATTAAAATGATAGATCGTCACTAAGGCCAGTTATAACAAATCCGTGCCTTCTCGTAAGCGACCTAATTTTCTCAAAAAACCGCATCTTGGTGTACAAGGAACCATTTCTTTTTTAACGTCTTTTCGCGGTGAGTCATTTTTTGATAGATTTTAAATTAAGGTGATATGTTTTATTAAATTGACAGTATCACTGACTACTTTGATAAGGAAGGTTCTCATAATTAAATGCTATCCACAGCTTCAATTCCAAAAAAGCCGTCCCGTGCAATTCCTTCTATGACTCTATTATAAAACGTGACAGGGTTGACAGCAAAATACATAATTAACTTAGCAGATGGAAAAATCAAATACCAAAAGAATCGACGACCTGCTCTTAGAAATAAGAGAGACCAAAGAAACCGTCACGATACTCACCTTTAGAGGCCAGCATCTCAAAGCTGATGGCGCAGAGACTCTCGCCGGCTTCAACATGCCAAATCTACGAGTGCTCGATCTCGTTGATATGGAAATCGAAGCAGAAGGCGCCTCACGACTAGCAGCCAACAAAACTTGGACTAACCTCAAAGAGCTCTATCTCAAGGGAAATAAACTCAAAGACACCGGAGTTGGTAATCTTGCTCCCAATGAGAGCTGGACCGGACTCGAAATCCTCGGTTTAGTCGACAATCAGCTCGGAAGCGAGGGCGTCGAAGTTCTAGCTAATAATCACACGTGGACGAACTTATTACAGCTTCACCTCGGATCGAATGCCATCGGAGAAGAAGGCGCTGCGAAACTAGGCGAGAATAAGAGCTGGGATAAGCTTGAGATGCTTTTCCTCATGGATAACAACATCGGACCCGCTGGAACGGTCAGACTGTGTCAGAATACCGCATGGAACAAGCTGAATATCCTTTCGTTATCATTCAATAACATCGGAAATGACGGAGCCGCGGCTTTGGCTTCAAACACGAGCTGGAAGGACCTCCAAACGCTGGAACTCATGGGAAACAAGATCGAAGCCAGTGGCGCAACGAAATTGGGCGAAAACTCGTTTTGGACCAAGTTAAAGGAATTAGACTTGGTTCAGAATAATCTCGGAGAGTCCGGCATGCGAGGCTTGGCTGCTAACAAATCATGGGTGAATTTAGAGGTGCTAAACCTAACCCTGACTAACATCGGAGAAGCTGGCGCGGCAGCATTGGCTGAAAATGCTGCTTGGAAAAAATTAAAATGCTTGAACCTGCAAGAAAACGGCATTGGAGATGCCGGTGCTGGTGCCCTAGCCGCTAATTCGATTTGGGAAGACCTACGGATATTGTACCTTCCCACAAATAAGATCGGAAACGAGGGAGTCGCCAGCTTAGCCCGCAATGTATGTTGGAGTAAGCTGGAGGAGCTGGACCTCTCGAATAATAAGATCGGGGACGAAGGACTCACGCAGTTGGCGGCTAATGCCTCATGGAAAAACCTTGAGGTGCTTATGCTGACAGGAAACCCTCTACACGACAAAGGAGCAATTAGCTTATCCGCGAATACGAGCTGGGCTCGCCTTGGTATTCTCGAAATGTTTGATATCGAACTCGGTGAAGAAGCGGCACTAAAACTCGCTTTGAACCCGAGCTGGTCGAAACTTCACGCGATTGAAATCTTGGAAGACAAACTAGATGATCCTACGCTCACGGTGCTAGATACGATTAGAAACCGCTCTCTGGCGCAGTTTATACCTGGTCCTCTGATTGAGACAAGATAAGAGGCCAGAGAGAGTTACTCCTCTTGTGAATATGAACCTTCTTTCACTGCTTATAAGGGATTGCTCTTTATTTAAACGGTTATGTTACATATTGATTATTACCTTTTCATTGTATTTTTCAAACTCCACGATTTAGGTGGTAGCTATGAAATGATTACGATAATTCATCACTTTCATGCTTTATTGTTTTCGTGTTATGGCCTTAGGTCAATATTTTAATTACCGGTACTATCAAGGGGATAGACTCTTTTTTTTTTGGGCCTGAGTCACCTTTCTCCTCTGAATTGTTCTCTTAGCAAGGATTTTAAAGTTCGACAGTCAGGTCAAATCTCCAGTGATGCAGAATCGTCAGTGGACCGAATTTTATATTTTATATGTAGTTTGATTAATTTAGAAGCAAGCAATCGGAAAAATTAAAAGAAATTAAATGAAAAAGCAGTTCTCATTTCCCATTATGGATAAATGTTCTATAATATAAGAAGCGGGTTCCTTAGTACTAAGGCTTGGCCCCGTAGATTAAATTCTTCGTGCGAGGATCAAGGAACTTTAGAAGCCCTTGAAAGATATAATAATAGAAGCCAAGCTATCGTTGAGTTTGCGAATTCGTTGAAAATATTACTTAGTGTATTGTATGATTGAAGGTATGGCATAATTATTGAAAAGCCATTGAGGCACTAAGTTTGTCAAGAAAAGCTTTGATTTTGAAGGAAATAAATAACAAAAAGTCAATTCCGTCAAATTTAATTCGCCAGTAGGATGTCAAATGTAGTAGTCTCAGATGACTATGACAGCACCATGATCTCAGCTCGCGAAGAACCAAAATAGGAGGAAATCTTTAAACTGGCATTTATTGATCCCATTGGAGAATATGCTATGAAGGATAGCATTGTAATGAGGCAAAATGGTCGATCAATGGCAAATGCCGTTGAAAAATTCAATTTGCAAGCACGAGGCCCTTAAGATATCATGTTTTAGAAAGTAGAGGAATGGCTTAACGATCTCTAGTGGAGCTAATGGGCACGAACTTGAGAGAATATAGTCTGAAATCTTGAAATTCATCGAAATCTCTGAAATCTCGTTTGAAAAATTTGATTTGCATTAGATTGGCTTGACTTCTGCTACACTCCTACCAGTAAATTCAAGAGAGACAAGCCAACTTGAGAATTGACGCCAAATTCTGGATTAGTCTTTGATTAGGAATATTTTGTGTTGACAATATTGTGTTCGCTGGGAGATGAGAGAGTTCATTTTAAATGAGACGCGCACTTTCAGATCTTGCAATTTGATTCAGAAACCAACATCACAATGGCTCAGAGTGAATCTATTCCATCAGCTCATACGTTTCAATTTAACTTCGTTTGGCTCCAGCCAGCATCGATTCTTTTATTTCTCACGTGTTGAATGCCAGCGCAGTGTCATCATACTCTTCAGGATCACTTTTTTGGTCTTCTTCCTAGTTACTGCTATTTCTTTTTGTTTATTTGATATGAGACTCGTTCTTGGCAGATACCATTCTAAATCGACGTTAGCAAGCGAGTATCATGCTGAAAAGGAAAATACAGCAAGAACTATCAAGTACATAAGATCAACTTGACGAATATATCAAATGAGGTCAAGCTTTGACACGATTAATTCCAAAATATCCAAAGCATCAACGCAACCACGCTTCAGTATTGTATTCTCATCCTGCCTACCTATGATCCATGTTTATCTTTTTTGTTATTCTCTGATGAAAGTTTGTGGTCTCTGGACCAATTCCTGGTAAAACACTTTTTTTTCTCAGGAGTTATTCTTGATGAGAACTTTTTGACGCCAATTCTAAATTAATTAATTTAGGCCATTAAAATCGAAATCAACTGACTTGTGTTCCTCCAATACTGGAGATTTATCTTCGCTGAAGATTCCTCTTCACTGACGGTTTTTCCATCAGACCCATTTAGATAATTCTGTCTGTGTGTTCCTATCTTAAGAAATTCTATTGAAAAAGCGCCATAACAGCTTTTTTTTGAAAAAGGCATACTATTTTTTCGATTTTTTGTTGTTTTAAATGAACTTGACTAAGCACTCATTACACAGGAAACTTTGTAGTTCGGAAGATAATTGAGAAAATTGCTGCCATTATTTCATATGAAGAATAATGATTTTTGTCATCTGCAGAGATCAATTCAATTAAGAAAACAATATCGAGGGGCGTGCTTACCAATCAGCTAAAATCACCAATAATATTATTGAGAAGATATGATCCTTCTAAAAAGCGCGGATGATTAAGAACATTAATTCTCCGTTTTCAATTACAATGTTTCTTTTGGGTTCTATCTAACTCTCAGCGGATTAATTTATGAAAAATTAAGCAATGTAGCATCTCCAACTCCGAGGGAAGCGCAATCAATAATTGTTGAAGCCTAACATCTCAATGTATTTTCAGCTTAAATTATCTCAGATAATATAAAGGCTCATGCTTCATTTTCCAGTTTTACAGAATTTTTTCCCTCTCAGAAAATATATGCAATAAGTAAGTTGAGATTTTAGCTGCTGTATGGATTCGTAATGTAAACAGTGAGTGTGTTTTAATGATGAAACATTCTAACAAAAATATTATTCGGATTTTCATTACAGCCAGTATTCTTTCTGCTCAAGGAAAGGAGCTCTCTCTGAAATTAAATTAATCCATAGTCTATTCATTTAGAGCTACACGTTATAACTTTGTTGCTCCTCAATGTGAACATTTTATCAGTGGATATTTAACTTAATGAAAGAATATCATGATTCATATTGCATATAGTGTTTAGTTTATTTAGTTTTTTTCGCTTCTCTCGCAATGTTCCTCTCCGCCCTCTCCTTAAGCCGCATCAATCTGGCTTGTTCTTCGGGAGTAAACTCATTGCACTGTTGAATATCGTTCCAGCTGAATACCTCACTCACGTCCTTTGAAAAACCCAGTGCGCATAGAACAGCACAGAACGTCAAAAACGAAGGTCTCCTCATCGGAAGTTTATTCAATCTCTCAGTCGTTACCCAGATCCACGACCCAGATTTAGGCCAGACGCCTTCGTACCCGAGAGAGGCTCCGAAGGAGTCAGCTACCATCTCCAACACTGCAGCTTCTGGCATTCTTTTCGCATTGTTTCTCATTTCCTCTATGGTGCAGCCACTCTCGTCTTTTTCTTTTAAAACCGTAACGAAATGCTCAGGATGATGATCATTATGAAGATAATGGTGCTTCCAAGCTTGTTTAAACGCAGCATTTCTTCTCTCAATAGCTTCTTTGTCACGCGGATGGTTGGGATCTTCTTTTTTAAATCCGGGACGCCTTGCATTGAAGAATTCAGCGTAGGGCCATAGCTCATGACAACCGAATTTTGAAAAATCATGTTTTAATAGACGCCACCAGGAGACTCGGTACCCAGTGCCTCTAAGCTGCCGATTTACCCAAAGTCCAGCTCGGATTATTGCCAGTTTATGTGAGAGCACTACAAAGAGGTAGCGGACGAGGATCAGAAAATTAGAAATTTTTCCCATTAAGTTCTGTTCGATTTGATTTAATTGTAATGCGTCAATTCAGATCAGAACAGAAGCTAAATAGCATGAGAATGAGAAACTATCTATCTTAACCCCAAAAAAAGAGCGTCTGTTGGTGCGGGATTCTATCTTCATCATCACAAACTGTTGCCCTTGCAGAGGAAGAGAAAAAGCGAGCCACGAAAATAAAGATCACCGAGCATTTACTCTGGATAGAACCTAAATCGGAGAGCATTTCGCCAAATTCAATTCAGGGAGAATGCATTATTCTCCGGGTCATTCATTATCTTTTCGAAAGTTCATATCCAGCAAAAAAATGGTTGCTCGATATGAAATGGGTTGAAGTTTAAGAGTTGCTTGCGCTATTGATTGTAGATCTCGAAATATTACCCAAAAAATTGACACCGTCAGTAAAATAAAGTTGTTAATTGGAATCTGCAAAGGATTTCGATGCTTACAGTTAGCCAGAAAAACATTAGGCCCTAGTTTGAAGGTTCAAGCCTACGACGCTGTGCAATTGAGAATTATTTGGTATCGATTAAATCACTGGTAGACTATGAAACTCACTCAGACCTCGACAAGAATTTGAAGACACTAGTGCTAGATGACTACTTTTCTCTTTGGTTTGTTCTAACACCGCTCAAGTAAGTTTTTTAAATCGGATTCGATCGAAAATCCACATGTTTTTCTAGGAAATGGGAGTGTTGGAAATGATAAATAAACCATCTTTAACGTTAATCCTGGCAGAAAGTTTCCTAAATCGAATTGGAGAACTTTCAAGGAAATCTTGTATTTTGTTCAATGTTCCTTTTATTTATCTTTTAGAGACTTGAAAGCACTAGCTGATTTCTACTTTGATTGTGAAAAATTCCATATGATCAACGATAAGCAAAGAAATTTAATTCTTTTAGAAGCATTTATTTTAAAAATTACAATGATTTTTCAAAATAGCGCTACTTCAATCGAGTGGATTCATATTTTATAAGCTTTTTTTAATAAGTTCCGAGTCCCGAACCCCAAGTCAAGGGCCTAATGGTGAGTGCATTTATCAAATTGATCCTTTTTTGTGCGGAAGCTCGCGACAAAGGATCTAAAGAAGATTACTCATGCCCAATCGAACCTCTCCGTTATGATGCTCCACCTACTCAGGTACACTTGAGATTCCTAATTTTGGTTCTAATCCCAACAAAAAGGAGAAATATTTAGTTCTTGATCTCGATGATACCTTAATCCATGTCAGAAAGAGCAAATTTAGTCCCTCTAATCTCACCATCAATGTACTGAATCTCTTGTGCGTTGTGTGATCATTGAACATATTTGCATAGTTTTGCATTTTAGGGAGAAAAACTCGCTGTTATGCCACGCAGCGACCGTATATTAAGGAATTTTTAGATGAAATGTCTCAACTCTACTCAATTGCCGTTTTCACAACCAGCCCACGAGAAGTAAAATTCCTTGAGATATTGTGGTGTTCATGAATCATGTTTCCATTAGTATGCTGAACACGCTATAAAGGTGTTCGGGATTGATAAATACATCCAGAAGCTCTTCCATCGCGAAGATTGCAGGGAAAATTGGCAAGGGCTCACGAAGGATTTAACAATACTAGGCGTTCCACTGAAAGACATCATCTTAATTGACGTATATACATATCCACCTTCAACACATATTCTAACTTTATGGCTCTGAAGGATAATTTAGCTAATTCATATTATCAGCCCGATAACATTTTATACATCAGCCGTTTTGAAGGTCAAGTGGATGACAGAGTCCTTTATGATTTGATGCCTTTCTTAAAAAACCAGCACTCGCTCTCCAACTTGAGGAAAGTCGATAACCGTTACGTAGCTTATCTGGAGGAATTGGAGCAAAAACAGAAAAATGAGAGGCAGGCGGCTAATATAAGGAGCAAAAAGGCAGCTGCGAAAAAACCATAGTGATTTAGATTGTCAGATTCTTGTTTGATAAAGTACTCCTTTCAAGAGTCTGAAAAAATCCGAGTGAAATTCTGAAAAAATATATATATCTTATACAAACATCAAAACATTTGATAATCATTATTTAATTCAGGGGAATTGTTTCCCGTTCTGAATCTCATTGCTAATAATTTTCATCTTTTTTGTTAGAAAGACATAACTCTGGTAGTATTTTCGAATTATAGCTAAATTATAAGATTAATTGGCGTAATTTTATTTCGACTGGTATCAAATTTTCAAAAAATAAATGGTGTCAAATTGCTATCAACGCTTCTTCCCTCCAAATATCCTACAAAACTACGCCGATTTCACATTCGTTTGCGAGACTCCTTGCTATCTGATGTTTAACGCGAAGTTGATCTCTACCCATCAGAAATACACGATTCGCATCTTAAATACCGAGTCTAATCTCTTCCGAAAAAATCCCAATCAAGCTACTGGTCTATTCATTCAAGAAATCATCAACTTATGCCTTCATACAGAAAATTCTGACAGTGTTATTGCAGACCAATTCGAAATTTCCGAGGCCAAAATGGCATTTGTGACGAAAGTCTGCTATCCTCTTCGCGGCGAGGAGGGATTACCGATCGAAAAGATGCTAAATGACATCGAGGCGGATCTTGGCTTCCTGGAACAGAGGATTGAAATTCCTTCATTGGACATCAGCAATATATTTCGCATTGAAGACTCAAATTCGTTTTTCATAAGCGCATGGAGCGAGAAGAGCGCAGACTCATCTAATAACTTAAAAACGGATCTGAGAAGTCAATTAGGACTCATTGCGCTCGAGGCAGTAGGGGTCAACCACGAAACTGCAAAAAATTTGCTTTCAGAAGCCGAGCAGAAAGGGCCGAAATCAACCAAAGAAGCAGTAGCATATGCACTCAAAACTCAACTCCCCAACAAAGAGTCCGAAGAGTCTCCTAGCGATCTTTCTAAGAAAGAACAGAATTGCAATTGTGATAGAGCTCAAAGTGTGGCAGACACCTATGGCTCGCCAGGGATAAAAGGGCTTCCTGAGCTTAAACTCGCGTGGTGTTCTGCAATTTCAAACGCAATTAGCACGTATGCCATCGCTCAGAACAAGAGTTGTGAGACCTTTCAAGGAGCTAAATTGAAAAATCGCCAAGGTAAGTTCCCCTTCCACCTCTCAGCTGACTTCCATGTTTTTTTCCATGACAGGTGATCATATGATAGTCGAATACGTACCGAACTTTAATTACTTGATCTCTTCGATAAGTTCGCCTCTGACCCGAAATTTGCAAGAATGCGGAAACCTCACCATTTTTGATACGTCCAGAAAAATGAAAAAGATTTTTACGCTCCAGAAGAGCGATGGCTGTATACTCTCATTCATTGTTTTTGGTTAGAGTAACCGCATCTAATAGGTTTACTGGACATTGCAGTCAATGACAAGTTGAATATCGCTGCCTTCTTATCGTTAAAGAACAAAACAGCGTACCATATTTTCGATTTTGAGCAGCAAAAAATCGTCAAGAAAGCCAAATGGAAATTCGCTCAGAAAGGTATTTGATGTCTTGTCTTTGGATGAAAATGACTTTGTCGAAATGTTAGATGCATTGATTAGTTTCGATTTTGATCCTGAAGGGACAAGAATCGCATCTATAGACCCAAAGGGGACGTTTTTGGTTTCGGAAGTAGCAAGTGATGATAGTTTGATCAGACTAGACACAATAACAGGCGGACTACGTAACCGAACATTAAGTGCTTTAGGTCGTAACTCCTATCACGGTTAGTTTGGTGGTCAAATCGATGTCGGTGGAATCCAAGCAGCCCAGTTGTTGCTCTTGCTATCGATCTTAATCATATCAACTTGGTTGACGTTGAGAAAAAAGCTATGAAACTGAAGAAAAACGTGGATATTGTATCTAGCTGTAATTAGTTCAAATTAACCTATTGAGAGAAATTCTAATGGCATTATATTAGGGGTTGGATCCATTGAGTGGCGAAATGATGGAAATATCCTCCTGGCAGCAGGCTCTGGAAACGTAAGCGTTTTTGATATGCGCCAAGAGGCGATTGTCAAGACCTTTGAGCAGTTGCATTTTAGTAATGACATGATACGCGAATAGCGGAGTTTAATTTTCTCATTTCTTAGATTCTGTTAATACTGTTCGTTGGAGTCCCTGTGGATCATTATTTGCAACGGCGTCATCCGATCAAACGATAAAGCTCGTAGACTTTGCGAATGAGAAAACACTTTATCAAGGTGTTAGTCCCGATGGAAGTAAATCTTTCTTTGTTTATATTTCTAATACTAAAATAAATATTTAGATGCTGCCAGCTCAATTTGCTTTTATGAAGGAGACTAATAATGCTCATAATGATTAGACAAATTTAAATTACATGCGTTTAGTCACCTAGCGTGAAATTAATGGACTAATCGTCGTCATTTTTTTTGCCAAGCACGTACATACAGATCTCCACTATCAGAGTGAATTTACTGCATTCCGCAAACAATATGCGCACAAAAAACTTTGCGAAACACATATATTATATTGAATTTAATGAAAAAAATGAGCTCAGGTGAAGATAGATTTATACTCACATTCCAATATATGCCCAAAATGATTATCGCTGGACTGGAACACATTGGTCATTAGCATTCCGCATCAGAATGACCTTCAGCACCAATTACTAAACTTTTTCTTAATCTTCATTCTCGTAGCTATAGAAAACAAACTGATGAAGCTGCGCCTTGATAGAATATAGAATTAGAGGTGTTATTTTCTTCATGATTACTATTATCAGCTGTTAGCCCTGACAATAGGACTTTTCCGGTCGCGAAATCAACTAGTTTCGCGGTGTTATCGAAGCATGCAGTTGCAATCCGATCTCCACTCGCATCCCACTTGACAGTCCGAACAAACTCTTTGTAACGATAAGTTTATCTTATAACTTCATATATATCCTACCTTTATGTATCTTAAAATGTCTCACAATCGTGTTCTGTCGCGAGTCGTACACTCTTATCGTACCATCACTCGCTCCAGCAGCAACTAGATTTCCTTCATAATGACAGTCAATCCAATAGATATTCGGATTTTCATCTTTAGCAGTAATATTACAACTCTTCAAAAATAGAATAAACCTACTCGCTGAAATAAGTAACAAGAAAGGATCTTTTAGGATCGTCTTCTGCTTCTCAGCGTCAATAATATTCAGCTTGTTTCGATTGCATTTAGCAAAGAGGGTGGGAATGTCTGCTATAGGATTCCATCGGCATCGGTTATACCAATCTGCAATTAGTCTACACTTAATAGATAGCAAAACAAGGATATAATTACCGGATGTAGTTTCCGCGCTCAAGTCCAAGTAGAACAGACACTCATTCGAAAAGAAATCTGATACTAAACAAACAGCGTTTCTATCTATCGTCGCGATTTTTGAATCCTGAGGATCGAAATCGATCCCTTCTATCACCTCTATTTCTCTGATATAATCAAAGTTTTTCGACGAGCTAACCTTTATGTTGTTGATGCCACTTAGTAATCCTGCAAAGACTCATATTATCAATATCGAAGACATGATAAGCTGTTTTTCCCCACATTGGCAGCAAGGCTGCCATTCGATTATTTCTTTGAATCGCAACGTCTCCAGCGCCCATATCTAATATTGATTGATAGCAAAATACTTTGTTAGAACGGATACCTTCACTATGGACTGTAAATTTATAGAGAAGTTTCGAGTTATTTGCGTTGGTCTTTGAAATATCGAAGATTTTCAATTCTGCAAACTGCTGGCGAGGCCAGTGATTAACTGAAAGGAGGAAATTGGTTGAAGGAATTCCGTTTACGTGCGACCAACCAGACCCTAAAAGATTGACTAATAGCCTTAATTGAGCTGATTACAATCGAAGCTGCAAGCAATAGGTGGCTGCGCGCCAAGGAAGGCAGGAAATTCTGTGGCTGTTCGAGTATCATAGATCGTGATTGTGTTTAAATATATTGAACACCAAGCCATTTGAGTTGATTGAGGCGGCTTGAAAAGATTGTTGCAAAAATGCCGATTTCCTTCTAAATTTATTTGTAACCCACTCACTTTTTGATTGTTTTCCCCTAAGATGTCCTGGGTATTATCGGCTTCTGCCTTTTCGAGAGTAGCAGCCTGGGATTTACTATTTCTTTCTTTATATTTAGAACCTGATCGAATTTTTGGTCGAAAACATGCGCCACCCATCTGATACTACAATGCAATCTCTTTCCTTCTTTGATAAAGATAAGGACAGGTAGTGAGAGACGTTTATCGATAAAGAGAATGCAAATATGTACTTCAGAGACGAAATATAGCCCTTTTGTGGGTTGGTGTTTTTAATTTTTTAATTGAAAGTTCAGCTGCATACAAAAGATTCAGTTTTCCGCATAGATTTCAGCAGTAATATATCATCGAGAGCATAGCAACTTTATTGACTTTATAATATTTGTGTGGTGTATGAAATTCAAAATTTCATTCTTTTGTAACTTTTGTTACCTTTGCAATCACTGAGGTCATTTTTTTGATCAGCAATGGAAAGATTTAATTTACCGGTAATTCCATAGTTCGATTGAATTATGGATATAAATCTATAAACATTGAGATCAAAGAAATAAATAAATGATGATTACTGAGAAGTTTTTAGTCTGAGGGAAACGAAAGCAGATTGTTTTTTGAAAAAAAATTTTAAAAATTATCATATCATCATCTTATTACCGGTTTCTCGTAAAATCTTACCTTTTTATTTTTTGTTTTTCATGCATGGTTTTACCCTTGATTGCCAGTATCATCTTTCTTTGTGGTTATCTTGGGTTCTTCGACTAGATTTAATGAAGTTGTAGAATGTTCATTACTGCACTTGTTGCTGGAGCGACTGTGAGCGTTGTAGAGATTGGCAGTGCTATCTTCATTGTAGTGATTTACATTACTTTTGAGATAGTCACCAACTACAACTGCGAACTCTTGGTCGCCTGGATGCATTTCGAGCATTCTTTCATGAGACAAAATTTGACCGACTGATACGGCGTTTTCATTTCCTTCCTCATCAGGAACTAAACGATAAATCTCGATTCCATCTCTGGAAATATCACCAACTATGATTTGTTCTAGGTCATAATCAATGATTTGGTAGCTAATTGTTTCCTCAAAATATTGGACATTATCTGCCACATTTTGAGCAGATTCTACTCTGGAAACTGTCATTTCATTTGGTGGAAACTCTATACTGTCATTAATAATTTCTTGATAAACTTGCACTGAAACTTCTTCGACCAATCTATCATTCCGCTCTCTCAGGAATCCATTAGCACGTAAGGAAAACCCAGACAGGAATACCATTTCTTCAAGCTTTCTATCGGTTCTACCAATTCCCGGACCTTGACCGTACATTAGATTCGCTCTAAATTGTGTAAGCGGAATGTCGCATTTTTCTTCTTCATCATCTGCTTCGGACTCTGAAGGATATACATTGATGATATTCCAGATGATATATCCAATGATAATCTTAAGAAGAGAAAAATCTTCACCAATAATGTATTCTTCTACTGAATAACATTCTGCAACGGAATTATTTTCAACCAATGCGTTGCGTCTTAAAAGCACAGTTTCGTCTTCAATTTCAGGATTTTCTTCAAGGCCATTACCTTTGTAGAGATCTCCTTGAGGCTCATACTTTTGAATCTGGTCCTCAAGGCATTTAGGATCGTATTCACCGCTGTTGAGATTATGATAGTCATCCGCTGAACTTTCTAAAAGAGATTTTTCATCAGCTAAAGGATTGGGAGATCCTGTTTGCGCCCCTCGATGCTGGAGTGGTAATGATTGGTCGAACTGAGGTCTCTCGAGAGGAGGTGGAGCATCCTGATATACGTTCCGTCCTTCATCAATCGCTGGATTAATTTCAGTATTGTTCCTTTGAAGCTCTTCAAGCGTCCCAGAACGTAGTTCTTGTACATCAAACTCCTCAGTGATTAGCTGTTCTGTCTGTATGTGGGATAGCTGTATGAGGTTCTGAGGCATTGCGTGTCCAGATTCGACCTCAGGATGCTGAAATTGAGCATCGTCTTCGTTTTGATCTTGGAATAAAGGAACATCTTGGCCACCATCATCAAGCAGAGCGACTTGTGCATAAAGTGCTTCAAAAATGAGCATGATGATGTGAATACTTGGTTCTTCAGAAAATTCATTTGTTGTTTGAGGAGGAGGACGAGGACGAGACCTTTGTAATAGATTTTCCAGCGCTTGTAATTCAAGATCAATTTCAAAAACTTCTCCACCGTCTTCACGCGTCGAGTAAATTGAATGGATTTCACCAAAATTGCCGTCTGGATCTAAAATTAACATCGGAGAATGAGCTATAATTGTTGAAATATCATCAAAATGAGATTCACTGCCTTCATTCTCGAGAGAATCAATATCACTGAAGCTCTCTACCATTATATATTCGTTTATTCTCAAGTAACCTATGGGTTCAGCAAGCTGATAGTGTGAAAGAGTATCTGTAGGTGGGTCTGGAGATTGGAGTTGTTGGAAATTAATCTCACCACTGAGAACCAATAATATTTCTTCAGCTTGAGCCTGGGGTTCATTGCCCCTATTGTTTTCATATTGAACAGCTCTGAGTTGAATGGAATTTTGAAGTGTTGCTGGATTTGAAGAAGCATTCAGAGAATCCAATTGCGAATAGCAGATGACAATCTGCATTTGAGCTGTATTATTACGCTCTTCTCCTCGATTAATACTATAATCTAGCAAAGGCGAATTAATTAATAAGTCTCTCCATTCCTTCAGTTTTTTCCGCTGGTAAACGCTTTTCCCAAATTTCTGATCCAGCTCTTGAGAAAGCATTGCTTTATCTAGATATATTCTGACATTTGAAGATCTTAAATGATGTCTCAAATCTTGAGTTATGGTGACTTTTTTGAATTTTGAGGAACTTGAAGGAGATAGGATACTAAAGTAGCATTGAGTCTTCCATTTAGTTCCAAAACGTATCAACTCGACGAGACTCGAACAATTTCCTTGGGGTGATTTCAGATAGGGCTTTGGTATCCTCTGCCTATGTTCTTCTTTTTCAGTAGCATCCTCATTATTTTCCCCATTCAGTGGCCTGATCAGAGATTATTAGTCAATAATAAATTATTTGATAAATACCTGTCGGATAAGTTAGACTCCAGCAAGTCGGAATTCATTGAAATTTCACAACTTTTCTCTGGTTCTTGAGAAACATATCTGAGTTGAGGCCTCGCACTCACATTGATTGACGAGAAAAAGGATAACAGATATATAAGATATGTTCTCTGGAAAGCAAGAACATTTATTCTCAAGCGACACATTCTCGTGACGGAAACACTTGCTATGGTAAATTCTACCATGACGAATATAGCGCTTGATTGACCATTTTTCAATAATGAAGTGAAGATGAAATGTCGCCAAATGAAGACGAGATAATATGGTCTTTTGCATTGTTGATTGTTGTTTGCGTCGTCCTTTCTAATAAACTCTCGACTGGTTCCAGAACAGAGCTGGTTTCGCTGAGAAAAAAGGTAGGTTGGCTGCATAATAACCGCTATTCCATATGTGAAGTCTATCATGGTTTCATGGAAATCAGTGAAAGCTGCTAGAGTTGTGTGTATGTCATATGATAGAGATTTGGTCAAACTTGGTTGATAATATTCTCCTTGAAGGCAGGCAATCACTTGTGATTCTTCGTTACTGAAGGGATTTTGGATCAACGAATTTCCTATGTCAAACGATGAGAAGTCCGTACCCCAGTCCGGTTTCAAAATAGATTGAAGATCACCACGTTGAATCATGTTTAATAAATTTTGGAAACTTCTTTCGTGGTGTGGCTCACTATCAACTGCAGCAGCCTGGTTTCTATCCGACCTAACATCAGTTACTACAAGGATCTGATCCTTGTCAAATACTGCATTTTCTAGACAATTTGGTGGCTTTTTTATGGCTTCGCTAGTGTTTCTTCGCACTAATTCAAACAAAAAGATTAATTATGGCTAAATAACTTGCAGCTGACCCGGAGTCTTTTCGCTACATTTTGGGATACCTCTCTCCCCTTTTTCGTTTGCCGTCCTCACGGACGTAGTGTTCTTTGTTGAGGCTCGTGGAATGAATCCAGGGGTCCTGAGCGAAATTGGCGAGCTACTTGTTTTTAAAGTCTGGATCTGATCAGAAGATTTCGGCTCTTGATTGAAATCAGTTGGTGCAATTGATACGACTGGCTTGGCTTGGGAGGCTTCGGCAGCAACCAAATCATTTTCGTCTTTTGCAATCTTCTGATCAGCTTCAAGGCGAAGATTTTGCCTAAGGCTTTTTCTAATGTCGCTGTTCAAGTTAGGCCAGATCTTTTGAAGAATTGTAAGATATCCTATGTCTGAGATATCCATACACAATGACGGAGCCCAGGTACCTTGGACCAAATAGTTTGAGCTAATTCGGTTTACTGCGAGCTTGAAAACTCTTTCGCAGCTCTGAAAGAGAATTAGATGGAGTTGATTATCTAACTCGGACTTCTTGGAAATTGCTAAGTGATCTTCATCTGTTATCATCCTGGAACCATATTCGGTTTCATTCTTAGTTTTGAGGGCTTTATCGGATTGACGATTAGAATGGGTGAATTGACTCTCTAAAATCGAATTATTGCACCATGGTTTCTGGAGTTGTTGGACGTCCTTGTGGAACACTCTTCTGTTCCGATTTGTCATGGAAGGCGCAAATAATTGATGTGGTAAGAGGAAAGTATATTTGGCCCCTGGGACTATGACCTCGATAAATCCGTTAGGTAATAAGCACCAGGTTTTTCTCCATTGCAATTCCAAGTTAATATTAACATGACCTGACAGATCATTCCTGTTGACAGTCTTCCTAGATGAGCCGAAGAGTCGATCGCTTCGTGAGCTTGAACTATTCATTCCAGCAGGTTCGCTAGAAACGCAGCCACTTTGTGATCGTTTTATCCTTTTAGCTGAATTTGCTGCATTCTGATGACGTCTTTTCTTAGAAGTTGTTGCATTTAAAGATGGCGATTCTAAAGTTTTGAAAGCTTAGAAATCAAAATTCAATTCATTTATTACCTCTTAGCAGCAATTTGTCATCACCTGCATTAGCTTTACGAACAACGTGTTTTTCGTTATGTTCTGAACTCATTTCACTTCCATTTACTTGGACAATTCGAGATTCTCTTATCAGGAAGAAAATCACTACAAAAAGGATAATCCACATCAGAACATCCCTCTCACTCAATGATGTTGGCTCGTCTTTTGATATCAAGTCTTCCAACACATTCACATCCGCATCAAATTTATCTTCAGTGCTGGCGATGGGCAATAAGTAAGAACCTCTCAAATTAAATTTTATTCCATTAGGCTGTTGATCTCTCCATTCCTGACTAGTCAGAAGCTCAGTTGTAGTGGGCATCAAAGCAACCTCATTCTCGTAGTTGATTTGCATGCCAAGCGGCCCGGAAGATGTTGGGACTATTTCTCCTGAAATTCTGGTCATCGACATGTTAGACCCAATAGAAAAGCTTTGGAGATATTCAAAGCTCTTCTCTGTATCCTCTTGGATACTTTCAGCCTCAGTTTGGTTAGAAAAAGCCAAAATATCATTCCAATGGCATGTCCCTTGGCTTTCTTCCAGATCTTCATCAAACAGATTTATAAGTTTATTCCCTGATCCGAATATAACAGTATTTCCTGTATTTAAAGTTGCAATCCCATCAAAATATTCTGTTTGATATTCCCTCTCAAAATGAGATCCTATTGCTAGTATGTGTGGAGAAGGGTTTATAAAGTGACTGTAATCACAAAGAACTCTAGTTGACCCTCCCATCTCGTTCTTTGTGAAATAAACATCTACATATACACTAGGGCATTGAGGATTTATGAAGCTAGAATTGCTGTTATGCGGGTTATACTTCAAGCAGAAAGAGCAACATCTCATCATTATCATCATAATCACCATGATAACATACTTTAAGGGCTCGCTGAGAGATAATAAACTAAGTTTGCTCTGATTCTCCTTTTTTTCGTTGTTTAGAGGTCCATCTCTTTCCAATTTAGAGACGATCTCAGAGATTTTCTCTCCAAGTGGTGATGTATCAATCCCAGAATGAGTACAAGACGGATTGCTAGCTGTTATGGCATCAATGAAGTCTTTATACTTTGAGGCTTGGGTCCCAATTGACGTAAATCCGGCTCGAGCTCCGAAAGGTGTCTTACATTCTACTGTGGCATCATCAGCTGATGGTCTCGAACTTCGAGAGTGTGGTTGCATAAGCATTTTTCGAATAATGTTTTGATGAAATTGCTTTAGGTTATAAATTATATTCTCGAACTATTTGATCCTGAATGGAATTTTCGAGGAGGGACTAGAGTTCCAAATAATTTTGCTTCGAATAAAATAATGCCTAGCAGGCCTTTTTTACGCCTAAGAGTGGATACATATTATTCAAGATTTTGCTCTAATTTTCCATATTTTTTTTATAGAGTAGATGATAAAACGAGAATCAGATGATGTGCATCCCAATTAAATACAAAATTGGAGAGTGCATTGAATACAAGTATCGGTTACTCGAATTAGCTTTAACAAAAAATTTCTATTGAAGTATGTCCTTAAGTATTCAGTAAAACTTTGAGAAATTTAATATCTTGTGTAATATATAGGATGTCACAGTTTGAGAGTTTTTGTTGGCATTTGTGTCCAGCGTTGGAAGACTCATGCAAACACGGAGAGATGGAGATTTCTTTTCACACAGTTTTCCAATTTCCCTCCAATAGACGAATCCATTGATGTTCCCTCGGCCTTTTCATCGCTACTGTCAGTTGTATACCCTGTCGATTGGCTGTCCAAAAGAGTTTTCTCAACTGCTTGTGAGATTCTCCTTCCAATAGCATCTTGCCTCTCAGCATCCTGCTTTTCCTCCAATTTCTTCTGCTTCTTAGCTCTTAACTCTTTCATATAGGCTACGTAACGGTTATCGACTTTCCTCAAGTCGTAGAGAGAGTGCTGTCTTTTTAGAAATGGAATCAAATCGTAAAGGACTTTGTCATCCACTTGACCTTCAAAACGGCTGATGAGGATAATGTTATCGGGCTGATAGTAGGAATTAGCTAAATTATCCTTCAGACACATAAAGTTAGAATATGTGGTGGAGAAAGTATGCAATACATCAATTAAGATGATGTCTTTCAGTGGAACTCCTAGTATTGTTAAATCCTTCGTAAGACCTGACCAATTTTCCCTGCAATCTTCGCGATGAAAGAGCTTCTGGATGTATTTATCAATCCCGAAGACCTTTATAGCGTGTTCAGCATACTAATGGAAACATGATTCATGAACACCACAATATCTCAAGGAACTTTACTTCTCTTGGACTGGCGGTAAAAACGACAATTGAGTAAAGTTGAGACATTTCATCTAAGAATTCCTTAAGATACGGTCGCTGCGTGGCATAACAGCGAGTTTTTCTTCCTGACATACAAAACTATGGAAATATATGAGATAGGAAAGCAATATGAGATTCGGTACATTGATGGTGAGGTTAGAGGGACAGAATTTTCTGTCTCTAGCATGGATTAAGGTCTCATCGAGATCAAGGACTAAAAATTTCCCCTTTTTTCTAACTTAGAACGAAAACTAGGAAATCTCGTATACCTGAGTCGGTGGAGCATCATAGCTGAGAGCTTCTATTGGATCTGGACAAACCTCTTCCGAGATTTTGTCGCGAGTTTCTGAACAAAGGATCGATTTGAAAAATGCACTTAGCATCAGGTTTTGACTTGGGATTCGGGATTTCTGAAAATAATTGTATATTAAATCTTAATCCACTCAAATTGAAGAAGCGTTGCTCAGACCAAAGAATCTTTTTTAATTTCTTGGTATATGCTTCTAATGGTTCCAAATCACCATGCCTATCGTTGATTACATGGAATTTGAAACAAATCGAACTTTGAATTCTATATTATCAGATCCGAACAAGTAAGTAACTTCAAGGACTAAGCTAAGTAACACATTTGCTTGAAAAAATATCACTGTTGAGTCAGATAAACCAGCTTGTAAATTGCTGGAGAGGGTTTAAATTTGGTATTATCGTCTTGACTTGTGTTAGTTAAGATGAAGATAAATTCAAAATTTAATAACTGAAGTTATATTGGCTCATGAGATACAGCAAGGTTTGAAGGGTGTTTCTAAATTAATTAATAAATTGCGAGTACATCACTTATTGATTAACATTTCAGCTGTCTTGAAAGAGTATAAAGAAACCAATGAAGAGCATCTTTTCAATTAATTTCTCCCTTCATGAAACTATAATTAAATTAGTGGTCATGACATATGAATTTATTACACCATTAAATGAATTAAATTCGCGATGCTTGATGCGTTCAAATGATTGATTCATCAAATCACCCTCAAATTTCAAAGAGGATCGAAATCTGTCATCATGATTGCCCTGCTAGTTCTGATTTCCAATCATGGAGTGTGTCAATAACAGAAAGATTATTTCAATAAAGCGACTGAAAATGTATCCTCCACGATCTAATAAGTGTATTTGACATGAATTGCTCGAGTATAGCTTTCTATTCGCCTATTGTATTCATATGCTTGTTGCCCTAGAATTCGAGCCAAAATATTCGAACGTTGTTTTTTTTCTTAATGATTCACTCCGAATTAAAACACCTTACTGACAACAAGTATGCGTTTGACGGTATTTTGAACAGATGAATTTTCCTTTTTTTTAATCAGTAATAATTGCAGAACGACACTATATTTTCTTTATGAAACAATTCTTCGAAAACTTTTTCTGTCAGTCGGTGCGCAAAGACTCTTCCAGCAGCTCAAAGCTGGAATCTACTACCCTGGGTTCTCGAAACGAAGTAATTATATCCACTTAATTCCGAAAACTAATTCTTTAAGCCCAAATATCTCGTCCTCGATCTCGACGAAACCCTCATTTATACACACACTCAGATCGATGATACTCACTTTAAACTCACTCCAAGACCTTACTTGAGAGCATTTATCAAAGAGATGAGCAAGCATTATACGATCGTAATTTACACATTAAGCGTGTATGAGGTAAAAAATGAGTGTCTAGAGCTCTGGCTTATTAGATTTAGTATGCTCAACCGATACTTGAAACTTTGAAACTCACTGAATATATATCAATTTTGATGCACCGTGAACACTGCGTGGGCACTAAATGCGGGCATCGTACAAAGGACATTTCTAAGCTGGGAGTGCCTTCACAAAATATTGTGTTCATTGACGTAACCAATCCGATTGAACGGCCTCTTATCGAAGTTTTGGCCTTAATAGGATAATATAATGCACAAATACCTTCAGCCGGAGAATTTTTTGTTGATTCCACGATTCAAAGGGCAAAAGCCCGACACAGTGCTTTTGGATTTAATTCCGTTTCTTAGGAATCTGTCCGACAGTTGTGATATGCGTGATGTAAGCAAGAAATACGAAGAGCACAAAGCGAAATATGCAGAAAAAGGAACGAAGAAATTTGATTTGGCAGCTTCTTCTAAGGAATTATCAGCAGGAGTACCACGCCAAAGATTCTAACGAAAAGATTGTAATATAATAGAGTTCAGGTTTTTTTAAGGACTTATTTTAAGAGAAATTTCAAACTGGGATTATTTCTAATATTCTAAACTAAGAGAAGGTTTTTTCATCTATTATGTCGTCATTTCGATTCTTTGAAAAAGTGATGCCAGTCTATCCAAATTGAGAAAACCGAAAAGCACTTCATCATCTATCATGCAATTTTTCTAATGAGTCTTTCCAGACATTGAAGATATATAAATTAAAAAGGGGTATTTGCTCAAAGTGTATAAGCTCTTGTATTCGCGCTCTATCTTTGAGTCGAACGTGTACTGGCGTGCTAATGAAATAAAAATTTCGAAATTTCCTTAGAGAGATGCGAAATTATTATGTCAGCTAAAAATTCTTTTGGAAGTTTTGAAAAGAAGATAATATATAATAAGATCTTATTCGAACTGTAGAAAAAAACAAAAGATACCAGATTAAATCATGAAGCCTTCTCAGCTATCTAAAAACGAAAAAGAGCTCAAGCAAGTAACGGACCAGTTCAAGCAAAACCTGCAAAAGATCGTTGAATACTTCTCAGAAAAATTAAAAATTTTCGTTCAGAGGCTTCAAAGCCAATATTATCAGTACACTAATCAGCATTTCCTCCTTTAGTCTAACTTATTTAAGTTCTGATTTTAACGATGAAAAATGCCTCAATATGGCAAAGATCCATCTAAAAAACGCTGAAATTTTGGGCCTTTACATTCTAAAGGACGGCCGGATCTCGTTCACTCCAAGTGATAATGAAGGAACCGCCTCGAATATTCAAGAACCCGAGCAAAAAGAATCCTCACATAAGGAACCTCCACAAAGTGTGGCACAAATTAGCGAATTAGGTGAAAAGCTCAAAGAAAAAATGCGGTTGTTGAAAGAATCTTCAAGAGTAAATCAAGAAAGACTCAGGACTCAAATTCGCTTGTTGGAACTTGCAAAAGAGGAGTTAGAGTCTGTATGCAAGAAAATAATAGCACAAAGAGATACACTGAACACGCAGGTAGAGAAGCTGACTAAGAAAGTTGAATTGTTGGAAAGGTCGATGGAAGTTTTAGAGTCAGAAAATTGCTCTTTGAAATCCTACAAAGATGCGATTTTGCGAGTAAACACGCAGTTGAATGAAGAAAACGACGCATTGAGGGAAGAGAACTCGAATCTAAAGCAGCAGATTCAAGACTTAGCTGCTCAGGTTGAGAGGTTTGAAGATACAATGGATGCGAAAGCAAATATGGATCAGTTACTAACTTTATATCATCCTTCCAAAGCAATAAGCAATGATATTCCATACCAATCAGTCCAAATAAGGAGTCTTTTTGAATTGAAACAGAAAGGCTGGAAGGTCCGCTCTCAGCTCCGAGAGAAGATACAAGAACTCCGAGCTTATAACGTTCCGATACTCTCTGTTATCGGGGGCACTGGGAACGGAAAATCGTGGTTTGCGAGCCAACTGAGCTCAAAAACGCTGCCTTTCGGCTGGCAGCACGATCCTCATTCAATTTCTTCGTACTATGTTCCTCACGAAGGCAGATGGTTCAACATTCTCGACGCTTCTGGATGGGATGAGCTTTCCAGAGCCAATGAAAACGGCATTGTGGATCTCATTTCAGCTTCATTGGAGCTCTCAGGGAATGGCCAGCAAGGAATTGATGTCCATAAAGTTTTGAGAGATGACTCTAGGCTAATTGAAGACTTGAAGCTGTTTTATATGCTGAAAAATGCAAATATTGTCGTATTTGTCAGCTCCAAACTGACCGAAAGTGATATTGAAAGGCTCTATACTGTCCAGAGGTTACTTGCAGAAGTTAAGAAACAAAACGCACTTGAAAGAGCCTTGCCAGAGGTAGTGATGGTTCATAACTTTAGTTGGTTAGGACTGATTGCTGATGTGGAAGAACTAATTAAGGCGTCATTGCAAAGTGCTTTTCACTTGGAAAAGCAAGATCTGTTTAGTGACGCAGAAAATTTGAATTTCAATGGCAATAAGGCATGCTTTAGAGATCAATATGGGGTAACACATTTGGTTATAGCAGCTGAAAATACTGAGGCAGGAAATTACTACAATACAGGAGCCATTCGGTTTCTCCTCTCGCGTGTACATGAACTTGAAAATGACAAAGAATGGTCTTTTTGTGAATCATTTGCGGAGTTTTGCAATAATGAATTAAAGAAGGCGTTGCACCATGATTTCTCCTTGAGATTTGTTCCTGATGACAGTTTTATCTCTGCTACCAGCAACACTTCAAAGATCTTTACACCAAATACGTTTCCCTTAGAGGGCATTCATCTAGCCTACTAAATGAGATCTATTGCACCATAGCGCCGTATGAACAACAACATTCTCTTTTAATTGTATTTATCTGTCATCGAATTAACACACAACATAATTTTTTTTCTTAGTTAGAGATAAACTTACAGTTCATGACTAATTCATGGCAAATCGTGTTTATACATAAGCTTATTTTCATTAAGGACTTATATACATACATATTATATTACAGCTAACTCTCCGGTTCTAGTTGCGGTGACCGAAAAAATTTGTTTTTCTTTCATACAATAAAGATGATTGCACAGAGAGTGACCCATACGAGCAGTATTATTAACCTAATAGTACTCTGAGCTCACTAGTCATTAGAAGAGACAAAATTGGATTTTGAAGTCATTAAAAAGACGCAATCTTGACTTTCTTGGGATGCAACAAATGAATATGTAAACGTATAATGAGACATTTGTGCAGCTTACACGGCATTTATGCAAGATTTTTATGATTTCTTTTTATTTTCCTGGCTTTCTTCTTGAAAAAAAACAACAAAGAGAAAAGCCCTATCTAAACAACAGAATTAGATATCATCTACTGTGGGGTTTGTTTATCATAGTAGCTCTTCTTCGCGATTTCGAAGATGACAGCCGAGTGCTTGGCACCGGTATTCAACACCATCGAAGCGAACACACCATCAGTTCTCGTGATCTTATCATCTCCGATTTCCTTCACAAGCAACTTGTAAGGATGGTCAAGCTCGATCGCTCGACCCTTGCTCATAACCAAAACTCTGTCATAGTTAGCAACCGTAGAAAGTCTATGAGCAATCGTGAAGATCGTTGAATCCTTGAATTTGTCCATAATCTTGCTCTGGATGAAGTTATCAGTCTCGAAGTCAACGTTGGCAGTGGCTTCATCAAGAACCAGAATCTTGTTGTTTTGGAGGAGGGTTCTTGCCAAGCAGATGAGTTGTTTCTGTCCCACAGAGAACACTGATGAGGCGTTGCTCATGTCAGTGTCAAGGCCATTTGGAAGAGTCTTAATGTAGTCCCAGAGGTTAGTTTCTTGGAGAGCGCTAATAATCGCCTCATCAGAGTGCTCTTTAAGCGGATCGAGGTTCTTTCTGACGGTTCCCATGAAGATGAAAGGAGTTTGAGGGATGATAGAGATGTTCTTTCTGATTGTGTGGAGGCCAATAATGCCGGTGTCGACGCCATCGATTCTGATGCAGCTGTCTGGAACGGCTTGCTTATCGACTTCGACCATTCTGAACAAGGCCTGGATGATTGAACTCTTACCAGCACCAGTTCTGCCGACGCATCCGATTTTCTCAGCGGATTGGGCGGTGAAGGTGAGACCTTTGAGGACGTGTTCAGTGTTCTTTCTGTATTTCATGTAGACGTTGTTGAATTCAACTTGTCCTTGGGAAGGCCATGCCTTGTTATGGGTGAGAACCTCGTCAGTTGGGAGGGTGAGTGCTGCTTCTTGTGGGATTGCAGTGTAGGTTTTGAGTCTTTCAGTGCTGGCCATTTGCATGATGTGAGTGAGGGTTTGTCTCATGGCGAATTGGACGTGGTCGGTGACGGAGAGGAGGTAACAGCAAGTAAGTCCCATGAGAGCAGGGTCGAGGGTATCCATGTACAAGAGGAGAGCGATACCAACACAAGCGAAGATACCTGCGGAGAAATCGCACCAGAAGGCAAAGACTCTGACGGTATCGTAATAGAAGCTGAATGCTCTGGCGTTACGGTTAAGGAGGTGGGTAAAATCGCGGATGAATCTGTTCTCTTGGGAGTAGACTCTGATGGAGACGAGACCTGAGAGGGTGAGGGAGAACAAACTGTAGATTGGGCTTCTTGTGAGAAGTTCGAGACCTCTTCCTTGGATGATGAATTTCTTCAACAATTGAACCAAGAGCAAAATGATCGTGATCAATGCACAAGCTGGCAAGACGAGCCAAGGAAGGATAACGCAGACGGTGGCGAGAATGGCTGAGAAGTAGAACAGAGCGTCAATAACCTCATTTTGGACTTGGAGGAGGAAACGATCGAGCACACCGACATCGTTCGAGAATCTGTTGAGAATTCTTCCTGATGGATTGGTGTCAAAGAACTCGATAACTGCATTCATAACACGATGTAAAATCTTGTTGTGGAGCGTTCTGGAAGCGTTGATACCGAAGTTCACGAACAAGACTTCTCTGAGGGCAAGGGCCAAGACGAATGCGATGATGATGAATCCAAGGATCTTAAGGGTGAAATCAGCAGTCCAGGTACCTTCAGTCCAATAGCCGAGAAGTCTGTTGTATGAGACGTATAGGAGTTCAATGGAGACCAAGTTAATGACGAAGAAGAGGACGTACCAGAAGGAGCCAGCGTGCTTGAGGTAGTACCAGTATGTGCTCCATCCGACCTCGCTGGACTCGTCCTTTTCTTGGCTGATGAGTTTTCCTTTCTCTTCTTTTTGAGCGTCACTGGCAGCGTCGATCTTTTTAATCAATGGCTCTTCATCGCTTGCTTCATCATCAGCGACAATCGATCTGTAGCTTTGGCTGCCTTGGCTGCTTCTGCTACCATGGGATGATCTTTCTCCTTGGCTCTTTCTCTGTTCTCCAGTGACGTCTGCGGAGGCTTTTCTGTTTCTGGTTTCGAAAATCGACATGATGCTGGCGTCTTGTCTGATGATCTCATCAATAGTTCCTTCTGCCTTGACTTGGCCGTTATCGAGGACCACGACTTTTTCAGCTTCTCTGGCGAAATGGACTTGATGGGTGGCGAGGATGACAGTCTTGTCTCTCAAGACGCCTCTGATGGCCTTAGCGAACAAGTTCTTAGCGACTTTAGTGTCGACGGCAGAGAGTGGGTCGTCCAAGAGATAGACATCGGCATCAGAGTACAAAGCTCTAGCGAGAGAGGTTCTCGCTTTCTGTCCTCCGGACAAATTGACACCTTTCTCTCCGATTTCAGTGAGATCTCCACAAGGGAACTCTTTAAAGTCGTCAAGCATGCAGCAAGCTTCGACGATTTTCTTGTATTTTCTCTCATCGTAAGGTCTTCCGAAGAGAATGTTGCTTCTCAAGGTTCCTGGGTAGATGACGGTTTCTTGTTCGACGTACGCCAAGCGGCCAGCGTATTTCAAACTTCCAGTGGTTTTAGGGACCTCATCGAAGAAAGACATAAGCGCGGTTGATTTACCGCAGCCGATTCTGCCGACAATAGCGCAGAGGGTGCCTCTCTTGACGGTGAAGTTAATGTTCTTGAGGGTTGGGTTCTCGAAGGTGAGGGTTTCAGGAACGCCAGGCTCAGTGGCTTTTTTCTCACCCCAGTAGGCGTAGAAGTTTTCGAATTCAACTCCGTTTCTTGGGTCGACAGGGCGGTTGATTTCGCTTCTCTTGTTATGGTCGAGTTCGGCAACCTCGAGCAATTGGATAATTCTTTTGAAGGTGAGGCGGATTTCAGCGATGAATCTGAGGGAGGTGCTTGAGTAGAGGACGGTAGCGGATCTAAGGAAACTCAACATAATGATAGTGGAGTAGACCTTAGAGGCAGTGAGGGTTCCACCCATGTAGTAGTAAGTAAGGAAAATGATGAAGCTTCCGAAAGCAGGAGCGAGTCTTGCGAGCATGTGGCCACCGAAATAATCGCAGTAGCCGAGCTTTGTGAGGAGCGCGACTTCCTTTGTTCTGGTTTTAGCAATGGATTCAGCGTATTGCTGTTCCCAGCCGTACATCTTGAGGAGACGGATACCTTCGATCATTTCATTAGTGAGTTTGACTCTTTCATCAGTGATTGGGTTCTTCTGACCAACGTACTTACCACCGAGTTGGGATAAGTAGTATTGGATCGGCCAGTTGAGGAAGATGAAGGCAATACCAGTCAAGCAGGCTGGTCCGACGAGACTCCAGAGGATTGCCAAGGAGGCACCGAGGACCAGTGGTGAGATCACCAAATAAAAGACGAAGAAAGTCTGGAATTCAAGGATGTTCAAGTCGTTAGCAGCGATGTTTACGATCTTTCCGATGCTGACTTGGTTGATTGAGAAATAGCTCAATCTGTTGATTTTTCTATAAATCATACCAATTAGAGCAGGTCTGAGCTGTGTGACCATCTTATAGCCTTGGAAGAAACTGAAATGGTGAGTATACACTCCGATGATGGTTGCAGCGAACAGATAGTATGCCCAATGGTAGGCAGCTTCCTTATTACCAGCTTGGACGTTTTCAAGAATTTGACTCAAGAATAACGTGAAGAGGATTTTTGCAGCGCAGTATAGGATAACAATGAACTGCTCCTTGAAGCATCTTCTCCAGAAGACTCTCAAGATTGGCCAGAAGAGAGAAGGTTCTTCGTGATTGGCTTTATATTTGTTGTATGCCGCTTCAAGTTCAATGATTTTGTGACTGACTTCCTCAGTCTTGCCCAACAGAGGCAAGTCCTCCAGTTTCAGAGGCTCGTCTTTCTTTTTTCTCAGCTTGCAGGCGTGTTTGAGGGCATACCAGTAATGGATGACATTGATGGTGTAAGCTCTTTCGTAGGCAGTTTCGGTAGGGCTTACTTGGTCGTCATCTTCAATTAAAGGGTTTTGGTTAGCGTCTCCGCCCTTCACGTGAATGTGGGCGTCTTTGCTGTCTTGATCTGAAGTGTGACCACTGTGTGATTGGAACTTGGAGGAACCAGATCCGTTCTCAGCGGTTAAATGCGTCGTCTCATCGACAAAGCAGTCTGAGTTATCACCGCTACTCTTGTCCGAGTGCTTGTTTTTGTTAGGAGTGCTCATCTTTTTGTTTGTTAAACTAATAATTTTAAGATTCTTTAGTAATCTGTTTTAGGGGGCCAAAAGCATTAAAAACGGCTCTGAGCATCAAAATTTGTCTGTTTTCAACTCATATCTTTAAGAGTTTTTGAAAAATAACTCAGATTTTGCAACGCAAGAGATGAGAAACAGATCACATTAGTGATAGCTTCTGATTGCAAGGATGATTTGAAAGGCTCACTTGGAATTAGGTGCCATTTTCAAAGACATCTCATAATAAAACCCAAAGAATATGCTATTTTCTCAAAGGAGAAGATGAATTGCTGATGAGGTCTTTTCAACCGAACATTGAATGTCAGGGATGCTCTCTCTTGGAATACATGATATCGCAGACATTTTGAAATTATGTACTAATAATCAAATTCGAGGTCCATTAAGTGATAGGCTCCAGTATGAATTGGAACTGAAGGGAGCAGTCTATGAGGTAATTAGCCGAATGCCGCGTGTGAAAGCCTCGAAAAGAAGGCTTGTTTTTTTCATATGAAGCAGTTATATGTAGAATAGCGCTATTTTAATTAGCGTAGAAAACGGTTAATTAATAGCGAGCAAAGTTTCGAGTTAATTTAGACTAATCTGAGTTAACGTCAATAAAATTTGTGCTTTATGTTTGTTCGTATTGGATAGTCGTTAGGATGAGCCAAAATCGCTTAACTGCTGCTGGAACTTCATCAAGTTTCATTAAGTAGTGGGATCGTTGAATTAAGTCATTGATACCTAAAATATGCATTGGAATAATTTTCGAAATTTAAGAAGGTATGAATTGCTGAGTCTTTTTTAAGCTTATGATAAACGAAATGATGTCATTGTTGCGTCTTCGTGAATTCGAAGGAGACTGAAAGAAGGTGATTGACTTTTAAGTTTGTCCACTATAACGATAAACTAACTAAAAAAATTGTATTTGGCAATAATTAACGCAGTTACATGTACTTCACAACGTATAACATCTCTCGAGTGATTCTTTTGTAGATTATTTAGCGGAATCAAAGCGAAGCGGAACCGTTAGGAAGGCTGTACATTTATAGGACTTCTGGCTTTCGGAAGCAATTGTCTTTTTTGTTTGATAACTTTCTTATCATGATCGAATGTAACAAATTGCAACCCACAAGATTTGATAATCCGAATCATAATCGACCCTATATTGGACAGGATGGGACCCAGCAGCTTTACAATTTCTTCTGATATTAATAACTTGAAACATAATTTTGCGAGAATAATGAAAAATATCGATTTCTCTCGTTTCTGATTGTTAAAAGTTTTAGCGTCCAAACGAATGGCCCTGCAGAGGAAAAGAAGTGACTTGGAGTGGGTTTATTTTCGTAAACTGCAGTCAGTCGGATTCGATGTGGTTTGACATAAAATTGCAGATTGATATTTCAAACTTTCATATCTTAAACCTGTCAGACAGGTTGGAATGTCCTTCAATAATGCTGAGAGAGTATTGGGATTCTTGACTCTTTGGAAATCCATAAACTATCTGAAATTTAACCAACTTTATAGAAGCATCTGTAAATTGAGGATTTCATAAAGCAAAGTCTGCCATTCTGCTCTCATGTACAAATCGACGGTCTAATGAAAAGAATTATTGCGTTCCATCAGAGTAAAGTGAATTTGACTCGATAATTTTCTTTGGCTCCAAATAAGTGAAATTTTCGTATCAAAGGCTATTGTGAAAAAAGCATCAGCCTTAATTTCATTGACCTCTAATTACTCAGAAAAAAATCGTTATGACATTACGAAAAATTTGCCACTTTGAATAAAATTCTCAATATGTGCATTCGATTTAACGAAAAACTTTTCTTAGCTGAAGTTTTATCGTCAGAGCTCAGCCAATATCAAAAAGAAAACATCTCTTTCATACAACTTTTATTTCATAAAAGTCAAGAACCTATTGTGGGCAAATTGCTAAATGTCTCCGCTAAAATCATATGATTGCGAGTTTCAGATGAGAATTTCAATTTACAAAAAATTTCTAGTCTCATCAACATCAGAGAAAATAGAATAAGCCCCTAGAAACTGAATCAATAAGTTATTTTTTCATACAACTTGGGTTTAGTTTATTAACCATCTAAGTGACTTGACTGCAAATTTTACCATAGCGAATTCTGGTCATTTTTTCCCATCTGCTCAGAGTCAGATTCAAAAATTTCTGGTTATTTGAGAAAAATTAAGCATATTTCTAGGAAAACCTCATATAAAAATCAAAGATAAGGATTTGTTAATAATTCGCACCTGAAAAATTACAAACTTATGGAACCAGAAAACAAGAAAAACCCCATTGACGAGCTTCGAGCAATAGTTTCCGATGACGGAGCCTTTTGGGCGCAGCCCAACATCAAAGAAAAGATACATAATCTGTTGAAAGATCTTGAAGATGAGCACAAAAAATTAATCGATCAAGCCGAGGAGGCCAAGAAGCAACAACAGTTGGCGAAAGTAGAAGAATTAACAGCTAAAAACGAAATTGAAAGCCTGAAACTCACAATGGCTGAGCTTCAGCAAAAACTTGACAAATTAACTAATGCTCATGAAGAAACCGCCAAAAAGAACGCAATTCTTGAAGAAAAGCAGAAAGCAATAGCTAGCAATGATGTAAAAGGCAAGCCTGTTCACTTGGCAATTGAAACGCCGTCTTTATATGACCTGAACGGAGATGGATGGAAAATTATCTGTGAAGATATGGAAAAACTGAAGTATCATATCGAGAAGGGTATTGTATCCGCTTCCGTCCTTGGAGATTTCGATGCAGGGAAGTCTTTTCTCCTCAATGAGCTCGGAGCTCGCTTTGATTCGGGATACTCCAAGAGAACCAATGCGATACTCATCAGTTTGCCTGAAGAAGAAGGTAACTACTATGGCCTGGTGGATACACCAGGTTCAAAAGAGGCCATTCAACTCTACAATGAAGACTTATTAAACAAATTGAAAAAGAACCTGAAGGAAGAGCTATTTGAGGAGGAAACTCCTGGAACCACTGACAAGATTACAATGAAGTCAGAAGGTCAGATCGCGGAAGAAGAGTCCAAGCTCCACCAAAACATCTACCGTTATCTTCATAACGATAGAAAAATCATTGATAACTTGAAAGAGAAGTTTATCATTGAAAACATTGATATTATTTTCATTGTGGTCGGAAAACTCTCCGAAAGCGAGAGCGAGTTGATCCAGAGGAACGTCGCCTACTATGAAAAAGTGATGAACTCTAACAATACGAGATTGAATAAAAAGAACCGGAATAAGAGACTGTACGTGATTCATAATTACAAAATGCTTCACACAGTAGATGCCGTCAAGGCCCAAATGGAGGTGGACATCTTTAAGTGCTTTAAAGTCAAGAAAGAGCCAATGTTCAACCATAATCCCTTTCCAAAAGACGGACCAAAGTACCACGATGAGTATTACAAAGATAGTCAAGGGATAAATCATATCGTGTTAGCTGCCAAAGGGTCTGAGGCTGGAAACTATTTTAATATCCCTGCGCTTGAATTCCTAAAGAGCAGGATGCTTATCACTGACCATAAGAGCCATATTGATTTTCCAAAAGAGTTTTTGGAGTTTTGTCAAAGGAACGTGCCATCGATGATCCAACAGCAAGA
>ENA-UOTZ01000081-UOTZ01000081.1-compost-metagenome-genome-assembly--contig:-NODE-81-length-67714-cov-15.986960_pt1 | contig 67714 bp, 58 predicted proteins | sample MGYA00238144_ERZ746983 | MGnify/ENA primary metagenome ERZ746983 (study PRJEB28759, sample SAMN06268863) | compost metagenome | isolation source: single cell | place: USA: California, Emeryville, Joint...
TCAGGAATTAATTTGTTGGCAGAAGCGAAAGGTTCTGCGATTTTTCCGAGTTCAGTCTGATTGACGATGGCTTCTCTAGCCATGTCTCCGACACTAAGGTGAGTTAGTCCGGCTTTCTTGGCGAGGATCTCACATTGGGTTCCCTTTCCAGCTCCAGGAGGGCCAATGATCAAAATTATACTTTTCACTTTCTGATCTGACTTTTGCATCAATTTTTTATTTTATGGTTTATTAAAAATTCATCAAGGTTACTCATTAAATACTGAAAAATTGCTTATTAATAAAACTAAACACCCACAAAGCGCAAAGATATGAATCGTAGACAAATAGGTTATATTGGGAACGTAACGCTAAGCACCAGTAGCGGTGAATACACTTTGTAACAAATCTCTTTTCTCACTCTGAACACTTCGCGCTCACGCTTCAGTCCAGACACTCACCTACCTGAATTTCTTACTTGATATTGCATCGATTATATAGATTTTCATGGTCCATGGTTCAATGCCAAATGAATGAATAAGAGTCTCATTTCGAGATCGTCAATGCCCAACTGAGCATCACGATATACGACTCAGGTTGCAAATGAAATCAAATCGATCCAAGTCCGAGTGCGTTAATTCATTATACTCCGACTCAAAGTGCGCTAGAGTGGCCTTGTGATATCTCTGTTCACTACGGACAACTGCAATTCAATTCTCTCACTCTCTGTCTTCACAATTGCTTTTAATGATGGAGACCGTTATCGATCTTGTCTGCGATTCACCATCTTGGCTTGAAAGCCGTCAAATATGAGAGACTCACAGTTTTACCTAGCCGAGACCTATAGAAGTCACCTCTAATGAGGAACCGGGCATAGGGCTCACAACTAAATCGGCAAAGTTGAAATATATGCTTTAGTTTTTGACAGGAATTATCTTCTTTCCAATTTATGTCTTCTCTTCCCTCTATCCTAATAATCTCTGGATTTTTGCATCTAACTGAGCAAGTTCATGCCCTTTAGGTGTTGTATTGATCTCAAGAGAAAAATCTATATTAGTGCTACGAAATCCAATCTACCGAAAGGTAGAACAGGAATGTTGGTCAAACTTTTGCCAAATAGGAAAGAGAGAAAATTAAGTGATGAAATTAGTCAAACATTTGTCATTCTTATGATTTAAGATTCCATTCTTATTGACTGCTTACTGCAAGGAATTAATCAATTATAATATTGGATAAATCTGCACGTAATAAATTTAATTGATATTCTGTTATAATGCTGGGCACTTTATTTTATATTTCAAGAGGGTTTTCCAAGAAAAACGTTATATGATGTCATCAAGAGAATCAGGTTAAAATGTTTGCAGTTCATAAGTTTGCAAATTACACATAAAAACTCGGGAAGAAAGATTGCTTCTCCTAACTTTCGTAACAAATAATTTTCACAATGCTTCATCAGCATCGCTCCTATTGCAAAAAAGCGAGCCTGCTCTTTAGATCTAATACTAATCCAGAATAGGGCAAAAGTTTTCATTCTGAAGGTTAACCTTTAACCGATGAGTCAATAGCCAATAAGTTGTGTGCTGAAGCTCAGAGCGGCTGTGTCACCGTGTCTAAAAAAACACGATATTGGATTGAAAAGGAGGCACCTGGAGTTTATAGTTTCGAATCTCAGACAGTAGTTGATTTGTGTCACAAAGTAATTGAAGGTTTCCTCGTTCGCGAACGAGAAGAGTCACCAAACACAGTAACGATGTCAAGGACGGTTGGTTCACTTCTGAGGAGTTAGACGTTAGACGGTTCTCATTTATTCTGTAGAGTTTCGCGTGATTAATCGTAAGAAAATATCCATAAAAAAGTTATATGCATGCTATTAAGAATTCATTAATTTCTATTGAAATTAAAGGAGACTTAGCAAATAAGAAATATCGAAGCCAGCATCCTTGATAACATCATGGCTCAGAGATTGAAAGTTTCGATGAGAGATTCCATTCTATACTTCTCTGAATCCAATTGGAGTGAATTCAATTAGAGTTGCCTAGAAGAGCAGCAGAGTTGTGAGTTAGACTTTATTGATAAAAAAATTTACTCTTTCAACCTGATAGAAAACAAATGAAATTATGGTAATATTACAATTTGATAGAGTGAGTGTTAAATCGACAAAAAGTTCATTTGAGTCTTGATGTAATCGAGAGTTAATCCCTTACTCGTCACTTATTGTCTCGAACAGCATCGCCAATAAGCAAGTTTTAATTAGTGTATTACTAATTTTAATTAAAATTTGAATTAACAATTGAATTTTGAAATATTTTGACTCAATTCAAATTTTCTTCAACTATTTCTTGATAAAAAAATGGAGATTGTACTCAGCTAATAATTTACCACTATGATGTTCCAATGTGGGAGATGAAGTTGCTTCGTAATTGCAAATCCCTGTAATATATTTGTTCAAAATTAATAGATCAGACAATTTTTTTGTATGAGAAGATATTAAAGTCGAAAGAATTATATAGCTTGGGTTTATTATCGAACAAATTCTAACTTCTTTCAAGCTAACAGCATGAAAGATTTGAAATGCGTCCCTGAATGAAATGTTAGAAAAGTCTAGCCTCTGATAGCAAAACCTCATAAAATACTTTCAAAAAACGCCTTTCTCATGCAAACCAATTTACCAATTAATCATATGCATGCAGAAATTCATTTTGAATAAGTTTCACTGAATTGCTCTACTTTAGACCCCTTCTACAATGTACAGGAATATTTGATGAAAAATTATTTCTTAACTCTCTCCTCCTCACGCTCTCTCGAAGTCTTACAGGTTGTTACTGGTAGTATAGCTTTCTCTTTGCTAATTTATTAAGAAAATCCTTCGATATCAAACTTGAAATTTGAATTCGTCAATCGTTAAATAAGTTTCGAATTTATTAATCTTAACAAAGTCCCTTACTACACGTAATGGCTGACAGAAGCGAAATGCAAGACTCCATGAGAGACTTCCTCAGTACAAATCCCATCCTTTACCCTTCCTAACTCTCCTTTCATAGACAAACACTCTAAAATAGACCAAAGCAGTACTTCGCCTCTCACATTGAGAACTCTTAATAACGAGCCTGCTTTTTCCCATAGGAATAATCGACGAAGAGAGGTCAGATATGCACAAAACTCAACAAGACGAAAGCTTTCACAAAGGTAATTCAAATAATAGCGTCAGGTGTCCAATAAAGTCGGCTGTTTTCTGATAAAGGCGGTGATGCAAGACATCAAGCTTCTCCTAACCCGAGGGAAAACTACGCGTCAACTAAGAAATTCTTTAAGCCGGGTATGGACCCACGAAACGCTTTTACTCAGAAAGGACTCTCTGACCGAGACAAAGAACAGCTCTTTTTGCAATTTTATGACGAGAACTTGAAATTAAAGGAGCGCGATGCGAAACTTGAGCAGAATATTAAAGAGTATAAGCACATTGGACGCATGATATATGGCTAAACGCTTAATTTTCTTAGGCTTAAAACGAAATTAAGAGTCATTGAAGGAGAATTCCAGTACACTAAACGGCGCCTTGAAGGAGATAAAACAGCAAAGGACGACTTAAAATTCATCGAAGAGCTTAAAGTCGAGAACATGACGCTGAAGAGCCAACTCGACGAGATGAGAAAGTCCCAGCGAAATGTATATCTGCTTGAACTCCAACGCTCTTATTCATTTCTTTGATAAAATCAGCCATCCATGGGCTCGAAAACCCAGAAAGTCCTTGTAAAATCAGCCGCTAAACCAATGGCGCAAAAGACTCAACAAGAGCATCTACGACTGATCGACCTTCTTAAGAACCAGCTGAAAAAAGCTGAGATGGAGATAGAATCGCTTCATACGCAATTACATACCAAAGGCCTCGTGAAATCTGACCCGATCACCAACGACGTTCATGAAAAAAATATCAAAATCACTGCCTTGCAAAGTCGATTTGAGAATCTCGAGCACGCTTATGCCACTCAAAAGCAAATGCTCGATAAAACTCGCCAGATGCTCGAAGAAGCCAATGATCAGCTCATTCAAGAGAAAAACCGAATTGCGCAGTTAGAAACACAAGTTAGAACCGCCGAACTTGCTTCCCATACAGCGAAAGACCTGCAACTTCAATTGGAAGAGTCGGAAAGAGAGCGCAGGAAACTTGAAGCAACGATTAAAGACCTCACTTCAACGCCGTTCTTCAGAGACATAGAAGTTGTGGCAAATCCTGAGAGACTGAAGGTAAATTACAGTCAATGGAGAATTTTTGTATTGATTTGGATTGTAATTTTCAGGAAGCTGAGGCCGAAGTGAGAGACATGCAGATTCGGCTGAGATCGCTAACGGACCAGAACTTCCAGCTTGAGAAGGGCATGGCAGAGCTGAAAGTTAGTCACGATAAGATCAGCGAGGATAGAGAACGACTTTTGGCAGAAAACAGCAAGTTGCATACGATTATTGAAGAACGTGAGAAAACCAAAGGGTTCTTGGAGGAGCAGATGAAAATCATGAATGTAACTGAAATATCATCTGAATAAGATTAATAATCCTTCTTATGACTAGCTTGACAGCGAAGAAGACAAAGATAACTTCCTTAGAGCACTAGGCCTCGTTAAGCTCAAAGGACAAGAGCCTGCCTGGATGAAGCTCGATTTCATCGAAAGAACCCATGAGCTTAACATGAACGACGTTCCTTCGCTCATAAGAGAGATCGATAGACTCCGCATGGAAAAGAGCGAGCTTGCCGCACAGTTGGAGAAGTCTCAAACGTTGCTGAAGACGCATTTGGAGATTGAGAAAGAGAAGGAAACTATCAATGAGACTGAGAGACAGAAACTGGCTCTCCAGCTGAGATCCGCCCAGAATCGCATTGAAGAGCTCGTGAAATTAGCTGATTACAGACGACACGCGCCAGAACGAGGCTATCAGACCGATAGATACGATGACGCAGCCTCCGAGTTCTCTGAGATAACTGAAAGCGAGCTCCACGCAGGCGAAAACACATTTGATCTGTTCATCGGCGATTGCGAACTTGATGATGTAACAAAAATCGTCAATAGCTCTTATCTAATCCTCGTATTAATAGGTGACGCTTAAGAAAATCCTCGGAGAGAAGGTAGCTGATATCAGAAAGATCCAGACGTTACTTACCGTGGATTTCTATAACCATGACACCCAAAGCTCGAACATTATCGAAGGTCTTAGGCCGTTCTTCAACTTCCAGCTCTGCTACAGAATCGTGGTTGACGATTTCTTCCTCCGCTATCTCGAAACCGACTCATTTAGAGTAAATTTAAACTGTTTTCAAAGTTGGAAATTAATCATCTCGGAACGAATAGGCCGAGCTCTATGCTTCGATTGGCTCTGACGTCACATTACTCGGATACGTGGCAGTTCCGCTCAAAGACCTGATGATCAAGAACTTCGAAGTGCCTGTTGGAACTTCAGCTGTTGTTACGACTGCTGCTGTTCTGCAAGGAGCAGTCAGAAATGAGGTCCTTGGCGTTGTGAAGATTAAGTTCAGAATGAGACATCCAATCATGGAAGCGATCCGTTGGTACCGCGAGAAGAACGAACTCATTGGAGAGAAAGTCGAGACAAAGGAGCACCTGATAGACCCTAATATCACTTCAAGGAAGATTGTAGTGAACGTCGCAAAAGGCCATGGATTCGACCCAAGATCCTCTACTTTCGTTTACTATAAGTTCTTCAACACAACGGACACATACACTAGCGCGATTCCGGGCAAAGATCCGACCTATGACTCGATTCATACTCATGAAGTGCCATACAATCAAAGCCTCTTGACTTATTTGAAGAACGAACCGCTCGAATTCCTTGTCTTTGATGATAGCGTCCCATACAGATCTCCTCAAGGCGAGCGTTCGAAAATACCCAATGACGTTGTTGGTGTTGCAAAGTACTTTATTTTATTCGACGAATCAGGAGTTAATCTTGTTTATTTTATCATTAAAGGCTTAGACTTGTGCCGTTGCTTGACGATAGCCCAATCGATGAAGTGGTTCCTGTTTATAACCAGAGAGGTAATAAGGTGGGCGAGATAATCGTAAAATTGTACTGGTACGATGTGAACGTCCAGAAAGACATGAGAAAGACCGATACGCAGCTCACTTCGGTAAGGAAGCTCTCCTTGAAATTTCCTCTTAACGAGCTATTTATTATAGGTTTGGGAAGAGAACCTCACTCAAGCTATCTGCGAAAGCCTCCGCAACAAGCGCCAGGACGTCCACAGCTCATTCAAGATATTTGACGCTGATAGTGATGGCTATGTCTCTTATGACGATTTCAGAACCACACTCCTTGGAACTCTTAAACTGAGACTTAACGAAGAAGCGATCTCATTATACTGGAATAAACTGATGCTCCAGCACAATAAAATGACAGAGAAAGAGTTTGAAATTAAGTTCGGCCCTTACCTCGACACCTACAGGCCTAAAATTGAAGAAAGAACCTCCGCTGCCGATAGCGCTGCGCTTCGAGACAACCTCCAGAGAATCAACACAGTTCTCGGCCAAAACACTGAGGAACTCAAGCGCAACGTAGAAGAAGAGAGCGGAAAGAAGGGGTACACCGACCCTGTTAACGTGGCTTACAAGAAATTCGTTGAGGACATCGCGGAGCATATGCTCGCGAAGCGTATCATCTTCGATAAAGTCATGAACTCATTCGATAAAAATACCAATGGATTCATCTCTGAATCAGAATTCCAAACCGCAGTCACGGCGATTGGCGGACGGCTAACTGCAAAGGAAATCGAGCTTCTCTTCAGACATTTCGACCCAAAGGTGACTAGACGAATCAATTCGAAGGACCTCCGCGAGGAGCTGCGACCTTTAGTACAAAAGCGAGCGCTTGAACTCATGGAAAGCAAGAAGAAACAGACCACGCAATTAAACGACTTGCTCATCGAGACCGTGATTCTCTACATGAGAAAGCATCATCTCTCGGCCTACGACCTCTATAAGATGATAGACAGCGACCTCGACAACAACGTCTCGAGTCGTGAGTTCGGCCAGTTCCTACGCCGCTTAGATGTCAAGCTAACTGACAAACAGATTGATGATTTGATCCAAGCTTTTGATAAAGACGGCAATGGAAAAGTCAACTTCAACGAGTTCGTTACCACAATAAAAGAACATACACTCGAGGCCCCTCCGATGAATCTCTCCACCCAAGAGATCCTCGAGACCGTCGCCACGCATATGGTCGAGAACAACATCACCATAAGTACTATCTTCACGGAATTTGATAAGAACAAAGACGGTTTCATCTCGAGAGTCGAAATGGAAGCGGCCTTTGAGAAACTCGGGTTCAAGCTTCCAATGACAAAAACAAGGGAGCTCCATGCTTATTTTGACTACAATAAAGACAACAAGGTCAGCATCAAGGAGTTTGTCGACGGGGTCACGCCTTTCTATGAAAAGGCTCAGAAGAACGCATCAGCGCAGAAATCCCCAACTCAAGGCCGACTCCAGCGACAAGGCACTCAATCAACTTTGTTAGAAAACCTGAGGAAGAAAGTCAAAGAGAGCGTCCGATTGAAGCACTCGAGCTTAAAGCAAGTGTTCCGTATGTATCGCGAAGGAGAAACAGCATTCATTACGAAAGATAACTTTAGAAAAGTGATGGTGGATCTCGAGGTTGGACTGACCTCCTCCGAGGTGACATTGGTGCTTGAGAATTTCGTTGAATTGAATGGGAAAAATGAAGTTAACTGGGAAAAATTCCTATCGACCTTCAGCGACCTTGATAACTTAGGTGGGTCTAAGGTTGCCGAGTCCCAGTATCTATCAAGCCATGATGTGAGTTTGAACAAATCGCATACAGCAGAAACGATTTTCAGAAGCATCGCGAAGATTTTGAAGGAGAAGCATATTTCGCGTACGATTGCGTTCCAAATCTTCGATAAGGATAAGACTGGAAGAATCACGCATAAGGAGTTCAAGTAAGAGAGTTTTTTGGAGGTAGGATTGTCTAATGAATTAATTGCTAATAGGGACGCGTTTAATAAAGGTATGGGGCTGAACTTGACGGACTTCGAGCTTGAGATGTTAATCAGGGAGATCGATAAGGATCATAATGGCTCGATTAGCTACGACGAATTTTGTGCTGCATTAAAATTATAAACTGTATGTATCATCGCAATGATAGATGAATTATTTTTGCGCTTCTTCTTTTTATTTTGCTTTTGTTATGCCTATACGATCAGAGATATTAACTATTATATCTATGAGAATATTATTTGAAATTTGACCGTAATAATGCATTATTTCCACTTGGGGCTGTTATTGAAAATAATTTAGTCAATGATTCGATCTGACGAGACTTTTAATTCATTGAGAACAATCATTTGTTTATTCAATGAAAAATGCTGAGAACTACTTTCCCTCGCAGGTGTTTTCAGAATTTCTCTCAAAGTTAGTGCTACCAAAAAAACAAAAAGGAATAATTACCTCTCTCTCCCCTCCTTCTTGATGTTAATTGAATACATTGCCATGAGTTCTATATATGCTCCCTCAGATCAGATCAACTCGTCCGGACCACTTCAGAGAACAGAAAGAGCTTACCAAGTTATTACACTATTATCATTTTAAATTGATCTTCTATTATAAAAATTAATTAGGATTCCTTCTACAAGGGTGTTCCTCTAAATATACGAGCTTGGCGAGGCAAAGAGGAATAAAATGGCTACTCAACTTCGATTTGATACAATCATTCTCATTAATTGATATTGTTTACAATTATTCTCAAATCTCTGCTTTCTCACTAGAATTTACGAGTCCTTAACAATTCAGAGAGGGGTGCCGGTTGTCCTTTCATAAAGTTTCCAGGTATTTCAGTTCACAGCATAGAGGTAAGATCCATAAACTTGCTTTTTAATTATCTTGTAATAATTCAGTAATTCATTATAATTATTGTAATGAATTTTTTTGAAATAAATAATTAGTCGCAATTTATTGGACTCGTCTTTTTTAGCTTCTCAACTCCTCGTAACCGCACAAAACAAAGTCTATTCTCAAATGATCGCCGATAAAATGCTAGAAGAGAAACCAACAATACCAGGTACTTATCCTCTCTTCTCAGATCAAGACATATTTCATTATTCAGATCAACAAACCCCTTTAAAGACCAATAAAGTCATCCTGCCCATCCGAAGGACTCAGAAAAATGAAAATTTGATCGTTGGTGTGGTAACATACCAAGAACTAGAAGCCACTGCCGAAAATTCAAATGGATGTTTAAATCAATCAAAATCTCTAGAAAAAAACGAGGAAATAGCTCCTCCAGCAGTCGTTCTAATGAATTTCGCGAGAGATACCGTTGTTAATAAAACCGGACGACTCGATGAGGTAATTTACCAAACATTATTTTTCATGAATATCCAAAAAAAGTTTTTTTTAATTGCTTCTAACACCAATATGCCTAATCATTCACCTCGAATAGATTGGATTCTTCAGTTTCCGGTTTTATTCAGTCCTTGGACCTTTGTCTCTAGACGAGCGGATATCCTTGAGGAAATTCTGGTTGAATAACTTCACGGCCTATCAAATAACGCAACTTCCGAAATGCGAGCGGGAAAAATGTTTCTGGGAATGGTTTTATATGATGCATCCAGATTCCGGCTTTAAATGGGGGTAAACGACTTACTTTTTCATATCTTTTATGCTTATCATTGCGGCTGTTGAAGATTTAAGAACGTGAATGCTATTTGGTTGGACTACATGCTGACATTTGTGGAATTTCGAAGCGCGTTGAAAAGATTTATTTTTGAATACAGTGGGAGCATCTTGAAAGAAATAGTTTCGAATGAAACAAGAACGAAAGCAAAATATTTGCTAGCTGAAGTTGTAGCTTGCATAAATGACTTGGAATTGCAACTGCAAGATAAAATGACGAAGAAAGCACCACCTTTGCGAGTTTCGACAAAAGACATGGCCACGCAAATCCGGCATTCTGGGATCTTGGTAAAATCATGTTAATTGGAACAATTTTATAAACATTTCTGAATAGATTGAGCCAGATCTAGAGGAGAAAGAATGCACTTGTGATGCGCAGATATTTTTTATGGAGGGCCCAGAAAACAAGGAAATCTTTATCAGAAGAGCAGTTCCGAAATATAATATAAAGGGAAAAGCATCACTCTTTAGTTTTGAAGAAAAAAAATCAGAGAGTGTTGACAACTGATTTTGATATGTACACATAACAAATTATACGAATTATGGATTTTTCGTTTTACCTGTGGTGTGCTCATTTTGTTTTCTGTAGTAGAGATGTTGTTAATCTTGCATTCAAATCCAATAGCCATGTGTCTGGTAAATTTCTGTTGATATTACCTGTTAGAGTAAAGGTCTACCTAGTGTCCTATGTCTTCACCCTGAATTATTCAAAAAGTCATGTTGTTTATTATTAGTCGTAGTTCTATTCGGAACAATAGTATGTTTCATGAGTCTCAAATCATGATATTACAAACAAAAAATTTCGTATCTCTCTTCATCACCCCTATTCTCACTAATGCTAACTAACTTAAAAACATTTAAGATTTCAAAGAAGAGCTTGAAAGCTCAGCCATGAGCACTAACTAAGTAAGTTTAAGAAAAGCCTCCTTGAATTATCGAATGATTTGTAGTAAGTGCTTATAATGATGGGTTAGATCCAAAATATGCAAATTTTTTATTTGGGTTTAATTACCTTTATTTGAAATAAATATATTGAATAAATTCCTCTACATTGAATGAGATAGTCAGAGCAAAAATAATTTAAGACGATTAATTCTGAATTTTCCCATCAAAAGGAACATCTTCCGATAATTCTAATTTCAAAAAGCCAACTCTTCTACAAGCCTCCTAGCAAGAGAGGACATCAGGACAAACCCATTACTTTCATTGAACTAATTAAATTATCTTTCATTCTGGAAACACGCCTTCACTCACAAGATTGAAGTTTGTAATTTAAGATATTTTTATTATTAGCAAAATACTCTGGATGAGAGCTTCAGTCGCAGAAGGACAAAAACCTCTTGTTTTCAAGAAGGCTCAAACTCTTCAATCTACTCCAGAAGGCTCCAACACCATCGACCCCGACGTCGGGAGCCTCGCCAAAGCGATTTCTATTATACTCCAATCACAAATCCAAGAAGTAGCACTCATTGCCCCTTATCATCTCAACATCTCTCTAGGATTCGATGCGGGTAAAAGTAATACCCTCGAAAAGCCCTTTCTACCTCTTTTGTGAGGATAAATACCTCATTCACAAGCGCGACATGACCAAGGAACAAATTATCCAACTGAGGGAAATCCCAACACCTGAAGACATTCAAGATTTCATTATTAAATTTTACGAATGCGGTCAATTCAGGTAGAAATAACAATCTCCAACCGTTTTTTCACACATTATCTCTGATTAGTGGACAATGCTGTATTGTAGCTCTCATTTATGTTAACAGACTCATCGCGGCGAGTGAGTTTCCCTTGACTAATACAACATGGCGGCCTGTGCTGATCTGCGCGCTGCTTATAGCTCAAAAAGTAATTTTCGTGGACACAGCAACGAAATAAATCTGAATTTTTTAAGGTGATGGATGATAATTGTTTAAATAACGCGGATTTTGCGTACATCTACCCTTTTTTCACGACAGAAGAGCTGAATAAGCTCGAAGCACATTTCATCGAGTTGATCCAGTACTTAATGCCATTAAAGCCTCTTCCTTAGTGATTTAGATTTAATGTGACTGTCAAATCTTCGATGTATCTGAGATATTACTTTGATCTCCGTTCTCTGGCTCAAGAAACAGTATGAGCAGTTTGCTATTAAAACTCAGAATCATGGGATATTTGCTAGGAACTTGAAGAGGTGGAGTTTCCTGACGAAAAAGTCGTTGAGAAAGAAGTCACTGAAAAACTTGAAAACGTAAGTGTTTTTTCTTTGAGAGTAACTTGATGACGAAACCTTCAGATTTCAAAGAATTTTAAAAAGCAATACACGGATAAGTCAGACAAATCCGACAAGACTCCCACGTTTAAAAATGACAACAGTCTGGACCATTCACCGACTAAATTCGCTCAGCACGAGTAATAAATGACGGCAAAAATCGAGTGCATTGCTAAGTGAAATCATCTCTGTCTCCAATCAAATATTAATTTCAAAAAACATCATTATTCGTATTTAATACCGGCTCGCGTTTGTGTTGCTTCTATTCAATTTTTGTTTCAAAGAACTTTGAAGAATACAGTCAATCTACTCTACCTTCGCGGCATCAACAAATTTAGAAATTCACACAAGGTCTTCTTGTAGTGTAGGATGGTTTTATCATCATTTGCGGTATCTAAGCGATATTCAGTTAGAAACAATTAATTATTAATTTATTCAGAAGTCAATTCCAGTCTTAAGAGCGTTTTAAAAAAATGTCGGAGGCCGATAGTGAAATTATGATGAACAACAATCTGGAGGTCAAATACAAGACCTCTGCTGATTTCGAAATCAGAGAAGAGTCCCTTCAATACCTGAAGAAATGCTGCGATTATCTGAAAGGCAAAGACGAACGTCCTATGGACGAGACATCTCACCTTCTGCTCGTTGAGAAGCTTATTTACCTCACAATGGAATACAAAGCTCAAAACAATAAAAAAGACCCTGCAAACATCAAAATCGACGCCTTCACGCAATATTACCTCGACAGAATGAACAAGAAATCCGTCGAACTCTTTAACAATAAGAAAATCGAAGAGTCCGCTAGAATCATCGCTCGTATCGTCGATTTAATCACCCAAAAGAACATCAATCTCGTTATTTCCATCCCGGAGAAGCTCTCGGAGTTCAAGATACTGACCTATAACAATCTTTCCTGCATTTATCGAAATATTGGAAAACTCTCGCTTGCATTGAAAGTTCTCAACTACGCAGTCGACTTGGAGGAGAAGCTGGTCGAGAAAGAATACGGCACGTCGTATCTCTCGATTGTTAGTACTTATCTAAACAAATCTGCTATCTTATCCGAGATGAAGAAGTATGAGAAGGCGATTGAAGCCGTCTTCAGAAGCATTGATTTTTTGGATAGACTGAAGAAGAAAGCTGAGCTACCGCAGGACCAAGAAGCGTCGGTTAAGCAGCTATATATGCTTGCTTACTATAATTTGGGTGTGGAGTATGAGCATTTGCAGGTGAATGTGAAGGCCATTGACTATTACATGAAGTCGAAGAAAATGGCCGAGGAATTGGGTAAGGATGAAACTAAAGTTAAAATTGAAAAGGCGTTGGCGCTGATGAAAGATACCAGTGATAAGGCGGATTTCTAATGCTTATTATATATTTTACTTGTGCTTCCTTGGTGTAAGATTACAAAGAATAGCCAGTTACAAAGAGGATTCGCTGAATTTTCTACTTATTTGCATCATATATGGGAGTTGATTAGTAAAAAGCTTGAATCTAATGCAAAAAGATTTCTTTATGGGGAAATGAGAGTGGAGGAGATGCAATTTGAGACAATTTCATTGGTAAGCCTCGTTGAAGCATTGTTAGACAGAAAATAACTTCCAAAATTGCAAACAACAACAAAAAAGTAAAAAAAATAAAATAAACAAACGTTCTCTATTTTGTAAATAAACACATCCGTACCCTAACTAACTAACGTGAAATTTTCAAATATCATATGGTTGAATTAGTTAATCTGCTGCATTTGCATTATCCGAGTCAGTAAGCAACCGGGTCGAAAGTTTTTGGATTTTTTCTTTCAGAGCCTCTTGCATAATGGTAAGTTCCTTCATTTCATCGCGAATAAACTCGAAATGCCTTGACATCTCTTCGTTTATATCTCCATCATCCAACGCTCTCAATTGCCTAGATTTTGCTTGGTTAAACAATCCTCGCATAAACCAGCGTTACCTGTCTATTTGCCTAAACTCATTCGCATATTTCTGGACATTTACGATAGCTTTGTCAATATTGTAAATTTGTTTTGCTCCTTTCCTCTTCTGTCTCATTGCAACACCTATTCTGGCCATATTGCTCAATACATAAGCCGCTTTCTCTTTGCGTTGCCTTCTCTTCTCCAGCCTTTCGAGAATAATCAGAGCCTTTTCATATTAAAACTTAATGAGCCCTTTTAATATTCCAAGTCAATGCTTACTTTGTTCTCCGCGGAAGAAAGATTAAGAATTGTAGTGACAGAAATAACCATCAGTGAAAGAATGAAAACTCCCCAGATACAACCAACAAAAAGTACTCCTCGACCAGCCAGCGTCCGGGGATAATAGTCTCCATAGCCCACTTTATGAAGGAGCGATAAGAGATGGAATAGGGGAATAATTACATGTTGTAATGGTCAAAATCACCATCCAAACGCAGTTCAAATAATTAGCCAAATCCACTGTCTTGTCGACAACAAAAAATGGGCTATTCAATGGAAAATGAGCAATGAATTCGATATATATAACGAATACCGCTCGCAGACCCTCAGGGCATAGGCCAGGATGAATAGCGTTGCGACGAGAGTCATGGTGATAACCTTGGTAGGTACCTCTTTCATAAGGCATTTAACCGCGAACAAATAACCTTTCTCTGCGCCGTACATATCGCTATTTTGAGTTAATCAGGCTAGCAATTAGAGAGAGAGAATAATAATCACCATATTCTTTGGGCTCGGGGTGAGTAGTACTGTGTCTGGCTTAAAATAACACGCAAGGGTAGATTTATTCTGAAAATAATAAGGATGTAGAAGATGTCATTCACGTTATAGAAGATCTTCTTTCCGCTTAAAATATTCTCAATAGAAAACTGACACCCACGCAAGAAAGGGTATGGTTGTAACAAAATCAAGACGATTTCAGCGATAACCGAAGTCCATTGCCCAGAACTTATGATCCCTGAGTCCGGCGAAAGGAGCAGTCTTGCTTTCTGAAACGTGATGGCCTGCATATACCTCATTATTGTAAGATAAACTGAAAAAATGTGTCATTATCAGCTTTTTTTCAATGAAAATTTACTCAAAACAAGCGAAGAAGCAAAGTTCACCCATAATGCCACACTGCATTCTAACGAATATCTCGTGGCTTCCTTGAATTCAAGGTCATACTACACAAAACGCGTGATTCAAGCGGAAATGGAGTTTATTACTGAAACGACGCAAAGCACGATTCCAGATATTGAGAAGAAGAGCAAGCCACCTTCTTGGAGAGTTAATTTTGAAAACTGGAGTTTAGAATGACGACCATCTTCGAGTGTGCCTCCGCTGTCGTCGCTAGTGAAAAAGGTATCTAGCTCTTTCTGAATCCCGTCATCCACCTCATAATTTGGATGATGATGTTGCATAGACTGAGGTTTTTCAGGTACTGCCTGTCGAGATGAGGGAAGCAGATTTTCACTTTCTGTTATTAATCTTTCTCGAGCATAGTCAGTTTCCAGGCCCTTGGTGTGGTCTTTGAGTTCCTTTTCTGAGGAAGATTTAGTGCGTTTGAGCAGTTTAGTGGGAGACTTCAGCATGATTAGCCACGATTGCTTCCTGGAGTATTCAAAATTATTTTATAAGCGTTTGATCGTGGTTTTGTGTGTATTAATGGCTCGATTTCGAGGTCGGAAGCCAAGATTTAACTATCTTATTTAAAATATTTTGATGGGAAGAAAAACCCCCGACTTTCTCATATTTAGATTAGATAAACAGTTGAGGCCTCCTATCGGTTTTGAGTTTTGAAGAGGCCAGCCTCGATTCGATAAAATAAATTCAGTATGAATTATCATTGATGATCGATATCATTGAAGAAGAGATGTACAAGTCTCTTAAGGATTCATAGGGAAAGGGCTCTCTTTTTGACTTTCAATTGGAATCCTGTGTTTGCGTTATTCGATGAAAGATCCATGCTGTTTAACAGATTCACAAATAAGTTACAAAAAATTTTTTTTTAATAAATCCTGATAAGGATTTCTGATGGGAAATTTTCTTGAGTTTTCTCACTTTTCAAATATTGAAATCTCTCTGGTTTGAAATGCAGCAAATCTTCTCATCTTGCTTCTCAATTTGCCTTGAGAAATCAGAAGTTAAGTTTTTTATTGAAGCTAACAAACGGCTTAGAACTGTCACAAAGCCATAATTAGGAAGAAAACAAATAAGTTGAGAAGTTACTACCAAAAGAATGAGTTGTGACTGATTACGCTCAATTAACCTCAAGGAAATTGATTACATATCGTGTAAAGAACAACGATTATCTTAGTTTAACACATGACTACAGGCGAGCTGATGAAAAATAAATTTAAGACATACTATTAAACCGAAGATATAAAAGTGAGTGAATACAATAAATTTTGACTGTTAGAACTTCCATCGAGGCTTATTTGACATCTCTTGGAAATAATTGAATAGAGAATTTTTCGGTTGAGCTGGAGATGCGCTCCTCAACCTGCTCTTATCACCACTCGCTCTAGAATCTTCCTTTGACGGCTGAATGCTAGACTGTCTCGGCTCTCTTGGCTCTTGTGAGCTTTCTAACCTCTCATTAGCTTCCTGCAATAAAAATCTATCAATTACCTATTTGTCTGCCTTTTCTCTTGATAAACGAGGCACTTTGAGAGGTTTGTAAATAAGGAGAAGCTATTTTCACAAGGTTAGTTTAACAATACTAACGAAGCGATTACTTTTCATCGAAAATGATTGTTTTTGCTCTGGAGCGGTCGTTGGACGCGCTATCGTTCTGTCTTTATGCGTCATAAAGTTCTGATGGACAGGACCCTGAGCAGAAGGATAGAAATTAGTATCAGACATGGCTAATTCGCGTGTTTTCAAATCTTGTATTGGCCTATAGTTGATTGACACTTAATACCAGCTTAGTCGTAGCCAACACTTACCTAACAGGTCCTGATTGCCCAGAATTGAGGTATTTATAATAAGTCGGTGTGCGAGAATCGCTTTGATTATTAGTTGACATGAGGCTGTTTGTGCCTGTGATTTTTAAGTCTTTATCAGGCATCTGCATGGAACCTACAAACCACGTTAATTGCTCTCCACGGAAAGATATGTTACTTGTCATTCGATGATTCAAACCGCCTTTCCTGTCTGAATCTAACGATTTTGACGGTTGGTTGCCGTAAACAACAATTGACGTTTTGTTGGGAGCGTTATTGACTTTGAATCTGTAGTTACGAACAGGGGGCTCATCCCCGTCATTATCGATGTTTTTCGTTGGTTTTTTCGGCTGTTGTTCAGTGATAACTGGTCCTGAGAACCCTTTACTACTACTCAAGTTATTTTTTATCTCAACTGCACATTTATTCAGCCAAAATAGGAGGAAAAGCACTGTTACGCGTCGAAGAAGGTGAATAGACTGCTTTTCCAAACAATTTCCCATCACTGTTTGATTTACTCACAGTCATCTCTTTGGTGCTATTACTATTACTCGCGCTATGACCTCCTCGATCTGGCCCTGTAAGAAAAAATAGTTAAAAATCCAAGACTGCGAGCAAAACTACTTATTTCATCAAGAGTGGCTTTCCTTCCGGCTTTGCCTTGTGTATTATCCATCCCAACATTATTTGTCGTGATATTGGAGTTGGTAATATAGTTATTCACAGTGATATGAATAATATTTCCTTGGATATTAGTTGACCCTTGTATCGCACCACTCGACTCCAACTGAATTTCTTTCATTGTTGATGACAGTGGTTTTGACCCTAGCGTCTTTATCGTAAACCCTTGCGATGAGCCGGGCCTCTGTATCGATGCTAGTCCACCTGTCGGCTTCGTCGGAGTTGGATTCGAGTTCGGATTCGGATTCGGATTCGGATTTGGCTCCTCTGGTTTCAATGTAAATACCTTCCCCGAGCCCTAAGGAAATTCATTAACCACGGAATCAATACCACTGAAAAAGGTACTTTAAGAATCGATTTTAAGACTGCTTTTTCGGTTTTCGGCTGCTTATTGCCGCTGTCTTCCTCTTTTTTCTTAGAGTCACTTACTTGGAACATACCAGTAAACTTCTTCTCTTTCGGATGGTGCTGCACGAAAATCTGCTCTGAAAAATTCACTCTGGGTTTGCCAGAATCTATACAATTTGTCAATTCCATTAGAATCGAACCCATCTCCTTTACCTTTCTTCGGCGACGATCCTCCGTTAGATTCAACTGGAGGAGGCTTCTTTGCATTCAGAAACGTATTCGTTAGCAACAGCTCTTCTGATTCTATATTTTTTGGATCATCGCTAATTTCGTTCCAGGTGGAAGTTTTTGCTCCATGTCCAAGTTTCGCCAATCGATTTTCTAGATTTTGAAGTTGGCTGAAGAAGTTCGCACGAATTTCTAAGTTCGGCTTTCGCGAATGAAGGTATTCGAGGGTTTTATAGAGAGTCCATTTATATTTTTTCATCAGATAAGCAGCCAACACACAGCAGCTGCGGTTTTGCCCTTTAACCGAATGAACCAAAACACTCTCCCCTTTGACCAATGCGCTTTCAATGAAGCGATAAATATCATTCAGCACCTCTTCTTTCGTGTCGAATAGGACCTAATCGTAATGAAACGAAATAATTTTGAGAAAAGAGCTCAGATTCGGCGTGGAGTGAGGGAAGCTAACCTGATAGTCCGTCTCCATCCACTTAAAAGTCAGATAAACCACGCCGATGGTTTCCCAGTGGTTCAGTATTTGTTTTCCTGAGCAGTTGATTATGTGGGTGACTTTGTTAGTGACGACAAATTCTAAATCCTGCGATTGATGTTGGGAAAGGCCGGGAGGTCAAGTTACCTGGGCTGCGTACTCGTCGCCGATGAATAGACCGTCTTTGATTTTAACAGCTCCCATGATGTTAGCGTCATTGTTGTGCATTTTTTGTATAGGTTATAACTAGGCTTTAAATTAATTGTGAGCTTTTGACTGGAGTTATCTTATTTGTTAATAATGAAAAAGCACTGAAATGTTATCAGTGAATTCGTCGGTGATTTTCAAGAAAATGAGGTCTCCTCGTTATAATTGTTGAGAAAAATTTGGGACAAAGAGCTTCCATTGTTTTTCGTTACAAGCGAATGTATCACTTTTTAACTATATAAGATGAAGCCAAGTCCGAATATAAGGGTATTTTGTAAAATTGGGGTTTTGTAAACCAGAGAGAAATCATTCGTAGTTGTGATGCTTTGAGAATATTTGAAAAATGATATGACAATTGAAATCTTTTGGATGGCTTAAAAAGAACAATTAAGCACATCCTGGTGGCGGTGGCTCTTCATTTAACAGTATCTTTTCGGTTTTCAATGGTTGAGCAACAGCTGCACTGAGAAAGGCTCATGGAATTAATTTTTATCTGGCATTTAAAATTAAGTTATCCAGAGCATATGGGATTAATCTCAACGTAAAATTGCAAATAATTCTCTCAGAGCCCTTCTGAAAACATATGCTTGGTCAAAGCAATCAGATTCACTGCGATGCAGTGACTATTTACTCTAAGAAAAACAAATTCGAATCAAATTGTCTATTGGTTCATCCAATTATTATAAGAAAAAAAAACTAAATTGTATCGCTCAAAAAATCAGGACCAAAGACCCTCTGAAAGCGAAGAAAACCTATGATATCATTTAGCCTAATAGCCTGCGATTGCCATAAACCGTTTTGGGATACCAAAGCCGTATTTTCAAATTTTTTATTTGAAAATTTTACTTCTTGATTAATCTGGATAAAGATCAATTTTTATAATTTTCCGTAAAACGTGCTAAATAATGGTCGATCTTCTTTCACCTGAACAAATCAAAATGTACAAGGAGGCCTTCTCGGTCTTCGACAAAAACAATCGAGGCCTTGTCTCGACGAAAGAGCTCGGAGTTGTGCTTAGAAGCCTCGGGCAAAACCCCTCGGAAGCGGAGTTAACGGATCTGATTGCCGAGGTCGATCAAGATGGTAACGGAGAAATCGACTTTAATGAGTTCTTGCTGATGATGGCTAAGAGGTCCAAAGACGCAGACACGATGGAGCAAGCGATGGAGGCGTTCAGAGTTTTCGATAAAAATAATAGAGGAGTGATCACAGTGAATGATCTGAAAAACGTGCTTCAAAACATCGGCGAAAAGCTCACTCCAAAGGAGGTTGAGGACCTCTTGGATGGGATTCAAATCAGTGCAAATGGTGAATTCGACTACAAAGAGTTCGTTGAAAGTGTTTTTAGCAATCTTTAGCATATTATTGGTAGTGGATTCCTATTAAAGAGATCTTTTATAAAAAGTAAACTGTATTTTCGTGAAAATTTCACGAATGCATTCCATATAGTAGTAAGAAATTAACTATAATATGCATTATCTACGATATAGCGAACTTCGAATCACCATAATGCTTTTTTATGGCCTCTGTGATTGATTTGGTTTGGACCACGAAGATTAATATGGAATTTGCAGAATTAAATCAGTTTAAATTCTGTAAATCAGAAAAGAGCAATGAGGGGTCTTTTCGGAGGCTTTTGGACACAGATAAGGAAAATGACGTAAATACAGAGTTTTTTTATCGCGTTCGCAAGGTTTTGAGGAGCAAGAAAACAAGTTGTATAGTCAGAATTATCGATTACTAATTTATCTTTTACTGGAGTTTTAATTTCGTAAAACTTGACTGAAAATGTTTGACAAATCTGGGCTAAATCATTGAGAGTTAATATGTTCGGACATAGAATTATGCTTCATCGATCCAAAAACGATCAACGAAAACCCTATAAGAATGCTGTTTAATAACAAAACCATTTCTCTCAAAAGAAAAATGAAAGTTTTGGACTTAAAGCCATAAACTCATTTGAAAAAATCAATAAATAGACCAAAAGCTGGTCCGATTTTCTTACTTCCATAACATAAAAAACTATCATTGCCAATCGCAACGAAAAGTTTGCAAATTGAAGCAAGTTCCCGTATTTCGTGAATAATAATTTTTCATTACGCGGAAAGTCTCTCGAAAATTAGAAATTAATGAGTCAGTTAGCAATAGAACAGAAGCAGCAAATCAGTATAATGCAAAAGTTACCATTATTTTTTTCGATATAATTTTCATGTCCATTTATACAATAATAAGAATCAATCACCTCTTTTGATTAAACTCCTGATAGAACTCTTCTGATAGCTGAAATAGGAACAGTCACACTTGTCCTTTACAATCAAATGAGGTGGCATATTAGTTGAAAAATTCAAGAAAAAAGCAAAAAGAAATGGTGCAAATCTGTCACCAATGCTGTCTGAAGGCTCATAGAGTTTTGCGTTTATTTTTCGACCTGAGATCAAATTTGGAATTACCCTTCGCGTTGCCACTGTGCACGTAGGACGCACAGCTTCGTGTCGGGCTCTGGCGGGTGCCAGAGTGTGCTTGACAACTTCCCTCGGGGATCTGACTGCCTAAACAGATGAGAACCATCTACCTTCTTCGATACAGAGGCCAGGCCATACCGACTATGGCCTATCAGGTCTCGCATCTCTGGTTGCATTCGAGGCATCTAATACAAACGGGTTAGAATTGTCAATTCAAGGCCAAAACACCTAGACAGCAATATTATAATGCGCTCTCACCTATTTATCTTGAGAATAATTAAATTAAAATTGTTATGGGATGCGGATTATAAAAGCTTCTACAGCTCAATTTTTTAGACAGAAATTTCAAATTATGATATAAATCAATAACCCTACGACTCAGAATATGAAGTTCCTCTCTATAGCCCAGAAATACTATGAAAATGTGATAGAAATGAGGAAATCGACAGCAAAATTCTAATCTACTATTCTTCAGATTTCTATGTGTTTTACTCATTAACTATTTCTCTAACAAGTTAGAAAATTTAGCTGAGAGATCAGTGATTATGATTTCTCAACACTAACACTCCGACTCAAATATTATTCATTTCTTCCTCTTGTTCGCCACTGATAGTTTCCTTTATTTTGCATTACAACGGCTACTTCGATAATTCTAACCTCAAATTAATCTAAACCTAAAGAATCGAAATTTTGAGATGTGGTTATGCTTTTTTTCTTTCTTTTTTTTAACGCTAATGGCAACGATATATACACAATAGTACTTTCATTTGATACAATTATGATTGATGATGCACCTTATCTTCTCTTTATTTCCTGACTGATGAAATTGCTTGTCAGAAGTCGATGTGCAACTTTAGACTCTGATCTCTTTGATGCCGAGTTTCAGACTGCAAAGAAAAACAAAATCATTAGAACTCATAAGAGCGATAAGTCTTACTTTTTGAAATAGTAATAGAGGAAATCTGCATATAAACCAGCTTGAAGCAGTCCTCCGAGCACTGAAGTCAGGCAGAAAAAGTCCTCGACGAAGTAGCGGTAGATCCTATCGGATTAGATCAGACAACACAAAAAAACTACGTCCACTCCTTACCAATTGAAAATATAGAAGATTCTGTAAAGACCTAACGAGGCGACGTAAGTACCAGTGATGTTAGCCAAATTATCTTTCTCTCCCTATGTAAACATGATGTTATTATCAAATAATGAGAGAAATACTTACATCATTGATCTTTGAGAGCATGCTTAATTGAGGGAAGATAGTCACTGATTCAAGCCAGATGGAGAAAGACCAGAGATAGTCGAGGAAAGTCCAATCTCTATGAACAATCAGAGCTGCGATCAGCGCACCAGGAATGAGCACTTTCCAATGAGGGAAGTCATCGCCAACAGGGTCATAGCTCTATTTAGAAGCAAGTTAGAAGGCTTTAAAGGTGACTATCGCTCACTAAGCAATAAGGTTTCTCATATTTCATCAAATAGATGGTATAGGCAGTGCAACCGATGAAAAGGAGCTTCATGAAGAATAAGTAGTAGGTCTGGTAGCTCCAGTAGAAGTAAATGTCCAAATATCGGCATAAGAAGACCGTGAGATAGAGTTCTTGGGTTTTGAGTGAGAGTCCTGGGAGGTAAAAGTGAGATAAGCGAGAGATCTTGAAGATATACCAAGGCAGTTCTTGGAGCGCCTTATTTTTTGGATAAGAATGAAGAAGGAGAGGAGATGGATGATGTCGCCAGTGAGGCGGAAGATGTTCATCATGGCTGGAAATACTTATTTTTTAATTTTTTCTTCTTTTTTTATTTAGAAAGATCGAACCTCTATCATAAGCCGTTTAGTGATCAAAATACGTGTTCTGTAATTGTACGGTTTCAATGACTCAATAACTCATTTTTGTGAATTCTTGTGATATCTTGTTTTTTTATTTCTCATGACATTCTATCGGGTCTTTCCCCTCAGGAGTGCATAAATCAACGCAATGATTTTCATGGGCAAGCTAAGATTTTCCAAAAAAAAAGAAAGAGAAGCGATCAGGCATCGATATAAACCTTCTTGATTTGATCGTTCTTTTTTTCTCTCTCAGCGAATCAGATAGATAGATTGCTTCTCAGAACTCATAGATCCTATGACTTGTCCAATTCGAGAGATGGCACAGAATAACGGATAAATTTTCTCGACAATGTGTTGATACATTACTCGAGCCTTGACAATTCATTTCTTGGGCTTTATTAGAGGCTCGATATTACTCCAGCTGCATACTACAATCAGCGATCATATACATATAGAGAGAAGCTCTCAGTAGAATATGCTTCGATTAATAGTAAAAAAAAAAGAGCATGAGATTATAGCATCTTTTGACAAATTCGGATGTATTATCTGCTGCTGACATGGATATTCAGGGTCCAGATGAAAAAAAACAAGGGAGAGCTAGCATGTTCTTTAGGATTAACATTTCTGGAACATATTGATTTATTTCTTCACCTACATAAATTTTACGGTATCACAAATAAAACAAAACTTGTGTGTGTGTGAATTCTTTGTTATAATATTTAAGTTGCTTAGTAGTTCTTCGTGTTGGGTTTGAAGATTAATAAGATAAGATTCCAGCAAGTTCCATCGCTTGCAAGTAAATGCTTTCTTCATGTGAAATATGGAGTGAGAACATAGTCAAAAAGACCCAGTTTATGCATTTCCTCGAAACTATAGTTAATCAAATTTTTATTAATGGCTTGCTTTGGTCATTGATCTGACTCATGTCATCTTATTTGAAGAAAATACAATTACTGTATGAATAGGTTGTCGGAAATGAAAATCACATAAATTTATGCTACCCATCAACATTTATTTTTATTCTTTGGTGCAGCTGTGATATTAAACAATGTAAATAAATATCTCCTCCTGCCACTTCTGAAATTCGAATAAAAAATATTCTTTCTACCAAGATCGAGAACGAAAACAAGAAGTTCTTAAAAAGTTACCATATTGAAAGAAAAAAACTACAAACGATGCTCCAACATCTCATGTGAACATGTAAGTTATCGAAGCAGAGCTGACTCATAAACTCCAAACCATTGGCAATAAAAAGCAAAGGGAAGTGAATTGCATTATGCAGTAAGTATTTTAATACCTTGACGAAAAGAGTGTTTCTTTTTCACAATTTTGTATAGGCTGAGGAAATGTTCAGCGACACAGATAACTCCCATCACTACTATCCATTTAAAGTGGATATTTTCTTAAGGTTATGACGCATTTATTAATTTTCACGCACTGAATACTGATTTGAAAGAAAATTCAGTATTTAATGAAAGAAGCCATCTGCCGAAACGAGAGTGAATAGTCCTCTAAATTACAACATACGAAAGCTGTTCGAGTGAACGAGAGAGACCTATAGAAGGTAGCGCCGTAAAGTACAATACGTAGTCAATTTAGCTCCTAATGAGAAGAAGTTGATGTTATTATCAACATAGCTGAATTCAAGCCCTTACTCCAAACTGATCTGCATCACTCTGATGCCATGCTACTGCTATCAAAAGGATTAGTATGACTAGAGTCATCCATCTTCTCACATATTAATTGACGGCATTTGTCCTTCTTTATGATAGGCATTGCTACTACTTCTTCATAAAGACCCGAGTATGCTTATCCGCAATTAATGATCGGGAATTTTCTATGATTCCCCATACACAGATGTATGTAGGTACTTTTTCAGCAGTATATAGACTTAGAAAAGGCTTATTTTTTCCTGAAAATCTCTCTAAAACAAATACCTGGATAGTCCAGCCAGCAGGGAACAACTTTGATCGCAGAGTATCTCGAAGACACCTCAATTCAACAAAATATATCTACTGCGATCTGCCTTGCTGAAAAGCAGCAAATTGCTGAGAATATTTGAAAATTACAAAGCCAGATACTGACCTGGAATTGCCAGTATTTAATATTAGAATATCGAATGATTTGCTTTGATTTTTGCCGATTTTCTAATCGTATTTTTTCATTTTATTTCCCAAATGGACCTCGAGCAACCCAGAACCCAACCACTTCGAAAGGTTTCTAAGCTTAAATTAGAAGACCATTTCGATTTTGTCTCCTCCGCAAACCAACCATCCTCTTGCCTCGGAAAAGGTGCCTTCGGAGACGTTAGCATCGTGAAAAGGAAAGGAGGCAAAGGCAGAAAATACGCTCTGAAGACGGTAACATCATCACCAACCCTTTCTGACTATAACTGCATTTAGATTCCCAAGAAATGCTTATTGGAGCATTCCTCCGAGGAAGAATTGAGAAAAGAAATCGAGTTTCATAAAAGCCTCGAGCACTCTCACATACTCAGACTGTATACCGCACTCGAAGACAGCGAGAACTACTATCTGATCACTGAGTACGCTGAAAACGGTAATCTCGCCAGTTATTTGAAGAAACGAAAGCAACTCCCAGAGATGGAGGCTTTTGTTTACTTCTTCCAAACGTGTATCGGCGTCGATTATCTCCATAAGCAAGGCATGTGGCATCTCAATCTGAAGGTAACAATCTCCCCTTTATATCCTTTGTTTCTCTCAAAGAAAATTGAAATGGCTAATTTTTCACATCTAGACGGAGAATCTTCTCCTAGATAAAGACGGAAATATCAAAATCTCTGATAGCATCTGGTGCGCTGAAGCCATAAGAGAAAGGTAACGGCATCATTCAAGGCTGCGTCATCATCGTTTATAGGAATTTCGCCTGCGGCGAAATTGACTACATGGCTCCCGAAATGATCCAAAAAAAGCCATGTGGCGCAAAGAATGATATCTGGGCGCTGGGAGTTCTCCTCTACGAGCTCCTCCACGGCATTAAGCCTTTTACCAGGCAGACAACTGAAGAGAAGGCTGCTGAGATCATGGACAATAACTTTACGATTTTCGCAAAATGTAGCGATGAGTGCAAGGACTTCATCATGAAGCTCCTCAGACCTGTATCCTTGCATCGAATGTCGTTCACAGAGATCTTCACACATCCGTGGATGAAAAAATTCGAACAGAAATTCAATATGAAAATTGAAGATTATGTCTACGAACCCAACAAACTAGCCTTCAGGAAATCTAAGTCGAAGATCGAAGAAGTGAGAAAAGGGCCGAAGAAACCTCCTGAGCTTACTGAAATGGCTTTTCTCGGTCCAGCTGAAGTCAAACTTAGCAAGAATGTCTCGATGCCTGCGCATAAAGAAGAAATTCTGAGCTCATCTCCGGAGGAGGAAAGAACTGCTGGTAAATTCGTGAATATTCTGCCGCCTGTAGGAGAGACGCTCACAGCTGAAGAGGAGAAGGATAGTCCCTCAAAGATCGACAACTTTGAAGACATTAAGCCGGTGTTTGTAGAAACTGAAGAGAAAGATTCAAGTTCTGTTGAAAGGGAGGCAAAAAGGCGCGATGAACATGAAGATAAAACTCCGGTTTCGCCGGCCAGTCACCCAAGGCGAGCTAAAAGGAAATCCAAAGGCGCTATCCACGAAATTTTCAGAGATGAAACTACAGTCATTGAAAGTGAGGATCCAGAGGTGACAGAATCTCGCCCTGAGAAGCACAACGTGATTAGCATCAACAGCGCTTCTCTCAAACCAAGGGAGGACGAGGCCAGTGCTGAGGAAGACCGTGAGCTCCAAGTGCTAAATATAATAGAGAGAAGAGAATCAGACACCGGATCTGACGTTGGGATTTTCCGGCGAGGCGCAGAACGTCGGAGTGAGCCTGCCAAAATGGATGATAATGGCAGCGAAATGCACTTGAGAAAGCTACTGAGCCAAGAAGGGCGAGCTGGCTCTGATTTCCTCGACAAAAAGAATGAAAAATCAGAGATGGCGAGGGATTCAGCTAGATTCGGCTTAAGAAAGCGCGCATCAGAAGACATCGAAGACAAGATTTTTGAAAACAAAGTGAGCTCTGATTTTAATCGTCATCAGGGCGAAGAAAAAAAGATCATCTCCGAAGCTATCGACGTGATCGCAGCTGCCTTCGAGGAAATAGAAAGGGAGAAAGAAGCCCAAAAGGAACGCAGGGAAAGCTTAACCTATATAACAGCGAAAAAACCATCCACGAAAGAACTTGATCATGAGCAAAAAGCGTTCTATTTGATCCAATCTCTTCAGGACATGCCCTCGACAGACCCTAAGGAGGAGAAGGTGGAGGTAGTGGAGCCTTTGGTAACACACCAAAAGAAACATTCGAAAGAGCGCACAAAATCCAAAGAAATTGAGGAGGTGGTTATCACAAAAACTAAGAAAAAGAAACCCAGTGAAAAGAAACGACACTCTGAAGAGTTTCATTTGGATCTAAAAGAGCTCGAGAAGAAGACTCAAGGCATGACGCGGGAAGAGCTGCTGAGATATTACCAATCCCAGATGAACAAACTTGAGAACTCCCTCATCGAGACAAAAGAGCATACGCACACCGAAGCGCCTACACGGATAAAAGCCTATAGTGAAGACCATGGGGGCGAAGAGGTCGAAGTCTCGACTTTTGTGATCGATCCTAGCCGAACGAAAACGAAGAAGGAAACAGCCCTGGGAAAAGGGGTGGCTGAAAAGGAGATTATTACCGTAAAAGACGAGGATACTGAAGTCAAGGTGATTATGGATAAGAAAGATGAGGTAACCTACCCAGTCGTTGCGACTGAAATCACAGAATATTTACCACAGAAAAAACCCACCCAAAGGAAGAAACACCGCCAGAACGTAACTAAGACGGAAACAAAAGTGACGACATCAGAGGTGATGATGAAAGAGCCAACAACTATTGTCACAAAGACAGAAACCCGCACTGAAGTAATTTAGATTACGCTGATGATTTTAGACTTATTTTCTATATTTTATTAGCCTGGGCTTCTTCAGAAGTTTATTGAGACTTTCACCTGCTCATTCAGAAGAGGATAGATGCTAATTATTCACCTGTACCCAGCAGAAAGGAGGAGTTAAAGTTCATTGTTAATATAATCATATAATTAAAGAGTAGTTGGAATTTATATACAGATTAGATGATTTAAATGCACGGTAGTAAGCACTCTTATAAACTTTTTCATAGAAGAAGTTAGCTTTCTCATGAATGAGCCTAATAAATCCACAAAGCTCAGTCATTGTGACCAAAAGCGCGGTAAGATTGTTTTGGCTAGGGTAACAGAACATCTTCTTGTATATTTTTAATTAGAGCCGTCGAATTATTTTGAACCTTTTGAATTTGAATTTAACAAAAATAAACGACCATATTTTCTCGGTGGACACATGAAAAGCAGACTCGACGCAGGCGCTTTCGAGAGAGCAGGCGATAGATCAGGCATATATGACACACCAAAAGCCGGCATTCGTCAGAGCAGAAAATCTGTTGAATATAGCAACAACTCGAAGCATAGCTCTCCGATAACTGCTCAATCGCAAGGAGTTTACACTTTCGCTAATCCCACAAAGCGGTCTACAACGTACGAATCACCTGAAAGGATGAACGTTTCGATGCATGAGAATAGTTACGTGTCGACGAACTCGTATTCAAAGGATATCAGCAATCCCTATCGAAAAGGTAACTTAGCCTCACAAGAGCGAAGCGGATACTTACCTGCGGTTTATCAAGACAACGGCAAGTATTTGGAACGTGAAGATAGGACTAGTGACATGGGAACCGAAACGAGAACCTTCGCAAAAGACTTGGAAATGTGAGAATCGCTTTATTAGATATAGTAAGAGTCCGACTTATATAGGACGAAGAAAAGTTTAAATGAGAGCCAAGCCCAATGCGTTGCTTTAGCCAAAGAATTAGGGAGAACCAAGCAAGAGAACTCAGGTCTTCAAATCCAAATCAAAAGATTAGATGTAATTACGCAAGTGATTTATGGTGTTTTGATAGTAAATTAGCTGAAATGTAAAGAGCTGGTTGACAAGGGGATGGAATTTGAAAGCGAGAATAAAGAATTATTGTATGCGAATAGCCAACTTAAGAGGTATGAATCGCGTTTTTTAGTTTTGTCAATTGAACTCTATCTGAATAGTGAAGTCGTTAGGCTCAAAGCTGAGTTGCAAGAGAACAGCATGAAGACTCGCAATGACCTTGAACGGCTGAGAAACAACCTTTATCATGTGGAAAAGACTCTAGACCAACGAAATTCTCAGATTTTAAGCAACTCGCAAAAGCAGCGTGCGTTGCTCAACTCGCTGCAAAAAGTTCTAATGAACACAGACTTCGATTTATATCAACGGCTTTCACAGACCCTGGAGTATTTTTTTATTAACATATTCTCAAAATTATAAATTCTTCAAGCAACTTATTGAAAATTTCAGACGAGACTTTCGATGCCATTCATACAAAACATTCAGACATAGTTTCAGCTGTTGGTAGTTCTGACTCGCTCAGTTTACAATGTCTAAATTCCCTTTGGCATAGGCAAGGAAAACTCTGGAGCGGGTGCGGTTCAAAACGAGTATGTGAGCCGTTTGGAGGCTGAAAAAGCTGGTTTAGCCGAGAGAGTTGCCGCGCTTGAAAACCAATTGTTGGGTCAAAAGAATAAGCATGAGGTACTTCCAATTTGAATACTGTGCATTGACGTTTGGAAAGGAAGCTGTAGCTCAGTACCGAGACGCTGTGAATAAGCTGAAGAATAGTACCAACGCAATGAAAGGTTGTATAGCACAGCTGCAAGATCTTCGAGTAAAGGAGAAAAAAGAAAGCGAAGAAAAAGTAACTTGAGGAGCCTTGAAGAGAAATATTAATAAATCATTGATAGATTGAGGCTCTTGACAAACAGCTGAAAAAATCTGAAGAAGAGGTGAAGAGAGTAAAGAAATTGAATAAAGAGCTTTCAAAGCAAGTCGAAGAATATGAATCTACTCTCAAGGAAAACGAGGTAATCATTGAAGAACGGCATTGAATGTGTTTTATTCATTTCTTTTCTATTTTCATAGGGCCAACTGCTGAAAATACTGCAGGAAAATAAAGAAATCTACCAAAAGCTGCAAAGCTTTGAGGAATCAATCAAAACACGAGAAAAAAGCTCACAGAATTTCTATAAAGCCAGCGAAAGTCACTCCAGACAACTTAGATTCAGCCCGCAGCGGCAGACCCTCAACACAAGTCCTGATCCTCAACCTTTTAACCTCTCGACTCAGAGCAAGCAAGTTCACTTTGATCTCCAGCATTCTACCGAGTCACCTGACAAGTCTCATAACACCACCACCAATTACTCGCTGCAGCCATCTAACAATCCTCACAGCCCAACGAAAGTGCTCAGAGAAAAGCACGAAAACAATCAGCTAACAGATAGCGCTCAGCTGAACCGAAATAATAGTGACAGTATCCACAAAAGAGCTTATTCAAGTTTCCAAAATTCACTTAACACGAGCTTTGACCCAATGAGTAACTCAAAGTCAGATTTCCGAAGAACTGACGGATTATTTGACCGAAACAAAGCTTCCTACGAGAAGAAATCTTTGAATAGGCGATCCTCTTCATTATCAAGGTCTCAGATCGTGTTGAATCACATCGCTAACTATGAGAAAGAAAATGCTCAAAGGATCCATACTTCTCCAAATAATGAGAACGATCAAAGGAGAAAAGTCGATGTTTCCGCGTTTGAAGACAAACCGAAACTCAAATCTAGTATGAGGAAAACTCTCAGCAATTTGAACCGAACAGCACCTGAAGGCACTCTCGATGAAGGCGACTCGAGCGCTGTAGGCGATGCGAAACTCAAACAAGATATACTTTCGTTGGATTATGAGATAGCGAGAATACAAAAAAGCCTAGAAAATGAAATAAGCAGGCATAACGCATAATTTATTTGATTTTGACATGTCCAGTTCAGTGCTGGGCTTTATATTGAAAGTGGCCTCTGTTGATATGTAAGACCAAGTTCGATCGTTATATGTAATTTAATTTATGTGATTAAAGCGAAAGATCCAGTAATTTAACAGTTGCTGTTAGGAATTGAATTATCAAATGCTTTAAACTGAATATAATATTATCAGTAACTAACACCATGGCACATTTTGAATTTTGCGATCCAAACAAGAGAGTTTGGAGGTCTGCTTCGGTCAAAGGAGCGGGACCTACCAAAATTAACTATGAGGAAAGCTTTGAGGGAAGAGGTTTGAAAGAATCTGTCGTCAGCGTCACAAGAGCGTCTAATCGGGACCTGAGCTGGAGTATAGAGCTAGCGAACCAACCAAAGATGTAATGAGAGCTGTTGTGTATCATCTCATAGTGTGATATAGGAAGAAGTGTAAGCCCGTTGTCAGCAATACGAAATTCCCAGCGGATTTCTTTGAGAAAGAGAATATTAGTCACGCAAATAACGATGTAGGTTCTGGCCGTGAAAATATTAGCCGAAAGGAAAGAAGATCGATCTTTGATGGACTTGCGGGGCAGTTCGGTAGCACTAGAGGCCTTTTTTTGTCTCCAAAGGCCAGTGATATGCCTCAGGTTCTTAATCATGGACCTATGACGACCAAGAACTCGCAAAACTTTGATTATTTCGATAAATTTGAGCCGATCCCCCCTTCCGTTAAACGAAGCGAGCTTAAAACAGGACCAGCAGGTAAAAGCTGCAGCAATGGCGAAAGTATCTTCGCAATGAAGCCACAATGCTCTTTCTTTAATGAAATAGGGGCTGTTGGACCGCGTCAGCCGATTAAACTCCGCCCGTTGCAAGATATACCCAGCTGTGAAGGAGATGTGTATGAAAAATCGCCAAACCTGCGAATAAGAAAAATTTCAACTGCCACTAACACAAGCAGTTTGGGTAAATTGAACCTCTCAATTCAAAAAACACAAACTGCAACGAATCAACAAGATCAGTCTCCAAGAGCGATCGATAATATAGGGAAATTTCATTCACCGAGAGTGTCTTCCTTGCCATGGTCATCTGGAGAGAACAGATTTTCTAATAAGAGCATCAGCATTCCAAAAAATGCTCATAATGATGGGAAATTTCTGGGAATAAGCATCAATATCGAGAATAGTGCATTAATCAGGCACAGGCCTAGCCTTATAACAAGAGCTGCTGATCCCGATGGTGTTTCTTCATTCTCATTCAAGACGAATTTCGCTCAAAAAGAAGTCCCTTCTGGAGAACTGTCGTTCTCAAACCCTGAAAACAGTAATTTAAGGTCTCGCCAAGGTAACAGGCCACCACCCCCAGAAAGAATAAAGAGAATCAGCCATTCAAGCCAAAGTAGCGTCTTGTTAAAGAGCACGGCATTTATCCTAAGTAATAATCCTCTTGGAAATGAAAATACGGCCGCGACGCCAAGCAACAAGCAGAATCAGACTCAAAAGCATATCAATGAACCATTTAACTTCACCTTCATGAGTCCGTTGGCCGCAAGAGACACTAACGTAATGAAATTTCCAAAATAAGGCGAAGAAAGGTATTAAGCAAAACCGATTGGCATGAGCCCCACAGATATTTTGTGAATAGTTCAAAGTTCAGCCTTGTTTGTAAAATAATTTTGAAAGTTTGTGGATTGTCACCAATTTTGATTAAACAAATGTTAATTATTGGAATAAGCAAAGAAAACGTTTTACCTAAATTTTTTTTATCATCATTCTCATTATTTCCTTCCTGTGTTCAGTAAATTTATTGCTTTTCTCCTATTTCAGATTCATGTTTCACATTCGTTATTATTGTATTGAATGAATATTTTCAAAGAATCATAAAACCTCAATAGAAATTGTGGTTCTCATTAGCATTCATTCCAAAGAAATCGGCGTTTTTATCATATACACGTAAAATTCAAACTAAACCAATTACAACTTACTGTATTTTTACAGGTTGTCATGCACAGGAAAACATAAAGCTATATATGTCTTGTATTAAAGCTATCTCAACCCATCTCGAAACCTGAATTAGAAGTAATAGCATATACAAGTTTAGATCTAAGTTTTTCTTTATTCTTGTAATCAGGCAATTTGAGCAAATTCATACACGTCGAAGCTGTCGGCAGATTCTCCTTCTGAGATTCATCAAACGATGCCATTTGGATACAAAACTTCGGATTCAAGTACTTGAAACCCTGAAATTTTCAAAATTTTCAAACAGAAAACCCAATAATAACTACCAAAGTCGGCGGTCTGGAACATCCTGTCACGAAAAGCAGGAACAAATTCTTTTCTTCATCCGAAAGCCCATGTAAAACACTCCAAAAGTGTTGTATTGTCAAGTCATTTGAAGTATAGTCTAAATAATAAGGTTTCAATCAAACACGTTCATTGTGGGAAGGTAAATTACTATTGTATTCAGTATTTTCTTGAAGGTCGCTCACATCAAATCCTTTTCTTCTACTACCGCAGATAAGCAGTTGCAGCTCCTCATGATTGAACATTTGAATCCAGGCAGGGTCAATGCAAGATTTCATCCCAGCGGCGAAGGCTTTGGATTGCTGATCTATTTGATAATTGAGCCGGAAGGAGCATAGCAAATCGATATATTCTAATTTATTTGACTCATCAACTTCGATATTCTCTCCGTTTGGCTTGAGATTATATGTCTTTTGGACACCCATTACGTTCTCGCTGACCGAAAACGTCAAGCCGAGGTTCTCGGCGAAGCCCTCTTTATGTTTGAGCTGGAGGAGATTCTTATAAAGCACTTGATCTGAGTATTTCAGCTCGTTTATCGTGTTTTTCACTCCAAGAATCCTGTTCAAGAAAATCACCGAAAAAGTCGATTCAAGCAGGTTGTTCTCATAAATCGCCTTTCCTACCATCCGGCCAAGGAAGGTAAACAGCCTGATTATTATTTAGACAATATATTTGTAGAAAAATTACTTCAAATGGTCTTCTACAAGGTGAGAGTTCGGATTTGGCACTAGCGTTTTATCCTCTTTTTCTTCGAAAAGGCCATAGTTAGTATCAAAAGCAACTCTGAATTTAACGCTATTAACAAGAGAAACATGTGGGAATTTTACTTAGAAAGTTGAATCATGAACTCCTTCAGCAGCCCTCCTCCATCAATTCCCTCTTCCTCGATCCCAATGTCACTAATGAATTTGATCTGGAACAGCGATTTCATATTTTTTCTTTTCGCTAGGTACTCATACCCGTCTTCCAACACAAAATTTCTGCGTATCCTCACAATTTTCTTGTCTGTTTCATTCTCACTTTCTGAGTCAGAGAACTGAGGAAAGCGGTCTTGCGTGCTTTTATCAACCTCAATGAAATGCTGGAAGAGCTTGAGTCGGTTCTCGAAAGAGATCATGTGAGGGACTTTCCTCAAGATTTCCTGCACCAGCTCTTTTTTCAATGGGTTTTTGGTTTGGATATCGTAAAATGCGTCTGATAGTATCGGTATATTCCAGAAATTGGGTTCATTAGTGAATTTTAGCCTGCCATCGCGGTTGTATAGCTCTTTGAGGACTGTGATCGCAGACTTTTTGATTGGATTGAGTTTCGTGATTCTTTCCCAAATGATTTGGAAGACGAGTCCGTTTAGAAACCCGCAGAATCTGGTTATTTTGCTGAGAGAAATGTTGTTTTTCAGGACTTTTTCATCGATGATTTCCTTGTTGCCAGCAAATTCCTCGTCGTCGGTGATCATCAATTTCTTATAAAAGACCTTGCAGAATGCCCTCAGTATCGGTAGCCATTGATCTGGGTTGTTAACGAATCGATCTTGGTCGAAATTCTGTAAGCGAGAGAGGGGCATTAGCAAAAATCAAGTTAATATAAGAGAAATTACTGTTTCTTCGATGCATTTGAACAAAGGCAAATAAACGTTTGTTTTGAATGCGAGTAGCTGTAGAACATTGTTTCTATTCTCTTCACTTAGCCAAAATCGCAATAACAGCAGCGAGTTGCAGACAGCTGATACCGTTTTGCTTTGGTTCGAGGCTGGGAAGGGTCAACGATGAGAATTAACAGAGAGGAGCTTACTTGCAGCAGCGAGGTACAATATGTAGGAGAAAAAGTCACAAACAGCAACAATGATAGCGCTGTCGAGTTTTAGGACATGATTTTTTCGAATAGATTTGAGAATAGTCACTTCTTGATCTTTATCAGTATCGTCCGATTTCGCGGCGTCTTTCTCTTCCTCTTCTTCGATGTCCATAAGAAAATGCTGCTTTACTGTCGGCCCGATTTTGGCAGCCAGGCAATCCTGGAATTCTTTCACAAGTCTAGCGATTAACTCCGAACTCGCTAATTTTTTTATATTATGGGATAAATTCAATGTATTTTAAGGATTATTTACCTTCAAGCGCTGAGAGAGGGAGTTTATAGAAAAGAACCTTACAGTCCTTAATCTCTCTGAGATAATTTAGAACCCTTTGGTGTGTTGTCTCGATAGTCTAACAAATAAATTCACTTCTGTGATTGCGAGTATTATTGTACATCACTAGCGGGCTGGGGAGGTGCAAGTCCCATCCGGATGTATAAAGTCAGGAATTTCAGCCTATTGCTTTCTGATTGTCCTACCAACGCGTTTGGTAGTACACAAAGATCAGTCATTTTATCAAACAGCGAGCGACCTGATTGTTCCCAACAATGAATAGGACGAAAAGAGGAGATTTTTACTTAATTTCTGTGAGTTTCGAGTCACTAACTCAAAGATAAAATCTCTGTAAATCTGCTCTTCGAAAGTCTCTGGGTAGGTTATTGCTTGCTCCACAAACCCGAGGCCCAGTTCACCCGCAATCTGATCGAACAGCATTGTTTTTATCTCTAGCGCTCTCTGCTGATCTTCCTCAGACAGCATTTGACTTTCATTCAAATTCCGAGGCAACAGAGCCCTTAGCCACACCATGCACAACTCAGAAAACTGCTTGTTTCCAATCATTTTCTCATTGAAATTCAATTGCAGGACCAATCCAAACAATTGTTTGATCTATTCCAAATAGTCTTACCATCTGCTTCAAACAGCTAGCCTTACCTTCCTCATCATCCTTTTCTCAACCACAGGATCCTTCGAAAACAATGCTAGCAGATTTCGGTCGGAATTAAGTATTCTGCCCATGCTCCTTGCAAGTGTTTCGATAAAATTCACGTGATATCTCGCACTCTTCTTAGGGTAGAACACTAAGGCGTCTAGGTAGGTTGGATCCTTATGAAATGCCTTGGGATGCTGATTAGAATCATTAATCTTCTAGAATTAATACCTTTATCAGCTCCTCAGCGATCTGGTCTGGAGTCAACGTGCTTTGAAACGTGTAGATTTCATCGAGTTTCCTGAGAGTGTCTTTCTCCAAGGCCTGAAGGAATTTCTTTCGTGCAAGGAATCTGCGAATATGAGCTTGGACTTTCAATGCGTGTTTCTCTTCGACTCTTTGAGCCTCACGGGTTACTCTTTGCTTTTTGGCTTCTTTTAAAAACGAGGTTTTGTCCTCTTTTTTCTTCTTGGAGCCGGCGCCAAAGCCGCCGAACGAATCAAATGAACTTCTGTTCATTTTAGCGAAATTGTTGTACACGAGATTATTAATTGCGTGCGATTTCTGGAGTCAATTAGCAGAACTTCGTCGTTTGCCAGTTTAACTTTCAAAATTTAAAAATTTGCTATTGATTACAGTTGAAGAAGGATGGAAGAGCAGTTCAGTAAAGTTTTCCCAAAAGCCTCATGCTAAACGACATTCCAGGTGCTGAGAACAGGAAGGTGAACGCGTTTAAGCAGTGCTATTTGCAGCATTGTATCGAACAGAATGCATTTCCACATCAAGCGATTATGAAGCGAATTAGGATGGCTGAAGAAGGTAACAAAAGGGATATGTGGCGTTAATTTATGTGGTATGGGATGGTGTAGATAGCAAGATGCTTGAGAATTTTGAACTGGATGGGTCTGGTATCAAAGAGGAGGACCTTTACCCTCTGATTCAAGCAATTCAGGTAATTTTGATCCTGTTACTAATCTGATCGTATGGAATAGGTCACAGGTAGTGTGAAAACCGTGAATACAATGAGCGCTGCGAGACAGGTAGCAATAAGCTGTTTTTCCATGGAGTATTGATCATCTTTGTGAAATAGGACCTAACACAGCTGTTAAGCGCTTTGAAGAGTGCTCCAAACTCCAATGCGAGCTCAGCTACCTTACGTAATAGTTTCAATGAGTTTAAGATGTGCAATTTCGAACTTATTTTCAAGCGAAAAAATCAGAGGAAAACTCTCGAGACGAATACGAGACTAACACAATGGCGACTTCAGTTTCAATGAAGAGCCTTGATAGCGTAAGGAATACTTATCAATGTGGACTAATACTTTATGTATCTTCAAGAGAAAGACATCAACCGCCTCAGTTCAGTCAACAAGCCAATCTTTCAGACCGACTCAGCCGAAAGGAGAGCCACCGAAAAGCTGCTTCAGCATGAAAAGAAAATATTCCAACGTAGATGTCAACCCGCGAAAAAGCATCGTTTCAACGAACTCTCCTCAAGTTTTCCGAGAGCAAAGCCAATCCTCCATCAGTAAATCTCTTCAACAGAGTTTTTCTCTTAATAATTTCTGCTTCCTTCACTTATATAGAAGTGCTCAAGTCTACACTCGAAGAAGGACTGTTTCAGTCTCCTCCTCCTCGTATTAAAATCAATCGAGTGATGTCACGCCTCGAATGGATTACTCAACTGACTACGATTTTTGATTCTTTGACTGCGAGATTTAAGAAAGAGAGCTTTAAAAAGGAGATTATTGCTGAGATGATCCGGGGCTCTGAGGCAGTAACCTAAACGCATTTAATAGCAGTTATTCTAACTCAACATTTAGTCATTTCCTTTGCTTTCTGAGGAGGAGTATAATGACACACATTTGGACAAAGGTCACTCAGTTCAAGAAATGCTCAAAGTACTCAATGAGAGTGGAGGAGAGGTTTTCAACTACGACGATGTAATTGAACTAGTCGCTACGATGTCCCGAAAGGAAGCTGCTGCTGACAACTCCATGAAGGTCCCAAAGGCTATTGTGAAAATGCCACAGCTTGATTTGACTCGCCTCCCACTGCAGCCCCAAATGAGAACTGAAAATACAACTTTAGAGGATAATGAGTCTAAACCAGAAACCAAAACTTCCGCGCGGACGCGAGCGGCTGCTGAGAGCATCTCCTCACAAGAAAATACGGCTTTGTCCTCGGCTAAAGCTCAAAGCAATCGTATCGATAATCAGACGAGTGGCAATACAGATCGTCCCTCGAAAAATGAGGTCGTTCTCAGGGCCACCTGCGTTTTCGTAGATGATAATGCAATGAAGCAATCGACTTCCACTTCGCGTATTAACAGTATTGAAAATCCGGCATCAGGACCGAAAAACGACACAGCGAGGTTTCTAACTAATCAGACGCAGAGCAGTGGCAGGCAAGCCGGACCACAACAAATTTCTGAGGAATCCGTTGCTGTCACTCCTGGGCGAATGAGAGATAATTCCACAGCAGAAAATGGAGGTTCAATAACGATTAGAAAGTCTCCGAAGACAGGCAGTCCGGTCCAAGAGCTTCAAAGGAGTCCGACAATGAAACGATATCCAAAAGTTGATTCACCTGAGATGAGCGCCAGTCAGAAGAAAATTCGCTTTCAAGAGGACAGAGAAGACCAGGAACGAGTTCAAGTTCAGGAGAATGCAGCTAAGACGTCTAGGTCTGCCTCCTTAAAGGAAGCTCCTTCCGATCAGGTACTAAAAGAGCGTGGGGCTAACATTCAAAACACCATTGCTCTCAACAACTCTGAGACGAAAATTCTCTCAGAAAAGACTCCTCACTTCGCCGCTCACGAGAAAGAGAATGGTTCTGCTCCAGAGAGCTTCCGCACTCTTTCTGTCCGGTCGTTCGGCTTCTCAGAAGTCAATCAGTCCTCATTCGCAAACCAACAGGCAATCGAATGTTTTAGTAATATCACCACTGTAAGGAAAAACGAAAACGAAGTGAAAGAAGCACAGGAATCTGAAAATAGACACTCAAAGGCTCAGCACAAAAGAGAAGAAGAAGTTTTCGTTCAAAAACAGAATTCAGAAGCTGAAGTTAATTGGGAGCAGCAAGCCAGCCTCAGTAGAAGTCCTTCTCAAAGAATCGTCCACGAGATTCGAGAGGAAGAAGAATATATCGTCTCCTCAGATAATGATTCTCCTCAAGAGGTCATTGAAGACGAACACCACCTCCAAGACTATGAAGAGGTTCCTCAATACCAGATTCAACAGCTGGCTCAGTCCCGCCAGGACAGGTTGCGAGCTTTCCTTCAGCAAAGAGGTTCAGCTGGCACAAGCTCACTACAGGAGAATCTTTCATTAGAATACTCTAAGGATAGCATTACTACCAAGCAGAATACAGAAGACAATACCTACCAGAATGGTCCAGAGGAGACTCAACCAATTGATAACTCCAAGAAATCAAAGCTGAGATCCAATACCAAGAGCGTGAATTCATTCCCGTCTGAAGAACACTATCCCACACCAGCTAAAGCACAGATTACCAAGCATCCTATTAGCGAAACTCCAAAGTCTTACTACCGAAGCAAAAGCATTGCTGTCCCAGGCGCTGAGGTTGTAGGCGAGAATCCTCCTAGTAGATCTCAACAAGAACGGGAGATGCTGTTTAAAACACCTTCGTTTTTACAAAATTCCAGTCAAGAGAAGTTATGCACGAACAGCTCGATTTCGTTCAGCAAGAGCTTTACAATGACTCCATTTTCAGCGAAAAATTCCATTTCTCAGATTGATATTCAGCCGACTACCGCTGAAATCAGCTTTAGAAACTCAAGCAACAATACCCAAATCACCACCAGGAAAACTTGGGCGAAAAAAGCACCTCAACGAAACGATTTCGAGTTTAAACTCCTCAAGCTCGAGCAAATCACACGCTATGAGGATAACCTAGCGCTTGTAACTCAAATCAGAAACAGTTACGCTTCTGTGGGGATTAAAGGCCAGGCTTCTTGCGCTGCGATTAGCATGAGTCATTTTGATGAAGCGCACTATATTGATGCGATAGAGAAGAAATTCATCGGTGATCTACTTGAAGAGATTCAGGTAATATTTCCTTTCTGGCTCTATTTTTGATGTATTTCTAGGTATTTAAGCTGGCTGATTCGATGATCTCGGAGGTGAGCTTGAGCCTCATGATGCATCAAAATATACTCGTTCTGAATTTATCTAACAATGGCCTGAGTTCTTCTGCTTTCTTGAGCAAATTGCCTAATTTAACTTTCGTGAACGTCTCGAACAATGAGCTTGAAGAGTTGGATTCGATCAGCCATTGCGTGAAGCTTGAAGAAATCGTTTTCTCTCATAATAAGATCAGCAGAGTGCCAAACTTGCTGAGGATGAAAAACCTTTCGCTTATAGATGCTGCGTTTAATCTCATTCATAGCTACGAAAACGTGGCGCTTCTTTCCCAGAGCCGGAAACTGAAAGTTATTAACTTAACCCAAAACCCAATTGCGAACAAATTTAACTACAAGGGTGTACTTAAGAAGCTGTTACCACAGGTTCTAGCTTTCGATATCTCTATCACAGTGAGCTCTTTATTTATGCCTGATCATGATTAACACTTAATGCTATAGGAACTGTCAGATTACAAACATATTGGAGAGTATTGTTTCCATTCCCTTCAGTACGGAAGTGAGGAATTCTCGTTCCAGAAAGAAAGACGCTGTTATACAACTACTCCAGACCCGAATATCATTACTCAAGGTCGTGATCATTTGACCGACCGGTTGGATAAGGCGGCTCCCGTCGAGATTGACTTCAATCGCATGCAACCGAATTCTACTAAAAGTAAATTATTGGAAAAGAAGGTCATGATTATTAACCCTCAATAGGAGGATCAAAAGCTACGTTGAAGGACATTGAGGCTGTAGAGCCAAAGAAAATGATGACTTCCCCTAGTAGCACTTCTTATGCAAAGAAGAAGGAGGTGAATTTTAAAACAGAGGTGCAATCTCAGAAGAAAATAACTCAGAGCAGCTCTCAGAAAGAGAACGTCAAGGTCATGAAGACTACGCTGTCATCCAAAAGTATTTGAGTTTATTAATTTCCTTATGCTAATAATTTTTACCATAGAAATTGGCAAGCCTCAGAAATGGATGTAATAAAGGAAGCTTGCTATCGGGAAACATGCATCGACTCTCTGTAAAGAGTATGAGGAAAAAATTAGTTATTATTGCGATACTCAGTATCCTACATCAAAAATTTATTTATGTGAATTTTTTTTGAAAATTTATGTTTAAATTTATGAGATTCTAATGAGAAAAATGCACATAAAAATTCATTTCATTCAAACGCCTTCAATGAAGACTCCACAAATACTTCTTTATTTTTTCAAATGCATAGGTAACTCCATGATTCTATTTTTCAGTAGAAGATATTCTAATAACCTGCAACGATAACTTTCCTGAATTTTCGCCGATATTTTTATTAGAAATTCAACCATATGACATTCACAATTTTTATAAAGGCAGTGCATGCTGACATCAAGCCTCAATGGTTTGTTATCTCTCCTAATTTCTCTTCAAAATATGTATTAAGAAAACAAATATGGAAATATAGAGATGTAAATTGTAAAAAATCGCTCCTTTTTTGTTTACAGCTCGTTGTCGGTTTTATTAAGAGCGTCATCGTTCTAAAACCAGATTAGGATGGAAAAATCATCTAAAGAAATACCTGAGTTTGTTCTGATGAGCTCTCTTCACCATCAGCTTGTTGCTGTTGCTGCTGCTGTTGCTCTTGCTGTTGTTGCTCATTGTTGTCTTCAGGAATTTTTTGTCCCTCAGTGTCATTGGATGCGGTTTTCTTGGCATAAAACTCAGTATAGTTTCTAATAAACTCGGTTTTCCATGTCTCGTATTCGTCTTTCATGCTGGTTCTGAACATATTTTTCATGCTATCATCGACTCCTGAAATGGTGATATTCTTAGACTTCAAGAAAAAGTCGAACAAGATTTCATCAGGGACAGAGTCAGTTTTAAATTTTTCCTATTTGGATAGTTGATTACCAGTAACAAAAACAACGTCGTTACCTTTGGTTTTGGTGTATTTCTAACAATATTGTATGATTGTCTCAGCTTGGTGAGTCTATCCTCGATATCTGCTGTGGAAACAAGTGGGTCTTCAGTTTTCTTTTGTCCGGTGAGCTTTTCAACAGCCTCATTCAGCCACTTTTTGGTCTCCTCGGCCATCGTCAAAATGCCATCCTTCGCTGATTCTGTGATCCAAGGCTTCGAGTCATTGAGCGCCTTGACCTTGCCTGGGTAGCTGTCGATTGTTTTGTAAGCCTCCTCAATGACTTGCTCTCTGGTCTGCCATTGTGCTTGTCGGAAGAGGATTTTATTCGCAAGACCAGTGATTTTGTCGTATCTTTCTTCGAAGACTTCGATAGTAGCGGCTCTTCCCTCATCACTGTAAAGCCAATCATCGTTCTAAGCAAGTATTATTGTGTCAGCGCGCTAATGAGAAAAAAAAACATTACGTCCAAAGCCATTGCTCTAAGTTGATCGAGTTCCTCCTCAGTTGCGAAGGATTGGAACTCTTCGTCACCAGTGAGCTCTTGGGAGCGATAAACAAAGGCTTCAAGGCGGTTCTTGGCTTCGGCTCTCTTTCTCTTGAGTTCTTCAAATTCTTCAATTTTTTCGAGTCTTTGGAGCATATTTTTGATTGTTTCCTCTGAGAATTGAAGGTGCTCAGCGACCTCACGAGTAGTAGGAAGATCAACGCTGTGAGTGATGGTCTTTTCCTAAGCAATTTGTTAGTTTTCATTAAGAAAGGAATATGCGGCAATTACCTTGTATTTAATCTCAGGCTGTGGAGTCTCATCAACTGTTGTATCATTGTTTTCTTTTGTTGGCGACTCACCCGCTGGTTGCTCGCCAGGTTCTCCATTTTCGCTTGTTGTGTTAGTGCTAGTCTCATTGTTTTCAACAACAACTTTTTTCTCTTTCTTTGGAGCAGGCTTGCTTTTCTTCTTCACAACCTCTTCGACGAGGATAGTTTCTTCCATAGAAACTTCGCTCTAATCACATTATTATTATATAACGAACACGGGATTTATCTCTAGAATACCTTAAGGAGATCAACAAGACCGAGGCGATTCAACTGGAATGCCAGGTTGATTTTAGGAGTAGTCGTATTAGCATTTTGTTTCTAAATATTTTCATGAGTACAATAAGAACTTTCATTCATATTTTACCTCAGCTAATTCGTTTGTATTGTTAATATGGTAAGTAACGAAGATCTCATCATTTCCATTGGCATCCTTAGTGTACAAGTACACATCGAGATCCTTGTCGTAGGTGAAAGTGAACGCTTTCTTGCTTCCATACTGCTCCTTGGCAGCAAAGAGCGTCGTGTTCTTCTCAAAAGGCTCCGCTTCCTCTTGGCTATTCGCTCCACGGATAGTCATATAGATCGGGAAGTTGTTTCCGTCGTGCATATAAACCGGTCTTGTCTTAAACGAAGCGCTCATGCTGGCTGCATGGAACGACGTGCCCAAAGCCATAGCTTCATCACCGTTCATATGCGCTCCGACTTCGGTTTGAGTTCCAACGAAATCTTGCAAAATCTGCTGGACTTTCGGAACTCTCACACCGCCGCCCAGAACTTCAATCACGTCGATATCAGACAATTTCTTTCCGGTAGCGTCAAGAACCTTTTGAATTGGCACAGTGAGGCGGTCGAACGCAGCTTGGTTGATCTCTTCAAACTTCGATCTGAGCACTGTGGCCTTCAAATCTCTATCGTCCATCAGCGCTTCGACGTACACTGAAGTTTCTTTATTAGCGCTGAGAACTTCTTTCGCTCTGTTAGCCTCTTTGATCAGTTTCGCCATCGCCGCAGGCGAGTCTCTTGATCTCGCTTTGCCTTTTCTGCTGGGCTGGTTATCATATTCATCGGCAAGCCAATTCGCGAGGTTCAAATCAAACTGATATCCACCGACATCTTCCCAGGCGTCAGCCAAGACAGTGAAGCTTTCGTACTTCTTTCCTTTAGGGTCGCCTCTTTCAGTTGAGTTCTCCATGGTAAACTCGACGAGAGTAACCTTGAGTGAGGTTGAACCGAGGTTATAGAACAGCACTGTGTGTGTTTTATTTTCATCTTTTCGCTCAATAGCATAATACAGCGCAGCCGCAGTGTTCTCGTGGACGAAAGCTAATGGCTTCAGACTAGCAAGGGTAACAGCTTCGGCAAGCGCGACACGTTCAGGGATTCCATAGAAAGGCGGGACAGTCACCACGACGTCGCGGATGTTCATGTTAGTTTGCTTATCAGCGAGAATCTTAGCGTGCTTAATGTACATACCGACGAGCTCCTCCACGGTGAATGCAGAGGTATCGATGTCGTCGAGTTTGAAATTATCGACAGCGAATTGGAAACCTCCTTTCTAATAAAATGAAGAAATCACTCTTACTCAAAGAGCCCAGGTGAGATAACTTACCTCTGACTTCTCGAATTTATAGACATCATAGAACTTTTCCTTGTTTTGCTGAATAAGACCCTCATCATAGAGTTTTCCAAGGTATTTTTGAATGAATGTGAATGTGCTGGTCAACGCTCTTGATTTCTTCTGAGGAGCATCCGCCTCGAACCATCTCTCATTGCCTTGGAAAGCAACCTAGCAAAATTACGCTTTAGAATTCAAAAAAAAATGTTACAGCGCTCTGGGTCTTTCTCTTCGTTGCGGTGTTCTCAACGATCATGAACAATCGGCCAGGACTTATCGAGCTTATCTTCATAAATTCGCCTCCCAGGTCGATACCGAGGACGGAGCCTTGGACGACGCAAAGGAACGCGCAGAGTGAAAGCGCAAAGATACCAATGTAAATGTTTCTAGACATATTCAAAGTTGTTAAAAGTTTATTTTTCAATACTCTAATTGGGAGTCGGTTTTGAATCGTCGCAGTTTTCGGGAATGTTCTATAAACACGTGTTATTCGAGTCTAAAAACACTTGTGAGTTTTTTTTTTAGTAAATAGCAATTTTCCTCCCGAATCCATTTCTAAAACGCCTCACAGAATATCCCATCGAGAATGGATTTGGATTTTTAATAAGCAATGTGAAGTAACATTGATTAATGCTTGAAGGGTGATAAAACTAACTGTTATGTGAGAATTTCAAGACCTATTGAGTTGAGGGAGTCTACCACTGAACATTTTTCATATTTTTTTTAGCAGTCCCAGGAGTTTCTATTCATTTGAGGGCTTAGATTCATTATCTTACAACTCTACGAATTAAATTACGGACCGATTTCTATTCTATTGGCAACACTGGTTGAGTGCACACATCTATGGTTTGCTTATTATAGATATTGTTATTATCTATTGCTTTATCACGTATACAGCTGGCTCGAGCAGTTTATGGCTACTAATGGAGTCGAGTATCCACCGATGAGAAAGATAATTGGTAGTAAAATTGAGTTTTTTTGTCGGCTGCTTTTTTTTCGAATAGTCTAGAAAGCTTTCCTCTGTCCCGAGAATTTTGACGCAGTATAGGTTCTTCTGCGTTTTTGGAAGCGAGGTCAGCACGTTTCCTCCAGCGCGAACTATAAGTTTCGATAATTCAGATTTCTTCATTGCAGCATCAGGATCGCAGTCCTCTTCGATGATAACATTTATGCCTTCAAACAGCGAATGAAGCCCTCCCTACAGTCACAGAATATTATAAATCAGTCATTGCTGCCTAAGTGTGATATCTTTAACTTTTAGTCTGCAATACTCTGGAGCGCCGATCCCGTAGCCGTCTTCGGTTACTTCATAACTTTGCTCATCAAGGAGCTCGTTTCTGATAATCGACTCCTGTATCCCTAATAAAAAAAAATTAGTATATGAAAAAAAAAAAACTAATGAGAGGAGAAACATAGAGAAAAGGCTTGTAGTGTATTTACAGCGATATGTGACAATCCAGCACCCCTGGATTAATCCATTCAGATATTTCATTGTTCTTTTTGCTCGCTGTGCAGGGTTTGGGTATACTATCACATGCGTAATGTTCTCAGAGAATTCTTTATAAACCTTCCCTTTGAATATTCTAGCGAATTTCTCTACATCTTCCAACAATTCCTTAGGTAAACCCGTAGATATCAAATTTAGGGTTTTCCTCTGCTCGTTGGAGCCTTGAGGCTTGCGATTGAGTGCAACTTTCACTTTGGTATTTGAACGTGGTTTTGGATTTTCTGAGGAAGTTCGTCCTTCCGATAACATCGACTGAGTGGCTGTGTAAGGAGAATATCTGGTTGGAGTTTTCTAATAGTAACAAAGAGACTTGTACCATAGCTGCCTTGAAAGGAAAGTTACCTCTCTTTTGGATTTCGGTTGTGGCTGGGCTTCTTCATCTCTTCGTTGACTTATTTGGAGGGTTGTTACCTGTTTTGGTGTACCATTCGACCTGTCTCCATTTTGTGGTGTTTTCTCTTCGGCATGAGTTGTCAAATAATTAAATTTGGGGATTTTGACAACTAGAGAGATATCATATTAATGAGATCAAAGGAATTTAGTAGTACTTTGTGAGTCTGAAATAAACTGCTGATACCTCCTCTTTTTTGTCTGATGGCAGTCCTGTGATTGCGACTGTCCGTCACTCTTGCCATTCTGATGATAAGTCTCAACAAGCAGAGCGGATTCCATCATAGATTGAATTAATTTGATGATATCAGCTAGTTTTGTTGCTTCTTGATATTCTCTCTTTGTAATAGGTGCTTTACAGAGCGGGCAATTGGCTTTTGTCTTACAAGCTGCTGTCAAACAATTGAAAAAGCACTCTCTAGCACATTAAAAAATCAGGTTAAGCTTCAAATTATTTGTTCCAGTATGGGTACTTGCAAAAAAAGTGGCCGCAAATTGTTTTGACGGGTTCTTTGTAAACGTCCAAGCTTTGCATGAAATTAACTTTCCAAATAATTAGCTTTCAATCTTACCAAATTGTGCATTTAATTTCATTCTCAATTGATAAGATGTAGCTCTCGTGGACTTGATAGAAGCGGGAAACCAATGCTTGCATTCGCGGACAACTCAATATTTCTATTATAAATATAAACGTCGAATTTTCTCAAATAATTAATAAGCTGTTTCATTGGAAAGAGATCCCATATCTAATACAATTAAATTTTGGCAATTTGAAAATGCCCAAATTTTGGAAATTAGCACTCAACAATTCCTGAAAGCACCCGTTACCATATAGATACTCTTCCTAATCAGAAGTGTGAGACGAACAGAGACTTCTGACAATCTCATGGCTCATTTGTTAATTTTTTCAGTGCAGATTTTGGAATATCATGAACGTAAGGAGTTTATGAGTCTACATGAGTATCAAAATAGGCACGAAGACTCTCAACAGGCATAACATGCATAAATATTCAAGCTAATGGCGCGATAGTGCTATCTTCACTATCTTCATTCATGAAGAAGATTATTCTTGAATCGTAGTAGTTTCTTCACTGACAAACATTTCGCCTCCTCTTCTCAACAATTTTCCTGGTGTGATTAGTACTATCTACACCTTAATAATCTTTCTCTCCTCTGATTCCGTTATATACTAGCATCGCAGAATGTTGCTCCCCGCATGGTCTGATCAGCTTCTTCTCAGCGAGATGCCTAATTCCCATTCTTGCCATTGAACCTGTTATTTTCAGCCTATCAGAAACAGTTGCCACAGTAATAAGCTTCATGGCCGGAACGTCTTTTATGAGTTTGTCATAGGTCCCTTTGTCATAGAAAACGGCGAGACTGAGAGGCTCCTTCTGCTTACCTTTGCTCCATTTTTTCTTGGTGGTGTCCTTTTTGGAGATGGAGGTTCCTGCTCTGGGACCAGTTTTCCTTAATTTTGCAGCTGATTGCATCTTTTGATGATATAAGTCAATATTATAACTTTGTTTCCATGAGCGTTCCCGAAGGTATATAAAAGTTTTAATTGGGTTACTTGATCAGAAACTCCCGAACGGACGTCTCAGTGATATTTATCTGGTTCCCTAGTGGATGGTTTAATTGGAAGACCAGATCTTTTGTAGCAAGTGACATATTTGCGTAGACGCTAGTTATTAAAATAATTAAATCATTGGCTAGCGATGAAAATGCCATCAGAAATGTCAGAAATGCAAGCAATTTCTTCTTCCTGCTCATTTAAAGCTTGGGAGTCAAGTTATTGACATTCGCTCCGCAAGAATTGAGTTATTTCTTAAGGAAGATGAAAATAATCGAAGAAACGATGGATTTTTCAGCAAATTCTTATTTTCCAAAAATTGTAATTTTGATGTGATAAATCATTCTGAGGTTCTTTCTCGAGAAAATGGAGCATTCCCAATCTTTCATTAGCTAAATAATAGAGGTGTTTTACTTTCACTATGGAGACTTCAGCTAATTCTCTCACGAAGGCCTGTGAATATGCCTAATCAATCTGCTCCGTTTTTGGAAGTGCTCTTTTGGGAGATCCTTTCAGAATTCAACGGTAGTGGTTCCTATACACGGAAGCAGATTGTAATAAAAAAGATCCTCATATTGAGGAGGAGCGATCTTTCTGAGATCCCTATTTACAAGTGGTTAGAGCTAGGAGAGGAGATGATACACAAAAAATACTCATGGACTGGAATGCTACTACCAACAGCCCAGACAGTGTCAATTAATTTCACTGATATAATGAATGATTGGTCCACTGTTAGTAGAGCCAGACATACACAGGATACAACAAAAAGGATTCTGTTAATAAGAATTCCAACCTTTTTTTCCCCATTGAGCCAAACAACTCTAACTATTTCCTGAAAATGAAGGAGCATCCTTTAGTCTTGCAAAAGCTGTTTAACTGATTAAATATCCATATGTAGTTTATATTTTAGAGTGATACACAAAAGCATTATTTCCATGCACTCAAATCACCTAAAGATGTATCTTTTTTATAAAACTTCATTCTAGCAGATATTCGAATCTCGACACATTCCATACTGCACGAATGCCGTTTTGTTATGCTCATTTTACATTTTTCGTTAACTAAATAATTGTGTGGTTTGCTAATTTCGCTACGATCAAATCAGTTAATTTTTTCAGTTAACGACCGCTTTATTATAAATAAATAAACCAACACAACAAACCTCACTCTGTACATTTCCTCATGATCACTAAAGCCAGCTCGCCTACTTTCCGAGCAACTCACGAAGCCTTGAAAAAGGAACTTGCCAAAAGACACTCCCTTAAATCTATCAAAGGACCCGAAAAGAATCCCAAAAGACTCACGGTCTCCGATAAAGAGAATCCACCACGACAGAAGAGTCCTCATCTCAACCAACGCTCCAATACCTTAAAACTCCAGCTTTCCTCTCCCAAAAACGCTTCTCAATTCCAATCTCCGTCCAACAAAATCCAACTCCAGTCTCCTACCGCTAAATTCAGCACGATCCAGGTGAATGGCCGGCTCCTCTCAACAAAAAATGCGAATATCCTGTCTCCTTCGCATGCGTTCTCAAGAAATACCCCCACTAGCCAAGCCAAATCAGCGACCATGAATCACCGATACTCTTCGACTCAAACACGTTCGAACATTAGCTTCGTGATCGGTCAGACGGAGCCTTCCGTCGAAGACACTGATGAAGCCACCTTTAGACTCAAAACTGAGCCCGACACTCGATCTAACAGGGTAGCCACCTTCTTCTTTCGGTCGAAACTTACTTTTATTTTCTTCATAGAGAGATGCTTCGCCTCTGTTTATCAACGAGCTTAGCCAGGAAGGTAACGACGCTTTGCAATTATCATCCCTTACAATTGTATATTTCATTAGAGTGTCAAAGAAAATGGCAAATCGAAACTTTTCTCGAGCGACTCGGGAAAATCCGCAACGAAAGCGAGTGTTATTCTCAGCAGCTGACGAATAAAGAAGCGGAGATAAAAAGCTACTACAACTCTCAGATCGAGAACGTGATCTACGCTTTTATTATGCTAGAGAAGTTCCTAAACGACGAGAAGAATTCATTGCTGATCAAACTAAACAAAGCAATGTCCCAGACCTTGGAGGCTGTTGAAAAGACCCGAGCTGATCTGGAATCTCGCACCGCGGAGTTAGATAAGGCAAATTTTGATATTCAATCAAACTTCTTCAACATCGTGAAGAAAATGCCAAATGCTCCTTTCCATGATATTCTAAGCCAATACAATGACCTTCTTTCTACGGTGAGCAGAAAGATCAACAGCGACTTGTTACTACAAAAGGTTAGACTGCTTGAAGCTAAGGAGCAGTCAGCGACCATCGAAACGCTTCAGAAGGATCTAGCAAATGTTTTTAGTCTCTCCCATGCTCAGATCGACCTGCTACTCCCTCGAGTAGTGGACCAGTTTGTTCCGGGTCAGCCTCGAGAAGACCCCGCCATTCTACATGAAAACGAGGCGTATGAGAACACCAGAAAATCCAGTTTGCCTGAAGAATACGCAACCGTGACTCCTCTAGGCGAAAGATGCCAAAACGTGAGCTCACAGACCATAGGCCATAGAAAAAATCTCTCAGAATTGAGCACTGTTAAGATTACTGACTACAAGATTTGCTATGATAGTGCCGAGATATATCCAGACACAGAGAACGCAGCTCAAGCGCAAGATTTTGCCTCAGTTCAGCCTGTTAGATCTCCAAAAGTCAGAGATCTATTAAGAAATAATAAAGAGAACGAGACATCTGCTTTGAGAGACACAACGAACATGATGTCCTCACCAAAACATCAGTTTCTCCAAGCAAAAGAAAACGAAGCTATCAATCATGTAGGGCCAGAAGAAATGAAGCTTCATCCATCTCACAGCGACAAGCAGTTAGGCCAACAACTATCAGATGATAACAACCAAAAGGATATTTTCTATCTCTATGTCGAGAGTAAGCTTCGAATGAACGATAATCCTTCGGAGAGACTAAGGCATCTATTGGTCCAAAATTTGAGTTCTCCGAAAAATGCTTCGGACCCACGAAGCGCCTTGCTTGCCAAGTCAGTGGAGCTATTGCATCAATAAGTTTTTTTCAATAAATTTCTTAGTGAATGATCTCGTTTTCCAGCATGAGGTTCACTTTTTCAATCAATAAGTACATTTAGGATATGCATGCTAAATTTTAAATAAGGCCTCTTTTTTTTGTTGAGACATAGTTGAGAACTTGCTTCTAAATACCTCTGAGGAGATTCAAGCTGAAGGAAAATTTATATTGGACTATCGATTCGAAAATTTGAGAATTTTGCTAGTAGAATAATAACATAAAAGCTTTGGAAATGAATGAATGAAATTGACAAAGGAAAATAATAAATATCTTTTTGCTAATGTGAAGCCATGGCAACATATAATGGAATGGAAAATAACAATATCATATCATAATCATCATTGAGACTAGCAGTCTAGGAGTTTCATTTGAGCAAATCCGACATATTGCAAGAATGGTGGTCTCGATTACTGCGATTCGATAGCGGCACCAGATATTTATCGTTCAGATCGTTATGAAAACTGAAGTTCTGATCTTTCGTCTCTTTTTTAAACGAGCTCGTGTTCTCGCAATTGAAAATATTTTCTTTGTCATGGTCCGCGTCTTCCCGCTCTCTAACCGCTTTATTTTTCGCTTTTTCCTCCTTAAAAGCAGCCTCTTCTTTCCGCAATTTATCTTCCCAATGCAGCAACTTCTCCTCTTTCTTCGCCAACGTGATCTCCTTCTCCTTCAGCCTTTTGATATCCTCAAGCAAGTTCTCAATCTCAAAATCTCTCTTCTTCTGCCACTGCTCCTCGTTCATTCTCAACCCCTGCAACTTCAGCTCAAAATCATCAAAATACTCCTTATTCTGATTGACTAACAGCTCCTTTGCCTCGAGCTGCTTCTCTTTCTCGTTTAATATCTGCTCCGCTCTGATCATTGACGCGGCGAACTCGTCCTTTTCTTGTTTGAATCTCTCGATCTCGCTTCTAAGCTCTTCGCATTTCTCCTCCAACGCTTTTTCTCGTTGAATTATCGACGACTCTTTCTGGTCGAAGAACTTTATCGTCTTCTCCAGCTCTTCCAACCTTGCCCGCATCTCATAGTTCTGACGCTCAATCTCGCTTCGTTCTCGCTGGACACCAGCACCTTGGGCACTAAGCCGGTCTTTTTCGAGTTTCAATTCCAGGTTTTTCTTCTGGAATTCCTTTTCGTAGTCATTAAACTCTTTCTTTTCAAGCTGGAACCTCTCGTAGGTCGCCGTGAAAGCCTCCATTTTCTGGTTCATTATCGCTTTTTGCTTGAGCAGTTCTTGGCTTTGGTCTTCAAGTCTTTTTGCGAGGTTCTCGAACTCGAGTTCAGTATGGTTGAGTTTTTCTTGTCTCTCTTGGATTCCCATGTTCTTGATCTCGATCTCTTTTTCGAGTCGCTGTAAACGATGCTTTTCCTCAATGAGCTGCGCTTCTTCCTTCTTTATCCTTGCTTCAGTCTCCCTTGCGAATGCAATAAACTTCTTTTGTTCAATTTTAAAGGCTTCCTGTTCTACAGACTGACCCTGAACGGAATAGCGTTCCATTGGGTTGGTGCTGTATCCCTTTGAGCAATAATAGCAGGCATTGCTGTCCTTTAAAGGCTCATGGTCTAACTCTTCAGCAAGATAGCTTCTTTTGCTTTTGAGGATTTCATCAGCTTGGTGGATCTCTCGCTTTTTCTTGAGTAAAATCTCTTCGTTTTTCTTGATTTGCCCTTGAATTTGCTGGATTTGAAGCTCTAGCTGTGTAAGAAACTTTTTCTTTGATTCTGCTTGTGTTTGATAGTCGAACTCGGCTGTTTCTAACTGCCGATAACTCGCAATGGAATCTTCATGGAGATATGGTTCTTTGTGGTGTGTGGGCGAAGGGTGGTTGTGCTGGGACTGAGTAGAAAATCCGTGGTAGCAGCATGAAAGTGGGTCCAAGCAAGGATGATCGAGCTGGCTTTGATGATGGTGAGTAGGACGATTGCTTTGAACGCTTTGGAAAGGATTGTGGGCGACACTTTGTCTGGGATGACACTTAACGCTTTGGACGTGGTGATGATGGTGATGCTGCAGAGAGCGGTCTTGCTTTTCAATGATAGAATCTCGTCGATGATAGTCAGTAGCCACAGATCCTCGTTTTACGCTTGCAGCTCGCTTACTTGCATCTGGGAACCTCTCTGAATGTGATGCTTGGGACTTGTTGTCGGCGTCTTTGAGTTTTCTGAGTTTGACGCCTAGTGTCTTGAACTCGCTGATGAGGATTTCTTTCTCTCTTTCTACAGATTGATTAATCCTTGAGGCATGCTGTTAGAAGATAGAGATGGATAATAAAAATTACAGGTCAGAGTCTTCGAAGGCTTTTGTGGAGATTGGAGAGCCGTTAACAAGGACTGAATGTGAGATCGAAAGGCTTTCTTGACGGTCAAAGTCGACTTTATTGATGCTTGAGGGCTCTTTCGAAATGTGAAATGGTTTGTGGGATCGATCTTGTGGGTTGGCGGTCATCCTTTCGTTTATTGCTTGGGATCTTGACTCGCCCTCCTGGTGAGATACGGATGGGCGCTCGATTACAGAGCGATTGTGGGTAGTTTGAATTTTCTGGCTTAGGTTGCTGGATTCTAAGAGATTGTCAGGATGTGTAAAGAAAATTCAATGGTTACTGCTCGGATTCCTGCTATGGTGGGTGCTAGAAGGGCGAGGATAACTGCCAGGGTCATTGCTTGCTGGATGGTAGAACTCAATATCACTGCTGGGGTATTTTTGACTCATTTTGAGAGAGTGATTGGCTTAATTCGATTTTTTTGAAATTAACGAATCGGTTGTTTTTAAATAGTGCTCTTGTTTGATAATTGCTTTTATATTGCTGGAGAGAGAGAACAAAAAAAACAAACAAACAAGAAGACTAACATTCTAAGAGGATGGCAACTGAGTATACTACTAAGCACCACTTATTGATTCATCTAAGTAATTCTTATGAAAATTTACTACTTTTTAAAGACAAGAAGTGTCTCAAAGAGTCGTTCTCTTTTCTTCGATACCTTTCTATTGCAATTCTTTTCAGCGATAATCTTGTTAATTCATTAAGAAGTCCGAATTTGGCACTCATGCAGTCCTTTTATGTCAAGATGATATTCATCATATCACTTGTTAATGGGAAAATATATTCGCGAGTAATTGTCGCTTTTTGGATCCATTCGTACTGAAAGTCCAAGAGCCGAATATGAACTAGTCAGTTAACTCCAGACCCACAGAGAGATAACTTAATACTTTGGGTCAATGAAATCTCAATCTGAGAGTTTAATCAACAACATCCTGCTGTTTAGAATAAGGTAATTATTTATATTTGAGATATTATTTAACTTTCTTACAAAATTCATGAATGTTAATCAAATTCTTTCTTTTCTTAACATCTATAAATATGATCAAGTATAGTTTTGAAATCACAAATAATAATCAAATGAGTAGCTTAGGTCTGTAATAGGCATATATATACACATTCACGATATTTAAAGGTATTTAAAGGTATACTTTCGTTTCTTTATCGAAGTTCCTTTTTCACTTTTTTCGATGATTTCTCCAATGCCTCCGCAATCGAGGCAGTATTTTTCTCCAAGAGATCCAGCTGATCACGTAGATGAATACGCTTTCTCACAGCAATCGACTCCCATTGCTCTCGCTCCTTTTTTGAGAGCTCCTTCCATTCTTCCTTCAATTGCTTCACTTTCAGGGTTTTCACACTATTCTTTTGCCTGTACAACGAAAACTCCTTAAACCCAGTAATTTGCTTTCGAAGAGCCTGAGCCCGAACACTATTCACCTCTTCTTTCAGTAAACATCTCACTTCCTCTTCAAGTTGGTCCTCATCATAGATATCCGACGCCAATACAAGCGGCGACTGCTTACAGGTGCTCTTTTTGCTTCTTGCAGGCATTTCTTCTTCCTTAGGGCTGCTGTCCTTTGCCACGCTCATCAGATTCGAGTTATCGAGTCTACTAATCGCATATCTCAGCTGTTCTAGTGCGCTTGCATTCTCTGGTAAAGCGATCTCAAGTTTTATCTCGTATTTGAGCTCCTTTTTCTTCTTTGGTGCCGCCTTTCTCTTCGATTTCTTCGTACCAAGGTTCTCCTCTTCAAAGCATGACTTGGCTTCAGTTTTAATACATTTCTTCCCAATATCAAATCTTGAGACCTCTGATGCTGTCATATGAGCTGAATTCACCTCATCTAGAGCTTTATTCGATTGGCTTCGATTGTAGCTCTGGGTCGAGGGCTGGTTTTTCTTTCGCTTTGAATGAGTTTCCCATGGAGTCGTATGCTGCTTTTTACTCGCTGATGCAGGCCTTTTATTATGTGATTTCTCCGCAACCCCTTCCTGTTTGACGTGATGACGCTTTTGATTTTTCAGAGGCATATCAATCGAATCACCATCCTCTGAGACCTCATCGTCTTGAACTTTGCAGTAGTCGCTAGAGCGAGCTTTAACAATCACTTTCTCCGTTAAAAACACGCCAAGTGAAGGATAAGTCACTTTGGAAAAGTCAATGGACTGAAGCCCGTCAGCAGGTTCGGACGAAGGCAAAGAGCTTTCTTCAGGCTCACAATATTCAATTTTTACAGGCTCATTTTTTACTTCCGTCACTTCTAATGGCTTTGTAGGGGGAGACTCACTCAGGACTTTTTGGAATGCGCGGAAAAGTCTCAACGTCTCGCTGATTTCGCTTACAGAGAGCAGAGACGTGTTATTTGCAGTTTCATTTTTTAATGAGTTTGCCTGGGAGGTGGTTCGAGGCAGGTAATGGCTTAAAGAGGTTTTTTGAGTTTTAATTCTCTCGAGATTATGAAACAAATCTTCAATAAGCATCAAGTTATGTGTTTTGTGCTGCTCTTTCATAGTCGGCGAGATTGTGCATTTGAGACAAAGCAAACGATATGCCTGGCAGCTGTCTTCAGTGCAGAAGACCTTGATGTTAAGATCCTGATGATATGTGCACTTTTTCTTCATAAATTAGCTGTTATATAAAAACTTAAGAAAAAAAATCCTGTTTAAATAATTACAGTGAAAATTTCCATAGCGTATTTTGTACTTTTCTTAATATTGAATAGTTAGCATACGTTAATGTAAGCATCGATATCGTTTTAGGTCGTCCAATGCGGTTGGTATCATTAGCGCGACTAAAGCGGCAAGGATTTATCATTGAATATAGGGTAGAGACTCGGTACTATGAGATTGTGTTTTATTTATTTGCTAAGTTTCTTTAATTCTTCATTTGGGAATTAAGTATATTTTCCAGAGATGATGGCCTCTTCAAAAAGCATGATGAGCGTGCTCCGATCGGTGTCTTCGACGTTAAATCGAGCATCCAGCACCCTCGCCAAACAGCAAGTGTACATCCAGCCTGCTGCCCAGTCATATAAAATCGAAAACAACGTGATCTATAACTACCCATTGATCACTCCGGTTGAATCTAAGCAAACTATTGTCACTGAGAAAGTCGAGTTCAATCCAGCCAAGTTACAGTTCATTGAGCTTCTCAATGAGGTTCCTGCGGCCGAAGAATCAGATGGACAGGTCGTTTATGAATGTATGTACAAAAAGAAGGCGAAGGCAAGAATGAAAAGAATCAAAAGAAAGAAAGGAAACAAAATCTGTGTAAGATTCAAATAAAGAGGCTCTGTATATACAAATATCAGCTTGGATTTTGTATGCTGCTGTGTAATAAACGTAGATTGCCTGGTATTGCATATACAGCAGAAACAATAATCGCTTTATGAACGAAAAAACAGAATATTCATACTGAATCCAGCTTAATTCCAGATAGCTAGTAACCATGTGGTCCATACTCTGAATATCTTATATGAGGCTAGCAGAACAGCATGTCTCTTGCTAAATTCTGTACCAGTAAAGATTCAAATGTTTTGATATATTACATAATAGCGTCGTTCTCCATCTCTCTAACCACTGCAGTGAGCAATAGAAATTTTATTGGTGTTAATGACTCCTAAATCAAACATGATCTACAATGTAGTAAAATCACCTATAGTCAGTAGTTTTGTGTAAAGTTGTTAGATTGATTATCATTGCCTCATCGTTTTCAACACTCAAAGCACATTACTCAGCAATCTAAGCATAATGTCTTTCAAACAACTGTGCGTGATTGTATTGCCGCCTGTTTTCAATTATTTCAATTTGAAGAATTTTGAACTAAATCTCATTCATTTTATTTCGCTTATTACTAAATTCTATAAACCAAAAGGATTTGTTTTCACACATGTCTCTTCAAAACTACACCGACATACGTAATAACAAAGAGCGTCCTATCTCGATCGCAGTAAAAATCCGTGAAATCGGAAAGACCTTCTACTTCACCCTTGCCCAAAAAACGAAAATCAAAGAAATTTCACTCCAGTTGTCTGAGCTACTCAATCTGGATATCCTTCGTACCAATTACTCTATCTCTTTAGGCTATGAGGTACTTAACCCTGCCTCAACCCTATTGCAAAATAAGGTGCGCTCCGGAGACCTTCTCATCGCGAAGATGCTTGAAACTGGAAGCATTAATATCAAAACTCCTCAGAAAACCATGACAAAAAGCAAATCTTCTGAAAATTTAACCCCTGAAAAATACATTGACGTATCGAAATATCAAGACTATCGCGTAAAGCAAGAAACTGACATCTTGGGACTGAAGCTCGTCGGAGTCTGCGAGAATTCTAGCTGCGTGGCGAATGAAATGAAGGTCACTATTCCTGTAGGAACAGGTGTCTTCAAATTGACCTCATTGCTGAAAGAGACGAAATGTATGGCTTGCAAATGCTCAGTAAAAGTCAAGGAGCTTCTGTTAACAAACTGTTTCTGGAAAGTGGAAGGGAAGTATTACGACTCGAACGGGTTTTGCAATACGAAGTACATGAAAGGTTTTTATCGGGCTGACGGGACTCCGAGCGATATGATTTACCAAAAACTGAGAGAAACTGAGTTTATCGATCCGAAAATCACAGTCAAGGTGCTTTAGTTATTCCAGTGACGCAATGGCTTGCTTTGTAACTACTCCCTGTTATAATTTATGATAATAAGAAGTCCGATTATAATATCTAAGATATCTATGTATTTCATTAATCGTTTATGAGAATTATAGCTTTGAAGATATGCTATGATAGAAAAAACCAGCAGATGTGTAAACGCTCGATACTTATTTCATAATTTGCTACCAGGGCATCGATTGATGATTAAGAAAAATTATAAGAAGAACACTCTCTCATTACTTGTGTAAAGCGGTCCTTTGAGCACTACTAATCATATTATGTAGAGACTCCATTGCCCGTGATCCATTGAAAATAAACCACTTCCTTTCTCTTATAAGAGAATGATCCCCTTGCTGCTATGTGGGAACTTTTCTTTTTACAGAACAGAACAAACCAGAATAAAAAAAACTGCTTGTTAAAATCACATTTGATAGTTTCAGAATTCTTCTACCAAATAAATAAACAAATGAACTCCGCATCACCTTTCGAGATCGTCTCGTTCAAATACTTCAAAGACGAGTATTTCGAAAAACTCAAAACCCCTTCCTGTTTGCCAACTTGCATCGAAGAGCTTTGCGGAGGCTGTAAGCGAACTTTTCAGCAAAATCATAATTTTCTCATCAGGGTCTCAGGAAACCTACAAACAAGTCATTCAAAAAATCACTAAAAAGGGCTCAACACCACTTCCCCTTTACTTCGATAGCCCGCAGAGTATGGAATACATGTCCAATAAGGGCAATGCGCTCTCAGAGCTCTTTAAACAGATGGATACACTGAAAAAAGGTGGGTTATATCGCTTTTTTCCCAGTTTTTTGAGTCTGCGTCTAGGAAGAATCGATGCCTATGAGGTTTTCTCCTTTATTACGCTGATAGTTAACGGTGAGTTTGACAATGTTTTCCACAGTAAATCTTCTGGATCGTCTATGAAGTAATAATCATTCGCCATAGCCGTGGTAGAAATCTTCGGGACTGAGAAACCTAACAGCATTACGCCGAATGAAATGTATTACTTCTTGGACTCGGTGTTCAGGGCGATGTTCAAGCTGTTGGTGAAGAAAGGACCGAAACCAGCTCCAAGAACGTCGGATAAGAGGTAATCAAAAGAAACCATGTGCTGTCTGAGTTAACGCGGTTAAGACTTTCAGATGAGGATCTCAAAATGCTGGTGAAAAAGTTATTTGGCGATGAAAATATTCAAAGTTTGCTGAAAGAAGAATTTGTAGCGTAATGCAAATGAGCGAAGGAGTTAGGACTCGATTAAACTCACAATTTGCTTAGGAATGTGAAGAAAGATAAGGAGTTGAACAACTTTTTCGTTTATATGATCACGACGATGCAAGACTCATTAAAATGGGCAAGGTACTGTCTTGTTAGTTTTATAGTTGGGTTAATCTTTGCGAATGAAATAGAGAACAAGCGCTTGTTAATATGAAGAATTCGATCGAGATAAAGAGACTCATGAATGAGCTGATCGGTAAGGTAGAGAAAGAATTTAAGAAATAATTGTGCAATTGTAACGTGTTGCATGGCTTAAGTGTTGGATCTGCATGGTTATACTGTTCATAACAATTTGGGATTCGTAGAGCATTCAAAAATCAAAATTATTCGGCGATCAAAATTCTTCTGCTGCAGACAGACGAAATTGATTAGACTAAGCCTCTCCAGGAATAGCTATGTATAAAGGAAGCCTTGCCTATATATATATGTTTTACTGCCTCCCCTTTGGAGAGAGAAATAGGTCTGATTAATGTAATCGTTAAGAAAGCGGTGCAAATTGGATATTCGTTAAGATTAAAATTTAATTATTTCGCCAAAATGAACAGCCCACTACAAACTAGCCTTGGTCTTGATATAGCATACCTTAACATACGAAAGAAGAGCCTTGACTCTGAAAACCAACTCCATGTCCTGGTAGTATCCCTATTATGGTCTTAGATACTTATCATCTCCTAGAAAAATGAAGTAGAGAGGAACAATTTCATGCAGCAATTGTCAGAATTAGCTCAGGCAGCGCATTCCAACGCCAAACAAGCAGTACTCGCTTCCAGACTCAGATCAGAACACTCAGCCTCAAGTCAAAGAAATCTTTTTGCGGCTAAACCCTCAAGACATATGGAGGCTTCATTTGAAAGTCCGACCTATGCGTCTCGAATTTCTCAGGATTATTCCAGAACTCGTTCGAACTCAACGATGCGAAAGCCTCTTATAACAGACAGCAGTCTCTGCACAACAAATTATCCTCTGTAAATAACTTATTCAAGACTTATTGAGATTGACTCTGCTAGAATGAGCCTCCAGCGACAACGAAGTCCTGTCACTCATGAAAATTCCATGTTCCGTTCTCCAGTCTCGAAATTACTATTCCGTGAAGATACAAGAAGCAGTCTGAAAACTCCACCACAGAGATTCCCATCGCATAGCCGAGGCGTCAGTCAATCAAGTGCCTTCGAGGATAACATTAATCGCCAAGTTGAAGCACTACGCCAGAGACTCAGAGATGAAATAGCCGCGCATCAGCGCGCCTGTCCTCTTACTTCTCTAATGGAAAGCCAGACAGTCCAGAGACTCGATCAGCTCAGTGGAAACGACAATTTCACGAGCAGTACGCGACGTGGACTTTGCACGGAATCGACACAGTTTCTCTCTCCAACGATACAAGTTCACACACATGGAGATGAATTGCTTCAAGAAAACGACCTCTAGTAATAAATACAATTTTCTCATGTTGAATTGAGTTTTTTTACTCAATCAGTTGTATTCCTTCGTCAAAAAGGGAGCATCACCAGAAATCTTATGGCAGTCCCTACGACGCTGAAGTAAACAGCTACGCCCAGGATGCTTCTCCTCTTGGGTCGCTTCTTAGCCCTTCAAATCAAAGTCTTTGGAATTCCAGTAAGAGTTAACTTGATAAGTAGGGAAATTCACTTTGTCTCTATAGGAGGAAACCATTCTAGAAAACTCTCAGAGCAATTGGCAGGAGAAATGAGCCTGAACAGAAGTTTGAAGCACCCAAAATCGAACCCATCTTCTTCGCAGAAAGTACTTGAAGAGAGATATAACAATACCTCTCGATATGGGACGGATGAGAAAAAGCATAATAAAAGCCAAAATGTTTTTGCTACAACAACAAGGCTTGATTCATCACGAGTTGATCTGAACAATAACGCGAACCATACCAAACTGGATGCTGAAGATACCGATCCGTTTTCAGCTTTAAGCAACGACGAAGAGGATATTGAAAACGTTCCTGCTGTAACTCAGCCTCGAGTGATCAAAAAGGAAAAGCAGTCTCAAAAAGATAAAAAAATACAAAGTAACTATCTGTTTATATATTGTTAACGCTGAACATTGGTCAATATAACAGCTGAATTGTTCAAAGGAGAAGGCGTTTCTAAAAGAAACTTGCTTTCAGGAGGAAAAGGAGCAGTCAGCCATTCTCGCCAAACAAGCTGCGCGAGCACAGTGAGAGCGAAATCTGTATCTCAAAGACAGAGTTTACCTAAGAAACAGCAAAATCCAATTGGCAAATGCTTGGAGAAACTTATAGAGGGAAGCACGAATGTCCCTTCGAATACTCATTGGTATATGCTAGCTTCTCGTAAAGGAGGAAACTATGTATCTCCAGTAAAGTTGAAACCTGCTGCGGTATGTTGATAGAATATTTAAGGTTGATGGGGCTACAGTCTTTCAATTTGGCCAAACTAATATGAATCCACTTGCTTCGGCTCCAGGTAAAAAATTGAAAGAAAACGCTTATGTTCATTTGTGGTTTTATGCAGAGACACTTAACGAAGGGTTTATGGTGTTTATGACAATTGAGGATGCTTTAAAATTCAGAATGTCAGTGAAGGCGAGGTTTAGAGTACGGCCCACAGCAGTACTGCGAGCAGCTGTGCATGGTCCTTTCTTCAAGTTTGATTTTTCAATTCATTGGCTCAAGTTGTGATTCTAATTTTGTTAGGCTGAGTCATTCGACGTACTTGTATTCTGCGATCACACCGATTGAAGCTATTACAATTTAGAAAATAAGTTGGAGCGATGCTCTATTTTATAGTTAGAATCTCGCTGGCTGGCCAACTTATGAACTTGCTATTTTAATAGTCTTGATAGAATACTCTTGAATTGTTTGATATTTTTGTCCATGCTCTTATCAGTCATCCTTCAGCAATGTACTATAATTTAAAACATCATATACTTTAAATTAGTTTTCACTGAAATTACTCAGTCTATTGAAGTAAAATGAAGTATAGTTAATCAATGTAAATACTTCTAATACTAAGCACTAAAGAGAATAGGAATGAACTATCTCTTGAGTTTACTACAACATTGTTGGAATATTTTTCTGAGTATGAAGTGTCAAAATAGTCAATTAGTTCTCAGTAATACTATTAACTATTCTGTTTGGTAACAAGAGATCAACTGCTTAAGGCAATTTTTTTACTATAGGCACTCTGTTCTGAGTTGGTCTCTAATGCCTTTGAATTTCTCACATCTGTACAAGGGGCATCTGTCAGTTCCAAGAGGTTACCTGTTGAAATACTATATTATTTTTTTAGCAACGTATTGGAGTGTTTACCCTATCCAAAATACTATAGCAAGAATGTAATTTAGTTTGTTTCACTCGATTCAAATTTAAAGAGTCTGATGTTTCTTTGTCTCCATAAAATCCCTCTAACACTTTCATAGTGATGCTTGCCATTAGCTGCACTTATGTGCTCGTTATCAACTTTATCATAGAGTAACTAACCAGATTTTTTTTATTGGTATCAACGTTGTTTCAAATTATTTTCATCATTGTCTTCTCATTCTATTCAATTTTAAGCTACCTGTCACTGATGATCGGTTATCAGATATTTCGAGACTTCTTCGATAATATTTTCATACCTTAACAGATTTTGAGATAACCTCTCATTGGAAATAAAATTGTACTGAAATATCAATTTCTTTGCTTCTCCCTCCAAACGAGAGAAGAAAGAAATTTATTGTATTACCAATTATTTTTTCCACATTACCATGTCCTCAGAATTTCAATGTGTACGCGCATAGCAATTCAAACTCAAAAAATACCAGCTTTCGTTAGTTATATACACCCATTGGATTTCTTTGACGCAGACATGCAAAGAAATACCCTTTTGTACTCAAAAAACAAATATTACAAAATTCAAGACACTTCCGAGGACCTAACAGCCTTTATCGTGAAGACTTTTAGTCAAGGAACTTTGATCTAATTTCCAAATACGAATAGATTTTCCTTTTGAGTTGGAGTTTTTGTTTGATTTCAAATTAATCAATTATTAATTTCAAGATAACTTAGTCTTGTATTGTACAAATTCTGACTAGATTGCATTCAGAAATGTTCATCTTACTAACTCTTTATCAACACATATTCTGCGACATTGTCCATTCAGATGAATACAAAATAAAATAACCGCTTCTCAAACATTGCATACATCTTTTTCACATTGATTTATGTAAAACTCATAGACATTGACTAACTACATCATGTCCAAGCTATTCTTGAATTATGAGAACATTTGTTGTTTGATATCTTCCCAAGTATTATCTATCTTCTTCGTCGCATCTAACGTGTGCAACACACCACGGCTTAAAATATTCCATTAGTACAAGAACAACTGTCTCAAAAATTACGATCGGTAGTAGTCTAAAACCGGCGTAGTATACTTATGATACGATTCCAGTCTCTTAGAAAGAACTGTGCGGCTGTCATCTCTCCTCTGAATCAATTTCTCACCTGTGACCTATCTCAACTCTCAATATCTAAAAAGCATCATCCACTCATACGTCATCAACGCCTGGGACTTTCGGCGGGTTGAATTTCACATGGTAAGCTCTTCCACTAGAAGGATGTACTCTTCTGCCTTCAACTCTGCCAAATCGAGCCATTACGAAAGAAATTTAGAATCCCTTTATACCTTTCGATGAGGAGTTCATCTGGGATTTTGAACTCAAAGACTTTATCGATTTGAGTGCCATTTTTCTGATACATTTCGTCGAGTTTCTTGGCTTGTTCGATTGTTCGTGGAAAGCCGTCCAAGACCATACCTCGTCGGCATTCAGGGCTATAAACCTTATGATAAAGCTGATGAGTTAGAGATTCTACGCTTTCATTTGGTTCTTGATAAGCGCAATGACGTCCTCGTCTGGCACTAATGCTCCTCTGTCCATAATTCCTTTGACTTTTCTTCCTAACCTGCTTCCGGAAGCGACTTCTGCGCGTAAAAGATCGCCTGTAGATACGTGACAAAGACAGTATTCATATGCGAGCTTAGGAGCTTGAGTCCCTTTTCCACTGCCAGGAGGTCCTGAGTGCAATATTGTTATTTGAATGGTTAATTCGCAAGAAATATGTACCAAAGAGGACGACTCTTCGGTCAGGGTAGTACATGCATCTATATCTTCGGAAGAACTCATCCTGGATGGCTTGATCTGATACTTTAGATAAGTCGACCATTTTTGAAAGAAAGAGGAAATAGAAATATCTTTAATAATTGTATTCAAGCTTTGATAGAGCGCGATACTAATTTGTTAAAAAATCCGTTTCTGAATTCATAAAAACTCAGAGAAATCAGCCGTAAACTAAATCTTTTCGACCAAGTTAAGTTACAACAGAACTGAAGATTACTGTATAGTTAGTTTACAGCATGAAAGTAGGTATAAAAGTGAAAACTGACAGTTTGGAACAGATCGTATTGAGGTAGATCTATTCAATCAAAGCAATTTTCTTTAAATATCCTTATCATCATTGATAGACATCTAAAGCTAAGAAATTTCTTCAAGGACATTAACAACCGATTGCAAATGAGAACAGGAATTTTCATTTGATTGAAATGTATTTCTCATAAATTAAATGGATAAAACGGTTCAATGTAAAATGAAATTTTCGATGAAAATAAGCAACAATTGCGTGCATATATGATATGACATACAAAATGAAACTTTACCAATATCCTCTAATAAGAGAGTATTCTAAGTGTTACTACTACTGCTGAGAACGATAATGTCCAGCTCTCAAGCCTTTCTGTGCAGATATATAGCATTTGAAAAGCTCTGATGCTTGAGATTTTTCTTCTTCTGATGATGATTGCTGACAGGTGATGATGACTTCTTATGAAGAAAGCCACGAGTTGATGGGCTCTTACTGCCAGATGGGCTCAAATCAATCGAGAAATCTCCGACAAATTTCTGGGCCACCTTTTCCAAAATTTTATGGGGTCCAGAGGCTTTCCTTACGCCCATCTTTCTATGGCGAAATTGACCCTTGGCCGGCTCTCGATAATTGACTTCTGCGTTGACTCTGAAGCTGGATGGATATTTTTCGATAAAATCAATCCTTGAATGTTGAAGGTCCGAAACGTTTGATAAATTCTTTTGTCTGAGATAATATGGTACAGGTCGCTGCTTAACAGGAGCATGATTGTTCGTTTCTTCTAAAGTCTTATTTGCAACAATGAGATTGTTAGGACGTCTGGTGGCTACAAAGGCGACTCTTTTGTTTCTGACGAAAAATAATTTCATCATGTAAGAAATATTTTCGTCTGCGCATTTTGCGAGGAACATGTGAACTCGAATGTTGCTTTTGCGTAGGATAAAGCATTTTGTAAGGATGAAGTTAACTGTGGTCGTAATGATAGGAGCAACAAAAAAATCTTGCGCTATTGATTTTGTAAAATCAGCTGCCCAATAGGTTTCTGAATTCCCGTTTAATTTGAGTGAGATAGTTAGAGAGATAGTTGTCGCTGCTATAGCTGCCAACACTGACAAGATAACCCCAATGTATTTGCATATTTTTTGGGGAAAAGCGAGACCCTGTTCCTTTTCTTTATCTCGTTTTGATCTATAGGAGAGCAAAATAAATGAAAATAAGAATTCCATGATAATAGAACCGAGTTACCTTGCTTTCTTTTGCTGGCGAATTAGTTTTTGGATGATTGCACTGAATGGCATCAACACAATGGTGTGAATAATGAACAAGTAGATATTGAATGACTTCAATTTTTCGAAGAAATCTGCGCTAGAGGTTCTCTATGTTCATGAAAGGTTACATGATTAATTGTCATAATTAAGGATTACTGCTTTGAAACTTGGATCTGAAGCAAAGATTGCTGAATACGCAAGAATTATCATTGCTCGTTGGTAATACAGTAAAGCTCTGAATGACTTGTTGATGGCTCTATCGTTGTAGATGAAGATTCCAATCAGAGGGTGCGCCATGATAAGAACAAGGCCTGCGGTTTTGCAAAGATTGGAGTTTTTATTCTGCTGTTTTTTCCGACTTTCTCTCGTCTTGGCAATGACGCAGAACTTCTTATTTACAGTGTTGACGATAATCAATGTGAGTATGAGTCCAATCGAAGACCCGATGATAACCCAGAATGACCATTTACTATATGGAGGATTGTAAAGAACATCCAGCAAATTGTTTATTGTAAGGTATTTCAGCTGTGAATTTTCGTATATCCTGGCTAGCTGGCTTTTCACATCAAAAATTGAAATATCTTGGCAAGAGCAAACTAAGTCTCCATTTGTGTCTGCGGTTGCTTTGCATCCTCCTGCACATTTGATGCTTCCAAATACAGAAGCATTATATATCACATTGATAGGAATATTGAAATTTTGCAGTGGTTGCAATGAAGAACCATCTTTTACTTCGATAACGAAATCCTGTTTTGGATTATTCGTACAGCCATTCTTGCTCTTGGAATAAATGTATGTAATGGCTATTGAACTAGAAGCAATGTTCTGTCCAACTAAATCTCCCAATGTAATTTTTGGAGCAGCACTATCTGGTGCAATCATGAAATTTGTAAGATCATTGGCATCAATAGTGGCTGAATAAAGAATCAAATCGGATGTTTTGACAGTGTTCTCTTGACCAACAGATAAATCTTGAAGAATCAAATTCGATAGCTCATCGAGATACTGATATGTTTGATTTGTTGCTTGGGATGAGAAGGAGGTAGCCATTGAGCAATCTGTTGAAGAAATCTGATTTTGAACATTGGAGAGAATGCCCACCATGTTCTCTATTGAGGATGTGAGATCGTCTCCGTTCCCTGAGAGAATTTTTAAAAGATTAATAGAGTTGTTGACTGAATCAAGAGCAGTTGGAAGCGTGACATTGCTATTAAGGAATGGATCCTCTGTGAGTACGGTGATGAGATTAAGCAAGCTATTCAAGGTTGCGAGACTGGCAGCACCACTATCCTCGAGAATTGCTCTAGCTGCAGATTCAATCAAATTCTGTCGATATTCTAACTGCTGATTGTATAAATCCTCAGTCATACTACAATCTGCCAGATAATAACCTTCGTAGCATTCACATCTACTCCAATTCGTATTACACGTTCCATGATTACTACACTGAACAGTAACAGATAAACTGCAATTACTATTTTCTGATGAACTACCTGCGAGCTGTGAATCAATCAATGAAATCTGACCTGCAAGGATGTTAATTGAGGATGTGGATCCTTCTGAAAGCGCTGTTTGGGCAAAGGCAGCCGCTGTACTCAGTGCAGTTTCAATTGAGGACCTCTGAGTTGATAAGGAGACTTGAGTGGAAATATTCGTGAGGCAACCAGATGGTACTTCTTTAATAGTAAC
>ENA-UOTZ01000082-UOTZ01000082.1-compost-metagenome-genome-assembly--contig:-NODE-82-length-67671-cov-7.798148_pt1 | contig 67671 bp, 44 predicted proteins | sample MGYA00238144_ERZ746983 | MGnify/ENA primary metagenome ERZ746983 (study PRJEB28759, sample SAMN06268863) | compost metagenome | isolation source: single cell | place: USA: California, Emeryville, Joint...
AGTAGGGTGGAAAATCAAAAGTATCGGTTCTCTAAAATCAATTCAACAAGAGTTTGATTCACCTGAGGCAATAGCCATTGAATGAGGCCAACGACAGGATTAATTTTTTCAGCTCTGCGTATCTCAGGATAATGGAAAATTTAGCCTGAGTAGTTGAGGGAAAGGCATTATCTATCTTAGAAGGCTTTTATTAGTATCTCCCAAAAAACATTTCTTGAGCCAAAATTTAATATTTCATAGCAAAACTTTAATAACTAAAAGATCTCAGACAACAACTAATTATAAAAGGACAATCCAATTTACTGAAAAAATCCCAATAGATCGACTAATTACAAAATTTCAACAAAACTAGATCTTTACGAAAATGAATTTTTTTTCAGAATGATTAACTATATCCCAAAAGAATGAAAAATTATATACTTACTTCTCAATTACATAGTACGTACATAAGACATATCCTGATGTATTCCTAAATTTTTTCATAGAATTTATTAGATGTATTATATGTACTTTTGGGACTCCTTTGACGCAATTCCTGCGCACTCCGTGTAAATTAATGCAGCTTGCGCTACACTACTGGAGTCGCGCTCATCATCAAAGGTTCTTGTGTTTCAGTCGTGAAAGGCATAATATCGCAGCTCGAAAATCGACTGCGTCTCCTCAATGTCTCAAAGAATTGCTCGTTGACAATAGTCGAGTAATCTTTGCTTTCTTTGCGAGAGTTGCTCATTGGGATCTCTGCAAGGAATTCTTCGAATGCAATCTGTTGGATTTGAGCGAACTCGATTTGAATCGTTTGCTCAACTGGAACTTCCAGCTCCTTTGTCTCCTCAACCACCACTTCGTCTTCCTTTGGAGTTTCATTAACGGTGTCTTCTGAGAAGGAGAATCTGCTTAATAGTCTCACGTTGCGTCCCATGTTGGGATTCTCTTCATCAAGTTCGCATTCCTTCTCAAGTTCAAGCTCCGAAAGGACGAGGTTCAGATGATCCATGCTGACGGTAATTGGTGGTTGGATTTCTTTGTTAGCGAGTTTGGTAAAGTCGACATCAGCGAGCTATGGGTGACTCATGATCTGGTCAGCTCCGCCTTCAGCTCCTAGTCTTTTGCTAGGGTCTTTTTGCAAGAGCTGGCTCAGGAAGTCTTTTAATTCTGGGGAGAATTTTGCTGGAATGGAAGGTTCTTTTTTCTGAATCAGCTGTGCAAATTCGCCGTTGTCTGTGCTTTTGCATTTGAAAGGGGTTTTGCCCACGAGGAGTTCGTAGGCGACAACTCCAAGGCTATAGAAATCAACGACGTGAGTGTATGGCTTCTTTGCAGCGAGTTCAGGGGCCATATATCTAAAGAAAAATTTAGCTTTCATGACATAGGACCTTGTTTATTACTCCATAGTTCCGCAGTGTGAGGTTTGCAGGGACTTGAGATCATCAACTTCCTTAGAGAGTCCAAAGTCAGCAAGGCAGGCGTGACCATCGATATCAATAAGCACGTTCTCAGGCTAGAAAAGGAGATTAGACAAGTTGATCGTGGATTAGAAAATACCTTTAAGTCTCGGTAAATGAAATTACGCAAATGGATTTCTTTAAGACCAATCAATAGTTCAGAAACGTAGAACTTTGCGGCTGATTCGGCCAGCTTCTTCTGGTTCATCAGATAGTAGAAGAGGTCACCACCAGGAAGATAATCAAGCACGAAATAGTAGTAATTATTCTAATTCGTCAGAGTCAATTAGTACTGGGAAACGAGATAAAAATTACTGTTTGGTAAGTGTAATGAAGTCTCACAGTAAAGTTGGAGTTCAACTTTTTGAGGGCTGCAAGTTCTCTTCGGACTACCTTGCTTGTCTTATCAAACGATGACAACACCTTCTTTCCAATTCGTTTTATCGCATAGATCTTAGCCGTGTCCTTCTTTCGCGCTGGAATTAAATGTTAAAGTCCTGAAAGAGAGCGTTATTTACCTATGAAAACATCGCAGGTGCTTCCTTCCGCCAAAATCGAGAGAATCTCAAAATCATTTTGAGTCACTTGGCCGTTTCGATGTTCGTGAGATGGCTTGACCACGTGAATTGGTAGCAAAACGATGGAATCTGGCAGTTGACTAAGCGATTTCTCAGGCGGAGAGAGCAAGTAATCCAATTGAACATTTTTTTGTTTCGTCTTCATTGCGATGAATGAACTGTAATCTCTTTCAAGGTTTTTTTGAGCACAAAGAGCTGTTAAGCTCTTCACGGCTTCTTGTAGCAGCCAGCCGCAAGTTAAGGAGTCCTGGTCTGACTTCTTGAATGTGATCTTCACGGTCAACTGAGAATCGTAAATCAGTTTGACGGTTTTAGAATCTTTAGTTTCCATAGTAGGTTTAACTGACTCTTTTCGGTCCTCGTGTTTGTTGGTGTCGGAGCCTTTCTTGGTTGTCTTTTTTGAAGCTTTTCTGTTGGAATCCATTTGCGTTGACCGAGTTAAAGAGTACTTAAGGGGTTTTCAAGTTAAGATAATCGCATAAAAATACTAATTTCGGATGAGTCCTGCTTTTTTAATAAGTCAGAATGCAAATTTGGAATCAGTGCACTAACTTTCAGCGAATCAAATTAAATAATGCATCCGTTGAAAATGCTTGAGACGCCTGAATTTGTTAATTAAATAGGCTCATGGTATGAAGCTGGCATTAGTCTCCTGATGGCAAGTTCGCGGTGCTTTCGAGGGTTTCTCTCACGGAAGGAAGGCAGGTAAATTTTTTTTAATTTTCAGGACTTAAAATTTCGGGTACTTAAAATCTGAACACTTAAAATCAGGTGTAAAATTTGGATTTTTTCATTATTTGAGAATTACACTGCGATGACAAAATAGGAGTTAGATAAATAAGGATGGCGAGGCTCTCAAAGGTATGCAGTAATAGAGCTGATTAAGATAAGTCCGCTGCCCTACCAACAGGAGAATATCCTGGCAACTTCGCTATTGAATTAGTTTTACGGTGAGTAGGTGGGAGAGGAATAAATGGTGCTTCAGTTTATCAATGCTAAAATTCAAGAACAAGACGTGCATTCATAGGAAGCACAACAAAACAGTTGCTATGTAAAAATCAGGGGTTCTCTTAATCCCTTTTTGGAGGTTAAATATTTGAATTTAAAATTTGGGAATTAAAAAACTCTTCAATTTGTCTCGAAAATAACTAACAAAACCCCCATGACCTTTCACTTCTTGTATAGATACAATACTCATGACTAATTTACTAGTCCTATCTCATACAAGCCAATAGCAAAGTTATGATTCAGTTGAAACAAATTATATCTTTTAATATTAATAATGAAGAATACGGAAAGAGGGCCCATCGCTTGGTTCTCAATACTGATACATCTATTGCTCGTTATAGATATATATTCAGTAGGTACTCTCTCGGTTCTCCAATGAACATGTATTTCCTATTATGTAACAAGTTACTCAAAGAAGAAAGAGTTGTATAGTTCAGTAAATACACTTAGAGAGCCTGAAAAACATAAGTCAGACTAAGTTCTTCACGAACCAAACTCGTTGCATTAACATAGAAGCTCGCAAATTTGCTTGACTGGTTTTATTGGATTACTGAACTCAAAGTAAATTTTAGACTGGTCTCGTCAGATATTTTCTTTCGATTTGCCTTTGAAAAAAACGGCAAAATTAAATAAAATTGCTTACATGTATAAATCGCACAGAGCTAACGGGTCAAAATCGATTTTCCATTAATAAGTTACCGTTTATACCGATTAAGACAGAAGTTCTTTAACTAGCTAGCCTTCGATCTTTCTGCACACTTTCGAGAAAATAGTAAGTAATCACTTACCTTAATCATATGATGTCTGCAAAATTTCCAAACTGAATAAGCTCAATGAAATCGCTATTGCTCTTAGCACTAACCCTGTATACAGTCTCGGCAAGGAATTGCTCAGAACTCCCTAATTCCACTGCAGAGAAATGTTCTCAAACACTAATTTTGTCCAACAATCCCGGCAATCCTCATGCGAAGGATCAGATTGGACGGTCTCTACAAGTAGCTCTCAAAAACTATCTTGTTTCTAAAATTTCTTATCAAAGGATGACAAAGAAAAGGACTTGAGCTCAAATTTTTTGCCTTTAAAACAAGACCTTCACAATGAACCCACAATTACTCGTGACATTCCAAGCAAATCAAATTCTTCGAAAAATGTCGCCAAAGCAGCCCCAAACTCTATAGAATCAGTGGTAGTCGGGACTCCAATGGCGTTTATACAAAAATCATCGAAAATTTCGGCAAAGCCCGCGAATCAAATGAAAAAAACTCAAGGACTTCCGAGATACAAATCAATTTTGTTTGGCTGCGTTGTCGCAGTGACAATCCTCGTTGCGATTACACTGAAAAACTGGATTCAGAACCTATTGAAAACTGACCTCTTCTCCTCCAATGGCGAATTGCTACGTGATAACAGCGCTTTGATTATTCTCATGGTGATAATTGAAGTTTTGACCTATTATGGCGTGCTGGACTCCGTTCAAGGCTATCTTCCCATCAGAGCACTAACACTAGCGCTATTGATTTTTATTTTCTTATGGGTAATCGTCGGAGGCTACATGGTCTCAGTAACTCGCTACTTCATCCGCGGCTGGTATCAATACGAGCGAAGTTTCTCAGCAAGAGAGCGGATTTTCCGTGAGTATGAAGACCTTCATTTGGAATCAAATCTAACGCCTAGCATGGCACGAGAGCTCAAGAAGAAAAAACTTGCATTGGAATATTTCTTAATTCGCCAGGAATTCATCTCACCGACATTCTTCCCTATATTCGGCGAGGACTTCCTCCGCGATGACTTCAATTTCGCAGCGTATCTCGAAAAATGCATGACGAAGACATTATCTCAAATTTTTGGATATACTCATTCAACGGTAATAAGTATTCTCCTGCTGGGGTTGCTTTGCCTCGCTGTCAGTGCCTATGGTAAAAATGACAAAGTAAGCTATTTTTCTCCCTTTCAATGAAGAATGAAATTTTAATCATTCAATAGGCTGATATAATCTTGCTCGCTCCAATGGCTTTCTTCTTAATGATGATCGCTATCAATTTGAAACTTACTCAGATCTACTCAAAACTCGTGAATATTGTGCACTCGCCTTACGATGTGAGTTTCACGAAATTCGAAAGTTTGCGACAGCCGTTAATTAACCTCGGGCGAATAAATCTTCCAGATTATTTGCAATATGAGCTCCAGCCGTCCTTTGGAGGAACAGCTTCAAATAAGCACGAAAAGCTATTTTGGTTTAACAGCCCACGAGGGTTGGGCCACATAATCCATGGGATTCTGCTCTGGCAAATGGCTTGGGTGACCTGGATGTTGGTGGATGGGTATTCAATGCTGGGTAATTGGGAAAATGCCGCGGCTACTATCCTATCAGCGGGCTTTACCTTCGCGAACCTGCTAATGGTGTTACCGTGGAATCTGAAGCGTTATTGCCTCGTCACTAATGTAATTATGAACCTTCATCAGACTAATCTAATAAAACGCGAATTTCCAGATCCAAATGCTGAAAGAGAAGCAGATCATTGAGGAAGTCGTCGATATGAAGATGGAAGACCGATCTCTCACAATGAAAAGCTTCTACAGGTATGAAATCTTATATTCAATGAGAAGGTCTGAGATCCTTTATCTCAATTGTCTAGATTTATCAAAGCTCTGAACAGAGAACATAATAAGGAGGAGGAAGTCTGGGAAATCCATGGAAAACGCGTGAGAGAATACATGGTTAAGCTTATCCGAGAGAATTTTTCACTTCTCAGCGGCCGAAAAGAGGTAGGGGTATTTCTCTGATTAATTTGAGTGTTAATCCCTTTCGATTAGGAAATTGATGAAATACCTGCTAAGAAGCTAAAGAATCTTGCTCATTTATGTGGTAGTGACTTGACCGCTGAAGAACTCAAATACCTTGGAAGAGAGATTGTATTAAGGATATCCTGAGGCAATCGCTAATCTAATACATTTTTAGATCGAAGAAGAGGGGGAAACGATAAGTTTTAGTGCGTTTTTAGACCAAATGATCAAGTTTATGAGCGATATTGAAGCAGAGCCTGCAGAATTAACTTCAATGGTTATTGCAAATGAAACGAAGAAAGATAAAGTGATATATATCACCGATCTATCGTAAATAAACTCCCAAACAATCCATTTTTTAAAATTTACTTCCTTAACTAGGCGAGTGCTCTCTTTGGACAAGACGCTCAGTGAGAAAATGAGAGAAAAGATTATCCATGAAGTAATTAATTTTCAAGGTAAGCTCCCTGCTAACTTTAATGCCTAGGTCCGATACCTTCCACTCACAAGAGCCGAGATTAACATTGAAATGATAGGGTTGCTCGCGCGAGATTGCTTGCAAGGATTCCCACGATAAGAAGGGGTTATCCTATGAACGCGTTTTTTTATGATTTTTGATTTATTGGCATTGTTTATAACAGTTTTTAATGGCTAACTCAACTGCCCTTTACTCTCAGCCTCATCATATGAATGCAATTCATTCCCATTCCTCTTTTTATAGCTTGTCGGCAGCTCTCAAACTTAAATTGGCAAATTTTTAAAAGGCCTTTTTTTCTTTTTGTTTTGTATAATTCTCAATCCTAATTCAAAAAACCCTCGCTCTTCTAAAGACTTTTGCTTTTCTTAATTAAAAAGTCTCTTGAGAAACATTTGATATGGTAGCAGTTAGGCTAAGTACTTCATTTGAGCCATTCTAGTCATCATTATAATTGGGAATACAACTGTCAATAGGAAGCTTTAATGGGAAGATGTATAGAGAAGCAAATCAAAATAATCGATAAAATTTTTGGTTATCGACTCAAAAACACGAATAGGCAGTTTTATCAAACGTAGCATTCTACTACTCTTCCCAAAGAAAAAGTTTGTGAGATTAGTCGTGGTATTCGTCGAGTTTCTTGAGTAAAGTTTGCGCGTAGTTTGGAGAATAGTATTGGACAATTTCTGGAGGGTACAAACTGTTGATTTCGTCGATATAAGTCCTGAGTTTCGTTCCTGGTTGAGCTTGAATCTCTTGAATCTTTTTGAAACCTTCACTGAGCACGAAGTCCCTACAGAGATAAGACTATTAACAATCGCTATCAAAGAGAACGGTTTACTTCTTTGCTTTGTTGTCATGAGGCAGTGTCTTTGAGAATTGGGCCAATACGTATTGCAAGATATCCTCTGGAGCTTCCTGTTGTTTAATATATGGTTAGAAACTTGGAGATAAAGATCGGTTTACTGTGATGAGTGGTTCCAGAGCAGGAAGGAGAGAGCACATTTGCAAGATGCTCTTCAAGGCTTTCTTAGATTTAGATTTCAGGTCGTCGCTGCTTTCAGGGAACTTGTAAACCTATTAATTAAGGCGGTTTAGCAAAGAGGTGCCAAGGACATAGAAAGTATACCATAAGCAAACTGGATGGAATGTCATGTTCAGCGACAGCTCTCGCGTGATCTGGAGAGTGGCAGCCGATTTGACCTAAAGACCAAGCAGCCGCAGCTTTAATGTAGTCTTCAGGCTCTTTCAACAGAGCTTCCTTCAGAGGAGTGATACCCTTTGAGGCGATAACACTCATAGCAAGAGACTCGTCAAAGGCGGCGATGTATCCCAGAGTCATGATACCAGGGAGTCTCGCGCTGCCTTTGGACTCAGAAATGTAGTCAACGATAGCTGCGGCACCTCCAGCGTTGCAAATAAGTTTTGCGAGCTCAGGAGACTGCTTTGCGACCTCTCTGATACACAAAGCGGCGTTCTTTCTAACTCCAGCATCGTAATCCTAAATATTGTTAAGAGCGAGGAGATTTGGAGGAGGTTTACCTTTAAATTATTAAGAATCTTTGGGAAAATTTCAGCTTCAACGACCACTCCGGCAAGTTCGACGTTGTGCTTGGCGATTTGAGCTAAGCAAGAGCAAACTTGCTTCTTCAATTGAGCGTCATTGTGTGAGATCAATGATGAAAGGAAAGGAGTGGCGCCGGCATCGACAACAGCTTGAGCGAGGTCAGGAGTGTGCTTGCAAATTTCACTCAATGCGCTTGCAGAAATTCTCTTGAGCGCGATCTCAGGCTCTTGGACGCAGAGGACCAGGAGAGGAACGGCGTTGGCGTCGACGACAGCTTGGGCGAGGTCTGCTGTGTGTCTAGAAAATAGGACGTTAGTTTCAAGAAGCGTCATTGGTTTTTTTTACTTAGCGATGTGACTCAAAGCCCATGCTGCAGCTTCCTTGACGCTTGGGTCGAATTCTTCAAGGCAGATGACAAGTGAATCAAGAGCGCCTGAATCAACGACGGCTTGGGCAAGTTGTTCGTTGTGTCTAGCGACGGCTCTGAGAACAAACGCGGCAGCTTTTTTGTAGAATCTCTAGAGCGAGTTTGAGCGAGAGCGACAGAGATAAGGATTACGTTTTGCTCGGAAAGAGAATAAACGAGTTGAGGAAGAATCTGATTTGAAACGATAGCTTCAGCGAGGTCGTCAGAGTGAGTGGCGAGTCTGCCGAGAGCGAGTGCGGCGGATTGCTGGATTGAAGGGACGTTGTCGAGAAGGAGAGGTCTGAGGAGCGCCATGACGCCTGAGAATATGAAGAAATAAGACGATGGCTTGAAACCGGCGCGTTACCTGCAGATTGTAAGGCTTCAATGTTTTGAGCGCGACTGGCGAGCTCAGCGACTGTTTGAACGAATTGAACTCTGGCTTTTTGGTAGGCCTCGAAAGGTTGTAAGATTGCTCTGCTCATAGGGATAACTTAAAAGACTGTATACTCGAAATTTATAATCTAATTATGAAATTAAGTTGCATGATTTGGTTAAAGAAAGCAATAAAACTGAAACTGAATTAATTAATTTGTATCGTTTTACACTGTACGTTTAGAACCGTATGGAAAATTTTTTTGATGTTACAGCAGCGGATGATTTTTCTAGAATCATCTCGTAGGAGCGGATGGAGGGTGCTTATTCGGTTCAGCTGCTCGATTTTGCACAGGGGATCTTTAGAATTGTGGTTTTGAAGTGAGAAATTGAAATCAAAGGAAACTTGACATTGGAACAGTTATTAGTGAGTGGATGGATATTTCGTGTGAAAAAATCGAATGAGGTTTCTCAGCAAGCATCAATGGAGAAAGCAAACGTTGAGCTGTAAATTTCAGTTGCAAAATATAGAAATTTTAGCGCGTTAGAAACAAAAAAAAAGGAGTTGCAAAAAAGGGAATAAGAATCACTTTCTCAAAGATAAATGGTTGTGGAATTTGCTGAGTTTTGACAGGAGAGTAGAAGAGATTTTGCCATGTTGATAACTAAGAGCTTAACATTTAAGTTCGAAACAATGTAGTTTTTTGTTTTATGGAACAGATACAAAATTAAATAAGATTACAGGTACCATCCTGATGGTGTTCAATTAGTACGATTTGCTGCACTTCTTGTTAACTAATTCGTTCATATCGAATATAAATGTGATGATATGGTTTTGCCATAGCTCATTTCATCTAATGAAAATCATTATTAGTAGCATTATTGATCTTATATAGATTATCTTCTTAAGGCTACATTACAATGTATTTTCTCCTTATGAAAGACCACTGCTCATATGAATTTCTCTTAATGCTTAAATGCAATGGACTAACATATAATTTCTGCATCTTCAAACTCTTGAGCTACGCTCTTCCTGGACGAGTTGTCCACAGCTCTCTCCATGTCAACTCTTTTTTCATTTTGGTTGTATTGAGTCTTCTTTTGACTACACCATTTGCACGCGGCAATGCACTCAGGACAGTCATCATAATGGTGGTGCTTTTTATGATGCTTTTTCCATTTTTTGTGGTGTTTCTTCCAAAGCTTCTTGTCCTTCTTATCCTTTTTGTGCTGCTTCTTATCACTTCCATGGTGCCCTTCTTTCTTATGGTGCCATTTATCTTTCTTATGGTGTTTCTTGCCATGCTTTTTGTGATGCTTCCTGCCCTTACTATGGGAGCGACTTCTCGAATGGCTTCTTGAACAGCAACTCCTTGAAGACGACGTCGAACTGGAGGAACTTCTTGAATGAGATCGCCGCTTTTTCGAATAACGTCTCTTCCTGCGGTCTTCACAACAACAGGAGCAGCAAGAGCAACTTCGCTCTCTTCTCTTGCTTTTGCTATTGCCTTGAGTCGCTTTGACGTCTCTTCCTTTATCATGAGCCCAAGTTGGACTTACCTCATCTTTTCTTCCGAATCTTCATCGTTTTTTGTTTCAGTATTGATTATAAAAAGGTTAAAAAATTACCTGTTGCTGGGGTTAGCATTAGCGGCTTCGAGTCGAATCTTTTTTCCGAAGAAATCACAATTATCGAGACTAGACAATGGTTATCATTAGCATTCAATTAATCATTCAGTAAGTAGGAATGAAATTGTATATAGATGAGGTGCTATGGTCGCAGTAGGTAGAGAGAGCAGAACTAGTAGATAGAGCGGCGGTCGAGAGCAGCATAAAGTCGCAGTAGAGGTCGCAGTAGAACTACTCTCGAGGCTCTATGTTCTCTCTCTCTTCAGATATATAGATATATCAAAAAGTAGCAGAGCTTAGAGCTCAGGCTTTTAGTAGTACTCTTGAATGGCAGCTTTCACGCTCTTTGCATCTTCAAAGTCAACGAAGGCGTAGTTGACTTTGGATTCGACGATTCTGATGTCTTTGATGGTTCCGTATGAACCGAGTAATTCTTGCAGATCCTTCTCTTGAACCTACATTTAAGCTGCTTCTATCATTATCTACGGTCTAGACTTACCTCTCGAGAAATGTTGGCGATAAAGAGTCTGGTACTATCTTCAATGTCCATGATTTTTTTCGAATTGATTATTTATTTGTGATTATTTAGCGAATCAAAATCGCTCGGCTTAAATATGAAGAGCCTAAGAAACTTTTTCTCTGAAATCATGAAGGAAATTTATTACTACGTGCGAAATGATTTTTTTTCTTCAGTATGAAAAAGAGGTGTGGGAGCCAAGGACTTTCTTATGCGAAAGGATCGAGATTCTTGTGTTAGGGTTTATAATAGGGTATTGAGAAAAAAAACCTTATTATAAAATTTTCAGACTCAAAGGTGGGGCAATTTTGTTGAAAACTTTCAATTGAATAGCAAAGTATTATAATGATTTTTCAGCTCGGAAAGTTATTTACGATTTGAAGGCATGACACAGAGCTCCTCTTTTGTGAGGCAGGTTTGTAAATTTGAATATTGTATTGGCTTGCGGTCACCGGTGCTTTTCCGAAGAAAAGAAAGTGAATTATTCATTTCTAAATCTCAAAGGTAACTTAGCAGATAGAGATCAGGTTATCTCGGTATTTCATGAATTTGCCATGAGAGATTGTTTGCTTTCAAATTCTAATTGCAAACACCACACACTGTTGAACATAAATCCATAACTTAATAGATATTGTTTTACATGAAAATGTACATACTATAGTACCATCTTATGGTGTTGAAAATTCCATAACTCCTGCTCTCTAAATCCTTTAACCCAGATTTTTAATTCATCCATATTTGAGGAACCTATGCAATAATGCCGCTTGACTCATACTAACTGACGATCAATCAAGACTAATTTTCATTGAGATCCTGAGGCGCACCATCAATCAATACATTTCAATGGGAAAAATGTACAAACATATGTTGACTTCTCAGAGAGCTCAAATGATTTAGCTCAGCTACGCTAATCTCCTGCACAACTAACTAAACGCATAGTCTCTTGATTTTAGACTGGAAAAGTACTGATTAATCATCCGGCTACCAGAGATATTTATTCTGAGCTCATTTGGTGCAGATCGATAAAAGCGTTTAATTTTTCTGTCCTTTTTCTTCCGACAAGTAGATCCAGTTAAGAATTTTTGAACGTATAGATTTATTCAAATTATCGTTTCTTCCATATAAAACTATAGATCACAAAAATTGATACATACTATACTCAGATGTCACTACTTGACATATCAGAATGCTCAGACCTTAACACCCAGCGTGACCCTGAACCCATGGACAATGTAATTAGCGGAATAAACAAAGTTCTTACTCCTATGCAATTAGACAATCCATCATCAACTACTTGTAGAATGCTTGAAGAAGGAAAAAAAATCGCCCAGCGATTGCGAGGTAAAACCAAGTTATTCCTCCAAATTACACTCTAACTCCGTGTCCTATATAATAGCGGATCTACGATGCAGTGAGAATCTATGATTTCTTTAAAAATTTCTTCGGACCGTACGAGTCAGAAAGCAATACTCAAATTCTCCTTGATTTATGCGGCGAAATGAAATACGAAACAGCTAAGATGGGGGCATTCGTCTTTCAGCAAGGCGATAAATCAAACCAGAAATTCTACGTGATTTTGAAGGGTCAGGCCGGAATTATCACCAGAAGAAACTTCAATCCATTCGGCACTTCAAATCCCTCCTTAAACCGACCTCCTGTGTATTCAATGAACACGATACAGGATGACGAAACGCCTCAAGAGGCCAAAGACAGTAAAAAGACAAAACACGAACCAGCAGCCAGCATGAATGAGCTGCCTAAACGCAAGGCCACCTTACGATTCGGCGAGAACTTTGGCAATGCAGTCGCGAGATCAATAGCCGCAAAGAAAGTCGTTATGAAAGCGCGGCTAATGCTCAGAGCAAAGAACCAGGCACAATCGATGGCGTCCTTAGACGAAGAGGAAAATTCTGATCAAGAGTTTAGAGACCTAGCTGAACAGCATGGAAATCTGATACGAGTCTTGAACCCTGGAAACGATTTCGGCGAAACCAGTAATTAAACATTTTTTTCAACAAATCAGCTTAATTTCATCAGTATTTAAGAAACCAGGCCAGAAGCGTAGCGTCTCGATCCTCTGCAAGACTGACTGCGAACTGTTAGTCGTGACTTCTGAAGCTTACAATGCTTTTGTGACGGCTATCAGAGAAAAGAAGAAAAATTTTATCCTGGAGACGTTTTCGTACCTACCCGCGATCCGGTCGTCGTTGTTCGAGCATAGATTCGTCTATTCCTTTTTCGTAAGTCACGCTATCGGAACTAATCGTGAATATTATTTAGAATCAAAGGTTTAGCGAAGGCGATAAGGTTACTGAAGAAGGACAGCTGTCTCCAAATCCCAAGATTTATTTGATTGAAACTGGCTCTTGCAAGATACAAAAGAGAATTAACATTGAGATTAAAAACCCATTCAATCCATCTCAAGTGATTCATACACAGACTCATTGGCTGACTGTTTGTGTGGTGGGGCCAGGGACGCTACTTGGGGAGGAGACGCTTCTACAGAGTGAGAATCAGGAGAAATACGAGTATCGTACCATTGTGACGTCAAAGAAGCTATCGACGCTATCACTCTCGAAGCAGGTGTTTATCAAACTGCATCCTGATATAGAAGCCGAGGTGACAAAGTTTTATCACGTCAAGCGGATACAGCGAGAGGAAGTGTACGCGAAGACTGCCCAAGAGCTCCTGTCTCAAGGCGGAAATAAGGGAGATACGTTCTTTAAGAAACACACTGGATTGACCCAATTAGTGAGCAAAAAAGCTCTGAATTCGTTCGCTGGAAGAGAAAACCGCGTGATTATTAACAAGTCGCTACCATTCTCGATGGGAAACATTCCAGATAGCACGAGTCACGCTACTCAATCGAACGTGGCAAATAAAAGCATTGCTAATTTGGATAAAACCTACCTTAATACCTCAAACAATAACGTTAAGTTTATAACAGAACCTGATGACGTCACCTCTAATCAAAAGCTTATTGAAAAACCGAACAGAGATGCTGAGTCTCAGCTTGGGAAAAAGAGCGCTCATGATCACTCATTGTCGATGCATCGAGATCACCACCATGACTCGAAACAATCACTAAACGAGTCTGGGTCTATTAATGCTGAAGGTCAGCGAATTATGACTACAGAGAGTCAGAGAGGGCATACTCGCAATATCCTGAGTCCTCTTAAAGACCTTGGAGATGATTTTCTGAACAAATTTCATGTGCCGCAGGTTGGAAAACCGTGGGGATTAGAGCTGGACTCCAAGAGAGGGAATTTCGTTCAGTCAATCAGCAATGATTTGGAAAAATTTCGGAGGCCGAAAACGAGCCAATTAAACCCACTTCAAAGAGTTATCACTCCAAAAGCAAGAGCCATCCGAATGAAAATCAATACTCATGACGAAATGCCATTGATTGAAAATCCCAGAACCACAAAACATGAAGCAATGAGGAACTCTTACCTTGAAAAGATCAAATTACCCGATGCGCCTGAAGATCTGGGCCCAGAAAATTTCCGATTCAATTTCGTAGACAGCCACCCAAAGCGACGCAAACGCAGCGAATCTGTCAAAAATAACAAATCTTGCAGAGACTCTGTCCTCTCACAGAGCATTATTACCCGCAAAGCTCGGGCGACCCAGGTCGGTGATGACCTTTCCAGAGATTTTCTTACGCTCTCTCAACAAAAAATGTTGGTTCCGTTGAAGCTCCCTGTTAATGAAGAATTAAAAGGCTCTCGTAGTATTTCACCTTCGCTGAAGTTACCGACACAGCCGTCTGAGAGCAAGAGGAAGGATAGTGACATGCTTGAGAAAAACTCCTGCAAAGACAGCTGTATTAGCAAGTCGTCGATCCTCTCGGATAGTATCAGAAGGAAGAGGTTGCCTCTTCAAATCATCGTGCCATTGAATATGGAGCTGTCAGCTCCGCATTCTATAGTGAAGGTTGTTCATGGATATAACGATATTGATTCGAATCCGTTGTCTGAGACGAAAACTGCGGCGAGTGAGCAGCAGAAAATGAAAGAAAATGTGCCTTCTGATCTCCGTGTAGCTGTGCCAAAGCCAGCGGGTCATAACTTACTCTCGAAGTTGCTAATGCAGAAAAGTCAGATGCACCAGGCGCTGCATAGAAAAACTCCGAGCAGAGCCCGCGATTCAGGGGCAACGAAAGATACGTCGAAGAATACCTCTTTGTCTTTGCTGATGGTAGACAAACGATAAAAGTCAGGTCGATGTGAGCAAGAAGTCAGAAAAAGATGAAAGAATGTTCATAACTGATTGTAAACGAAAGATTGCACAATAGTATTCAAGCTTTTTTTAGTTTGTCAAAAAAATCTTTTCACCATGTTTTTTTTTTTATTAGAATTTCCGCTAGTTTTCTTTTGGTGGTATTGATTGCCAACTTTTCGAAAACATTGGCTGTTGTGAAAAATTTCATATTAAACACACTATATTAACTTCAACAAAACTTGATATCAAATTTTTATATTGATCTGGGCTTCAGCAAAAGGAATATTAGAAACAGCCTTCAATAATGAGTTTGTTTGGTCGTAGTATAATTCAGATCCAACGATAGGTTGTTTCTTAAATCGTAACGAGTGAAAAAACTACACTACACTAATCTGTCAACAATATAAGCTTCTCCTAGATGTGAAGGTATTGAAATACTTAATTCATGTAAATTTGAATGAATATACTGCTCTGCTCTATAGTGAAGAAATTAATCGCAATTGGTCTTTCAAATCTCGTATTGGAATGATAATTGGCAGTAAATTCCTGTTGACATGAAAATCCTTGAATTTCCCAAAGTTTTTGAAAGAATTTGTTTTTGCCATCATATAAAGCACAACTGTGAGAGTTGGCTCGTCGATTTTCACATAATTAAGTCTCTTTCATTTCCTCTAAAGCTTTCTACATGTTTTATTTCATAGCCATTTCCAGCTTTTAGTCATTACTCATATCATTTCTTTGTACGAAATATTCATATATTAACCTTTACTTCATTTATTCGATTAATTTCAATACAGTTACTATTTTCGAAAGCGAGTTATAATATCATTCTTCAGCAGCTCCTTATTTACCATTTACTTTGGTTGATTTTACTTCTTGTAACTTTTCACGATGCAGATAAAGTTTTGAATTAAGAAAACATACTAATTTACCGAATAACTATTTGATGAAAAAAAATTTAGATAAATTATAAAAAACAAGTAACATATTCAATTCAACTATTGCCAATTCAAAACCTAATTTGAAATTTATTTTTCAAAAAATTGTCTTTTCATTCCTCCAGAAAACTACGATTTCACACTAAAGTGCATTTGAAGAGTTTTACTGACATAACACCGGCCTCTCACGTATCAATCAATCTCTTTCTTTCAGAAGCCATTTATTTTCAAATAAATTTTTCCATACATTCATTCACCAAAAAAACACTCATTCCATCCAGGCCTCTAAACGAATTATTCACTAAGTAAAGAGCTTGCCCTCAGGCTTAGACCAATTCATGCTTGGATAAATTATTTGAGGGAAATATTATTATAAAACCTTTATTAAAATTCTGAAATTGAAAAATAATTGCTTCGTCTTCTAAAGCGCCGTCGTGTAGCCTCTCACCAGCTTCTTTTTCTTCTCCCCACTAAAAAAATAATCAGGTATTCCTTTAGCGACAAAAAAAATGCAAAATACTCTTCCTTTTTCGGCTCTTTGCCCTGGTTTTTATATTTTTCGTAGTCTTCGAGATTTAACTGATGCAGCAGATCTCTTCGCTTCATTTGGAACTTTTTCAGGTCGAGTTTACTCGTCCACTCATTTTTAATACTCATTGTGCTGGCTTTTATGAATGGGTTTTGCTTTTCTTCTTCTTCAAGTTTTTTCGACTCTTTCTCAAAGTTCGAGACATCAGTTTCGTTAACGACAACCGGCTTAATCGGACCTGTTTCATCTCTAAGGTGCTCCCAATCCATTCCTTTAAAAACCAATTATAGACGTGTTTAACTTCAAAAAATCATACCTTCAAAAAACGGATGTTTTTTGATTTCTTCAGCGCTTTTCGTCCCCAGTCTCGCTTTAGGGTCTCTCACTAATAGCTTCGAAATCAAATCTGTTGCGTTCGGACTCAAGTAGTCTTCACCAGACTGTGTTGTAGGCCATTCAAACCTTATATTTTCGATATTGTCAAAAATTTCTTGCACCGTGTCAGAATTAAAAGGTGGAATCCCAACCAAAAATTCGTACAAGATCACTCCTACTGCCCACCAATCGACTGGCTTATCAGACTCTTCTCCATTGAGAACTTCTGGAGCCATGTAATCCGGTGTGCCAACAATTCTCGCTGTTCTGTGCTGACCGCTTGAGTTGCTTCCCAAGCTTTTTAGGCTCTGCAGGGGAGGAGTCCTGCTATTTTCCGAAGTGTTATGCCTCGCCCCTGCCTTCACCACAGCTGTACTCTTCCTACCGCGCTCTGGAGACGATTCGTACTCCAGCTCCTTTGTGTTGTTCTTGAAAATAAACTGGACTTTCTCAATGCTATCTTTGGAAGGGTCACACAACTGATTGAATTTCTCCATCTTTTTCTTGGCCAATTGCTCAATAGCTCCTCTGAGACTTTTTTGCACGGGCGTTTTGATATGCCGTATATTGTCGAGTCCAATTTGCGAAAGCCCAAAGTCAGCGAGCTTTATGTGTCCTTGTAAATCGAGCAGAATGTTATCTGGTTTGAGGTCTCTATGGACGATTCCGATTTTATGCATGGATTCAATGGCTAAGATGATCTCTCCGATGTAGAATCTCGCGACTTCTTCATCGAAGAAGCCATAGCGCTCAATGAGCCCACCGAAGTCCCCTCCTCTGACGTATTCCATAACAAAGCAGATATAATTCTCATGAGTGAACGTAAACACCGCTTTCACGACGTAATCGCCTTTAAGGAGCTTAAATACGTTCTTTTCAGCCTCTAAGCTCAACATTCTGTTTTCATTCATCTACTCAATGCGTTAATGAGAGAAATATAAAATTCAAAAACCTTTTCTTCAGAGTCGATGATTTTCATTGCATACAAGTCATGAGTTTTGTTGTGTCTGACTAGCCAGACTCTCCCAAACCCGCCTTTTGAAATCATCTTAATAAAATCAAAATCTTTGATACAAGCATTATCGAACGTCCTGCATGTAAAATTAATTGAGAGAAACAGAGAGTCAGCTTACGCCATCTGCTTCATTCCGTTCTTAGTACTGGTGTCGCTATTGTAGCCTTTCAGCGTTGGAGATTCGTAAAAAATATTCTTTTTTGGAGTCGATTCGTCCTTACTTGTTTCCCCTTCAGCTGTAAACTGACGATCCTCCTCGAAAGTTTTCTTTATCGAAACTTTCTTTATCGAGGGCTTTGTCTGCGCCAAGAGCACATCAATAGCTTTCTGTTTTTCACTCTGCTTCGTCTCAGGGCTTTGGTTCACTCTCTCTGGGCTCACCTCTCTAGAAAGAGAAGGAAAACGATCTAACTCATACTTCTCATTGCCTTCAAGTTTCTTAAATAAAGACACACTATTCGCTCTTTTCGATTTTCCTTTCGCTTGACCCTGCCTCGCGTTGTATTCTCGGGAGATTTCAGCATCGCCCTGAGTTTTTTCGCCACTAGCAGACGCCTTTTCTCCATTGGTAGAAGTTTTTTCTTCATTAGAAACTTTTTTTTCTTCAGAAGGAGATTCATGCACTTTTGGATCCTTGCTACTCAGTGTTTCATCCGTGGTGGTGGTCTGTGGCGTAACACTCAGATCAGTGACTTTCAACGGACCTTTGGGATTGCGAAAACTCAGGCCAGGGTCCTTGCCGAGAGAGGCGACTGGTTTTGGTGAAATTAGGTTTTTATCGAGGAAAGCGCTAATACAATCGCTCTTCCCAGGCTGAAACATTGGACTGTCCTTGGGGCTATCTTTCATTAATGAAAACTTTGATTTGTCGCTCAATTTTTTCTTTAATATCGCCGAAATGTTCATCGAAGTGGGGGTATTAGCTCCGCTATCGGGCGAGTCAGTCCTGCCTTTTGCCTCGTCACAGCTTTTTGTATCACGATCAATATTCAGCTCTGTAATCCGCTTCAGCATGTATCCATCAGACCGTTTTTTCTCCTTTGCTGCAGAATCAACCTCAGGAATCGTACCTAGCCCTCTCTCAAGAAAGCGAGTGGCCATACTGGCTTTAAAAGACCCTCGGTTTGGCTCAGGGATTTGCTTCAATTCCGAACCATTAAAAAGTTTAGGCGATTTCTTCTGATGCTTGAATGACTTTGCTTTATCCTTGACAAAGTTCTGCTTGACCTCATCAGGGTTGTAGTAAGCAGATGCCGTCAGCGTTTTTTTAACCTCTGTGTCGAGTTTCGTTAGTTTCGTTTTCAACTGCTTCTTTTCCTATAAATAGATAAGACGGTTACGGTCCATGACGAGGCGCAATTACTTCAATTAGATTGCAAAAGAAGATCAAAAAGCCGCAAATGTTCTCATCTTCAATCTCTTTTCTCAGACCGCAAAGTTCATCGAGTAACTCTCTCTCAGCTAAATTTTATCACAACTTAAGCATTCCTTGAGAATGGAAATATACCTGCTGTGTCATAAGAGATAAAATTCTCATGCTGAATTTTCTCAGCGTAAGCGATCACTTGCTTCAATGCGCGATTACTCCTTGAAAGATCGTGAATCCTAGCAATATCGTCGTCGTCAAGATCTGGTTTGCATTGGTTGATGGTTTTGGCTATTCGACCCTTCAGTTGGATAGCCTCGCGATTTTTTAAGATAATTTTCATGTTGAGCGTGTCTGTATCGTCTTTGAGGTCATAGAGCTCTTTGCACATGAAAGAATGGGTGTGAAGCTTCTCCAGAAATACTTCCTGTTCACATATTCGGCATACTTTGGTCATCGGTGGCACTCTTTCTCTGAAAAGATGTGATTGTTAATGGTTTCTACGCAATAATTGAGTTTAGTAATTTACAGATTTTTAAGTAACGTGATCAAAAGAAATTTGCGAAATTTAATTTTTGTTTAAAAAAATTGTGCCAGCCGTAATATATTCATCTTAGGAAAAAATCACAATGATTATTGTTTGAACAAAGAAAGGAGATGTTCATGAGCGAAATTCGTCGAGAAATGTGAGTTGTGTATTCGGGGAGTAAGAATATGGTAAAAGTCGGTGATTGAATTAAGTAGAATTCCGAATTCGTTTTCATTGGAAGTTTTCATCGAGTATTTGATGAGCGTTAAAATATTAATTCGGATCAAAGAGAATGGGAGTATCGTACCAAGCACCCCAAAAATATCTCAGAAGTCTTGATAGTATCACAAGAGAATCGCGTCATACCTACAGAACCTGATGAGCTTCATGAAGCAGCAACAGCGGCCTTGCTGAAAAATAAAGTTGTAAAACTCTATTGCCAGACTTCCGCATTGAATCAAGAGAAACAGGATTGGGCAGGGTTCGAGAGAACGCTCATGTTTAGGGAGTTCGAGGTGAGTTTTTCCTTGATAACTCTTTTAGAGATGAGGGATTGGGATAAGATGAATCTATCTTTCTGCTAACTAAACTACAAACTGTAGGGTAGAATTAGAAGGTGAAATCTAAGCTATCTTTTAGGCAAAGAGGTTGTAGACTCATTACTTTGCAAAAGTTTATCCTCGAGTATTTACAAAAATAGCACACTAATAAGTTTTGGATTCAAACATCTGTGCCCCCTGAGAGCTACGGTTCAATATATTGTGCCCAAGTTATTTTGACGAGAATAATCTTTTTCTTTTTGGAAATGTTGCTCATAACAACACCATCAAGAGTGGTTGCGTAACTTATGTTAGATATCTTCAATCGAATTACTATGAAATTGGGAGTTCTGCTTAGACCTAATTTTCGTAAGTACTCTGTGTTGTCAAAAAATGGGTTCAAAAATGACCATCAAAATGCCCACAAATTGATATCTGATGCTTGCACTCAATATAAAAATTTGTACCTTGCAAGCGTCATGGACTTTAAAGGTGCTTTATCAAATCGTCCAAATCATGAATACCAACTTAGGAATCGAAATTTTATTGGGGTTATTTCTTTCTATATCTATAATGCATTCGTTGATTTTTGATTTGCTAATTCTATTGGAAAAGCCACTCGAACAGTGTGTAAGTGTATTTAAAACACTTTCAGCTCAAACAATCCTAATATTGTAATAGCTCGCACGCTTTAATTCCATAGCAATTCTGGAAAGAGGAACGTATTTACGTTCTCAAGACTGAGAGATTATAGTTTACAAGTAATGCAACTTAGTGTATACTTACTAGATGTGCATCTCTCTTTCTCGGTTTTATTAAAGCGAGAACTGTAATTTCATACACAACAAACAATTATAAAGCAGACGAAAACTTAGGTCACAAATAACTTTAAGCAGTTAATAGCGATTACGAAAAGTAACTATCATGAGGATTTACACCACTATTATCATGAGAAAAGAAATCCTCAAACTCCGATTTCATATTTTTCATTTGATTCCCTTTCTCAATGAATGGTAACTCCAATTGATTCCTTTCTTTCAATCCAATAGAAGAAGACTCGCTCTCCATAAAAACATCCGGCGGATTTAAATTACTGATCGAAAACCCTTGGTTCTCTAGACCCTCTTGATCTTCAATTTTCTCATTTATTGATTGCATCTCTTCCTCGATTTTGAATTGCTGTGCAGAGGGATCGGCCGTGCAGCTCGGACAGAACCACGAGAAGCTGGTTTTATTTACTGACATTCCGACACACCTGAAATGATACGACTTTCGACAGGCATCACATTCTAAGTTTCCAAAGAGGAGAGATTAAAATAAAAGGAATGTTGAGTAATAAGTAATTACGTATCATTGGCTCGTAGCCACCGTTACATACCATGTTTCCTTTACAGCTACCGCATTCTTGATCTAAAACTCATTAGAATATGCTCTATTACAATCGGCTTACCTGCAACCGGTTTCAAAGGCTGAATTTCTTTCTTTACTGGGATATCCTCTTCAGTTTTTACATCTCCTCTCTTCGCCTTTTGGTGCGCTGTTGAGCTTGTTGATTTGGCAATTTTGTTAGAGATATGCTGGGATGAGCTGCTCTCAGTCTCATTCTCCATCGATTTTACGTTGTTCCCAAGAGCGACCAGCCTTTTGTACAGATTGTATTTTTGACTGGGGGTAAAATTCTTATAGCGAATGTGGTTCCAAATCTCGTCCTTAGGCGTCAATTTTCGGTTCGGATCGTTTGGAATCACCACAGTATCAGCCACTTGGTAGTAGTCCTGCGTTCTTTGCTCACCAGTCGCTTCATCAGTTGAGACTTCCTGCTTTCTGTCCAGATAAATCAAATGCTTTGTCGCTGGGATCTTCTTTTTGAGCGCCTCTACCTCCTTAAGGAAAGGATCGACAGGATCTTCATTAGGTGATTTCTTTTTCCTCAATGAAGTTGCCATACTATTCTCAATTTCCATGCCGTTTTGCTCTGGTTGGTGTCTATTCGCATACGCCTGCGCGTTCCTTAATTCTACTAGATAAGCCTGGTAGTTCTTTTCTATCGCTTTTGAGAAATCTGTGATTTCCAATTTTTCTTTCTTGTCCTTCGTTTCAAGAAGCCGCCGTAATTTTAGAGGTTTATGCGTCTCGCAGTAAATGACGTAGAGCGGTTTCTTGCCTCCAATGGGTTCACTGACTGTGAGAGGATCCGATTCTTTAGTCTCAAGCGGGAGCATCGATCTTCTTGCGCATTCGGGATGGAAATATTTACTGCAGCCAGTTTTCTCGCATTGAATGGTAGCACCAGCATCTAATACATAAGGGGTAAATTTCTTTTGAAAAGAGGGTCATTCGTACTTGATTTTCTGCAAAGACTGCATTCATGTTGGAACCTCGATAAGTCAAGACTGCTGAAGCCTATATTAATCAATGATAATTACAATCTCCATTAAAACTAAGAAAGATTTACCATCAATTTTTGTGAGGTTGGAGGTGTCCTGGAAAAAGAGTTCGGGAATCAACTTCACACAGACGATATGAGCCCAAATAAAAGCTGGTTTCGGTTCGTTCTGCAGCTCGCTGTCATCATAGGACTTGGTGCTCTCTTCTTGGTAATCGTAATATAAGTTTTGCTTATACTTCTCTGGATTCTCTTCACCAGGCTCGCTTTGAGGAAGGTGTGTTTTGTTCAGACTGGCCTCAGCAGACAACCTCGGTTTCAGCGTCTCATAAGCCTGAGAATGCCGACTCAAAGCTCCGCCTTTGCTTCGGGTGGCATCCAGACTATGGAAATACGAACTCAGGTACTTATGGAACTGAGGGTTGACGTTCTCGAACATACCCGTTGTGGCTGGCAAGACAGTAGGTTTGAGGGCTCCTGATCGCTTGCTACAGAGCGGACATCGCATGTATTTGCCTGAAACCCCAAACTCCTTGCATAAGTCACATATCCAGTCGCCCTTGGGAATTTTGCTGATGCCATAGCAAAGTTGGTGGACGGACACGTTGCATTTCTAAATTGCAAACAAAAAATTAATAAAATAGTCACTATGTAAAGAACTTACCGAGCAAAACACGATGAGGTTTTCATCGGTATAGTCACCGTCGTTACATACTTGACACGCGACATCTTCACTTGACGCTTTTGGTCTTTTTGTTGAATTCAATTGCTTGCTTTCGGTCTCAGCGGGCTTGTTGATATCCATTTGTTTCTTTTCCAAGAACGAAAGATAGTTCTCTTCCTCGCTGGTTTTCACTTTCAAATCAACCAGAGCGTCTTCCAGGTCAGCTTCCTTTGGGTAGAACATCTCTTCGCGCTGGATCCCTTCGATAGCCTTCTCTCGTAATGTATGTAAGCTGTGAGTGCTTTTTTCTGCGATTTTCGCCTGCTCGTCCTCTAATAGCGTTATTAAATCTGCCAATTCGAACTTCTTTATAACATTAATATTATCAGAGCAGTCTACGCCTGCTCTCACTACAGCAAAACTATTAAGCTTAGACCTCATCTGCAGTATCCACTCGTCGTCTTCGCTGGTATAATTATTTTTCATCTCAGCCTCCAGGCGTAGGTTATTATATAACTCATTCGCCGCTCCGTCAATCTCTTTGCGTCCTTGCTTCAGCGCTTCGCTAATCCTGGTGAAAAACTCTAATTCCTCGGGAGTCAAGGGCTCTTGGTCTTTATCTTCGAGTCTCCGTGCCGTTTTGAGCACCTTGCTGATGAAGTTCATTTCGATTAATTCAAGTCTTGCCTCTCGCGAGGTGAACAAGTCAGCGACAGTGTTCTGAACAAAAGGCGCCTTTGGGAAGTACAAGGCGCAGATATAGAACCAAAAGGCACTGCCCGTCATCTTTTTGAGGATACGATTCGTGTTATTTTTTCCTTTTTTAGTGGTGAGCTGTCTCTGGTCATCCTCATGGATCCATTCAAAGTGTTCTAACAAAGCTATGCTTTTAATCAGTTCGGAGTAGGACTTCGGCGCGCTTTTCTTTGAAACTTGGGGAGGAACCGAAGATTTTTTCTTCTGAAGTGGTTCCACCTTTTCAAGCTTCTGCGACCTGCGAGTAGGTGCCATTCGAGCTGCTCTATTCTTTTTAACAACTTTCTTTTCCTCATAAAAATCATCGTCGAGATAATTATCAGTGTCGCCATAGAGTTCGTCAAACTCTTCATCGCTGTCCTCTATCTTTTTCTTTTTATTCTTGGCCGTACGCTTCGTAAGGGGCTCAGAATCGTGCCTTTTCATCGATATCTCTGCAGGAACGTGCCCGAACCCGTTAGAATCCAATGGTTTCTCGATTTCAAATTCGTTTTTGGGAGTTGGTTCGGCGTTGGAAAGAGGAGGCGACCTTTTGCGCCGTGGCTTTCTTGTCGTGCTTTTGGCGACCTTCTCAGGCTCTTCTTTGTCTTCTTCACCTTTTTTCGATTTGCGTTGGCGTTTCTTAACCTGATTTTCGATAGGCATCTGGTCTTCGAGTGGTATCTTCGGCTTCTCTCCTAATCCTTCTGGAGGTTTTACCATGGCATTTTTATTCATATCATTAGGCCCTGCATATGGACCGAGTGACCGGTTCGGGAGATATCCCATATAGCCAGCGTCAGGCATCTTTGGGTCTCTGGGCATAGGTAAATTATTGCCCGGTGCTCCAGGTTGCGGCAGAAAGAGATTCATTTTATTACTATTCATTTGCATTCGGCTCTGCTGCTGGCTTGCGCCTAGGCTCAGGCTCAGGGATTTTCTTACATCTGGAGGCAGCTTTGATCTGATGTCATTTAAATTTTCAGAGTCTTCTGAGAAAGGAATATTAAGACTTCTTAAGAGTTTTTTCAAATTATCTATCTCAGCGTCTTGGACTGGTGAGGGCTGCGTCATATTCTGCAGGCTATGAGGCATCTGGCCAGGTAAGCCTGGTTGCGGGATAAATTTTTGGTTCGGTCCAAGCATTTGCTTTTGTATGTATGGAGGCAAATCTGAAGGCATACCTGGGATCATTTTGCTTGGATTTACACCGCCTTGCGTTGGAAAGCCTGAAGGTTTATTCTGATATTGATCGCTTGGACCCTGCGAAGGCAAGCCTCCTTTAGTTGCATATGGTGGTAGCTGTCTGTTAGTGTTCTGAGCCAGCTCAGGTGGGAGGTAAGGATTTTGCCCCTTGTTCATCCCGCCGCCATTCATGGGATTGTATCCTGGGTAAGGGCCACGATATGGCATACCTGTCTGTGGATTCTGCGGGAATTGCTGAGGTCTGCTCGGGTCAAATGGCCAATTCTGCATCGAGGCGTATTTCTTCGCAGGATCTTGGCTCGAACCTCCTGCTTCAAGCTGCTGAGGGTTCGGTTGGAGCGCTTGATCTTTGGAGTTTTGGTTCGTTCCTGCTTGTTTGTTCACAAAGCTGGTCGTTGGAGCTGCCATTGGGTTCATGCCTTCGTTCAATGCATGCGCGTTGGGTCCTTCGCTGCGACTTCTCATCAATGACGGATTCTGGTATGGTATCTGCTTTGCAGATTGTGGTTGCGTTTGATTTTGTGTCTGTGGTTGAGACTGTGATTGCGCGAGTGGCTGAGGCCTGGCATCTGACGGAGCCTGCCCTTGAGACTGGGTTTGTGCCTCTGATTGCTGCTTCAACTGCTGAGCAGCAATGTACTGCTGCTGTTGCTTGAATCGGTTAGGATCCATAGGATAATTACCCATTTGATGTAACTGTTGAGCTTCATATGACTTTGGATTTTGCATCGAATAATTCATGGGGTCATTCGGAAACCTCATCGGCATTTGCTGCTGCTGGCCACGCAAATTTTGGGGTTCTCCTGGCTTATTTGTCAGAGACTGCTGCGGATATTGCCCCGTACCTCCAGATGGCGTTTTCATCAATTGCTGCGCCGATGCTTTTTGACTATCTGAAGGCATCCTCGACAGTTGCTGTGGCTGAGGGGGATCTTGCTGATAGCGGAGCATAGCCTGTGGGTTGTCCATTGGGTATTTTAGGTTATCATTCTTCGAATTTCCGCCTTTGGCCTCTTCTTTGCCTTGTAAATATTTATTCGACATCATCTCCTGTGAATACGCCAGCTGCTGTCCTTGAGAAAGCGACCTGTCAAGTTCGCTGGGAAAAGGAGTCTTATTATTAGCAGTCGGACCATATCCTGGCATCATTGTCTGAGGATCTTGATTTGGATTCCATCGATATTGTTGGTTTGGAGGAAGAGTTTTGGCATGGATTAGCATTTTTCTCTGTAATTCGGCTTGAGTATTCGCATTTGGATTTTGTTGTTGCTGTTGTGAGGATTGCTGAGGAGTTAGTTGTTGTGGCTGGGATTTTTGTTGTTGTAGTGTTTGTGGGCCTGGCTGAGAAGTATTTTGCTGCTGCTGAGAGCCCGAAGCTTGCAGTTGCAATGGCATTGGCTGTGAAGACTGCTGCTGAAGAGAGCCTGGCTGCGGCGGTCTGGTGCCTTGGTTATAGTTTTGAGGCAGATTGCCCATCATCGGTGGTTTTCTCCCGATCATATTCTGTGGAATACCCATCATCTTTTGAATTTCATGAGGTATCATCATCCCCCTAGCTATATTATTGAGAATTTCCTTATTCATTTCATTAATTCCATTCAGCCTCATTTGATCGCCATTTAGCCCAGCTCGTGCCGAGATCTGCCGCTGAGCTCCTTCGTTATAGGGCGGCATGTTCAAGAACTCAGGGTTCATTCCTTTGATCTGTAAATTGTTTAAATAAGGGTTATCCTGCATTAGAAGATTCATCTTTCGAGCCTGGTTAGCATCATTTGAAGTTGATTTCTCTTGTTGCATTTCTCCAGGGTTGGCTTTGAGTCCTGAGGGGTCTTGGCCTCTCAACGAGGCATTTTGCCTCTCGATATCCTGAGGATCACCTGCTTTTGCTAACCTCATTTTCTCTTGAAGCAGCTGAGGGTTCGGCATCATGCCAGGCATAAATTGCTGCGGAAACTGCCGCATTCCCATTTCTGGCATTTTGTTTTGGCTCATTACGCCTTTGGGAAGGAAAGGGTTCCCCAGTTCCATATTTGGGTTGTTTCCTGCACCCATGCCTAGCTCAGGGTTATTGCCCATTCCTCGATGTAAATTAGTTAAAACCCCTGGGAACTGAGGTCCTGTTCTATTTAACGCCTGATTTTGCATTTGATTCATCTGATTCACCATTGAGTTGAATTTATCAGATTCACTATATTGTTGCTGGCCTTGGGAAAGCCCACGACTCATCTGCTGCTGTACCGATTGCATAGACGCAATCTGATGCCCCGCTAGTTGCTTTTGATACTGAAATTGAGCATATTGCTGATTAATTTCTTTTCCGAGCTCAGGATTTGAAGATTGCTGTGCAGTGGTGTTCCGCAGAGCTGTATTTCCGACAGGGTCATCACTTGGAGCAGCATATGTCGCAGTTCCTTCAAGGACGTTGGAGGCAATTCTGTTTTGCTCTGGAAGACCAATGTCACCAGAAAATGTCCCATATGAGGTCGAAAGCGTTCTTTTTCCTTGGCCATGAGATGCTGATTGGCCTTGATTTCGGTCAAGCAGCTGGCTTGCTTGGGCCGGGTTCGAAAATAATTGAAAGTCAAAATCTTGCTGAGAATCGCCGAAAGGGTCCCCTGTCTCATGGAACGACGATCTATGAGCATAGTTGCCGCGCCCTTGGAACAGCCCTGCGTCGTCGTTTGCGAGTGTGCTAGCTTTCTAATTAGAGTGAGCATTGAATGATAAAATTGTTCATTACAAATGGATTTGAAAAGTCCGGCAAACCTCCGACTGTTTCTGACTGCCCAGGAAGAAAATTGCCTCCACCGTAGTTGTCAGGTGAGGGTAGGTAGTCGTCTTTTCGGTGAGGGTCATAAAACGGGTCTGATTCTTGATCGCTTTTTCCACTAAACATATTTAAGAAATAGCGATTTTTGAGTGTTAAGCAACTCTTTTATAAGAAATAAAAAAAAGTAGATCCTAAAAACAAAAAGTCAATTAATTCTCAACATTAAATTAAACCATTCATATATTACTCTTTGTGTTTCCGGCAATTAGTTCTTTCAATTTAACTTCCGATTTCCTAAACCTGCAACTGACTGAATTCAAAAACTCAAACTAAAAGTTACTGAAATACTATTTCAACGATCTTATCGATAGGCTGGATGCTTCTGGGACTTATAGCAACTTAATATAGCATCTCCCTTTGTGTTCCCAAGAATGCGTGTTTTTCTTATCTATTTGGTCTCTAATTGATGCGGCTATTAAGATTATATCTTCGAGAAAAAAAAGAGCGACGAACAGCAATTTGTATCCATTGAATTTTGTTGAAAAGAGGGATGATGGTGAACTAAAACATGGGGCTTGCCTTCAATTTCGCACCTGTTTTTTTTTTTTAAACATGGTTAACTGTGAACCAAGGAAGTGGCTTGTTGGTAGTTTAATGTTACTTGCATTGATATTGAAAATACTAGTGAGAGAGTTAAGGCAATTAATTATGATTTTTTTAATGAGCTTGGTATTCGGATTAGTATGAAGGAATTGCAAGGAGTCAACCTGTTAATTTTTAATTTTACTTACTGAATCAATTCTTTAAGGACTTTGGAAATTGCTTCCAAAAATCTCAGTTTTTTAATTTTGCTTTATTCCTCTAAAACTGGTCATTTTTGAATAGTCGCTTGGTGGCTAGGACGACAGCCTGTGAGTTCTATGAAAAGGCACTTTGACTTGCCACTGTATCTTAAACTCACTTTGATTAACTAGCGCTAGAGTGCAATTTTTGATTTATGTTCCTTAAATAAACGTATGAGTCAAGGTATTAAAAATAATCTCATAGGATAGAGTATGATAGAAGTTTTGAGGCTATTTTGTGCTTGGCACAAGGTATTTTGAATAATATTGCGGAGATATTGGTTCCTGGCTACAAAAGTCTGATTGGGATTAACTTTGTTAGAAATATCACAGCAGCATTATGAGGGATATCTGTGATTGACGAGAGATAACAAGAAGCGCAGTGACCGAGTCTCTATCATTATCAAGAATAGTCATTTTATCGAGTATTTCAAAATGATGAGAGGGATAAGTCGCAATTGATGACATCTAACGCGCTCTCCTTGATTTGGTTATCGAGATACCTCATATTTGTGTCAAACATAGACGTTGTTGAGCAATTAGCAAATATTAGTAATTAACTTATTTGAATCTGAACTGCTGCTGTCAAATTACCGTTTGTTCTGGTTATCGATTTCAAAATTGTCCTCAATTCTCATAATGATGGTAGCATCGACAACAAACTCTCTTTCAAGCATGAAGCAAATTGAATAATGATAACATGTCGGTGATAAATCTAATCGTCTCTTCAACATACTAGATTAAATTTCATCAAAATATTAGCTTTTATCCATTAGAACGTGTTTTTCATTAATTGGCCTAATATTTCTCCTCCACATCCAATTACATTTTTTACAATTACAGCCTTGTAAATTTGAATTAAAGCTGACTCTAATTACGACTCGCGAGTCAACGCTCACTCCTACAATTTCTCTCAACTTCTCTTTTCTTGTTCGAGGATAATGCTTCAGACCTAGTTTCCAAATAGAGGATCAAGCACTGCACGAGTTTCGAAACTCCTGACTTAACTTTTGGCTAAGGCTTTTTTAAGAAGCTCCTTGGATCGCACAGGAGTTTAAATATAAAAACTGTATTAAAATTGAAATGGAACTAAAGACGGTCGGCAAATACCAACTCATCAAGAAAATTGGCTCAGGTTCTTTCGGAGAAATATACCAAGGTACGTACCTTTCAGCCGTGCATATCAATTGATCTCTCTTAGGCGTGGATACCGAAACAAATGAAGAAGTCGCTATTAAACTGGTATTTCAACGACATCTGGTTGTAGTTTTGCAATTTTCCTAGGAAGATATAAACGCAGAGCACGGGCAACTCCTCTACGAGTCCAAAGTCTACAAGGTGCTAAAGGGCGGAAGTAACTGCATCAGCGGAGAGCTTTTTTTTTAAATTTTCAAACTTACTCTAGCCGGAATTCCCAACATGCACTGGTATGGCGCCGATAAAGAACACAGCGTCTTAGTGATGGATTTATTGGGGCCGAGCCTTGAGGATCTTTTCAATGAATGCAAGCGCAAGTTCAGCCTAAAGACTGTAATCATGCTCGCTGATCAAATGGTGAGGTTGATGCTTGCATCATAGATTAATTTTTACAAATAGCTGTCTGTGCTTGAATACATGCATTCGAAAAACTTCATTCATCGAGACATAAAGCCTGAGAATTTTTTGATTGGTCGCGGGAAGAAAGCCGATACGGTTTATATCATTGACTTCGGATTATCGAAAAAATATAAAGACAGCCGCACTGGCGAGCATATCCCGTACAAAGACGGTAGAAGCCTTACTGGAACAGCACGATTTGCGAGCATCAATTGCCATGTTGGAATTGGTATAGGATTAATTTAAATCGCGCAGCTTAAATCTCATTATTTTCATCATCTTTAAGAGCCAACCAGAAGAGACGACTTAGAGAGCTTAGGATACCTTATCATGTACTTTATAAGGGGCAGACTTCCTTGGCAGGGTATCGCTGGAGAAGATAAAAATGAGAAATACACCAAAATCATGGAAAAAAAAAAAGCGACGCCAGTCTCGGAACTGTGTAAAGGATTTCCAGGTAAAAAAGCTGCACATTGGTATGGTGATAACCCTTTTTCCTTCAGAGGAGTTCGCGAAATATATGACCTATGTGAAAAAACTGGGATTTGACGAAAAGCCAGATTACAAGTATCTGAAGAGGCTGTTTAAAGACCTGTTCTTTAATAAATTCGATGATTGGGATTTCATGTTTGATTGGGTAGGATCTTTGATGGAAAGCAGTTTTCAACCTTATATTTAGAGAGTAAAAGCCCAGGAGGCAGAGAAAAGCACAAAGCCTGAAGGTACTACAGAAGAGCAAGTGGCAGTAGGGAACGAAGAGAAACAGCAACAGCAACAGCAACAGCAACAGCAACAGCAACCTCAGGCAAAAGAGGAAGAGCAGAAGCGTGAGTCGATCCTTAACCCAAATGGCAATGGATTTACGTTCCTCGGTAAGCAATACATGATAAACTAAAGTATTTATTCATCGACAGCGCCTCGAAAACTTGTTAACGTGCAAGATTTATTCGGAGGAGGAAGAGTTGGGATTTTGACTGGAAGCAAGTTAGCTGTGAAAAAGACCCCAGAAGGGGAAGCAGACGCTGGAAAGGAGCTTAACAAAAAGGAATCAATCCAAGTAAATCCGTAATAGGATCTAATTGAGATTTGGACATCCATAACGCTTAAAATCTAATCTCCTAAGTTTTGTGAATTTCGTTTGTTTTTTTTTTGTTGTAATGGCTTTGATTGTGATTCACCTACTCTTTATTTTATGCAATATTTTTTTGAGGGCTGAATATTATCAATCACAGATTTATCAAGTCAAGTTAATTAGAAACTCTCATGCAGTCTGTGAAATAAGTGAGTGAGTTGTTATACTCCCCATTCGAGTCCAATCGCTTCATACTTGTATCTCCTAATAGGGCAAGAAATTAGCGAGCATCTCGCAAAAATCTTCAGTTATCTCAATTCTAATTACTTAAGCGAATTTCTTAGGGTTTTTCATGGCTGTATTTTTGATGATTCTAAGAAGATCCATACTATTAATTCTTATTCTACCTGAAGAGTTAATAATTATTTATAATTCGAGTGGAATCAATGATCCAATCCTTTGGCAAGAGCGCTTCCTCACTTACTACGGTAGCCCATCGACTTCTCTAACGTGTGTTTAAGAGCTTTTTGTTAGTTATTTTACAGAGGGTTCTCTACCTCAAAGAAGAGCTACAAGATCGTGTTTCTCAGACATGGTGAGAGCACTTGGAACAAGGAGAATAGATTCACAGGCTGGAAGGACGTGAAGCTGTCAGATGCAGGTACTGAATGAGACTTTGAGTCTTTTTGACACGATTCAAAATCGCTAGGCAAACAAGAAGCAGCTGCTGCTGGAAAAAATATGAAAGAAAAAGGATACGGCTTCGATTTAGTTTACACCTCTGTGTTGCAGAGAGCTATTCAAACCTACAATCTCGCTGCGGAAGAGCTCGAGTGCCACCATTTGCCAGTCATTAAGTCCTGGAGACTCAACGAAAGACATTACGGAGCTTTGCAAGGCTTAAATAAATCCGAAACCGCTGCCAAGCACGGAGAGCAGCAAGTCAAAATCTGGAGAAGAAGCTACGATATCCCTCCACCTGAACTCGATATGAACGACGAAAGGTAATTACAGCTCAGCGTTGAGGAAATCTAACCTAAAGTTCCTCTTTCTTTCCAGACACCCTAGATTCGATCCAAGATACCAGCATATCCCAGCTAATGTGCTTCCACGCACTGAGGTATCTTAATATTTAGAAGATGGTTTTCAATGTCCTTTGCTAGTGTTTGAAAGACACCGTCAAGAGAGTGCTTCCTTACTGGGTTGATCATATTGCCCCTTCAATTCTTGAAGGCAAACGTGTGCTCGTCGTTGCTCACGGAAACTCATTGAGAGCTATTGTTAAATACCTCGATAATGTTCCTGATAAAGGTGAAGATTTGCTCGTCTATCCCATTATAATTCTATCACATTAGATATTTTGGAAGTTAACATTCCTACCGCTGTTCCTTTGGTATACGAGCTCGATGAGAATTTGAAGCCAATTAAGAACTACTACCTCAGTAAGAAATCCTCTATGAAGTGTGTTACTAAGTTTATTTTTCCAAAATAGTGGATGAAGCTGAACTCAAAAAGAAGATGGAAAGCGTAGCTGCTCAAGGCAAAGCTAAGTAATACTCTCTCTATAAACCAGCTACTACTGAGAAAAAAATTTATTCGTCGCCATTGATGCGATTTCTATGACAAATTTAGAGGTTTCTACAAAGAAAAAATAAACATAAAACTATAGAATAAAGCTACTAAATCAATATAATCTTAGTTAGTCACGCCTCTACCTCATGTGATTACTGCAAAGTACTGAGCTTTATTTGCTGAAGTTACAATCAACTTCGCTGCTCGAGTGAAACTAGCCATTGGTAAACGACAAATTCACCTTTGTACTTAGGAATAGCGATTTTGTAGTCCTCCTTATCCAAAAAAAAAACAGCAAAAAAACAGTCTAAGTGGAATGTGCAAGTTATTCAACAATGGCGAGAAACTTAAACAATTCCGTTAAAAATTAACACCATAATTCAAAAGCAAATCCCTTCAAACTCATGCAATCTCTTAAAAATCATCGTCAGAATCTTCAGTCTTCGTCCTTCTCTTTCTTCTCTGGAATCTGCGAGTTGGATAAGCCATAACTCTGTTATACTGCTCAGGAAGATGCGTATTGTGCTCATTCGCAATGTTCGTTTTGAGGAAGTTTTCAACTTTCATTACCTCACCTCCCAAAGCCCCGTTGTGACTATAAACCGTGTTTCCTTGCTCATCGTAGACGAGAAATGGCACGAATGTCGATGAAAGCTGACAATTAGTATTGTCCAAAGGCGCTCTTTGGCCCAATAGCTGCTTCTCTAACTATGTTATCAATATTAATTAATCAGAGTAGTAAAAGTCACAAAGCTTACCGGCTTGATGATCGAAGTAACGAAAGCCTTGTTATTAATAAGCTTTTGATTGTAATTTGATGCTGATTCAATCGATAGTCTGATTCTTTCCTCTTCGCTGTAGACAGGAATGAGCACTTGTTGCTCCACGACCGGTTTATGAGCTTTTTTACGATATTCCCAGAATCGATTTTCCTTCTTCACTTTGACAGGAGGTTGTTGAGTTTTCTGCTCTTGTTTCTGTTCTTCCGTGGTCGGCTGCTCTTTCTCCTGCTCAGCATTTTCTTGTTCAGTTGCCTGCACATTACTTTCCTCTTCTTCTTGTTTTGCAGCCGACTCTGAATCAGAATTTTCAATTTCAAACCTTTCCAAGTCACTATCATGGCTGCTGACCACCTCTTCTTTATCCTGGTTGCTTTGCTTGACTTGACTTGATTTATCGTCCGCTCTTTCGTTCGCCTCTGATTTCCAAAAAGCGGAATTTTCTTCGCCCATCTCACTCTCTTCATTATTGTCAAAGCTGATCTCATCTTTGCTCTGTGAAACTAGCTCAGGGTCTTTGAAGCCTGGCATGGAAATTTGAAGGTCATTTTCATTCATGTCTTGACCCTCGTCCCTTTCATAGTTATCGTGACTCATTGCAATGAAACGCAAGGAATGAAATTTATTTTTTTTATTTGAATGAAATTTCGCACGATTCTATTTTATTGAAGATACATCAGCCGCGAGGAGAGGACCGGGATATATTGCCCGATTTTCTCGCATATTGGCCTCTTATTCACACATGAGCAGTGTCAAGCCTGTGATGCATTGGTGTGTTTCGTAGTCTCATGAGAGAATTTAATTTACTATCACATCGTACTCGATTTGTAATTTGCGCGTTTTTTGCATCAAATTTTTGAAATTTTCCAAAGGAATGTGATAAAACTAATTCCAAAATCTCTTCTCTACAGGCCTAAATCATAAATACTCTCTCTGCTTTATCGACTCTAGCACAGCAATTAGAGTTGCTGCATTGGATTTATCTAGGTGAGATGGAAGAAAAGTTCCTAAAATTATTAAAAAAGCCTTGCATTTTGTCATTATAACAATAGTGTTTTTGGATTACCAATTTCACAAATGATGCTAGCTAGTTTTTCATAATGGATCAACAATGAAAAGGACATATGAAAAATTAAGCAGATCAGAGATCAGCCTTTCGTGCTACCTGTGAAATATCTACGTGAGCCAGTCGTCCAGCCTGGTCATCAACACCATTGCTTCCTTGGAGAGCAGTCTACAACTTCTCGCTGTAGGCTTTTGAGCTTATGAGGCGTCCGGTTTGGATTTTTACTGGTTTGGTTATTCTGCTGTGGACTCTAGAAAGACTGTCCTTATTGAACAAATTCAAACTGATAAGTTAAGTACAAACTAGTTCGAAGAAAGCATAACAAATTGAAAAAGAGACAAAAATCAAAAAGAATTAAGAGAGAGAGAAGCGGATAGTTTACAGGAGGTCTTCTTCCAATGATTCTATTATTCAATAAATCCATTAGAAACAGATTGTAGAATGACTGTTACCTGGCAGCACTGAAAGAAAAGCTGAGAATCCTGAAGGAGACATTCCAAGAGCATTATTCAAGCTGATTAAAGAAGAGTATTTAGAGATCGCTTCTCCTTTTGACATTCCTTTCCTGAGATGGGTTTGAGCGTGTAGTGTATGGAAAAGAGTTACTCATAGACAAGCTTTCCGAAATGTTTTGTAATGCTTGATTTGCAATACAAAGTCTTTGGTTGTTTGACGTTTGAGAAAAATTTGGAGCCGCTCCTATTTTGATAAATCGAAGGGTAGTTAGAATGAGAGGAAGACTGTGGGCTGCTACTTGCCAAAGGACTTGGCTCCTTGAGAGAAAAAGTATTGGAACATTTCTCCCGAGAGGAATTTTAATTTGGATTTTATTTGCGGTGTCTAATTCAGAATTTGCATTTGAAAAGATTGAGAGGAAGAGAGAGATGGTGAAAATGTGCTGGAGACCGGTAGAACATTGACAATTCTCACGAGTAATGGAGATCTTGCTGTGTTAGAGGCAAGATATTAACTCTCATCTATAGTTGCAAGAAAATTAACTCGCTAAAAGTGATCTCTTTTCAAACTTCCTTCGTGGCTGTGACTGCATAAGGCGAAATTGTCTGAATTAACTTACTTATTTGAATCTGCACTTTACCATTTCAAAAAAAAATAAAAATAGAAATTAATTCGAGATATTTAGGAGGAGGAGTAGCTGCCTCAAATTCTGAGGAGAAGAGTTGAAGATAAAAAAATTCAGAAAAGAAGAATATAAATGCAATTGCGCCAACTTTACAAGAAAACTAGGTTAGATTATTTGATTAAAACTGCAGTTGTTACATTTTTTAAAAAGATCTTGAAATTTTGGCGGAAGTTCGCAAGTCTCCTATTACCATTACTCTCTTAACTTTTTCCATTCTTCATTATATTTTATGAATTTCACAGGTTCCTCTTTAACAACGAATGCAAAAAGATATTTTGATAGCGTAGTTTCACATTTTTCATTGACAGAAAAGCATTCAAGCAGATTCTTTCCAAATTATTTTCAAACAATCCATTACCTCTAATTTTTTCTCAAACTCGTGACTCTTGAACTAACGGTTGTGCTTTAGAGAGCCACCTCATACTCCCAACCCATCCATTTTATTAATAGTCATATGAGATTACACACAACAAGTTATTTTTTCCTAGATAAGCTGATTCAACTCAGGCTAACTTTCCAGTGATTCAGCTTAATGCATTCAAATCATCTAACACTAGTATTGGGAGTCCCATGCGAAGCAACAACAAAATCAATAAAACACTGAAACTATTAAAACTGATCAAAAGAAATTAATTTAATTTCGTAAGCCCACCTCTCAACTCAACTCTCAGAAATAAAAATGGCTCAACCTTCTCGAACATACGACGAATCAGTGAAAATCATGCTCCTTGGCGAGAGTGGTACACCTCCAGTCATTTCTTCCCATTCTATAACAACCCTTCCATCCGCAATAACTTAGGAGTTGGAAAATCAAGTCTTCTCATGAGGTTTACAGAAGATAAGTTTACTACAAATTTCACAACAACACTAGGGTAAACAGACCTTTTGACCTCTCTATACCTTCTATTAGAGTCGAGTATAAGCAGAAAATCCAAAAAATCGACGGGAAACGCGTCAGCATTCAAGTTTGGGATACTGCAGGTGAGATTAACCCCTATTTCACGTGAACTAATCACCCCATTAACCAGGTCAAGAGAAATTCCGAACAATCACTCCGAGTAAAGCCGCTTTTCATTGATCTGATAGCAATAAATCACTAGTTTACTACAAGAATATCGAAGGCGTCGTGTTAGTTTACGATATGTGCGATCCTGCGTCTTTTGAAGGTAAGCTCTTCCTCCTCTTCGCAGCAAACTCTGGTGCTAGGCATACCGTACTGGATGGAGACGCTCAATGAAAACGTTGATGTAAAGGCAATAAAAATCACATTGGTTGCTAACAAAGCGGATATGGTTGAAAAGAGGGTATGACCGAATCTCAATCCCGTTGCTGACGCGCTTGTTCTTGCTCTCTTTTTTTTTTAGGCTGTGACTCGAGAACAGGGTGAAGAGGCCGCGAAGAAATACGGAATCAACTACGCAGAGACAAGCGCGAAGAGCAAATCAAATATCTCTGAGATTTTCTTAGACCTCACGAAGGCGGTGTTGGATAGCAGAGGGACGACAGTCAAGAGCAATGGAAACGAGAACACAAACGGGTTTAAACTGAATAATGATGACAAGGGCAGCAAGAAAAAATCTGAAGGGAAAGGTGGGTGCTGCAAGTGAGGAGCCGGTAGTAATGGCAATGTGCTGGGTTTTAAAATTTTAGAGGGATATTAATAATCATCAAATGAGATATTCCTCTTGATATCCTGCATTAACAATTCTTTTATTTCTTCAAGTGACTGTAAATTATATCTGTTATTTTTTCAAAGAATGCCATCGGATTTCTAACAAGTGATCATCATATAGCGAGAATTGCTGGTGTTATTGTTTGTTGTAGTGATTATCTGAACCGAGTTTAAAAATTTAAATCTCGAAGGGATAACAGATAAATTAGTCAATGTCGGATTTATACAGCACTCAGCTCGACACTACGGAGTAATATTTAAAACAAAATCGCTAGTCTAACAGAAAAACGCGCAGGCATGATAAGGAACATCAGAGAAGAAGATCCATGTTCTTGCAAGTTGAAAAGGACTTGAATCAAACTGAAAAAGAGTTAATCGACCGCAGGAAGAGCCATAGGAGGCTCCAAGGGTATGAGATGCATGGGGTGTAGTGTATTTAATGTTGTATCAAAAGGGAGCTTGGCATCAGCAGGGAGAATCCCTCGGAAAGAAGTCATTCGAGGAGCAGAGGAAAGAGGCACGGTTCAAATAGAAAATCCGCCAGGAGGTTCAGGACGCAGACTAATGATGAGGATTTTGACGCTGAAGGTGTCGAGCAGCAACTGCAGACGTTAAGAGCGAACGTTGGTTCGAATAATCTCCTGAGTGAGAGGAGTGGACTTTTGGATTTCACACAAGGATTCAGCGACTATATGAGCACAAATAGAAATAATATTACCGTTGAGACGTCATACAGGTCGCATGAGCCACAAATAAGGATTCATGATACAAATACGCAGTATGAAAACACAATTACCTTTGGAGATGCGGTGTAATTTACGAAGGAGCTAGATCATATGCTTATTATATTGTCGATAGGAAAGAAAACGTGCTAAATGCAGGAAATAAACCTCAGAGTGCCAGAAAGAGCGTTGCATTTGCTGATGAAATCGGCAGCAGGGTTAGTTTAATATAAGAGTGAGGGTGGCACTGAGTTTTTTTTTAAAAGAGAACTGGAAAAAAGTTGGAGATGAAAGGCGAAGAAGATATGTATGAGGAATTGCAAGCAATAAAGAATGAGCTGAGAAGAGTGCAGGAATCTGAAGAGGCTCTTGTGAGAGTAAAATTGATATTAAGTCTTTTAGATGGAATATCTTTGGTAGGAAAAGCAACAAATCTTAGAAGAGAAGAAGAAATATGAAGAAGAAATTAATCAACTGAAGATGAAATGCCGAGAGATCGAGTTATATACCATTAAGAACGAAGAATACAAAGCTTTCAAGAAGATAGCAGCTCTGGAAGAAGAGAATTTCGTGTTGAAAGAAAAATTGGAAGAGACTATCCGCGCCGATGAGAAGGAAATTACAGCGCTCAAAGACGAATTGAGAATTCTTCATGAGAGACTTAAGGTAAAAGCGAAGGTGGTCAGCCGTTTAATTTCCATGTTTAGGGAGCGAATTATCGGCCTTCGAGAACTGAAGAAAGCACGGGAAGGTTTTCACCAGGGAGAATATCGAGTAGGATCACGTATCCAGACACAGACGCAATGGTACATACACAAATCTGCTAGAGAATACTTTATCTTGAATATATAGCCAACGAAAGAAAGCTTCACTCGTGAACGATCCCCTCCAAGACTAACACAACAAGAGACTCATGATCTCATTACTGAGCTTCGAAAACTGAGTTCAGAAGTGAGCAATCTTCGAGATACGAAGCAAGATTTATCGATACAGAACCAAGACCTCCGACGGCAGCTTGAGGAGAGTCGAGTGAGATCAGTTCGGTCAGGGGACGCCTTTGAAGACAGGGTTGTTGATCTACAGAAAGAGGTCGAATTTTGGAAAGTCAAATGTGACCGACTTACCAATAAGTACTATGGATACCTAAAAAAACTGAGAAATGAAAATGATGAACTACGAAAAACAGTCCAAACCCAGATATCAGCTCTCGAGAAAGAAGCGAAGGGTCAAATTGAAGCGCTTCACACTTTTTATCGCAAGGTAAGCTAGAACAACACAACGATAATGATCTCCTTAAACTTTTTCATTACTTATAGAAAATTCTGTTTTTGAAGGACAAATCTGCTTACTTAGAAGAGAAGTTGGAGGATAGCGATAAGGTGTTGTTTAGCAAAGCAAGCAAGGGCGCTGAAAAGAAAAAGCCAGCCAAGAAATAAATAGCTTTTTGTTATTTGCGCTCAGCATTTTTTTCGTATTACTATTTTTGTGAATACTCTTTGCAAAAGCACGGCTTATTTTCATAACAATTAAATCCTTTGCGCAATTCTTCATTTATATTAAAAGGTAGATCTTTATTCTGATGATTCAAGAACCTTAAATACGTTAATAAGCGAGATGCTATCTACCTCTCAAAATTGCTCTCTGAAATTAAGTTTTATTATCATAATTAAGGAGAAACAGACATGAAAATTGAGGTTTTGGGTGCTTTCTGTTGAGTCGATAATAATGATAATACAAATCGTTGGAAGTTGGCAAACTTAAATCAAACGCTAACAATTTCTTTGAAAATTTTAGACGTTTAGATTTAAAAAATCAATCAAATTTAGTGAGGCAAACGAGACATTTCGAATGACGGATTGGAATACTTACGACTACAGTTATCTGCGACCACCTCAAATCGTCTTTGAGAAAGAGCACACAAGTAATATGCACATTTTGACAAGATTAGACATTATTTCATTGCATAGAGGACTACATTAAAAATGGCACCGGAAAAAAAGGAGTGAGAAGAATCTTTTACAACGTGAAATTTGAAGCTGCCGAGCTTGAGAAGCTCCAGGAGCTTAAAGAATTGGTTAGAGCCGAAAGTATTTCAATTCCGAGCTGGTAAATAAATTTCCTTGTTTGGAGCGAGAAGAATATTGACACATTCTTTCTCAAAAGGTGGAATGACTCTGAATACATGAAGATCATTTACGCAAGCAAATGGAACCTAAAAGAATCGATTAAGGTTCAATCAGTTTAATTTATAGTTGTAATATGAATTAATTTAGCTGTTGAAGGAGCATCTGCAGTGGTTGGCCGACCCTACATGGCACACGTTGAATAAAGAAGCTGCTGCTTTCCTTGTAAATCTCATTTCACCCTTGAATTGTTTAACTTTAGTCTCGTTTTCTTAATAGGAGCAAGGTATCATCTATCCACTCGGCAGAGACAGAGACATGAGACCGATTATCCACCTATCATTTTACAAAATCGATTTCCATAAAGTAAGCTTGTTCTGGTGATAATACAAAAATTTTTCTTAGTTGAACCCTGATCCGTTGCTCAGAGCTCTCTGCTTCGCGCTAGATGTCATTAAAAAGCACTGTCTTGTCCCCGGATATGTTGAAAACTGGATTTTAATGATCGAGACTGATGGGGCTGGCATATTTAATTTCCCTTTCAAGGTATTTATTCCCTACGCAGAATATCATGATCGTGAATAGGTCCTGGGAAAATTCATCGCTTTGACCCAAGACAATTATATGTCGACAGTTGAAAAGATTTATATTATGAACCCTTCATTTGGACTTAACACGTCCTGGAGCGTAGTTAGCAGTATGATTGATAAGAAAACGGCCAAAAAGATCGGATTCATCAGAAAGAAAGAATACCATAAGCTTCAAGAATATATCCCGAAGAATATGCTGGAGAAGAAGTATGGCGGAGATCTTCCAGACGTAAAGTCTTCATTTTGGTAATTTTGTCCATTAGCTTCCCATAAATGAATGTATTTCGCGCTTTAGGCCGCCTCCAAACGTTTACAACACTAAACCTTACCTCTGGCCTTGGGAAACAGCGCCTGGAGTGTCGCCATTCTCTCTTGACGGGCCTTTATCATCCGGCGCAAATCCGCCGAAAGATTGGAAATCTTCTATTGTTCCTCAAGAATCCATTCAAAAGAATCCTTACCAGATCCCAAAGCTGGATCCTCCTCCAGAGGACGGACAAGGAACATCCTTCGACGAGAAGAAAAACCTTCCTCAATTGTCTGTCAGTACTTCTACCCGCAATCAAGGAGAAATCAAATCCGCACTGACCGGAAATATCCGTAATGGTCAGTCAACGGCAATACTTAAAGAAGATCAAACAACCTCAAATATGGATTCAAAAGATCAGAAAAAGGAGGAACCATGCATTAAGCTGGATCTCGCTGGCAAGGAAGCTCGCAGTTCGAGAAAGAACTCTATTGAAGAGGACCTTAACACTTACGAAGACATACTCTTTACTATTGAAGACCAGCCGATTTCTATTATCCCTGAGTTGCAAAAGTCGCAAATTAACCTAGAAAAAGCAACAAAAAGTTTCGAGGTCTCATCTTATCGACGCCACAACTCTGATGAGCCCACAGTCGATCACGTGGAAAACGCGGAAGAGTCTGAGGAACTCGAGGGAATCAGCTCCATTAAGCAGGAAAATAAAGCAGAGCGAGACAGGTTTATTAAGCAGAGAGAGCTTATCCAAGAGAGGGAAATCAAGTTTGAAGGCGCAGTCCCAAACATAAGATTCTGCGGCATGTGCTATGGGGTTAAAAACCAGAATAAAGACCAAGTAAAGAAGGCAAATTGCAACATCTTCTAACACAAAATATATAACACGTTAAGTCAATGTAGTTATTAAAGAGATTATTAAATTCTTATGATAATATTACATTTGCCACGTTTGACTATTCATTGTAAGATTTTATGTAGAGAGCGAGATTAGAAGAAATATATTATTATTTTAGCTTGATGTTCAGTTTTTTAAACTATCCGGCTAATTTCATGTCTTTTTATTTTCATTCAAGCCATCTTTTCAATATTTTAAACCAATGCAAGCTCCTGCATTAACTCATCAAAAAGACGTCTTCTTTAAACCAAAGTTTTTACGAAACTTATAGTAGGAAGCTGAAACTGTCGGTTATTTATCGTAGCCAATTTTTCGAGGCTTAGGTCTGAAAACGAAAGGTTTTAATGCTATTCGGCATCAAGAACTAAGCCATAACAAAAACAGCACTTCCGTTTCAGAGTTGTAATATAAAATTAAGTTGGAGCGATTTTTGAGCGTCACAAATATTATGAAAATTACCATATCGTTATTTCAAGACTTCAATTCAAAACCTGAGCCGAAATAAGCTAACAAAAAATAATCGAAAACTAATTTCTGAAGTCTAAGTTTCACAGGCGCGATGGCGATGTTTCTTAAAAAGATCGTGGACTGGGTCCGCAGTTTCTTCTGGTCACGAGAGCTCGAGCTGAGTATTGTCGGGCTTCAAAACGCCGGAAAATCGACCCTTGTCAACACGCTTTCCACTGGAAAATTCGATGAAGATACTATTCCTACTATTGGTTTCAATTACCGCACGATGAAGAAAGGAAACGTTCAGATTAAGCTCTGGGATCTCGGAGGTCAGCCTCGATTCCGTGACTCTTGGGAGAAATACTGCCGTGATGCTGATGCCATCGTGTATGTTGTCGATGGAAGCGATACTGGAAGTATGGACATCGCGAAGACCCAGCTTCATCAACTGCTCAGCTGGCCGAGCCTTGCCGGCATCCCTCTTCTGGTTTTAGGAAACAAAAACGACCTTCCTAGTTGTGTAAAGGAGGAAGAGTTGGTCAAACTGCTCGATTTGCCAAGCATTAAAGACAGAAAAGTTTGTTGCTATAGCATATCAGCGAAAAACTCTGTTAACATGGACATTACGATGAAATGGCTCTCTGAACTTCCGAAGCGCGAGAAGTAAGGAGTTTTTTTTAAAAAATTTTTTGATTCGTATATTCTCATGGGTAGTTAGGAAGACATCATTCATCTTTTTGTGATTTTGATTTGCTAGATATTGCTTATCGATCCATTCCGCGCTATTAAAGAGATGAATTTGCTCTAATCGGGTTTCTTGCTTATCCCTTAGTAAATAGAAAGATACAAAGAATTGCTGATGGTTGAATAAATGAATTATTCAAGATGAAAGGGGAAACAATTAAACTAGGCACTAGGAGATGAATCAAATGCCTTTGTTGAGAGAGTGCACTTCCTCAAAAATATTAATAAGAAAAGGCATGTTTCGATATGAGAAATTAGCTCAAGAGGGAATGGAGAGCTTTGAAATTGATGTGAACCGATCACAAATTGATTTCATCAATCTGCTGTTGAGAAAAATTGGTTTGGCTTCACATCATTGCAGAGCAAAATAAAATACGTGTTCATGGAAGAGGTTCAATAAATTAATTTTTATTCCGAAGCACACGGGTAGTCCGATTCAAAGAGTCTTTAAATAAATTTGATGGAAGCATCGAAAATGTGAGAAAGACTTCCACAAACAGCGTCTAGAAAAGTGCTCCCTCAACCTTCGACCTAACTCACGGGAAAAGTTCATTGAGAAAAGGTCCCCTCTACTGTGATGAGAAAGCCGCGTTAGAAATCAAATTTAGTTGATAAGTAGAAAATTTTTCAATTGTATTAGAGCACGAGTGGGTAATAGCATCAGTAATGAAGAAAGTTTAACAGAAAATCTCACATCCGATGCACTGCTGGCCATTTCCTTTTGAAGAAAATTGGTAATTATACGGAGTTTCTCATGTTTTATAGTTTTGACTCGCAATGCATTAAAGGAAATTTAAAGTGGGTTTTTGATTTTACAACTCTTTTTTGGAAAATTTGACAGTATCAAAAGTTTGCGATTTTTTAATAAATTTCTCAATAATTTAATTATTTTTCGAAAGCTTCTATTTCCTCTTCCAAAAGAACCTGGGGCCTGATACTCCCACACGCAAATTCCCTTACAATCTTTTCCAAAGCCAGGGTACAAGCTCTGGGAAGCTATAACAAACGATACTAACTAATTTATCATTGTCCATTTTAAGTCTAAAAGCTTTGATGCATTCAATCTATTCTCCTTTGTTAAAAGTGTTTTATTAATTAATTAAAAAAAAAAGAGCATTAAATCTCGCACTGTCTATTCACTAATAGAAAATTGAGATGTCCGAAATCAACAAAATTCACCAGATTGTACAGACAACCTAGCTGTTCATCGAAATCTAATCTTTTCTCGCCCAGGATAAAGGGTTTAATGTTGATCAGATGCGAAAGACAACCGTAATCAGTATGTTGCAAAAGGAAGAAAAAACCAGCAACGATCTGAACTTTATCGACCACTACGTCACCACCTACATGCCTGAACTCTCCAAGAGGCTCAAGAGCAAATATCAAAAGGAGGCTTGTGATAAGGTAGGCCTAAACACGACCCCATAGAGGAGCTCAAAATAAATTTGTCTTAGATTTATAGCAATTTCAAGTACAGCAAAAGACCTCAAGGCGAAACTGTATTTGATAAGAAAGACTACGATCAAAATATCCATTTCGTTCTCACGGGTAGTTGAAACTATGGTCTACCTTAGTCTTATCTCTGTATTCAAAGGGAAATTGACTTGGAACGGCATTAAGAGTAACAGCAGCGAAGGCTCAGACCAAGAAAAGGATGTCTTAGAGACTTTTGACAAGATGGCGCTTATCTACCCTGAAACTATTAAAATAGACGAAAGCCAGACGAAATATAGGTAACACCTGCTTTAGATACTCGACTTAATCTCTAAAAAAAAAGCGATTATGTTTGTATCTGTGCCGAAGATAGCGAAATTTTATCTATCGACGCCGCTTTCCTTGAAAAGATCGCCAAGGTAAAGCCTTATTTCCCTCGCTATTTGGCTAAATCATACTCTGCAGGAATACGAAGACCAAGCAAAGAACGCGAAAATCAAAACACTGACGAAAGTATTTACGCGGTTCAAGAAACTCGATAAATCTTCAAAAGAGGCTTTCTTGAAATACTTCAGAGAAGATAAACTAGCCAAAGGGACAATTGCGATTAAAAGCAAGAGCAAAGTCGAAGAAATCTATACTATTCAGCAAGGAAGAGTCGCTTTGGTTCAAAAGAATGATTTTAATCCGAACTATAGTAAAGAATACGTCATCTTTGGTATTTTGGACAAAGACACAGCATTCAACGAATATCCATTGGTGCTTGAGAAAGAAAACCCTTATTTTGTTATCTGCACCGAGGAGGTGAACGTGCTCGTCCTCGACAAAAATAACTACGGCTTTGTCGCTGATAATGACACCTCGACTGACCTCCGTGCCAATGCCAGCTGCAAAGAGCGTCTACAGAACATCGTGCTCGATAAATTCAAACATTACACTCAGGAAGAAGCCGAAAGCCACCAACAGAAATTTTTGAAGACTCTCGGAGTTGAATATAAAGACATCGAACAGATATTCAGCAAGAAAAACCCGAGGAACACCCAATCAAATCAGTTCCTCAAGAACTTGGACAAATTTAACGCTGCGGTAGGCAAGCCAACTGCAGCGCAAAGCTCTGACGCTAAAAACAAATTCTCTGAATTCGCCACGCCTCGTCTTGTTTCTAAGGACCCTCGATTCGCCGCTCTTGACCCTCAGCGTCAGCTCTCGCTGATGGCGTTACGTAACGAAGGTTTGAATAGACGATCAGGAGATACTTCAGCGACAACGACTTCGATTCTGAAAAATCCTGAGACGTTGAAAAACGTTCAGAAGAGCTTGTTGGCTGAAGAAAAAGGTGGCATTGAGAAACTCGTGCAAAGGAAGACTGTGTCTGACGCGAAGTTGATTAGTGGTGAGGAAGAAACGAAGACTGCTGCTAGTGGAAACTCACTACTGGGCAAATTCGCGAAGAGAAACGACGAGTTGCTTGCGAAAATTAAAACAGGTTCGAAAGAAGACCTCGATGAAAGCGGAGACAAGAGCTCGAAGAGCTCCGAAACCAAAGACGAACTAGGCAAGCAGGAGGAGGTTAGTTCGGTGAAGTTTGATAAGAAAGTTGAGGAGGGAGATCAATTCGGCCTGCTAATGGCGAAGAGGAACCTCGCAAAGCCTCAGGTTTCTGCTGATAACGTAACGAAGAAACGAATGAATCTCCTTGGGAAACCAGGCATGATTTGAGAGTAAATCTGAAGGAAAACTACCGGTAGCAAGAGTTGGCTGCAAATATGCATTAACAAAAAGAAAAGTTATATAAATATCTCCCTAGTCGTCTAGGTTTTATTCGTGTTGCGTGAAGTTTGCAAATTCAACTAGGTTTTTGGGCACTATTTTGAGAACTCTAATAAGGACACTCACTAACGAAAAAATTGCCTTGAAACTAACAACACATAGGAGAGCTCTGCGGAAATTTTGGAGAAACTGGAGAGTTTTTGTCTCATGAATTGGTTATCGGTATATTTAAGTGATAATAAATACAATAGCTTCCTTTATGAAAGATAATCTAATCATAAAATATGTAAAATAGAGAGATAGGGTAAGCTAAATTTCACAGGGTTAATAACTATTTAGTAAATGCCATTCTGAGCGAGTTTATTCTGGAGGGTTTGGATCTTGCTGTCCTTTAACTTCAGCAATTGCTCAAGCTTCTTGATCTTCAACTCGAGGATCTTTATATTGGAAAAATATCAATCAGTCAGTCAATCATCATCAAATAAATTTCATTGGTACCTCGATTGTGTCTTTCAGTTCGATGATTGTTTGATCGCGTAGGTTCCCTTGATTCATTCTAATATCATTAAATTCGCGTCAGAAAACCTGCATGAAACTGCTATATTTTACTGGTTCTGGCCAAGTACTTGATTTTGCTCTTGTGAATAGTCGTCATCATTCTGGTATTCAACTATCTTTTGTGGCTGCTGATACGCCATGCTTTTCGGGATACTGGTGATCGGCTCTTGCTGTTTGTTTTCCAAATTCTCCATGTATTTGTCGACTTTGCCTCTTACATACAAAAGAACTTTCTCTATGGCCTCAGGAACGCAGTTGACGACGCTGTCGATGTCTGTCTTCGAGAGCTGGAATCCTATTTTCTTAAACACCTTTTCTAGATATCCACACTCCTGTTACCCTTGGAAACAAAGCAAAGAGTTACTGTTCAATGTGTTCCAATTGGCAGACTTTTGAGAAAGCGAATGAGCTGGGATGTAGTTATGGATCTCGACCAGCTTTGGGAGAAAATGAGCCACAGTCTCAGCCATCATCACGCCATCCGCAAAGTCACGGGCTATGTTCTTCTTAGGACGAGTTAAAGGCACCTCGTCAATCCAGTTGTACACAGAATTGAGCTCGTCTTCAGACAGGGTCTGAGTGTTCATCTGAGAATTTGAATGTTTTTAAATTTAAATCAATTGTCATTTTTTTCATTCTTTCCAACTTTTCAACAGACTAGGCAGTTACGAAAACTCCAAATTTTTACAAAATTCAAAAAGAAAATTTGATCTCGCCTCCCTATTCATATAAATTCCTCAGCATACCTCTGCCCTTTCAACTGGATACCCTATAACTATTGAACATATCCAAAGAACAAGGTTTATTGAGCAGACAATTTAGATTTGAAATTCAACTTCGAACAAAGAAACCAATCCTCTAAATGAAGCTGGGTTATTCACAGATAAAACGAATAGATTGCTAAAACGTCGTGAAAAAAATAAAATAAAATACATTAACAACAAGATTTATTGGGAGTTGCCGTGTCTTTTTTCGTGGCATCAGATTTTTTATTATTTTGGACGGGTGCTTTTGTGTAAGATCCTATCTTCAAACTTCTGCTTTCGTTGAGATTAAGGCTTTTCCCGGGAGCTTGAGTCTCTCCTGCTTTCATCTTTTCACTCAGATATCTCAGCAAGAGCATCTTAGCAGCCTCTCTAAACGCCTAGAGCATATTAATTCTGGTTATAAGACGCGTGAAATGTTACAATATCGATGTTCTGCCCATTCATAGCGGAGCTTTCAAAGAAAAAGTTAATTCCTTTCTCTCGCATTAGTCTTTCGCCTTCTTGCGATTGAACGCGGCGCTCACTGAGCAAATATCATTCGTTATTACGGGAATTTCGAGGTGGCTTTACGAGGAATCTCTGTCAGCTTGATTACCCATTAGGACTAGCACAGCGTCGAGCTCAGAGTTGGTTCGCGCTTCTTCTAACCATTCGACTATGTGTTCAAAAGAATCTCTCCTATCGAGATTTTAAGCCATGAAGAATAAAGAGGGCTGATACCTTCCCACGTCATAAATGAGAAATATACCGGCAGCGTTTCTATAGAACGTTTTTACTATTGAACGAAAGGATTCTTGACCTGCCTGTTATGAAAAGTTATGAATATCTTCCTTGTGACTATGACTGTTGGTTACTGTATCCCAAAGCTGCAATTGGATATTAGTATCTTGATCGATTTGCACCGTAGCGACTGAAAATTCAACACCGATTGTCGTATTGTGCTCCTTGGGAGGTTGCTTCTTAAGGAATCTTTGCATTATTGATGTTTTTCCGACTCCTGAGTAAGAAAAACGGGTCAATTAGAGTATAAACTCAAGCTTGGCACCTGTGTCACCAACTAAAACAATTTTGAATGCGATGTCGTTGTCCTTTTGCTTAGAAGCGTCTGTCTGCATAATGGCTCGTGCTTTATCTTGCGAAGGATTAGTTAAATAAATTAATAGTGAGACTCAACGCAGGCGAATTTATTCTCTCAGATTAATGACTTTTTTTGATATTTGCTCAATATCTCTATGAAATTCGACAATTGATAGGGACCTTCCCCCCCCCCCAGCTTCAAAGCCCATTTTCCCTCCAGACCTTGGGGATTTGAGAAAAGGAAAAATTTTTTTGTTGGGGTACTGTTGAAGAGATCAATAGATTAATTTCCTGTACCATCTCGTCTCATTAACCTTCCAGAAAAAAAAAAATTGGATCAGAACTTGAACTTAACGAACTGCTACTGCAGTCGTTACATGTTGATTATTTCGAAATAACCAAGGAATAGGTAGGTAGCAGTCAATAAAACAAAGAACAAAGTTCTCCAGAGCTATTGGCATTAAAGTCCATAATAATACAATAATTCACGGGCAAAAGTTTTGCCGTTATAAACGTGATAAAAATGTGTAAGAAAAATATATATAAATGTTATATAATTTGCTACTCCTCTTTTGAAAACGAGATCATAGGGAGAAATGCTTTTACCCTTTTAAAAAAATTAACAATGCTGTGTTGAATAGCTAAATTAAGTCTGAGATTCGACTGGTCATATTTTACAATCTCAGTGGAAATGCAGCGAGGCGCGAGACAGTACTCAAGCGCACTCTTTCGATTTGGCGGGCCCTTCGGAAGCAGATTGAGTGTTTTCTCCGTCTAAGGAGTTCTCACTTTTGATTGAAATTTCCGATCTCCGGTTTCTTTGTTCAGTCGCTTCGACGGATGCACTCCATTTGGAGAGATCGAATTCCGCATGTTTCGGTCTGATGTGCTGGTGCAGAGATCCCTCTGAACCATATGCCTTCCCGCATGTTTCCACTGGGCAGTGGAAATCTCTCAGAATGTCCTTCGCCACTCGTCTGAACCGCTTCTTCTTAGAACTCACTTCAGGAGCAACGACAGGTTGGGTATTGTTCGCCTCTTCAAGCTTCTTCTCTACTTGCTCCAAGCTCTTGGCCAACTGAGCCTTTTCTGCAGTGAGAGTCCGAACCTGCTGCTGCAGGAGCTCGTTTTGTAGCATGAGCTGCGAGATCAGACTCTGCTCAGTCCGTTGAGGCGCCAATTGCTGGTAACCCATTCTATTATTCATCGCGCCAGCCGCCAGCATCAAAGAACTCATGTCTTGGTAAGGGTCTGGAAGGAGGTCCTTTTGGCTGAATTGCTGTAAGGGGAGCTGCATAGCCTGAGAAGCCTTCAACGCCAGAAGACTCTCTTGCTGTTTTAGCTTCTGGTACTCTGAAAGGAGAGTCGGTGTGAAGTATGCCATAGTGATGGACTCTTAATGGTTTTGGATTGCTTTATTTAGTAGAAAATTATAATCGAAATAAATGATTTCTGCCCTTTAAACTCCAGTTTTATTGCGTTGACGCTTATATTAAATTTAATAAAGAGCTCTAAAAATTCCGAATCCTGTTGATCCTTCGCTTTTGATCAGAATTCTCGCCAAGAAAAATTTTGAGAACCTCAAATCACGTAAAATATTTGAAAAATTAATATCCGCCAGAAATCGAAGTTGGAAGCCCCTACGTTTAATTTTTATTAGAATCGTGAATGTACCTTTTATACGTTTCAAAAAAATTTAGCAAAACCTCTACAATCGCCATCATACTGCAGTGAGAATGAGCAAGCTTCTCAAAAGTGGTTTCCACAGAGAGGACCGTTGAAACTCATAGTGTTCGAGGTGATTGGCTCACAAGCGATTGGTTTACTGTCCGATGATAGCAGCTAAGAACCATGATGAAAATTTAAAATTTTGATCGACTTTATCAAACGAAATGATTGATCGCGATTATTAATTTATTTTTATAGGCTTTCGCTGCGAACTTGGTCTACATCTCTTGTTTTTAAGATTGAGAAAATAAAATTTAAATCGAATACATGAGGTAAAGCCTTGGGTTGGCCAAGCCTTCGATTCCAAAGCTTTGTTTTCCTCAAAATAATGCTTTAGGGTAATAAACAAACCTTGAAAATTCTGATCTGATCTGAGGGGTTGGAGTCCTTATGAACTGATATTGAGCACAGAGATCTAATTCAAAGCCAGAATGAATGCATAGCGACCCTTGCATCTGTTCTAGCGGGATCAGTCGTGCCCTCAAAGAGCGAAGTAAAGGAAGTATAATAAAGCGCTTTGAGGTTTTCAGGCAGAGCAAATATGATCTTGGGTTAACTTTTAAATGGGTGTTTCGAAATCAAACTCATAAAGACTAAAAATTAAATAAATACCTTTTAACAAACTTTAAAACGCCGTGTTTTAGGAATACTCCTTTGAAAAACCTGGATCCCAGGTCCTCTGCGATTTTGCCCCTTATCATGTAAACAATTACCGCTTCTATGGACTTAGGGACAGTTTTCAAGACCAACCTTATCCTTTTTCGATGAGAAATCTTTCCAACATCAATGTTGAGTAGTACAATAAGTTTGTACTTCTAGTATGAACACAGTTGAAAATATATGGGAAACAATCCCCGACTTGAGACCCGATTTTTTTTATTTGATGGTAGGCGGGCAATAAAGCCCTCTTATTTAATTCTTAAAGGCTATTTAGGAAATAATTTTTTATCTCATTGAGTATGCTTTATTTCAAAAATTGTTGATAGTCACTCATTGAGTCTCACCTTAGAAGGTCTGAATAGCTTCCCTTCAAGCAAGCTGCAATGACAGGCAGATACCGTAATATTGAGACTTTGATTTGTCCAGCAAGAAATATTTCGTTAGCCATGCATTTAGTTTACTTTAGTAATCATAAATGTTGATGATGCGACACAAAGGACCTGCCTAAGTCCTTAAATCGACATTATATTCAAAGACACATCAATGGTCAAACATCTTGACCACTTTATTGGTTTTATTCTCCATAGAAAAGGAGGATGGTTCGTCTCTCATTCACTTACTGCGTAAAGTGGTTTGTATACTCTAGTAATCACGCTGAGTCATTGAAGATGTGAGTCTTGCATGGACCTGACAGTCTTTTTAATAAACTTTATTGGACTGGGATCCTACAATGGAAAACGATAGTTTTTCATTTGAACTTTGAGGCCATGCATTGCTAAACAATCTGTTTGAGGACGACTATGCCATAGCATTAGCCCTTAGTGGCTTTTCCATCGTTGCCTCCAGACCTCTCGAATAATTAATTAGATAAAATAAAACAATTCTTCTTAATTTATGTATTTTGCTGTTGGACTTTATTGAACTTTGTAGCAGAATCACCATTTATATACCTACTGTGTCTGAATACGATCTTAACATACTTGAAATGTCCCTTGGGAACAGAATTTCAGGTGAGCATACCACTCTCCATGACATCTCAGCAGCGCAATATATTTGCGACGCTACGAACGTGTTCTATGAATACCAACCTACTGCTTACATGCTTCTTGAGGAAATGTATCAACATTAAAGTCAAAATTGGCCCTGACAAGTGAAATATACCCAAATCAATGAAAATTATGTTTGCGTTAACGATTATAGCAAATTGGGTACATTGCGCTTAAACAATTCCTAAATCAAGGATAATTCCGCCAGTTCCTCGAGATGCGTAGTAGTAGTAAAGACCTTCCAATTGCTTAAACCCGATTCCTCTACAACGGCCTCGACAAGGCAATCCCGAAAACCTTCATCGTTTCACAAAATACAAAGACACATTTCCAAAATAGAATTTGTTGCTTGGATTATCCGCGAGATTTTTAGCTTTGTCCTCTTCATACAACGCAAGATTCCTCAGCACGCACATTCCCACGTGCCTTGTTGATAAATCTCTTTAATAAGAAAAACTTCTCATTTTCTCTCTTAAAAAGCATTTTAATCTTGTCCTTTTTGTTCTATTTGGCTTTTAATTCGTTTGCTAATTTAAGCGTAAGAAAATTATAGAAATTTTATAACCGTCTAACCTCAAAATTCCTCTTTCGCTTATCTTCGGATCATGACGAACGACCTCGATCCTGTCCTTTCTTTGAAAAATCATGTGAAGGAGGTTAAACGTGTTGCCAGATCTTTTTGGATTTCTGTTCAAAATGCAACTAATCTGACTTATTAAATTAATTTAATTGTCTTTGGCTCAATCAAAAGCATTTAATTTTTTTAGAAGCTTTGCCAATTCACAAGTTCTTGAACGTATTTTCTGACCGACAAATTAATTAATTAGGTGTTGTCGCGCTCTGATAGTATGGAAAAATCAATACCAGAAAGGTTTTCCAACCTCGCCAATTCCAGCCTCTCGTCGGTTGACCCCAACCACTACGTCAGATTCATTCAATTCCTCGATCAAAATGTAAGCACGGTAACGGTTTCCTTGAGAATGTAACTCCATTTTAGGATATGGAAGGCGACGTCTACACCTCCTTAAGAAATATCCGGCAAAGCAATACCGCAGAGTTAGCCAAGTTGGACTATCAAAGCGCTGGGCTCCTAGCCAAAGTTTGTAACAAATACGCGTGTCGACTCTTGGTTAAAAGTAATCCTAAAACCCTTTCATCCGCGCCTTAACACGCTGCAAGCAGAGCCAGGAGGGAAGGAAGCAGGTGAATTGCTTGAATTTGCAAAGAATTTGCTGAGTGCAGAGGCTAGTCAGTTCGACTCAGAGCATCGGGATATCCGAGGAGCAATATGCAATAACCTTGCGGCTTTTTGGCATATGTAAAATAAATTTCGGCTGAGATTGGCAGCTCATGATGTTTTTCTGTGTGATATAGCCAAAGAAGTAAAAATTACCAAGAAAAGTGCATTCAAAACGCACTGGACAGCGAAAAGAGTGCAGAAGCGCAGCAAAAAGCATTGGTCTATCAGAATTTAGGAGTTATACTGCTTAAGCAAAAGATGTATAAGAATGCGATTAAGTCTTGCCATAAAGCACTCATCATACTCGAATCTGATGTAAAATTCCTCTCTTTTGCAAACGAAGAAATTTATTCGACTTGTTCAGATTTTTAACACGATAAAGGAGACCAAAGAGACCCGTTCCCTTAGAGACAACAAGGACTTTAAGCAAAAGCTAATGGTGGTGGTGAATGCCTATTATACCCTAGCAATGGCTCGAGAGAAAATTCATCAACAAGATGTTCAGGACCTGAAATCCGACCAAATGACTCTAGAAAAACCCTTTTTGAAGAATGGTTACAAGCTCTCGAAAGCTTTTTTGGGATCGTCGCATCCATTCACTCTCAAATTCAAAATTAAACTGACCTCTGAGGAGGCTCTACTTGAAAAAGACCAAAAAAGTCCCTCTGTTACTCACAATAATACTCCTTCGAATCGACCTAGCAGCTCCAGCAAATCGAGCAGTCTGAATGTATCATTACTGGCGCCTTCTCATACAGACTCAGATAGTCCAAAAAAATCCCTCCGTCGCGCACTTGAAACTAAACCAATCGGGGAGTTCGCAGAATTAAAACAAGAGGAATCAACTCCTACAGCCAGCCGAAGAGGGGACTCTCAGCCTCGGAGTTTTATAATAAAAAACAACTCATCTGGAAATGTGCACCAAAGAAGCTTCAGCGGATCTTTAGTAAGCGCTACTACCTATTGCATGTTTAATTAATCATTATTTTTTCAGGAGCAAGCGAGCAATGTCAGAGAGGCAACTCGGAAGTACTACCTAAATTTCATCTCCTCCGACACCACAAAGAACAGACTACCAGAATCCAAAAGAATCGAGCAAACCCAGTCAAAGCGCCGAGGTTCCAGGTCTCTTATAATACCTCAAGTCGAGAAAGAAGTCGAAGGTCTGGCCCAAGGACAATTGCATATTTCTAAGAATCTGGAGCTGATCCTCAGGAGCCAGCTGGAGTTTGAAGAAAAGATTAATCAACAAATCGAGCAGACTGTGTTGAAATCTAAAACCAACCAAAAGCCTCCTACTGCCTTAACAGAGCTTCAGCTTCAAGTAGAAACGCTAAAGAAAGAGAACGAGTTAATGCAAAAGAACAAAATCGACAAGGAGATCGAAGCTGAGCAGTTACGTCTCCAGTTAAATATGTTGCAAAGGTCCATGTCTCATGGGAACATACCTCAGCCATTTTTCCCACCGTACTATCCTTACGTAGGAACTCCTATGAGTTACGGCCCAGGGCAGTTTTATCCGAACTCAAACATGCTGCAATACTACAATTTTCCTATTCCTTCTCCGAATGTTTCGCAGCCCTCAGCGAATTTTATTCAATCTGACAATTCTCTTGATAGCAACTCGATCATGTCTCGACGGAAACGATCCTCATCCAATAATTCGAGGATGACGGTCACGTTTACTCCTAATACCCAAACTAATCTACAAATAAACAAATCTAAAGCTGACGATTCTTCTGCTATTAACCCTGAAAGCGGCAGCGGTGACTCCAAACCAGATGTCGAAGAGACGAAACCGATTTTGGTGCTTAAAGTGCCTGATAGTACGGCAGGGGAACCGAAAACGGCTCCTGAAAAGGAAACGGCAGGCGCCATTATTTTGAAAGCTCCTTCTGGTGAAAAAATTGAGGTCAATCCCACTACTAACCCCTCACCAGATACAAAGGCAGATGTTTCTGCTGTTTCCAAACCCAATCGTCGGGTTGGGAAGTATTCAGACCCAAAATCTCGAAAATTTGAGCTTGATTTTTCGAAACTAAGTCAAAAGCCCAAAACCGAGGAGAAACCATCATCCCAGATGCCTCCTCCAGTTCAGAGCCAAGCGAGTGTTAAGCAGAAGCCTTCGTTAATGCATTTAAGCAGTATTCAAATGGAAGTAAAAGCTAACTTGCAGTCTCCAAACAACCTGAAACCTGAGTTCAACCCAAGCAGGACTCATTTAACAGTGAGCACATCAAACACAATTTCTACTGTCTTTTCCAGTAATAACTTGAAAAATTCGAAACTTGATTTGAGCATAACGAAAACCGAGAGCGAAATGCAGCCAGGAAGCGTCCAGAATATTCAAAATACCAGCGTAGCCTCTGAGAATAAACTTTTTTCTCCCACACTACCAACAACGAAAGAAGTTAATCAGTCGAAGTAGATGACAAGGATTCTGTTATTGGAGTGACTTCATAGTCATATATCATTGTTGAGATTCATGTAATTAAGCAATAAAATGTGGTTTGACTGTGTTATTTAACTCTGCCATTGGTTATTTTATATTATTTCGCAGTTTTATTATAATTCATGTTTTAGTATTTTTGTCCCTGTATTTTTACAAAATGTCAGCTGGATATTTATTGGATATTTCTCCAGAAAAAGGTGATAAGGAAGGGGTGAGGTTAGAAAATAGGTTAGAAAAAGCGATCTGAGAGTAAGAAAATTTATTTAGCCATCTCTCTTGCTTTTAATAAAATTGTGAATTCGCTTGTATTTCAATTTTCCCATTTACAAGCTCTGTTTGCATCTACAGAATAAACTTGATCTTAAGAATTGAGTGAGGATAACGTAATTGAACGGTTCTAAAAGATTATTTCTGGTACCATCGATTCAAGTCAATGAATAGTATTTCCAGCTGATGCCTTTGTCGATTTTCAAGATTTTGGCAAACTCGTTAAGCTTTAAGCTATTGATCGAACAGCTAACGAGTCGCTTTGCAAACATTTCCTAAGTAAGGATCCCATATTTGGATGGATCACAGGGTGGCTACCAAATAAAATTTATATCACTATGTCAATCAACTGCATTTTCGGACTTACTTAATCAAATACTAGCAACCTATTAGCTTGGCCAAGCCGCCTATCTTCTACTCGTTATCTAAATGCATTTTTCCTTGGCAGAAATCGCAAATATTTGTATGTTAAAATTCTTATTAACGAATTATTTATTTTAATTTATCCTTCTCAGTGAATGTCAAACTCATCTACGCCTCGGCTGAACTACTTCCGTCCCAGTACTACCACCTCCAAATTTCATTGCTAACCATAATAGGACCGAAAACAAGCCAAAAGAAAACTCCAACCACCGATGTGCCAAAGTTTGAACTAATTGACAACCAAAACATTTTTAAATTCGACAAGCATTCCAAATTTTCGGACTCAAAGCACTCTTGCAGTCAACCTCCAGGCCAAGAAAGCGCCACTACTAAGCTCGAGAACTATTTGGGCGTCTTTGGAGAAACCGCTGATGATGAAAATCTGCATTACATAAGCGATTTATTAGCAACTAAAGCCAAAGTGAAAAAAACTCAAGAGGCAGAGGCGAAGAAACACATGAGGACTAAATCCGAGTTACCCAAAACAATTGACACCCAGCCCACTCGTCAAGAACCATCGCCTAAAGTCCAGGAAGAGCTGAAGCTCTCTTTCAGAAAGTCCGTAAGCAATTCTGCAATGAACTATGATTCTCTCGCTGAGAGCGACTTGACAGAGGTGCCTGCTTCTCCAAATAACGCAATGTTTTTGCAGAAATCAGATTCTAGAATTTTTATACCTAAAGAAAAAGCCCTAAGCTCTCCTAAAGAGACCTCTTCTAAAGCTCAGGGGCATAAAGACGAAGCCAAAGCACTGCAACTCCAGGAAAAGGAGCCAAAGCAGGAAGGAGGAATTGAGAAAAATAATCCAGAGCGAAGGAAATCTCTAAGTGCTAATGGAGAGCGGCTCGGTTTAGATTCACCTGAGGAAGAGTATTCGTCGCCTCAGAGGTCAAAGGACTCGAACAGAGCATCTGATAAAATGAATGAAAACGTCCAAAACAGCGGGTTTGATACGTCAAAAGACAAGAATCAAGAGTTCTATTCAGTGCTTGATAATTATATTTCGTATTTTGAGCAGAGCACGCAATTTACATCAAAAATACCATCGAATTATTTTATTGAGAGTCATAATCAGCAAAGGAGAAACTCGAATCAACAGGCCATTGAGGATAATAGATTGAGCGAAATGATTCAACTCAAGCAGTATATCCAGAAACTTGAACACGAACTGGAAAGAGTAAATAATTCCAGAAAGAGTATTCATGATGAACTGGCCCAGTACAGGCAGGAGAACGTTGCGCTTCATTCAGTACGATAAGATATCTCGCATGAATTTAATATAAATTTATAGAGGATCTCAGAGCTTAATCAGGAGAATCTCATGCTAGCGAAATGCTATAAAAACTCTAAGGTGAAACTTTCATACACAAAGGAGCTACTCGCAAAGGAGAAGATTGATAATGAACAGAATTTGCTTGCGCTGAAGAGGGTTATTTCGATGTAAACTGCGATTTATTAGAAGTGCTTAACGCTTTATTTTGATTTAGTAGTAGCTCGAATGTTGGAAACATGGGTTATCCTAGTCAGTATTTACAGCAGACACAAGAGCCAAATTTTACGCAGCCTCGGGTGCGAACGCAGTCATACCAGTTTAGAAATACAATGCAAGACCAGTTCTATCCGCAGCAGAGCTATCTGAACCAGCCGACATTCGAAAAGAATAACCGATTTGGATTTTTGGATAACCGACAGTCAATGAACTCGAATATCTCCTCGAATAATCGTCCAACGTAATCTAATGTGAAGTCCATGCCTTGACATAACGCTTTGTAAGTGTAAAAACTGAGAAAAAGCCTGAGAGTAAGAAGAGAGTTGAAGTTGCAAAGTCGAAGAGCCATAAAGTGAGTTTAAGCTTGATCTTCCTCGTTAAATCAACAAAAGTAGATTCTGATCATAAGCGATGATGAAGAAGACACTGGAACGAATCAGACGTTGAATACCTCGGAGTTCGACCTCAGCTATGACATTGATAAGCTTACGAAAAATTTGCCTTCTGATAAGTATAATCGGTTTATCGGTAATAGAGGAAACCCGATAAAGGTATAAAATAAGAGTTTGAATTGCAATTCATGCTTTGAAAGGGGTTGGACGAGAAGTATAAATATTCAAACCAAAGATTCGAGCCTTCGTACACCCATCAAAAGGAATTGAGAACAACGGTAAGACAAACTTATGTGGAAAAGACTAATAGTCTGTAAAACAGCCATTGAAGCCTAAATACGAAGATTTTAATGAAAGGAAAGTTGATTATATGCTAAGGTAAAATTCCTCAAGCTCAACTAGTTTGTAAAAGACTTGAAATATTAGAACTCGGGCTGGCAGTAACCCAAATTTCGGAAGGTTTGATAAGTTTTCCAATGATATATTTAAAAGAGCGGATTTACTTGACGAGTCTTCTACGACAAACGATTTTTCTTATTCAATCCAGAATAGCGACTAAAAATACGTTTAATTTTTATAATGGCTCTATCCAGAGCTATTTCAATAGCTTCATTTCCTTGTGAATAAGTTTTTCCGAACCAAATCCCCATATAGAATTTCTTAGAAGTAATTTATAAGGCTTAACATACTCAACCTCATATTCTAATATACTTCTTCTTCCTCCTGTGCTGTTTAAACAGGAGGGATTATTTTCTATTGCTGACTAATGTAGGCTGTTCTAATCATCCATAGCTAAAAGAGATCCGTGACAATGCTTTAAAAGCAAATTTCAATGGATTTTTTGTGTAAATTTCAAGTGTGTTACGAATATATTACAATTAATTGCTCTTGCAGTGTGTGAGATAATGCTTACGGTTAAAAATTTTCAGTTTGTTATGAATACGATGCATATTTTTTTCTTAGCTCATTAATCTTTTGCTCTCTCAATATTTTCTCCATAGACCTGTCGTCATTTTCAATAATTTTAGCTTTTTTGATATCTTGTGCTGACAGTCCTAGCTCCTCTGTATTAACGTGGAACGAAAACTTCTCATTCTCTTTAACTACTATAGGTTTGCTCAGCCCTCTAGTCGCCTTGTATTCTGTAGTCTGGCTGGATGGCACAGCGTCAATCTCTTTCTTCGGAGCGATTACCTTCTGATCGTTCTTTGGATTACGAATATCAACTTGTTTGATCTCAACCCGCTCATAATCCTTCACTGGCGAGAGTCGGTTCTCTTTCTCATACGAGGGTTGATAGTAGTGTCGATCGGTTCTTTCATCGAGTTTAAGATTAGATCTTCGTTCGTTTTCGCGAGGCGACGAGCGGTATCTCTCTGCCGATGGTATTCTTTTCTCTGGCGAAGGAATTCTCCGTTCTGGCGAAGACCGTTTGTGAGGGTAATGCTCCTCCTTTTGCTCAATAGATGTTCTTTCTCTGATCCTAGCAATGAGTTCGTCAGCTTTCGATGGAGTGTCGAGCTCCCGCCGTTCATTTTCTCTCCTTCTGAAAGGAGATGCGATTTTTGATCTGTCAAGCGTTCTAGCGGAATCCTTGGAGAAGAGCCCAGGCTCTCTATTGCCATAGGGTGATTTAGTTCTCGATACCTCTCCTCGAGGAATCTCATCCTGTAATTTAGAGTTGTCTTCAATAAAACTGCGCTCTCCATAGCTGAGTCTTTGACTTACATTTGACTTCGCTTCAGATGTCCTCTCACGCCTGCGTCTTTCAATTTCAGCTAATTTGTTTCGGAGAAGCTCTTGATAGTCAGTGGAAAGAGAGTTTGAAAGTTCTTTGCGTGAAGGTCTTTCATTTGAAAGTGCAGATGTTGTAGTCCGAATTCCTCCAGCGACCGAAGAAAATTCCTTCAATGGGCTGGTAAAAGAATAAATGTCTTTAGGATCAGTTATGATTTCGGAAACTTTCTTTCCCGTGGTCTTAAATCCTTGAATATCTGGATTGAAACTGCTGCTGTTACTGAATTTCGAAGGCTCTGGTGAAGTGAATCCCTCCTGAGATTGCCTTCGTTCTTTGATTTTTTTTACTAGGTCATCGACTTTTTCCATACTAGGTCCTCTTCGCCGATTGTGCCTTAAGAAAGGTTTTTCCTCGGGCTCTCTCAAGTTAAGTTGAGGTCGTTCTGGTTGCTTTGTGCTGGATGTTATAGTAGTTTTAATGAGTTTAGGTTCTTCAGTCTGGACTCGATCAATAGGGTCTTTTGTGATACTCTTTTGAAGGTCTCTGCTCATTCTGCGGAAAGGCTTATACTCTGTTTCCTTTAATTCTGAGGGGTTAATTGCTGCTTTATTGCTTGAGGCGTAATCTTTTACACTGAATCTATCATCAGGAGTTCCAAACTTTCGACCCTGGCTGATCTCTTCAGAAGCTCGAGTGCTCGCCGGAAACCGCTTGTTATTTTTCTCTTTAATCTCCTTGATGATGTCAATAACAAGCGGATTGAAGTAGGTCCTTGGAGGAGAGGCGGGGCTGTTTTTTGTATCAACTTTCTCGATAGTTTTGGGCTCAATGTCTCTGTGCTGCTGCTTCTCCTCGGTTTTCGTAATCAAATCGTCTTTTTGAATACTTGGATTTTTTTGATAATCCGTAGCGCTAGGTTGCTTTTTCCTCATTTCTACGGCTCTCATAATTTCGTTGGCCTTAGCTATTTTAGCTGCTCGATCATCCAAGTACCTTTTGCGCTCTGCCTCACGATTTTTTTTGTTCTCTTCTTCAAGTGGGTTGTTTTCCTGTAGATTTGGTCTTTCTGGTTCTTTCTTTGCAATTTCTTTCTGCATCTCCCCTTTAATTCCTTCATTAACTTGTTTTTTCTGTTCAACAGAGATTTGTGAGGCAGCTGTCAGCCGCTTCTCTTGCTTCTCTTGCTTCTCTTGTCTAGTTTCTTCATCCTTGAAAGTCATTTGTCCGTCTTCTAACGATTTTGCTGGTTCTTCAATTGTTTTGCTCTCAATCACAGTGATATTCTCCGCCTTAGAGTTTGTGACAGTAACGCTCTCTCTTTTGCTATCCTCCAATAATTTTTCTCTCGAGCTAGCAAAAGTAGGCGACTTAAAGCTCGGAGCTCTATCGCTGTCATTGCTGCCTCTAGGCTCCATGGATTCAGAAGTATAAGTCGTTTTATAATAATCTAAGTTCGACACGAGACTCTTGAAATCTGGACGTTCCTCAGGATTTACCCTGAGGAGATTCTGCAGGACATTAGAGAATTTACCAGGGTACCTCTGACGCATAACTTCAAAACGCCTGTTCAAATTCTCAACATCGAATGTCAAATCCGTCCAATTGTAGCAATCATGCGGTTCCTCGAGTAGAGCAGCACATAGAAAAGTCATTCCAAGGCTAAATACGTCAGATTTGTGGAGTAACTGCTGAGGAATATCAGGTTTCTCTACACCTCTCTTCACGAGCTCAAGCAATTCTGGAGCGATGTAGCATAGTTCGCTTCCATCGCGGATCGAATGAAACAATGCATACTCTTGGTCGAGGAGACTATGATCGACTAACTTCAGCTCGCCATCTCTTGACATATAAAGCGCATGAGGTGAAACATTCCCATGTGCAATTTCATTTGCTTGGAGATGATTCAATGCGCTGATGCAGGTGTCCAGAGAGATAATCAGCTCTGATTCCTCAAAATATGACCTTGTGCGGGCTCTATTAGCGAATTCTGCAGCAGCAGTGGCGAGAAATCCCTCAATATAATACGAGACTTCCAGTTTGTCTTTGAATTGGTAGGATATTCCCTTGAAAGTAATCAAATTTGGATGTTTAATGCGAATTCGGCGCTGGATGTGCTGAATTTTCCTCTCAATGTCATCTTGTTGGATTCCAATCATGGCTTCTTTCTTAAAAATAATCTGATGGGTAGGAATATGCTCCAATTCGGTCAGATTTCCTAGGCAAACATCCTTCCGAGACCTGATGACTCTGAAATTCTCTTCAGAGAGAGGAGTTCTTTGGTCGATTTGGAGGACTGTTGCAGTGCCTTTCTGTTGAACACCGTCCATTACAAGATCTCAAAATTCAATTTTAATTCGTTAAATTAGATAGAACTACTTGAAAAACCTGGAAAACACTTTTGATATGAGCTCCATTCGATGACAGAATGCGAAGAAGATAGTGCATAAGGAGGGAAGGAGAATCCTCGAAATTGTTTGACTCTTTCACATCTAATGCAACCCACTAAATGATACTCAAGTTTGTTTTAAATGAGAATAAGCGCTCTAGATTCCACTTGGAATGATATCTAATTTCACATTGTCCATCATCTTTTCTGTTCGTAAGAGCTTTCATCAAGAATACCAATCATAACTTCTTCCACGATATAGACTCCAGAGCTTTTTTGTTGTACAAGTTCAAGAATTTCGAAACTTGTTCTCTCACAGAAATATTTTCGAGCTACAACTTGGTTGCATTTGGGGGGTACCTTGAGAAGTTTGATTCCTTGAAAATTTGGACAGGATTAGATATTAACCATAAATGTAGGACTATTGGGAGTTGACAGATTCAAAAGAATTGAGCAATTTTGAAAGAGTTAAACTTTTTTTAAAAGCTTTATGGCAACTACTTTTTTTCTGATTAATTTCTGCCTCTCATGCTTACGCACTCGTTTTGCTCAACGCTGTGATTAGACCAAAATTCCTCAATGATATTTAATTTTCGATGAGAAGGAATTGAATAAATTTATCACAGGCAATTTAATTTAAATTATGAAGCCATCTCTCATCTTGAAATGGCTTTTCTGTGGGTTTGCTCTTTCCGTCGAGCTAGACAAAATTTTTCACGCTTAAATCACAGAGTAATCACAACATTTTTTCATAGAAATCTGTTGAGATTTATTAATATCATCGTAAAGCAATCACTGGATGCTATTAAGGTCAGAAGAAGGGAAAGGAAATGTGAATTCGTAGTCTCGAAAGGGAAATGGGCTGCAAACCAGCTTGATAAAGTTAGTTTGCAGTTGGAATAATATATTTAGAAGGCCACATAAATCTCCTTTTGACATTTGAAGCTTTGAGTCGGCATATTTCAAGAGAATCCCGAAGTTCCTTGGGTAGGGCCCATTTTTCTTTTCCTTTCAGAATGTTAATTTGGCTTCGCACTCGCTATGCTGGATTGGAACTCGCGGCAGAATCATAACCTTTGGAAGACAAGAGTCCGCAATTCCAAGGGAATTTTCAAATTTACTGGTACGGATCCATCGCTCCTTTCCTGAAATTGACGGGAACTCGAATTGAGGTTTTCTCATCACCATTCGAAGGTGATCCAATTTGGCTATCTTACAGTAACCAATGAGTCTTAGGATTTTTATTTTTTTTTAAGTCACTAGTCATCATCATATTGTTTAAAATAGTGTGTCATTGAGCGCGAAATGAGCAGGTCCATGATCCTCGGAGATCTCACTCTAAACCGATATCAAAAAACGCTCTCTGACCAATCCAATCAGTTTCTTAGCTGTTACCGTTCGTGGTTTTAGTAAATAATTAACCAATTCACTGGAGTCATTAATTTCAGTTAATCTGGTCAGTTCGCCATAAATCAAGATCAATTTCAACTCGAAATAATGGATTTTGATAAATTCTCAGCTTCGCATCACCACTCCTCAAATACATTAATTACCTTTTATATTAATATACACTTCTAACTAACCGAGCTAATGCAGAACTTAAAAAAGCTTATTTCTTGCTCTACTAAAGCAAAAGCCACCAGAGAGAATGCTCTCTCCAACCTTTCTCTGACCCAAAATATCCCAACTGCACACAATAACTCTGAGAGGAGATTCGTAATTCAGCACAGAAACACTAAAATAATCCTAAAGGTCTCAGAATCAGAATTGCCCAACCTCAAAATCAGCTGGCTTATCAATGAAGCTTCCTCTCAGCTTAACAATGTCCTTGGAACGAGAGCCTACGTTCAAGAGCTCTCAACCATGGTTTCACTCACTACCAGCGAAGAAGACCTTACGATCAACTATTTCTTGACTGTTCCTCAACTGCCTCTCTCACTAATACCTGATGGAGTCGTTCTCAAACCCTATTTGACACAAGAGTTTTCAAAAGTTGATAGAAAACCAGCATTTGAAGATTTTGAGTTCTTGACGATGCTTGGTCGAGGAGGCTCTTCTACAGTGTTTTTAGGTATTTTTTAATAGAAAAGTCTATATAATATTGCAATACAAATAGCACGAATGAAAACTAACGGTAAGTTCTATGCTATCAAGCGAATCAACAAGCAGAGCGGGAAGTCTGACTGCCAGAAATACCGGAAATGTGCCCTACGAGAAAAAATGAGCCTGGCTAAAACCAAATCAGAATTCGTGGCTCAAATGCACTTTACCTTCCAAACAGTAAGCCATGGTTGTAATAAATAAACAATTTCGGATTTAATTTTAGCAAAACAACTTCTATTTCGTCATCGACTATATTCCTGGTGGAGATCTCTATCACATGCTCCAAGAAAAATTTTGTTTCGATGAAGAAACCGCGAAATTTTACGTCGCAGAACTGCTACTAGGGATTCAATATCTGCACACCAATAACATCATCTATAGGGATCTCAAGCCGGACAACCTGCTTTTTGATATCGATGGGCATCTCCGCTTTATTGATTTTGGTCTATCGAAGACGGTCAACTCGAAAAATGAAATGCACTACAGCTTTTCTGGAACTCCAGAGTATTTATTTTGGATGAGGTTCAGTCTCTAACGCTTATTATTTTGGTTTATTAGATACATGGCTCCTGAAATCATGGTTGGACTCGGCTATAATTGTCTAGCTGACTTCTACAGTCTTGGAGCTCTGGCGTATGAGTTGGTGTATGGGGTACCACCTTTTCGAAATGAAGGAAACCCCAAAGACTTCTATAAGAACGTAATGGACGTTAAGCCAAAATATCCCAGTTACGCGACTAGAGAATTCATTGATTTCGTTGAGAAGCTCCTTGATAAGCGACCCTTTCAACGCCTTGGAGCCAAAGGTATCGAAGAGATTATAAATCATCCTTGGCTCGCAAACGTTGATTTCAAAGCTATTCAGAAAAGAGAGACCAAACCTCCAATATCCATTGATCTTGAGAGATTCGCCTTGAAGCGAACGATCACCCAGATGGCTGCAGATAGTCAAGGAGACGAAGCCACAGATGGTTGGAAGGTCCCTAATTTCTCTTATTTCTCTCTTTCTGAATTGGGCAAATGTATTAACTTGGCTTTGCTCCAAAGTCCAGCTTCTGTCAAAAATGAGCAGGCGGAAACAACTACCAGCAAATATTCCGGGAATAGCTTCAGCATGAAATGCACTTCTCCTAGGTTTATTAACTATTCTTCCAGCACTATCTCCAGCCCAAATCAAAGCGAGAACAAAGTTGCCAAAGACATCAAAAACTCGATTTCATTGGAAGTCAAGCTTAATCTCATGGAAAAACTAGAAAAAACTGAAGAGAAAGGAAGTGCCGATCAGGAATCAATGGTTCCGGCCGATGCAAACCATCATCTCCCTTATCAAACAAGAACGCCTCATGCCATGTTTGCTCAAAATAATAAAGGCGAAGAAACACTTGCAAGAAAGACTACAACTGAATTTCCCGAATCTAAGAACCATGGGAGCAGGTTGCTGGAAGGTGCCAATGTAAATTACAAATTCGTAAGCAAAGAACCTGAATGGAGTATCACAGCCTAACAACTGCACCGTTTTCTGATGGTGCTTAATGTCTTACTAATCTTAATAAGAAGTTTTTTCATGAGTGTTATTTTTTCACTCTTAAAGTCACTAATAGCTAATTTAAGGTAAGACCAAGTATGGATTGGTCGCTAAGGAAAGGACTAGGTAGCAATAGGTAGTTAGTCCAAGTGACCGCTTTCATCTCTTGGTATTAAGTAATTGTTATTGTTACGAACAATATATTCAGAAAATCGTAATGTATATATATAAAGTTTTCTCAATTTCGAGTTTAAAATAATATACTAAAAAATTTCTCATCTTCATTAGATCGTTGTCTATATTTCTGCTTCTGCTTTGAATAATTTTGATATTGAATGCTCTGCGCTTTTTAATTCTGATTTTCTAATGAGTCACATCCCAAATCTGTTTGCTTCTAAGATCTGTTTCTAAAAAATTATTAAAAAATTTTCTGTGAGAAATCAAACCTTGAGGAAAAAGCGCCATGGACTTTATCAATAAGGATTTCATCATGAAGTTTGTCTTTCGTGTTTTGAAATTATTGTAAGCACTGGCTACACAACTTTCAATCTCATTCAATGACAATAGCCCAGTAGCGCTGCTCGCAGGGAAGATTAGTTGGGATTATCTCTTTGGCGATCCATCGGTCGAGTTGAGCAAAGGTGCGAAGGCTTTCTATGCTATTAATGGGATTTTAATCGTAATCTCAGGCATTATGAACGCCTTCGTCATCATTCCAGTAACTTCCTGTTCCATAGAGCAGATTTGATCAATTTTTCGGAAATAGGCAAGGCAAACCCTACCAAAAGAGAACTACAGGGTCTGGGCTTCAATTTCGCATACCAAGCTTCTTCTCGCATTGATCTTTTTCACTCCTATTGCAGTAAAATACTGAAATTGAGTTATCCTTAACCATGAGTGATAGAATATCATGCAACCAAGCACGAAAACTACCGTACAGTTCTGGTTGATCTGCGCGTTTTTCATAATCTCTCCTTTCATGAGATACTACAGAGAGCAGTTCACTATTCCACCAGGCCAAAGACATAGTAAG
>ENA-UOTZ01000083-UOTZ01000083.1-compost-metagenome-genome-assembly--contig:-NODE-83-length-66986-cov-10.973740_pt1 | contig 66986 bp, 50 predicted proteins | sample MGYA00238144_ERZ746983 | MGnify/ENA primary metagenome ERZ746983 (study PRJEB28759, sample SAMN06268863) | compost metagenome | isolation source: single cell | place: USA: California, Emeryville, Joint...
TCATACAACGAAAATAGGCATGAGGTTGAAAGCGTCTTCAATCATGCTGAACTCTCCTTCTAATCAGAAAATAGCTTTAGAAAATTGTACGTCTCCATTGGGCCTGACAAAAATAGATCTTGAAAGTTTTTCTGGTGGGCTGACTCCTTTAAAGAGAATCTCTATTCCTACTCTTTCGAATTCCCGAAGATTTGCCCAGAATAACGACTGTAATCTCGATATGATAGAAGCAACACCGAAGACTATAGTTATTGAGAAAACGATTAAGAGTAGTAAACAAGAAGATTTAGATGTCGAAGAATTCCACACCAAGACAGATCGTCCTGAAAAATAGTGCTATTAGACAGCTCTTTAGTAAATTGTTATTATTTTTTTAATTTTTTGGAGAAAGTAAGGCACGAAAAATATATGAAATTGCACAATTTATTTTTTAAATAACTTATTTATGTACACTAATAATGAAAAATCTTGAGAAAATCACAATGTTGTGTCTATCATAGATTATTCAATAGGGCCCAGTTAATGGAGCATTTTTTATGATTTAAGATTCAAGTTCATAGACAATGGAAATTGCGATTACCTGAATCAGCAATAATGAATCGAATTTCAAGTAAAACAGGAAAATCAATATTCATTCCTTCTTTCTGAGCAATTTGCACTGAGGCAAGTCACCAAGATTGAAAATTTGTGCTTAAATTATTGATTTGCTGCTGAGAGGGAAGTAGCTAAGGTCTTCCTTTTGTTCAAGTTCTAACAATCTTGCTGTATGGATAGTACTTCTGTCTTTTGACAATGGAGCATCGTTTTATAAGTAGATACAGGAATCAGTCTCATAACTAATAGCAAAGAATATAGATATACAATTAATGCTGACTAGTGTATTAAAAGGTTGAAGTTAGTCTTTTCCGAGTCTTAACCCATTCATTGATTTTCACAAATGAATTGAAAACCGATATTATTTACAAGTGCCGCTCAAGAAATAAGCTTGAATTACACGAGGATAGCCAACTTTTTGATCCTCACTGTAGTAATTGGAGAGAAGCCTGACGAAGGCTCAACGGAGAGTATCGGCAAGGCTCTCATAGGCGTCACCCTAGCGACGACAGCGATAAACACTCTAGTGGCTGTTTTCATGATTTTCCAGATGATCAGAGATATTTGCAGAAAAATTTGTCAGAGAAGGAAAGCCAGGTCTAGCAATAAGACTCACCCTTTACCTATCTCAGGTTCCCTTGCAGTTATTGATGTCGATGTGTCTCCCATTGTGAATGATCAAAGCAAAATTCAGACAGGAAAGAGTCTTTTATTTGAGAAAGAAGTCGGCTCCAATTTCCAAATTGCATACACAAAAAATAAACTTGACGAATTCGATTCTGATACCAATCGATCCAACTTTGTTAAAGACGAGAATACTCCCGCTTCGCGAAATAATTCTCAATCTGGAGAGCGAGTCCCATCAGTTGGTGAATTCATTAAAAAGAGGGCTTCAGAATCATACTATACTTCGAAATTGAACCTGAATTTCCGAAAACCTGGATCAGATTTGAATTCTCCTCCTAATCTGAAGTTATCTTTAGAAGACCTTACTTCTCCAGTAGGCCAGTCCAAAATCAACGTGGACACTTTTTCTAGCGAATCATCTCCATTCAAGAATTTTGGTGCTACTCCTCATACATATTTTCGAAGGTTTAATCAATCAATAAGTAGCAACCTCAATACTGAGAGGGAGCTAGTGTCGCCAGAGAACAAAGATATTGAAAAAAACATTGAGGTAAATAATGTAGGAAGATGGAAGTTCGGAGATCGCAATGGGAAGAAGGAACACTTTGAAAAATAGTTTTTATCTGTCTTTTCTGAGAAACAATTTAAAGATTTTGATGAATGAGAGAGTGTAAGTTTTTTTGTTTTTTATGGTATTATGTTTTCCTAGTTTTTGGATGAGGTTTATTTACCGAAATATCAATTAATACAAATTCCCTTTGAAATCAAACTGTTATTAGAAATATCTCTCTCATAATTCCTTGTCAGAGCGTTTTTCTTCTTTAACTCTCTCTAAGTAAAAGTTATACACAGATCAACCGTCGCAAAGTTTCCTGTTTTGTCCTTCTTATTTGTAGAAGCTTAGTGAATTTTGCATATGATCTTTAATAAAATTTCAAGGTTTAAACTCTTAATCCTATATCACCCCCCTGCATCAGTTAGTCGTCAAAATGATTTTATGAATAGATGTTTCTAAGAGCGGACTACTAAATTTTTAGAACTCATATGAGCAGAGAAATTTGGGAGGATTATCCCTCTTTCAGCCACAGTTTTAACTCTTATGTATATATTTCTCTTCATGCTATGATTATGTCCTTGTCGTTGCATTTACGAAGAATGTTAAGTATTTTTAGTTGTTATGGAGCAACACTGAGGAGCTCAATTTGTATGGATAATAACTTAAACGTAAGAGAGCAAGTGGGATGCCTACTAGAACACCTACTGCAATTGCTGGAAGGATAGAGTCTAAGCTGATGCATCATTTGTTATAAGCCTTAACTCACAGAGTCCTTTTTTTGGGACTTTTTGCTAGTGTCGTTCAGTTTCGTAATAGAGTCCTGATAACTGATGTTTTCTTGGGCTTTACAGCTATAATGTGTATTTGAGGGCAGACGCAAGGACAACTCTTTGGTGCAGGACCTTATTGCTTTGTCAGCATTTCTTGATTTTATTTTACGATTCTACCAACCCTGTGTTATCATTTTTCCACATGAGCGTTATTTGACTTGAAGAATTGCACACACTCCACCATTCTTTGTCGATTTCGAAGAAAGGTCACCGAACAGCTAAAGACCCCCGAGCTAAATTTAGTGCAATTAATTAAAGAGCATATAAATCGAAGTTAAATTATATTGCATCAACGATAAATCAATGATCTTAAACTCTCTTATGGGAGTTTTATTTAATTCTTGTCGAGAAGAATTTAATACTTTAACTCAATATTTTGTATCATATCAGGCTTTATAGTCCTTCTTCCTGTTGGTTTGCCTCCAGTATTGTTCCTCTTCCGCACTAAGGCGTTGAATTTCATATAAATTAGCAAGAGAAGCCAGAAAATCTCGAGTTTTTTTTTGTATTTTCGACAAGAATGAAATTATAAAATCTCAAATCCAAATCTCTATAGTTGTCAGCTCTCATTTATTTAATCTCAATAAGATTTAGTTGAGAAAGAAACCCATTTAATAATTTAGTTCACTGAAATTTTTTTAATTTAGATTTATCGAAATCAGGCCTGAATTGGCAGAATATTTCGGGAAAATAGCAGTAGTTTCGAATAAATTTTAAATCAGAGAAACGCCCAATCTCCTTTCTGGATCAAAATTGAAAAAGACCCGGATCATGAGAGTTTTCCAATTTTTCTTTTTGAAGATTCTACTTCAAGCAATTTCAAGTAAATCTCTGCGCCAAGCTAAATATCATCCATTATCCAGTAAATTCTCGACAGATTCTATATTTGCAAGAAACCGCAATCTCCTTTGCCTCTGGAACAGTCACTCCTTCATGGGCGCAATTGTCTTCATACGTTTCTTCTGGGACTTTCGATCAGTACGGTGTTAGTTTCTGGGCGAAAAAGACTAATGGAGGCGGCAACACTGAAAGGAGATATTTGAAATTGACTCTTGATGACACGTAATCTCATAACTTGAATCGGATTCTTAATGAATTTTTCCAAAAATGCGTAGAACTGATCAAAATGCAGGAAGAGTGCTGAGTTTCTCTCCAGGAGGCCAATCAAGCTCCAGTATAGTTTTTGCTTCTGGACCTACAAATCCGACAGGAACTGATCAAGGTGTTTGGGCTGACTGGGAAGGAGGAGTAATTTAGCTCGAATATTATAAAGCTCTAAGTTAGTTTTCTTTATTGAAATCTAGGCAAATTTTGCAACTCAGATGGCTGTGGGAAAATGGACATTTTATTTATTTCAAATAGATGTTTCAGCTAATATCCAATATGGATTTCGGTACAGATTTAGCGACCATAATGTGAGCATGAATGAGCAACAACGATCAGGATCTCCTTATAATTTTTACGCGATTGATCCTACAGCCAAAGTATATTGGGGCGCAGAGAATATCTACACAACTGGATGCAACTGCATGTTGCAATATGTTAGGGGATACCTGAATTATCTGGCCTTGACGACAGACGAGCAAATAAGCCTTGCGTTGATGACTGAAAGTGGTAAATTGATCAAGTTTAAAAAATGTTAATTCCAAAATAAAATTAGTTCCTGCTGTCGAGTACTTGATTTATTTCCAATCGGAACCTTCTGCAAACTCAAATCAAACAATGCCAGTAGATGTGTTAAATACTGGGAGTGTGACAACATCAACCGCCTATAAAGGTAAATTAATATTATTCACTGTGAGTTGCTTATATTGTATGAATTTATTCATTAGGCACTTCTTCTTCTGATACCAATGAAGATCCGGAGTTGGGACCATATAATATCCTTCAATGTAGACCTGGTTCTTCGTTCACCTTCGAAACTGGTACTCAGAATGCCAATGGTCTTGTGATAAGAATGCACTTCTATCCTTACTCTGGAAATTCAAATTCTCAAATAATGTTTGCAATACGAAACACGGCGAATAACATTGTTTCTCTGCAAGCAGAGTTTGATGGAACAACACAGAAAATTAAAATTAATCATTGGGAGAATTCAGCTTGGTCGCTTGTATTCACAACAACAAGTTCTTTGACGTTCGGTACTACATGAATAAATAAATATTCTTGTCTTCTAATATTCTAATTTTCTAATCTTCTTTAGATGCTTGGAATCTTGTTATCTTCGAAATTGTTCAAGCTCAGCCTTCTGAGTTTGGCGAAGGCTCTTGCACATTAAGAATCTGGATCAACGGTCTCGTTTCGTCAACAGGCAATTTTGGAGATTTCTCAGCTGGAATCAATCTCTTTGCAGATGTTAACAATGCAGCCGTTGACATCTGTAGCACACGAAACAACGGACTTAGCTCACGAAATTCGGCTCTCGATGGTACTTATGATGTGCTAAACTTTCTCTGGTACAAAGGAGCTGCAAATTTGTTCGTCAACACTTCGGGTAGGGAAAATTTCTTCTGTTATCCATAAAGGAATTAATTTTTCTTGACTAGATCCGACCTGTGCGTTGTCTGGATTTGTGAATCCACCCCAATCGGCTTGTCTACAATGTGCGACAGGGTATGTGATGTCGGAGAATAAATGCGTTGCAGCTTGTGGGAGTGATCACGTTCTTCATACGCCTACAAATTCCTGTCAAAGTAAATTTTACATTTCACAACTAGCAACTAAACTGTTAATTTTAAATAGAATGTCATTATGGAGACTACTTTGTAAAACAATATTTTAAAATGTAAAATTCTAAATTAATAAATTAATAGGATGACCAAGGTTTTTGTGTGGCTTGTGATCATCCAGGACAATCAATCGTAGGAAGCTCTTGCGTGATTTGCGATCCCAGCTGCCAAACTTGCTCAGGTAGTGGAGCGAATCAATGTCTGAGGTGTAAGTCTGGGAAATATTTTTATGCAAGAAATCACTCTTGTCTCTCTTGCAACGTCGATGGGTTCTATATTTCAGGAGATAATTGCCTCACTTGCGATCCCTCTTGCAAAAGCTGTTCAGGTCCAGAAGCTACGAACTGCGTGTCCTGCTTTCCTGAAGATGCACTCACTTCCCAAAATAGTTGTACCCCCAGCAGCACCAGCTCAGAGGTTGTCAACACAACCTCTGATGTGGCCTCAGTTTCAGGTCAAATACAAACTGCAGTTACGAGTGTCCTTCCGTTTATGACAAATGGAGCTAGTACTTTCGTTGTGCTATTATCTGATTTTGCTGGAGACGCGTTTTTTTATCGCCTCATCAACGTCAAATACCCCCAGAACTTTGTGAAATTCTGCGAAAATTTTGACATCCACCTGCTCCCAAATCCGTATCAAAATATGAATTGCAGCAATCCGGAGTTAGTCAAATTTGAAGAATATGAGCTCTCTTCCTGCTTTCTTGAGAACGCAGGCGATTCTCTTAACAAAGAGGCTATTGCGCTTGGCGTAACTGCATTGGCCTGGATTTTCTCATGGTTGCTGAAAAATCACTCTCGTCTATCAAAAATGTTCATCTCTATCAGAACTGTGCTCACCTGGAATACTTTCATTAACCACTTCGTTTCAGATTTCAAGGAGTTTATCCTTTATTGTCTGCTTAACCTAACTCAGCAATCGTCTGACCACCGTCGACTCGAGGAGAGTGAGGAGCAGGACGATAATGGTGAAGTCTGCGATGAACTTGGATCTCGATTTTCATACGCCCTTTCGATCATAATAATCGTTTCTTATCTCGTCATGTTTGGGTTTTTTGGATACCTTCTCAATCGTAAGAAGAAGAAAAACCATTCATCCCGTAGCCTATCAAGAAATAAAATCCTTCCAGTACAGGGCAATCCTTCCATTCCACCAAATGAAGAAACAAACGAGACCGAAGAAGAGGGCAAATGGATGGCTGTTCCAAGGGCTTTCAATTCAATTTCATCGGACTTGAAAAATGATACTTGGTTTGCAAGGAACTTTATTCTCATCTACGAGTTTTCTGGTTTCTTAATTGTGGTATGCTTGGTCTTTCTTGAAAATCACGGAACACTCCAAGCGGGAATATATCTTGGAATTACTGGGTCATTATTCATCCTTGTACTCTACTTCAAACCCTTCGAGACAAAATTCCAAACAATACATTTTGCAATAAATTACATTTTGAGGATATTAATGGGAATGCTAGCTATTCTAATCGGAGAGATGCCTGACCAAGTATCCACAGAGGCTCATGGTCTGGCCCTCATTGGTCTCACACTGACCACAATAGCAATAAATACTCTGGTCTCAGTATGGGTTTTATTCCAGGTGATCAGACCCCTGCTAATGAAACTTTGTTGGAGGAAACATAACAAGTCACACAACAAAACTCACCCACTTCCTCAGAATACAACTGCTATTGATGTGGACTTTACATCCACAATGAATAAACAGAAGACGAGAAAAAATCTTACCGTGGAGACGGAACACCACCCCAATTTTAAGGTAAAGCGGATAGAAATCAAAGCGGAGGAATTCGATACCGAGGGTGATCGATCTAACGCAATTAAAGACGAGAACCAGCTCGTCTCTCGTATTGAAAATCAGTCCTCCGCTGACCGAGTCCCAATCATTCATGAATTTTTAAGAAAAAAGGATTCAGAAACATATCATACAACGAAAATAGGCATGAGGTTGAAAGCGTCTTCAATCATGCTGAACTCTCCTTCTAATCAGAAAATAGCTTCAGAAGATTGTACGTCTCCTTTGGGCCTGACAAAAATCGAGCTTGACAGTTTTTCTGGTGGGTTGACTCCTTTAAAAAGAATCTCTATTCCTACTCTTTCGAATTTCCGAAGATTTCCCCAGAATAACGACTGTAACCTCGATATGATAGAAGCAACACCGAAGACAATAGCTATTGAACAAACGATTAAGAGTAGTAAACAAGAAGATTTAGATGTCGAAGAATTCGACACCAAGACAGATCGTCCTGAAAAATAGTGCTATTAGACAGCTTTTAGTAAATTCTTATAATTTTTTTGAGTTTTGGAGATAGTAAGGCAGGAAAAATATATGAAATTGCACAATCTATTTTTTAAATAACTTATTTATGTACACCAATGAAAAATCGCGAGAAAATCATAATGTTGTGTCTATCATAGATTATTCAATAGGCCCTAGTTAATGGAGCATTTTTGCTGAACTAAGATTCAAGTTCATAGACTATGGAAATTGCGATTACCTGAATCAGCAATAATGAATCCAATTTCAAGTAAAACAGGAAAATCAAGATTCATTACTTCTTTCTGAGCAATTTGTGGTGAGAGAGGGTCTTGGTTTTGTTCAAGTTCTAAAAATCTTGCTGTATAGATAGCACTTTTTGTATTTTGATAATGGAGCATCATTTTATAAGTAGACACTATATAACTAATAGCAAATAATATAGATATACAATTAATGCTGACTAGTTTATTAAAAGGTTGAAGTTAGTCTTTTCCGAGTCTTAACCCATTCATTGATTTTCACAAATGAATTGAAAACCGAATTGAATTTCTTTCGTTGAGAGATTTACCTTGATAGCTATTATATCTTCATTTCGAAGAGCCATCCTCTCTCCAACGTTCAAGGTAATATACTTCCCCTTAATCCTTTTTGTAGAATTCTTAATAATTCCAAACTTGTGACCTCTCAACACATATGTCTTGTTGGGACTCTCATTTTGAATAGTAAAATTTATTTCAACCTCTAGATTGTTTTCAGTTGCAGAATCATCTGTTGGCGCATAATTTCCTGAGAAATCAGTCACTGCGTTCCCCTCTTTCACTGCTCCAATGCTCCTCTTATTATTCAAAAGCCTAGATGCTTTTAGAGCTTCTTTTCCGGTGTTGAATTGCTTTTTGGGACTTCTGTGGCCGATAATTGTTGCATGCCATCGCGAAATTCTGCCCAGCAATAATTCATGAAGATAGCCAAAATTTATCCTCTCAATCTTGTATTCAACGTAGTTATTGTTCCAGAAGAAACATTGAGAGAGATTCTTCTCTTCTGCTTTGATGGCTGCGCAGTATTCGGATTGATACAGAAAAGTCAATTTAAAGGCAATTTCCCTATCCAGATTTGGTATCGGATTTGACAAGCCGCTTTTATAAGTCAATTTTGAGGAGAGGCTTTCTTTTCTTTGCTGAATTGGCGTTGGGACTAGAAGGTCAGTTGCTGTTTCAGCTGATGCTCTGAACGCAGCAATAGTATTTTCTATGTTACCATTTTTCTTTTCTGCTCGAGCTTCCTCCTTTTCAAGAAAATTCGCAGTCTCTCTTGGATGATCTGAAAGTTTAAATTCCTTGCTTGTTTTAATGGTCGAAAGCCCATTGATAAGAGTCAGACTTTGTAAAACTTGTTCGTTTTGTCTCCTGAGTTTTTGAATATCGGAGCTTGGAAGAAAATTTATAATGTTTCTCCACCTCATTTCCACAGCATAACAACTCATGAGTTGAGGTAATAAATATAGACTGATTACCATCTCTTGCTTTGTAATAGTCTGTTCGTAATATCTCTGATTTCAATCAGCTCGGAGTAGAGTTTTTCAAAAAGAGTAGTTGGGATGCTACGAGTAGCCACAAGATAATGAAAACGTCGGCTTAAAATTGGGTACTTGCTTTCATCAAGAAACGTAACACAGCCCTGTAGTATTTCGAGTGTGCAAACGAGAGCACCTAAATCTTCACTGTAGCTGCTCGCATTATCTTTAATTGATTGCAAAATCACGTTGATTGTTTCAATGATTGGCATAAAATAATAAGACTACTGGCTGTTTAATCACCAAGAAGTTGAGTCTATGATAATACCATTTTAATTTTATCGGTCAATTGATCGAGAAAGTCATTCATTAATTAAAGTTGTCAGAAGTTATAATAGAGTAAGAAATACTTTGATCATTTGCGGTGGATCTAAATTAGCGGATTTTTATATAGATAGATAAACCTTCAGTCTAGTTCGATGACTTCGGCTCATTGATAGAAGTGTTGACTAAAAAGAAACAAGCCATAATGTATTTTCAGTCTTTTGTGCATTTATTTGAGAAGATTTATTTGACCATATCGACAAATATAGAAAGCCTTAGTCTTTAATTGAGCTATATTATGTCGTCGGATTATGCCAGTTATTACTATTTAAGTCTTCATGAGTTTGATTTAATCTCATTATTCCCATCCCTTGATCTTCCATGATTTTACCATACCTTTTTTTTTTAAGCAATACCATCTTTAAATATATCAAATTCAGTCAACATCCCATGAATTTCTTCTGCAAGGTTTCGTGATTCATCCACCCAGAGTATCATATAAATAAATAATCTTCTTCAATTGTGCATTGAGTTAAACCTAACAATCAGAAAGAGTGATTAATATTGCTGAGGTTGATATGAGACAAGTATCTCTATTTATTTTCACCCTTTTAGCAGGAGCGAAACTGCTAATAAAATTGCTTTCGACAGTTATAAGAACTTATTCGAAGCCTTTGCTAACACTACTTAATTAATATACACTCGTGTATTTAAACATGATGACCTCATATTCAAACGAAGACGCCCGAGAAGTGAAGGAGGAGGCCCTACCTCACGATGAGGAGCAAAGACGGACTGAATGGGAGAAACACATGCGCCCTTGGCGCTTCCCACCAGAAATCAAGGGGCACAAAGAGATCAAAAAGAAAAATCACTTCAGCCATGGCACGTCTCTCACCAAAACACGAGCCCAAACCATCGTTGCTCGTGAATTTTCAGAGGAAGAAGAAATGCGTTTACGTCCCTGGAAGCATCCTCCTCCCATTAATTTCGCTAGCGCTAAGAAAAGTCTTCATTCCAAAGTTTTTGACGATGTCATCGTCAGGACTCAGCACCGCATAGATGTCTTTTTGAAATCCATTGCTCAATCTGATAAGGAAGAATACAAAATCGTCAAAGACCAGCTTGAAAAAATCCGCAGAGAAATGCAATCTCAAGACACTGCTTACTTAAAAATCCAGAATGAAGAGCGCGTTGCTGACGAACAATACCGCCGCAAGCGAAAGGAAATCGAGGAGCGTATGGCCGATCTTGCAAGCAGAACTCAGCGGTACATGGAGCGTCAGCAAGAGGCGAATCGGCAACTTAGTGGGCAAGAAGAATTGGTCTCGAAAAATGAAGAGAAGCGGAATAAAGAAAGACTAAAGTACGAAAACGAGAGAAAACTAAAGGAGGAAAGACAGCAGCTCATTGACAAGAAGAATAAGGATATTCAAGAAAAGAAAGACCTGTTGAAGAAGTTGGAGAAAGAGAAAAAGGTACTTAAGCAGTACCATGAGTTTTTATTCAAGGTGGCTAAATGCGCTGGTTTCTTTGATACAGAGGAAAAAGATACTGAGTCTGAAGCGTTTAAGAACAATATGGTTGAGCAAGTGAAGAAGAATTATCAGAAAATTCAGAGACAGCATCAGGAAAAAACGATGGCGAAGGAAAAGATTGATAAGAAGCGAGACGACCTAAACAAGAAGTATGATGGTGTATTCAAATCGCTTAATACAAAGATCATGGAGCAGAATAATCAAGTGAAAAATATAAGAAACGAGATTGAGGCGAAGAGGAGAGAAAATCAAGGGCTTCAAAATGACCTTGAAAATAAGATTAATGAAGCAAATTCCAGGTTAGCGGAGTATGGAAAGATCTTAATGTCGATTAAAAACCTTGCGGAGATTGCGTTGAATGTGCCAAAAGCGAATCAGAAACAGGATATGAGAGAGAAGGAGCAAAGGGAAAGAGAGAATGAGTTGAGTAGGCCGGATGAAACTGAGACCTATCTACGATATTTGAAAATTGTTGAGGATAAGCTCTCTGATTTGAAGACTCTTAAGCAGAAATATGATAGTGAGACAAAGAGTGCTCGTTATTAAGTAGTTAACACATCATCTTTGATCTCAAATGGTTTTCTTTTTATTTTCATGGTGAATATTTTGAATTGCTCTTTCATATAACTCACAATTTACACAACTAAATTCTGATATTGATTGAGTGAAAAGTGCAAAAAACACGAATGCAGAGAGGAAAAAAGTTCAAATCGCTTGTAATTGGTAGGTAAATTATAGACTGAGTTCCCTTGAGCAAATGTTGCGTTTTGAAAGTAATAAGAAATTATTAATATAGATATAAGGCTAGAAGTAAGGACAGAATTTTACTACACACGTATATTCAATAAACTTTCAAGTCCCAAGAAAGACAGAAAGTTTTAGTAATGATATTGATTGGTCAATTGATTATAAAGGAGAGGGGCATTTTAATTTTCTTTATAAGATAACCTAAATGCAATTCATTTTCTAAATATCAACAGCTTCATCTTTCTGATAAACAATTAATAAAAAGAGGGCAATACAATCTCCATCAATAAAATGCGACTATCTTCTTTTCTTAAAATCTTGAGTAACAGAAAAAATATGTTCTTCAGCGAGAATATGAACATGAGCTTCTATGTAGTTATGAACAAAGTGCATTTAAACTTTATGCATAGCACAAATAATCTGTTGAGATCAAACTCAAAAAGGAAAGGGCAGACTTTATTGGTCTCTCCTTGACGCCTCTTTCTTCAGGAAGCTCTGAATGTAGACATTCCGAGACAAAATATTATGAGGGAGGATATTCAGAATTTGTTTGGCGCGCCGAAGTTTGGTATTCATTTTTTTCAACAGAGTCAGCCACAGGAAACCCAGGAACACCAAGATCGAGACTATCGAAACTACAGAGGCTATGATGATGCTTGCTTTTGCTAGTCGGATTCGAGCACCTCCAGAGTCAATCAGATACTGAGCCAGAATAACATCAAAGTAGCCTATATACAACCCAAATTTGTCATAATCATAGAAAGCCTTCCCTGAAATAATCCCTATAAAAGATGCATAGTCTCCTTGCTCAATCTCTACGGCCTTTTGTGCATCTTGAGCTACAGCATTGATCAAAACCTCCTGTGCGACGATTATCCCTTGGGCTGAAATCCCTCCAAAGCTATTCCTGCAGTGATTGATGATATCTTGAAGAGTCAGACCAAAGTCTGATAGAGAGATGCCAACATCAGCAGGGTCAACAAGAGGAAGTTGGGTGCAAAAATCTCCATTGATACTCTCAAAAACCAGTTCTTTTGTTTCTCTATTCAGAATACTGGAGCTCGATTTCATCTCGAATAAGAAATTTCGTAGATTTTTCGTTCCGTCGAGGGCTTGATTATAAGCCGGTAGAAAGCTGTCCTCATAATGCTGCTGTCGGATGTCTTTTGGCTGATTAAATTCAACCATGAGATTGTAGGCTTCGATTTGGAAAGATCTCAACTGTCGAATCGACGAAGCAGTGTCGGCTATTCTGGTTAATATTTCGACGGACTCGTTTACATAGTCACTGTTCTTCACGCAGATAATTACTGATGGCACACAAAGCGCCAAGAACGCAATGAATAAACCCACTGAGGCACTAATACCAAAACCTTTCCTTCTCACCTTAAATGTACTAAAGATTCTCTCCCGGGTTTCTTGTTCCTGACCCTGATCAGAGTTTGCGGCTTTTTCAGTGGTCAATTCGAATCGTTTCGTCTCCGCTAAAATTTGCTGGACGCTAATCTTAGTAAACAGAATTAAAATTTGCTGCCGGTATTGAGCTGTTCGTATTATAATCCAGTAAAAATTCAGAAAAACCACGAACAAGACTGCGATTGCAATCAGTGTAATTGTCAAAATCTGACCTTTTGCCTTATCTTGCAACTCGTATATGACTTCTTGATTGTGAAGGTCGATCTCCAAAGTTAGATTGAGCAGTGCATCTTTGTTGTCGAGGAAGAAAACGTACGCACGACTGTTTTCGATTGTTGTTATGTCGAGGAAGTTTATAGCATAGGAATAATAATTTATGAGTCCCAGGGCAGTCGGAAGCTCAACAACAGGGTCCATATTACCATCCTTTAGATTTAACTCAATTTTCTTGTATTGTAATAAGGCACCTGAAATCCAATCTACTCCGTCCAGGGATGTGTAATTATCGAAACTTTCGCTTATTCTGTGGTAAGATATGCCAGTAATCCAGTTTACCCAGAACGCATCCCACATAAAGAGATTAATGTTGGCAGGATTTAAGTAAAACAAAAGCCCGTAAACTATTGTTTGAAGCCTCGCGATTTGCAGTGTCAAATCAAAGAGTCCAGCGACCATATTTGACGGGCCGTACAAATAAACTGTCAGTTCTTGGAAGTGAGAATAATTGCTGCTGGAAATCAACGCGATGAGTAAGTACAATATTATGACCGACAATCCTGCAAATAATCCAAGCTTTTCGAGCCCTTGCAGCAGAACTGAACTCGCGTTTGAGTTGACCATGTCGCGATATAGCTTGTTTGTCGTATCAGAGCTCTGATAATGGGAGGTACCTGAACTGAATAAATGCTTTCTGAGGAGATTCGAGCTTCCTTGCTGGCTCTTGAAACTGTCGTCGTCAAATTCGCTTTGGCTGGCCTCATTGCCCTTATTTGAATCAAGTGCATCAAATGCTGATTGATTGGCCGTATTATCCGTTGTATCTGTGAGTTTGTTGACTTCGAGATGTTGATTAGGATTGAATGGATTCAATGAGTTGCATCGTTGAAAAGTTTGGTGTCCCATCCAGCGTGTTAAGCTTCGTCACACCAATCCGTGATAGGTTTAGGACTAAAGCTTCTCGAGGGACCCCATCAGTCTCTTTCCTTTCGAGTTCTTTCTTTCCCTGGCGTAATTTCTCAGCGTCAGTTATCAATTTTTCTTCAGGAGAATTATCAGCTCTTCTAGCACTGAGAATATTGGAAATACCAGGGGAAGGTTTCAGTTCTCCTTGATCATATTCATGGGCTGCTGATAAATTCAATTGATGAGACTCAAAGAGTGGATTTGATGGAAATTGTCCGCCTTTTATCTTGTCTTCTCTTTCTCCCATTATTGGAGTGTCTAAATTACTGTGATAACTATTTCTTCCTAGGATCGATCTGGCCGCGCCCTCGTTAGAAGAATGTGATTTCTTTTTCAGCTCGGGGACAGGTAGGTCAGTTATATCAGGGATCTCAGAATGGGAAGAACTTCTTGGCATCTGCTGGAGTTTGCCAAATCCTTCGTTATTCGGGTTTTCATAGTTCTTGCGAGAGGTAAATCCATGCTTCAGCAATATTAATTCTTTCCTTCTATCCCCGCGGACTTCTCGGAAGAAAGTTATGTTCATGTAGATATATTTCGACCTGCCATTCTGGAACGCCATTTTCCTCATTGTTAGTTTCACCCTGAACACCCGAACTTCACTGGGGTTGTAATCCTTCTGCAGCTCGAATATCTCTTTTTTCACTCTTTTCTTGACATCAGCTCGGATCTCATCAGTAATAAGGTCATCATTCCCATTCGCCACCAACTTAGTGATGCTCTGATACACTTCGTCAGATTTGGCTATTAATTTCTCTCGATACTTCTTATTTGCGATTTTTTCACTGAGAATCAAGTAGAATCTCTCCTGGTTCGTTGATATCTGGTCGAATAGCATTTCTTCTTCTTTACTAACATGCATGAATTTCAAGAGCTTGGGGATCAGAAAGCAAATATGAATCCCTTCAGCAGTATCAGGAGCCGGCAGGTTGAGAAATTCTTTAAATAGCCGAGTATAATTCAATATTTTTCCCTCCCAGCAAGTAAATATCGAGACATACTCTTCCTTCAACGGTCTGATTATCGAAGCGACTGTAGATTTCTGATCATAAGCTTCTAACTTTACGATCATACTAATTGGTACCAAATAGCCCTCAGCATTGACTCCAAATAGCAGCGGGATAATGTTTTTCCTCGAAACCTCCAGATCAGGACGAGCTGCGAATTTCCTCAGTATATCGTCATGAGTTTTTCCGATCACCGCGGGCATAAACCGATTTATGTTATATCCAAGTGCTTCCTTTACAGATTTTAAGCCAAATATCTTCGCAAACGCCGGTGTACAGGCTTCGATTATCCCAGGCTTCGCTTGAGACAGACTGAGGAAAACAACAGCGTTTTCAGGATTCCAAAGCTGCACATCAGCGTTCTTTAGATTCAGCTCAGGAACTTGATAGCTATGCTTGAGGACTAGCTCCTGTCTCTTCTTATTGAAAATCCTGTAATCAGAAATTGGGCTGTCGATAACGTCTCTGTGGTAGTTGATATATTGCTCAAGCACGTCGACGCTGACAGGATTGAGTTTCATTAGTTGCTCAAAGTAGCTCTTAACATCATTACGGAGAGAAAGGTAAGACTTGCCTTTCCCATAGACGAAATTCAGGTCGATTTCATCGTTTAGCAGATGTTGGAAGAACTCTGTGCGGTGTTTTTTAACTTTCTCAATGCTGAGGTCAAACTCCTCCTTTTTTTCGTAGAACTTCACTGAGTCTGAGATTTGCAAGTGAAAAAACTTCCAGCCGTCAATTGTTATTTCCTTTTCGATCTCAGCACCGATTTCTTTGATGGCCAGCTGCAACACCACAGCGTCGTAAGAGTTTTTATCAATTTTTTGAAGAAATTCGAGCGCGGCCAAGAAAGCAGTCGCTTTCCTATTCATAGTATAAGTGAGAAGGCTGAGATAGCGGATAAAAAATGGAAAGATGAATTTTTTGTCCTTGGCATGATAGTCGAAGAAAAAGCGATAAGTATGATGCACATAGCTGAAAACAAGGTCTTTGGTGCGATTACTAATTCTCAAATCTTTGAAATCTGTATTCTCTCGAAGGATTTCATGGCATTCGCAGTCAGCACATGTACAGTCACGGTTATGATCAGCAACGAGATAGAAAAAATCCAATCCGTCTCTGACGTTCGGCCGCACTGATAACGCGAAATTAACAAGGTGTCTCATATTGAGTTCAACTGAATACGGCGTTGAAAAATCGCATTTGGTTCTGAATCGCCGGATCGCCTCTTCTCGAAGCTGGAGGTACAACCGCAATCCAAAACTACTGACGATTAGGCCGATGAGGACGACTCCATTTGAATATTCTGTATTTTTATTTAAATGCACATAAAGTAACGCCCAGCTCCAAATCCAATTAAGGAAGCAGGTACTCATATAACAAGTTGCAACGCACTTATCGACAAATATCAGTCGGTACGGCTCAAATACAAAGATTATTGGAAAAACCACGAGCAGTACGAGTTCCAACAACCAATGATGTCCGCCATTTGCGTCAACCCAACAAGAGCCAAAAACGAAGAAGAATCGTAGAGCAAACGTAATAACGTAGGAGTTTTGCCTTGTTCTTGCCAGGCGATTTGCGTTTACTTCTTTAAAATAAATTGCTAACACCCCTCGTCTTATCATAATGAAAGTTGTCAAGCTGTAAACCACGACATAGAGTATGAAGAAAGCTGTAGAGTCATGCCTGTTAATGGGAGTGGAATTTCTTTGAGGAAGATACACACTTGGAGTGTTCTTTTGAAAGACTAATTCTGTGCATGGGAGAAAAAGCACCCATTCGTACACGAAGTAAAGAAACATTGTAATTTTGCGTAGGATTCGAGATTTGAATTGCTTTGAAGTGTCATCTTGGATCAGCAAGACCCTGAACATCAGTATTAACAAGAGTAATTGGTAACAAAACGCAATTATAAAAGGTGAAAACACACCCAGATAGCTTTGGTAAGTGGTAAGGCGAAACCCGCGAGCTACCTTGAATATGAGCTCAAGCAAATTCATGTGCTGAGTTCCTGGGTTCGGTCCTTCTAAAACAAAGAAGGCGTGGTAACTGAAAAGCTGAACTGCATTGATTATTATTAGTAGATAAGCAAACGCTCGAGGGTTGACGGATTCCTCATTCATAAGAAAGAGGTTCTTCCAGACGAGGTCGGTCACTGGCTGGAGACGCTGTCTGAGGCTCTTTTTAGATATTGTTCCCATCTTCACTCATTAATTCCAGAAATTAAATTTTTGGTTGAATTGGAAAGTAATTCAAACGAAACAGTGATTACTGAATATGAGCTGGCTGTGTTTTTTATTTTCGAATAACATAAAGATAAATGAACAAATTAACAAGCTTTAAAATAGAAAAACAAAACAATGCTTCAAAGATCAATTTAGATTTCGCCATCGCTTGAAGATCTTGTATTGCAAGTCTCTGACTAAACTTTACTGCAATTCGAATTTTGAAAATAACATCGTGAGATTGATACGTTAAATAGAAATGGTTTTCGGAAAGATTTTCTGGTGATTTGACAAAAAGAAAAAAATTGAGAGCATATTCACATATATACAGAGATACTTGCACTCGAGATAGAGATTCTTATAACAAATTTCCACGAAAACTAATATAATGATGAACTGTCTGAATTTGTTATTATCTAAGTGATTACATTGAATGGGCCAAAGGCTCTTTAATTCCTTCTTTGATCTTATCGAAGGATGACGAGTTAATAACGCGATGTTTTGAGTGAGGTTTCGTCTCATAATTATAATCGGAAGAAAGTCTGATACTCGAAAGACTTCTTGCGACATTCGTTGCATTGAGAAGCTTTTTCTTGTCGATAAATATCGTCACTATTCCCATCATTACAGCGCAGGCCGCTCCCAGGCAATAACACAGAACAGGCATATAGTATCCATGCTGATATTCAGAGGACGGTTTCTGTACCGCACCAGCAATTAGAGGAAAAGCTGATTGGAAGATATTGATCATGATATTCACAAAACCCATCCAAACCTACACCCATCAGAGACATCGGAATGAGATAAGACACGCAGCCTTCACAATCTGGTAGCATCAGAAATATTACAAACGATATCAAAGTCATCCCACTGGCGGCTGTGGCACCATATGCTCTTCTGCCGACTTTATCAACTAGTTTCCCAAATACAAGTGAGAATATCACTGAGAGAATGTAGAGGAGACTGATATATTGCCCGGCTGTTTCGCTTGAAACCGCGGCTCTTTCCTGAAGATATTTGTTCGCGTTGCCAAGGAACGTGTAAATCGTACCACAGGTTAGCCCTGCATTGATTGCCAAAGTTATAATAAGCGGTGTTACAGCTTTTCGAAGGCGTGAATGCTCAATATGCGAATGATCAGAGTCTCTAAGCCATGCGAGACTGAGTTCACGCTCGGTGGGAATTCGGTTCTGTTTGTCGTAGTTTTCGGCTCTTCTGTCTAATACAATCCAGACAAACCCGCAGCTTAGTGAAACTATGGAGAGGATAGCGCCAGCAGCCGCAGCTAACGCAGTACTCTGACTGTGGTTGTAAATCAATGGTGTAAGAGTGCTTTGGAGAATTGATCCGGTACGGCAGGCAGCAAACATGATTCCCGTGGCAATACCTTGCTCGTTCGGTCGAAACCACCTAGCCATGATCGGAACTTTAATAACGACGACGGCTTCGCCGCCTATCCCCAAGGTGACTCTTCCAATGAGCAGGAGAATGAAGCTTTGAGCAAAGCAGCCGATTGTGAACAAGGATTGTCCAATGAAGATTAAAGAGACGAAAATCAAAATAGAAAGCCTGCAGCCAATCTTGTCGATTACTTGACCAGCAAATAGAGGCCAGATGATATTGGGAACAGCGTACCCAGTGTAAAGCAAGTTATATTGAAGAGGCGACAGATTGAGATCATCTTGCAAGGGTTTTTGCATTCCTTGAGGCACATCAAAATTGTAATATCTCGAAGTGATAAACAAACACGTGAAACAAAGTACGACCCAACGAACCGGTCGATCTCGCATTGAGTTCTCCTTCTCTCGTACTTGCTTGGCAAGAGGTTCGAGTTCAGTTTTATCCTTCATCTGAAGAAAACTTGAGGTTGTTGTTTTTGTCGAAATAGAATTTCGAATTTTTATATGATAGAAATATCAACGCACCCACCCTTTTACAATAATTTCTTGAGGTGATAAATAATCAGTAATTTTATCAGTAGTTGACGCAAATTCTTCTATTCGATGAAATCAAACTATTCTCAGTTAATTTTCTGCTTTCAAAAAAAAAAGAAATGCTCAGAGCATATCTGACGCTATGATCTCCAAATAATTCTGATCATTCCGCTTAAGAAATTTTCTCTATACTCATGATTAAACTGTTTGGCCAGTATATTTTCAATAAATATTCACAAGACTAAATGTAGCATACAAATCCAGGGAGAAATTATCGATTTTGGTGCTAATTTGCGGAGGCTCCTGTAACAAGGTCCTATATACCTAATGAAGTCTCTGCATCGAGCGACTCATCGTAATTATCTGCGTCAGTTTTATTAAGATACTCGTCATCGAAAATTCTTTTCCTTTCTCTTTTTGAACCCGCTAGTTCATAGGTAGGCTCCTTTGGTTTTGACCTAGGATTCTAAAGTATGAGGTGAGTACCTCTCACATTAGAAGAGTAGCTACCTTTCGGATAACATGCGCCATCCAATTAAGAATCGCGATTACGCCCAAGCTAATCGATGCGACATAACCTAGACTGAGCAGAATTGTAGTACAAGCTCATCAAAAAGCCCTTACATTTGGCTGACTTCATCAACATAGGATTGATGATCGATCTCAGGTGGAAGGTTACTCATTGTGTGAGCAAGGAAGAATATTATTAAAGCACATCTTCAGAACGAGATTAATTCGAATGCTAGAATAAGGTGATCTGTTTACAAGGCATTGTAAATAGACTTCGTCAGATTTCTGTTGACATAACCAAAGAAATCCATAACCGTATTTTGGGACCTTTGGTTGTCTGTGCTCCAATCGATAATTGCCACAGCTCTAAAAAACAATCACCATTAATTCCCGGCACAGAGCTGAATATTTACAGAAGGAAGATGAAACAAAACGCAGCGTATCCTCTGTTGATTTTGTAGTAGGAGTCGAAATAAATGAAGCATACTGCAAATACTAGCATTACTAATGGATGAATTGGTTAGACTGAATGCTGCTCAGATTAATTACTGATATGGACTCCTCTGCTGAGAATAGAAAGCAGTTTGAGTAGCTCTGTGAGAACTCTTGCGTCTTCAGGGTGGATATCATCGAAATTTTGTAACGTGTTTGACTTTTTGGTTCTCTGAACTACAATGAGATTTGTTCCAGGAGAATAACATTACAAATTCGATCAGGAAGTAAATTAGCGCACTGACTGCCAGAAAACCTTCACTTATCACTCCGATCCTATGTTCCAAAATATAAAAAGGTTTATATAATAGTCCTTTACCAACAATATTGTTTGAAATCTGCCTGTTCTTGCCATAAGCAGAGGAAAAATAGTACGAGAAAGCTCAATCTATATTAAATATTAGTAAGCTTGTTGCAATAACCTGAATCTTTTACAAAGCCATGACAATGAGCTTTGCATGGTTAGGATTTTGAACGATAAATTGTTCCCCGTCAGTCATCTTGGTCAGCTTCCAAATTCCATAAGTCAATCCTCTGAAAATGAGAATGAGATAAAAAGCATTAGTTGGTGAGTCCATTCAAATTGTCACTACCCTGTTGTAACAAGCTGAATTGTCGCCAGGGGTAACCCAAAAGATGTCGTTAGTGCCGATATGGTCATAGCAAATGCAAAGATGCTTGCAACTACAACAATTTCGCTAAAATCAAAGTAATATTTTCATACGGGATGCAGATATCAGTGCAAAAGGATTTGCAATTGTCTTCAGTTTCTTTAAAAACTCATTTTGACCGACAGCCTGATATTCCTCTGGTTGATTGTTCATTTTCCCTTGAGTTATTTTGAAAAATTTAAATTAGCATAAGCTTAGATATCGTGAAATAAATTTTCCTCTGTCTCTACGGAAAGCTTCTTCAGCGAAGCTGAATTTTGAAAGATATCACTGCTAATACTTATCAGATCATCCTTATACACTCAATTTTCTTTTCATAGAGTCATCTAAATCTGATCCGTCTTCACCAAACTAAAAAAATAATTTCTTTTTCATCTACGAAAGCATCACTCTGGAATCTTCTTCAACTCCTATGGCAGTGTTATTCTCTAACTATATCTTAGTCTTTCACTATTTTTTAGTGAAAAGGTCTTTTCTTGAGAATCAATAGAGAAGTCGCCCTTTTAAAACTCGGCTATTTTATACCCCTCAATTATTTTTAACTTTTTCATATCTTTACCAACCGGCGAATTCGTGAACAGAGACTTAGAAAATGATCCAATCTTCTAAGAAAAGCTTAGTCATCTTAGGCTTCAGAGCCATTTCTAATCGCAAAAGCCACCGATGGCTCAAACTCCCTCTCACCTTCAAAATGCCATTTGAGAATGTCTTCTCTCATCATAACCCGCGCTATATGTTCAATGCCGGAAAAGTACTCACTGACGCACAGGAAGAGCAGCTGGTCCAGGCTGAAGAACTTGAAATTAACGCCATTACTGTTCAAAAGACCGGATCGGATATTGATTCGGCGATTAAATATCTCGAACAGGCCCACCAGATTCGAAACACTATTCTTGGGCCTGATGATCCGAAAACCTGCAGGACTTTGATTGATTTAGGTTTTTTATACATGAAAAAGCAGGACTTCAGCCAAGCCGGAAAGATTTTGCTCGAATGCTACAATAAATCCTGCGAAATTTACGGAATGTCCTCGAAAGAAGCGCTTAAAGTCCTCGATGACCTTGGGACGCTTTACGAGCTCGTCGGACAGCTCGAAGATTCTCTTGAAGTGAAAACTCAAGCACTGGAATTCGTTAAATCAGCTCCCAATATGAGCGATGAAGTCTACGGAAGAATCCATTTGAGCTACGGAAAGACGCTTCTGCAGGTCGGAAGACTCGACGAAGCCATCACCTACCTAAACGAGGCCTATCGGGCTTTGAATCAGGTTTTTTCGCATGAAAATCAGCTCTCATTGAGCGTTTACAACAACCTCGCTCAAGCTTATTTGAGAAAAGGCGCGATTAAGAACGCTATGACTTTTGCGATGAAAGCAAAGCAAGTATGCGAGTATTTGTTTGAGAGCCAGAACGCGAGTGAGACAGTAGCGGTGCTTAACACGTTGGGACAATGCTTTGATGCTCAAGGAGATCATAAACAAGCTTTGGAGAATAAACAATTAGCTTTAGAGCTTACGAAACAGATTTTTGGAGAGAGGCACGCAAGCGTCGCCACGACGTTAAATAATATCGCGTATAGTCACCAAAAGATTGGGAATCTTGAAGAAGCGCTGAAATTCTATAATCGTGCATTGGAAATCTTTGAAGAGGTGTATGGAAAAACACATCATGATTATATAACAGTGCTTAACAGCATTGCGAATTTTTCTCTTGCCAAAAAAGACTACACGAACGCAGAGAAGCTCTTTAGCCGAAGCGTAGAGCTCAGCCAGAAATTAAACAGAGGATATGAGAGGTTGAAGGCTGAGAGCTTACAAAAGCTCGGACAAACTCATCTGCTCGCGAAAAATTATAACGATGCGATTTCCTGCTTGGAGAGAGCGCTGAATACCTACCAGGAGGCAGAGAGACCTGTTCCTACGGAACTTGCTGAAATTCATCATTTGCTTGGACTTGCTTATTCCAAAGCAGGGAGACACCAAGAAGCGCTAAACTCTCATAAAAAAGCCCTGGAAATTCGAACAGCGGCTTTCGGTGATAGCCATCCTCAAGTCGGTACGACGCTGTATTTTATGGGCGCTGAGAATTTGAAATTGGAGCAGTTTGGGAAAGCTGAGGAATTAAGTAAAAAAGCTCTTGATATCTACCTGAAGAACTATGGAGATGGGCATAAGACGGTTCCTAAAATTAAGCAGCTGTATAATTTGAGTTCGAAATTGGCGAGTATTAACAAAAAATAAAAGAGAAATTTCATGTTTTTTCTGGAATATTTTTATTTGTTGAGAGGTTTCACTGCTTTTATTTGGTATGACTCACCCAGAGCGTGAATCTATCCACAGTATCGCTTTCATCGGAACAGTGTTTCTGTAGGCTAATTACTAAAAATGGGATGTCGATGTATGAAGAAACGATGGAATATTAACATTTAAAAATTGACAATCCAATGCTGCTTAGTACCCTTGAGAAGTTTGAAATGTACCTCGCCGCAACTTTGAAGAACAGAATTCAAATAAGTCAGAACTTCCATAGTTCCATGATCGTTATTATCCCACGTAATTTGACCAATTAAAACTTAAAAAGATATTATGCGGCGGTTAACGATTCGGGAACCCCAATCTTAGAAAAAGCTATTTATGATTGCAATTCTCTCTCTAACATAGCATAAAGCGGAGAAAAAGCCCTTTATGAGGGAGCTGAGGATGTTTGTTTCTTCCAATATCGATTTGAACATTTCAGAGAGAATATGAAAGCACGACACCCGAAAGATAAAAATATTAGCTTGGATATCATCTCGTCCGCCAGAAGCAAGAAAAAGCAAAATTATCTTCAGTGGTTTCCGTTGCTAAATATTTTTGTTAAATGAAAAAACCCCCAGTTCCAACAAGAATCACTGAATTAGATTCATAAGCTTATGGCCGATTGCTTCTTTTAGAAAATAAAAAAAATTCTTACTTTCAAAATGTATGCGTCCTCTGCGAAAGATGTCGAGCTTCCAATCCTTACTGGAGGACTCGAAGAAAAACTTTCTATAATGTCTCTCACGAAGATCACTCTATCTAAAAAGAGTGATGGGCAGCCGACATCCCAATTCAACAAACTAGGGATCTTCTTCTCCTTGTTGTATCCGTTTGCAAATGTCATTTCTACAGCAGTGGCTAAATTCATTGCTGATGTTCCTCCCATGCAATCGCTGTTTCTTCGATCACTACTCACGACTCCACCCTTCTTTGCTTATCTCTACTATACCAACAAAGTCGGTGAGCTCAAGACAGCTTTAAAGAACACCACCCTTCACCTCAATATCTTCTTTGCCTTACTTTCAGCAGCTCTTTTCTATGTTGCATTGGCAAGACTCTCGGTGAGCGAGGCCTTCACGATATATTCGACTCTGGCCATTACCAATGGAATTTTGGGAGCTATAATCCTGAAAGAACCTTACTCACAGCTAGAAAAAATACTCGGAGTGGTCAGCATGATCGGCGTGATCCTTATCGTCAGACCTCCATTTATTTTTGGAAACATGGACGACGCAACTCCAAACACTAACACCAGCTTGTCGCATTCCTTTGCTGCTATCCTCGCTTTTGTCTCTGCGACGCTGTTTTCTCTGTATCAAGTATCCATTCGAGCGAGTAGAACAAATTTGGACCCATACGTGATTTCTTTCTGCACAAATGGCCTCGGAATCTTCTGGTATGGGCTATATTTTGTGTTCTATGAGTATAAATCGCTGACATTTGGAGAGTACTATGGGTGCTTTATGTTCGGGGTTGGCTATGTTGTGTGCATTATCCTTATTGGGTATGCTCTGAAGTATACATCAGTGAGCGTGTTCGGATTGTTGGGCTATACTCAGCTGATATTCTCATTGTTGGTGGATCTTTTGATATTTGCTGATTTCCCTCCTTTCTTAACAATCGTGGGAGCCTTGTTGATAGTTGGAAGTAGCTTGTACCTCATCGTGAGACAGAAACAAGCATAAGTTCTGAATCATTCAGGACTAGAAGTGCATGATTCGAATTTCTTAGTTCGGATGTATTTCATTCATATTGCATAACCATATCGTTTTTTATCAAATAAAATGTTAATATATTGAAAAGTAAAAATATGAGGTAGATGGATATCAAAAATGAGGTAAGTTTATATGATTAGCTTCATCTATATGCATTGTGATTACCTGTAGATTCTAGTATAATTGAATAGCCAATGAAAGCTGTATTTGAAACGCACGAGTTTATCTTTTTAAGGAATTGAATTGGGTTATTGATTTAACTCCCAAGCACGCTAATTGTGCAAAATCCTTCATACCACTTAATAGAATTTTTGAATCAGATGACAATGGCTTATAATTTTCTATGTGAGCAATGTGTCTCTGATCTCTGATGGAAATTCTCTTATCTTATGCGGTCTTCGGATGTAGTAACAACAAATAAAGCAGAAATTTCGTATGTTTTTTGGATTGCTGGAAGAGTTCAGTCAGATATCAATGCCTTTAGTTAATATGGCTACTTCAGAGTGTGAGTCTCTCCGCATTATTACTCTCATCGAAATACTGCCTTTGTAGTTGAAAATGGTTTGTGGATGTACGAAAAAACAATTTCATCATTCCTTTCAACGACTGGTAACTAAAAGCTGCTCAGAGTGTTTGATATTGGCTTCTCCGGAAATTTGAAGGGCAAAATGTAATGAATATCAGCAATCCCATGATCATTCTGATTCACGGAATTTGTTCAATTAAAACATTTAAAAACATTCGATGGTTACGTTGACTGATTGGCAATGTCATAAACCTTAGAAACAGCTTCTGACGGCTGCAAACTTCTCTAGCATAGCATCAAACAGGAAAAAAGGCCCTTATTAATGCGCAAATAATTTTGTTTCTGTCACAATAAATTCGAATATTGCAGAGAAAATGAAAGTGCAGTACCCATAAAGATAAAAATACTCGCAGGGATATCATCTCTCTGGCCGGAAGGTAAAAAAAAGCTAAATTTTCTTCAGTGGATGGCGTTGCTATTTTTTTTGGGAAATAAGGCACTCCTGTTCCAAAAGCAATTCACCTAATTAGATTCATAAACTAACGATCAATGGCTTAATAAATAAAACTAACAAATCCTAATTTCAAAATGTATTCGTCTTCAGCAAAAGAGATAGATCTTCCAATCTATTCTGAAAGAATAGAAGTTAAGCGTTCTTTACAGCATCTCTCGAAGGTCATTCCCACGAAGGAGAATGAGCAACCGACAGCGCAATTTAACAAATTAGGAATTATTTTCTCTTTATTATATCCACTTGCAAATGTCATTTCTACCGCCACTGCCAAGTTCATTTCCGGAGTTCCTCCGATGCAATCGCTGTTTCTTCGATCACTACTCACGACTCCACCCTTCTTTGCTTATCTCTATTATACCAACAAAGCCGATGAACTCAAGGCAGGCTTAAGAAACCCTAAACTCCACCTCAATATCTTCTTTGCTATACTTTCTGGAGTTACGTTCTATATCGCGTTGGTGAAACTCTCAGTAAGCGAGACTTTCACGATATATTCGACTCTAGCCATTACCAATGGAATTTTGGGAGCTATAATCCTGAAAGAACCTTACTCACAGCTAGAAAAAATACTCGGAGTGATCAGCATGATCGGCGTGATCCTTATCGTCAGACCTCCATTTATTTTTGGAAACATGGACGATGCAATTCCAAACACTAACACCAGCTTGTCGCATTCCTTTGCTGGCATTCTTGCATTTTTATCTGCGGCTACATTTTCTCTGTATCAAATCTCCATTAGAGCGAGCAGAACAAATATGGACCCGTACGTGATTTCTTTCTGCACGAATAGCCTCGGAATCTTCTGGTATGGACTATATTTTGTGTTCTATGAGTATAAATCGTTGACATTTGGAGAGTATTTTGGGTGCTTTATGTTCGGGGTTTGCTATATTGCGTGCATTATCCTTATTGGGTATGCTCTGAAATATACATCAGTCAGCGTGTTCGGATTGCTGGGATATACTCAGCTGATATTCTCATTGTTGGTGGATCTTTTGATATTTGCTGACTTCCCTCCTTTCTTGACTATCGTGGGAGCCTTGTTGATAGTTGGAAGCAGCGTATATCTCATCATGAAGCAGAAGCAAGCATAAGCCCCGAAGCGTTCAGGGATGGAAGTACAGGGTTCAAATTTTCTTAGTTAGGAAGTATTTATCTCTATATCATTTAATGACCCATATTGTTGCATCAAATATCATGCTAACATGTCTAAAAAATTTAGGGTAGGAATTAAATAATGAGGTAGGCTATCCCATACATAGATAAAGTCCATTTTTCAATATAATCTTAACAATTATTCGAAATTTACCCTCCACAAACTCTTCTTGCTTGGTCCTTAATGATGAATAATAAGATTAGTATTGTTGAACTTAAATCGAAGTCGAAGTTTGCTAACTTTAATGGAGTTCAACTCAAAGAACGCAATGCTGGTATTTTTATTTTCAATATTAGCTCATGTTTGATTCCTAACTCTCAAGATACCCGTGCCCGCAATAGCTGGACTCACGTGAAAGAGATTGCAAACGCAGGACTCCTAGTTTCTGTTAATCATAACTGTTCCACATCCACCAATCTAGAAGTGTTTGTTGTCTCACGCAAAGGAAAAGGGAGGAAAATATATTCATTTGGGAAGTTTTTGGAGGTAGAATCCTCTTTAAAATCCATCTCATAATCATTTCAGTGACCGGTCATGGAGACCAGACCTATAATCCACGGAGAAATATTCTTGGTGCGATTCCTGTGAGATGAAAGGTAGCTTATCATCTTTACGATGTTACCACTGGGAAAGCTGGGAATATTGTAAAACTCATCCGGAAAATCCAAATGGCACTCTCAATTAGAAATGAAAGTATTTAATACATTTTTCCCCATTATAGACTCGTTTAACGGAATTGCTTCAAGCTGACATTACCAGCTTTGACTTGAATCCTAGTGTGGAGAGACTGTAGTAACTATGAACGAAAATGGGTGTCGCCTATTATCAGATGTGAACACTTACAATTATATCTTCTCTCGGGAAATGGGGGATGTAAGTAATATTTTCGAAAGGCTATAGTTTTCAACGTCTTCATTCCCTTATGTTGCCCAGGAATATCTGATAATTCTTCTGCAACATTAAAATTTTTCGTATTTCTATTTATAATTACTCTTTAGATTCTTATAACCTGCAGATGAAGCTCAAATACCAATGAACCAATATTGTTAGTGAAATTTCGTTCTGTCAACCTCAATATCCTAGATGTTGAGAAAAAAACTAGCATTTTGAAGAGTCCTGTTGAACTTGAACCTAGAAGTAAGTGCAGCTAATTTTTATTTTACCTCTTCTCCTTCAACGTCTTTACTTTGATTAATATTAAATCCCAAGACATTCAAGAGAGAACCGTGCTGTCTCTATTCAATATGAAAAAAGATTGATCTATTAAATTTTTTTTTCTAATATATCTCCTTCTTAAACTATGTTTATTATAGTGGTCACGAATATATACTGGATTGATGTTTGTCCGAATAATGGAAACTTATTGGTTTCAAGTTGTGGATATGAAAACATGAAGATATTTGACAAAAGAAATTCAAAGATTGTCCGAACTTTCGATCGGATTCACACAGGTAGCTGTAATATATTTTGATTTGTTTAAAGAAATTAATTTTAACGCCTGAATTATTGTTTGTTAGATGCGATCTACTGTGTGAGATAGAGTCCAAATGGTGAGCTGCTTGTGAGCGCTTCAAGTGATAAGACAGTAGCATTATTGGACTTCAAGACTGGAAAAAGCTTTATACTGGAAAGACCTCAGATGATAGTAACTTTTTCATTGTTAATAAATGATAAGATGATTGTAATTTCATAGCATTTGCTCAGTCTGTTTGCTTTAATTGAGAAAAAATCAAACGCAATCATCGCGTGAAAAAAGGTCATAACAAATATTGATGGTGGCGATTAGTCTTGTTGAGAATTATTTTCGCAAGTTTATCCTATTCTCCTATACATGCCTGAGTTTCATCATATATTCTTTCGATCTTTCAGAAAACAAAATGATTATTTTTTTGAACTTTATTTTGACACTCTTCAGTTGACTTTAAAAAAAGAAAAAAATTAAAGATATTAGAGTTAACGATTCGGCAAGGTCAGCCTTAGAAAAACTTTGTATGGTTGAAAGGCTCTCTAAAATGGAGAAAATGCTTTAGCTAACAATTTTGTTCCTTTCAATATAGATTTGAATATTGCAGAAAGAAAATAAAAGCATTGCACCCGAAAGTTAAAATATCAGCATAGATATTATCGTGCCGGTTGGAAGATTCTCTGAACTGATTGGCCTTGCCAATCTTTTTTCTTCAATGAATAAACCACTGATTCCAAAAAGAATTACTAAATTAGATTCATAAACCTACGATCGATTTGCTTCACAAATAAAAGTACAAGATTTTAATTAAAAATGTACGCATCTTCAACAAAAGAGATCGAGCTCCCAATCTATCCTGAAGGAAGAAAAGAAACGCGTTCTTTACAGCATCTCCCGAATGTCACTACTGCTAAGATGGATGAGCAGCCGATATCGCAACTCAACAAATTAGGAATCTTCTTCTCCTTATTGTATCCCTTTACAGCTGTCATTAATTCCTCTACAGCTAAGTTCATTTCCGGAGTTCCTCCTATACAATCTCTGTTTCTTCGATCACTACTCACGACTCCAATCTTCTTTGCTTATTTCTACTTTACCAACAAAGTCGGTGAGCTCAAGACAGCTCTAAAGAACCCCACCCTTCATCTCAATATCTTCTTTTCTGTACTTTCAGCAGTTACTTTCTATATTGCGTTGGTGAAACTCTCAGTAAGCGAGACCTACACTATCTATTCAACTCTAGCGATCATTAATGGAATTTTAGGCGCTATAATCCTGAAAGAACCTTACTCACGGGTACAAAAAATACTCGGAATGATCAGCATGACCGGCGTGATTCTTATCGTCAGACCTCCGTTTATTTTTGGAGACATGGACGACGCAACTCCAAACACTAACACCAGTATATCGCATGCATTTGCTGGTATTCTTGCATTTTTAGCTGCGGCGTCGTTTTCTCTGTATCAAATCTCCATCAGAGCGAGGAAAACAAAGATAGACCCGTACGTGATTTCTTTCTGTACGAATAGCTGCGGAATCTTCTGGTATGGACTATATTTTGTATTCTATGAATATAAATCGTTGACATTTGGGGAGTATTTTGGGTGCTTTACGTTCGGAACTACCTTTATCAGTAGCATTATCCTTATTGGGTATGCTCTGAAATTTACTCCAGTGAGCGTATTCGGATTGTTCGGCTATACCCAGCTAATATTTGCTATGCTGGTGGATCTTTTGATATTTGCTGACTTTCCTCCTTTCTTAACAATCGTGGGAGCTTTGTTGATAGTTGGAAGCAGCGTATATCTCATCCTGAATAAGAAATAGGTATAAATCCTGAGCGTTCAGGATGAAAATACATGGTTAGAGTTTTATTAGTTAGGAAATATTTCTTTCTTCTTTATAATTGCATCGTCATATAGCTATTATCAAATATAATGATAATATATATATAAAATAGGATAGAAAGATATAAAAATCAGATAGGCTTGTGTGGTTAGCTTCATATATATGTGCTGTGCTTCTATTTCGGATCTGGCATAATCAAATAGCCAGTGAAAACCTTATTCCAAAAAAAAAAATGAGTTTATCTTTTTGTCGGAGTTAGAATGGGTTATTAGCTTAGCTTTCTGTGTACGCTAATCGTGTAAGTTGTTTCATTTTTTATTTTCGAGGTAAATAATGCTTATGTGATTCTGCGTGGAATTTCTCTCAGCTTGCGCGTTGGCAAGGTTTAGAATTAAGAAATATGATAAAAGACCAGTTTAGATTATTTAGTTGGCTAACAGCAGAGTCAAGAACATCCCTGCACACCGTTTCTCATGAGATACAGTTATCATTAATATGAACTAAAAGGATTTCAAGAATTTTATAAACTCTGAACCAAATGTAAGGCCAAACCTATTATGGATCTCAGTTGCTTTCACCTCAAACGGGCTCACTGGTGCTATTTACTATTTTCTAACTATAGTGCTTTTGCTCGTGTTATCTTGACAAAGTTATTACACTGAAACGCTTTGAATGTCATAGATTATGGAAAGATTAGGGTGCATTCAACAATATTGAAGAGCCATCATCATGGACTTATATATCAGTAAAGAGCCGCTCTCAATGAAAAATGGCATTTGTTATACTATCCCGCATTTAAGCTTTCGCCGAATAGTCCTTCCTACTTGTTCGCAATTATTCAAATATAGAACAGCATTCCTGTTTGTATAATGCCATTGCGTCACCTACAACTCGCTGAAATATCTCCAGGTAGCGAAATTACAAAGTGAGAGTTGGGATAATCAAAAAATACACGTGAGAGTAAATTTCTAACCTTGAATTTTAAGAAGGCTCACTAAAAAAAGTACAACTACTTCTTAAACGCTCGCCATTATACTGATAGATCCCAGGCATAGATATCATCTACATAAAGGAGTTCATTTTTAAAATAAAATCTGAAAAATTTATTTTAAATTTACCTGCGTTTCAACGCTTCAATCTCAAAACAAAACAAAAAAAAACAAAAATAATTGAACGAAATCTCGGAATAATGAGAAGAAGTCATCTTCAGATTTTAATTTGATGAGGTACGAGTATGAGGCATATGACTCAGAAGTAAATGATATTCATTTCTCAGACTATGCGAATCTCTTCATCTTAAAATTTAAGAAAGAAAGTGTGCGCTGGCCAAATATCTAACACAATTTATTAAATTTAGACTTTTTTATAAGGCTTATAAGCGCAACCTTGCTGGTGTTTTAATAATTCTACTATTACTACTTCTTTCCAAAGGGGATGCAAGATCGTGACCCTAAAGATATTGAACTTCCACATTACATTCGTGGTGTTCTTGAGAAGCATTTCCCTTCTAATGCCTCTTCGGAAGAGCTGACAGAGCTGACCGAGGCAAACACTCCCGTCATACATGTAAAAGCAAGCATGAAGGCAAAAACAATTGAGCAACCAATTGCACAGGAAAACGACAAATTGGGAATTTTTATCTCTTTGCTAACCCCTGTGATATTCGTCACCTCCTCAACACTCACTCGGTTTCTTCCAGGAGTGCCTCCAATGCAATTGGTGTTCCTGCGTGCGCTCCTGACTATATTGCCTTTCTACGCCTACTTCCACTACACTAACAAAGTAGACGAACTCTTGGCAAATTTAAAAAATCAGATTCTCCATCTAAACGGCTTCTTTGCCACGATTGCGGGTTATATGCTCTACCTCGCAATGAGCAAGCTCTCAATTAGCGAGACTTTCACGATTTATTCCACATCAGGACTGTTGAATGGCTTCCTGGGATCTCTCATTCTCAGGGAACCTTACTCAAAGCAAGATAAACTCCTCGGAGGTCTGAGCTTTCTCGGAGTAATTTTAATCGTTAGACCGCCATTCATCTTCGGAAAGGGCGAAGAGGATTCTCCTTATAACACCGAAACCACAATCTCACATGCTGCGGCCGGAGTTTGTGCATTTTTATCGGCAGCGTCGTTCTCCCTCTACCAAATCGGTGTGAGAGCTAGCCGAAAAAATGCTAGTCCATATGTAACGTCTTTCTATGTCAATGCCAGCTCGATTTTTTGGCTCGGGTTGTATTTTTTGTTCCACGGAGATTACAAGTCACTGGCATTTTCAGAGTACCTCGGATGCTTTATCTTCGGAGCTGTGTGCTTAGGTGGTTTCATTGCTATCTCCTATGCGCTGAAATACGCACCAGCGAGTGTCGTGGGTTTGCTAGGTTACACTCAATTGGTGTATACACTGCTGGTGGACATCTGCATCTTTGGTGACTTCCCATTTTTATTGACGATTATAGGTGCTACGTTGATCGTGGGCAGCTCCATATACCTAATTATGAAGAACAAATGAGGAATAATGATAGATGTAAACCGGAATTTAAGCAATTATTTTAGTAATACACGGCCTATATAAAGTTATAAATTTTCAGATATTCCATTATAAGATATATGAAGATCGTTAAGAAAGTTATACTTCTATTCGAAAAATTGTTACTTAAAGCAAGAACACTAAAAAAAAAATTGGATTTTGAACCTTAATAGTTTTCATACCATAAAGTAGATAATTTCCTATTGGTGAGCCTTGTAGCTCAATATATCTGCTCAACATTGACTTTATTAGGATTGGAGGTAAGTCATTACTTATTCAACCCAACAACACGAAATATTTCATCAGTCATCAAACGATCAGATGCTGGAAATTGAATTAAGACGAATTTAGCTAGAATAATGGAGTTCACAAAGACCCATATTAAAGAAATGATTAACACAAAACTTCCTGAAGAGGAGGCCGCCACAACATCTTCCGACATTAATAAAGACGCCAAGAGATTGAAAATGGTTGATATAGTAAATAATTAAAGCTGAAGAAAATTGTTACTTTTTCATTACGAAGAAATATGAATCGTGTTGGCGGAAAATGGGATGTACTCAGAAGCAGCACTTTAAATAGTTCTCTAGAAAGTGAAAATTGAAAAATAAAGCGGGATGAGAAGCATAATAAAATTTACTCTGGAGCCAATTAATTAGCTAAGGTTATTTCCTCGATACACGGCTTCTACCAGAAAAACGACCATTTTGGAAGTAAAATAACCATCAGAGTTGAGTAAATGAGAATGCTAGTTCTGTAAATGCAGTCGAATTTGGAATTACAGCCGCAAGCAAGAAAAAGATGGAGATTGCCTCCTTTTTCTCCTCGATTTGTATTCCAGAATTGATGCGAGTGCGCTTCCTCTGACTCGAACTGTTCAGGTCTCGCAACTACAAACAATTCCAGAAGGTTAAGGCGCTTGGTTATGATTTGATAAAAGTGAAAGCGAATAAAAAGCATTTTAAATGCGTAATTTTAATTTAATTTCCAGTGAACGGAACAGCGTAAGGGCACTTGGTTTTATTTTCCAGAAATGGACAAAAAAGCGGACTTGAAAATAATTCTGCACCTCAAGGAGCGAGAAGGAAGTCGACAGAACGAGCTCCATCCGATATAAGCGACATTTTTGCAAAATCTTCTAAGTAATCAAGTTTAGTCTTTTTCTAGAAAATTTAGATTACCTTCAACAAATTGTCTGAAAGTAGCCTTTCAGTTCGTTTCCCTTCGTTTTCAGGGCTGCAAACTGAAGATGAGACCCAGATAGTACCAATGAATTAAAAATAGCATCATTATTTATCATCAACTGCTGGTATTTTCAGTAGTAGGTTTCAGTTTTTAAGCGATTAAGTAATGGCTTCGACTGCCATTACATCTGGAATGAAATCCTGTTGAGAATAGGATTATTTTGCCCATAAAAATTTCTGCAAGCCCTTCAGATTCGTAGCGCTTGTTCTTTCTTTACAAGCTATGTTATTCGCAATCGAAGCATTTCTATGGAGAAACATATTGTCAACGACATCTCTCACGAGATCAGCCGATTTTCACTCACAGAAAGCCCCATTCTGGAAATCTCGAGCCAATTCGTTTTTAAAGCTCACTGGTCAGATCCAAAAAAAGCATCAGTCATTCAATCGCTCTCATTAAATGTGTTAATGTTAATTCCAGATTATAATTCGACGGAAAAATAAACCCTCTTCGTACCAATGTTCGCTTTGGAATCAAAAGACATGGATCTTCCACTTTACTCGAATGGTGCCTATGAAAAGCTACCCACAGGCACTTTCCAGAAAGCACCTTCAGATACCTACGAAAGAAAGCTTTCAGGCGGGTCCTCAACGGTCACTCTCAGCGACTCCAAAACATCTGAACGGCAAAATGAAAAGCTGGGAATCTTCTTTTCATTGCTGACTCCCTTTGTGTTTGTACTCAGCTCGACAATCGGCAGGTTGGTTCCTGACGTCCCTCCAATACAGTTAATTTTCATGCGAGCAGTGACGACAGTGCTACCTTTCTATGCTTTGTTACACTATGCTAATAAATTTGCTGAACTAAAGGCAAATTTGAAAAACTATAAACTCCATTTAAACTCCTTCTTTGCCACAATGTCAGCACTTGTGTTCTACATCGCATTATTCAAACTCTCGATGAGTGAGACTTTTACAATATATTCTACGGTAGGAATCTTAAATGGCCTACTGGGATCCCTCATCCTCAAGGATCCTTATACAAGAAGAGAAAAAATCCTCGGTGTGATTAGCTTTGTAGGAGTAGTTCTTATTATCAGGCCACCGTTTATCTTCGGAAGCGAAGAGGAGGACGCAGATACGGACTCCAGCACTTCGATGTCCCATGCTGCTGCCGGTTTCTACGCGTTTTTATCAGCGCTGACGTTCTCGTTGTATCAAATCGGAGTTAGAGCGAGCAGGTCAAATGTGGACCCGTATGTGTCGGCGTTCTATACACATATAGGTACAGCTATTTGGATTGGATTGTATTTCTTGCTGTTCGGAGAGTTTAAACCCATGGGCTCTTCCCAATATTTCGGGTGTTTCCTCTTTGGCGTCAGCACAATTGGAGGTTTTGTCGCAGTTTCTTTCGCTTTGAAATATGCTACACCTAGCGTTGTGGGATTACTAGGTTACGCTCAATTGGTGTTTTCATTGCTGGTAGATGTGCTCATCTTTGCTGATTTCCCTTCTTTGTTGACGATTTGTGGTGGTACATTGATCGTAGGAAGTTGCTTGTATCTCGTTATGAAGAAGAGAGAGGCATAAGAAAGTTTTCTCCTTATAATAGTTATGAGTTTTTCATTTTGTTGTAAATGTTATTTACTGGTCTACATTAATTTTCTTTGTACATTCCCAAGTTGGGTTTATGTAGTAAGGGAACAACACTCATTAAATTTAAGTCTTTGAAGTCTATTTTTCTTGAATAATATCAACAGAAAAACTGAGATCTTCAAATTCTTCAGAGTTAGATAAACTGCTTTTGCTTTGGGTTTCGTTGGACGCATGTATTATCGGTTACAACTATGGGCGTACTTATTTAAATGCTCGGTCTTATTCAAAAAAAGGAAGATGACGATTCGGTTTCATCATTATCTTTGTTGGAGCGATTATCTTACAGAGAATCCTACTTCCTTCAGAAGCTGTGACAAAATTTTTTCGATTAGAGGCGGGCAAAGTCTTATTAGCTTTTTCATAATGAAGCAACTCTACATTTGGTGAGGAGCAATACATAACTACATGATTTCTCGTATAATTGTCTCGAATGCAGTAACAATAGGATGCAATTTTTTCATTTTATATCGAAAGAAACTTGAAATTTGATTATGGTTTGGCTGTTAAGGGCTAAATGCCTCCATAAATCTGATCAAAATCAATAAAGATACATATACCGCATTTTTCAATCGTAGAAAAAATTGCGAGACCTTCATTTCAAATTTTCACAAAAACAAAAATAGAGGGCCTACATTAATTAACATGCTCGTCTAAAACTCTTTCCCTATCTGAAATAGAGTTTTGAAAATTTTTGAAGGTATTGCCTTCTAATACCATTTCAAAAAACCAAAGTGCCAATCTTCCTCGTAAGACTCAAGCTACAGTGAATATAATAAAATGGACTGATAATTCTAACTGAAGACAAGCTCATACATTTAACAATTTCATAAAAAAGGTATATGAAAATAGTGATTTCTCAGCAACATTAATTGCATTGATAAAAAAGACAACGGTTTATGAAGAAATTCCAATTTTGACTCTCTCTTTGTGATTCAATTCATTAAAACAAACACGGAGGGAAGATATGCCTCTTTTCAAACTACCCCATGGATTTAAAAACAAAAAAACAAAAAAACAATACTGCTTGGGATTTAACTCTGCTTTAGACACAGAGAGCCGCAACCATATTGATATGAACTTCGGCTGTTTGGTGTGTGTCAAGAAAGCTAAGTTCTTCTTTTGAAAAGTAGAGTACTTGTTTTCAATATTCATTATAATTGAAATCAATATATTCTAACAAAGGGATCTATTAGAAAAGAACTGAATGGCAAGTACAAAAACGAACATATTTGAGAATTTTTCATTGCAAAACGAAACTTTCAAAATGTTATAAGATAATCTCCTCGAGAAGAAATATCAACTACATGTTGCGTACTTAAAATTGATTACTGATTTGGCGTTTCTTCTGTAATAAGAAACTCTCAGTTCGAACTTATCTATGTATATCTCTTTACTTCAAAGTTCTTAATCACCAAATAAAACAAGAGTCCTGGAATTGAAACCAGAGATATTTTCAGTGAATAATCACTCAGAATCATCTTCTCTACTACATTGAAAATTATCGACTCGATAGATAACAGGTTGAATTGAACTCCTTTATTATTTCAGCAAATTGGAGCTCTGAATATATAACACATTCACTTTTGTTTGTGACATAGTACTAAATCACCTTGACTACCTTTCCAGTTTTGAATTAGAGTAAAGTTACATGACTGAAGCTTGAGAATGCAAAGATGGTTCTACTCGAATTCTATAGTATATACTCTTACAAGAAGAAAAACGAGATTTCGTATTCAAAGAAGAACTTCATTTAGTATAAGGAAAACTCAATTGAAAAAAGGCTCCTGATCCAATCGTTGGGTTATTTCGCATTCGTTCATTCTAAATTAAGATTATTTCCAAAATTAAAATCGCTCTCAAATTCAAAGTTTAATAAATCCTGAAATTTAGTCAGCAACATCGAAATGTTCTCTCTTGACCAAAAAGACATTGAACTTCCACTTTATCCAAATGGCGTCTATGACAAAAAGCCTACTATTGAACGCTTCCCTGAAAAACAGCCGTCTATTGAACGTCCTCATGCCAAGATTCCCGAAGAAAAGACAGAACTGTCTGCACTGCAAACTACAAAACTAGGAATCATTTTCTCTCTCCTGACTCCTTTGATATGGGTCGTCTCCTCTACAGTGAGTCGGTTTGTCCCAAGAATTCCTCCAGTTCAGTTCATCTTCCTTCGAGGACTGCTCACAATATTGCCCTATTATGTCTATTTACACTATGCCAATAAAGTAGACGACCTCAAGGCGAATTTGAAGAACTATAAACTCTATTTCAACGCATTCCTAGCCAATGTTTCCTCGATCTTATTCTACGTCGCTATGGCCAGAATTACCCTCAACGAGACTTACACTATATATTCCACTATAGGAATCCTCAATGGCTTACTGGCATCGTTCATCCTAAAAGACCCGTATACAAATTTAGAGAAAATCCTCGGACTTGTCTCCTTTATGGGCGTGATTCTTATTGTTAGACCACCAATCATATTTGGATACACCGAAGAGGATTTGACTCCGCATGCCAACTCTTCCATGTCCCACGCCGTTGCTGGTTGCTTAGCATTTTTCTCGGCAGTCACGGCCTCACTCTACCTCATCGGGGTGCGGGCGAGCAGATCGAACGTGGATCCGTATGTGATGACTTTCTACGTAAACGCAAGCACAGTCTTTTGGTACGGACTGTACTTCTTGTTATTCGGCGAGTATATCACTCCAACATTTTCCGAATACTTTGGGTGCTTTGTCTTTGGAGCTCTTTGTATTGCAGCTTTTGTTGTGGTTTCGTTTGCGCTGAAATATGCGACGCCGAGTGTTGTGGGAATCTTGGACTACGCGCAATTGGTGTTCTCACTGCTGGTAGATATCATCTTATTTGGTGAGTACCCTGCTTTCTTGACGATTGTTGGTGCTCTCTTAATTTTAGGTAGTTGTTTGTACCTGGTCATGAAACAGAAAGCTTAGGTATATTATTCTCTTTCACACCATCTTAGGCTAAGGTATCATCAATATTGTAATTTCTCAAGTTGAAAATGGGAAACCTTTCGATATCACCTAATTATTTGTTATATATACATTATTCAGATTTACCATGAAAATAAAGTCGGGAACTTAGTCAAATATAACCCGCAGCGTATTAATAATAGTCGTATTTGATAATGATATAATGAAAGTTGACAGATACATTAAGTTTAGTCGTTTCTTCTTCAACTAATAAAGCATTCAATTGTCTCTATTTGAAAGGATTAATCGAATTAGCTTCGCTTGGAAGGCTGCCATTGAGCCACTTCAGACACTTCTCAATATTGCTTTGATGCTTTTTATCCAGGCTGCTATTAATTTCGAACATCTCATGCGTATTTAGCGTGGATTTCAGCAAAGCAAGAGCTCTTGCTAAAATCTCTTCATTCATTTGCATTTTCTTCCCGAGATGCAGAGCAAAGCTCATGATAGAAAATCCTGGCGCTAGTTTGTACAAATACTCAATATCGTCATTGAGCGATAGATGCTCCGTTGATTGTTGATGGTTTGTTGATTCAGTATAAATCGTTGTTTTGTTCTGCCAGCCGCTTTTTATCAAAAATTTCATCGTCATAAACCGTGTATTTATATCTTCTTCAAGCACCGAGTACATCTTAAGTTCTGGGAAGTGAGCTGTCACGATGACATTTGGTATCTCATCGTAACTCTTCTTTGTTGGGTGTATTTCGGAAGTTGAAGGGTACACTCTTTTTTGCGTTGTAACGAGAGAATGAAACATTACGAGTAACGATAGACCGTATTGAAAAGGAAGGTCTAAGCGCTGGGTTAGCTCGGGTTCAGTGAGAAGAAAAACTACGTTTTCCGAGTTCATCAAGCAGAACTAGAGTTCGATTAGTTGACCTGCTTGCGAGGGCAGTGACTTTCGTGATGTCTAAGTCATTAATTGCCATTCTGTTGAAATTTTTGCTGTTTTGCCCGCTGTAGGAGATAATCTGGTCAGTTATCCCGATTTTTGCCTCAGCAGCAGGCACAAACGCACCAATATGCGTCAAAAATACAATCTGTCCGACCTAACCAAGTGAAAACTGCTTTTTCAAGTGATAAAGAGGGTAATACCTGCTTCAGATACACGCTTTTACCGGAATAATTTGGACCTGTAACAAGCATAAACTTATTGCTGCATAATGTCTGGCTGTGACTCAATAAGTCTTGTGCTTGATCATTCTGAGTATCCTGGACGATATAGTCGTTCGGGACGATTTTATTCAGAGAAGCTTCCTCTGCTAGTATATTGCGACCTATTTTATCCTAATCACTTTCATTATAAGGAGATATAGTCTTACCGTCTTTGATAGCGTATTCCACTTCATCAACAATAATCGGTTTCACCATCTTGAACTCACGAGCGATCAGCGCAAGGCTGAGAAGAGCATCGAACTCACCAGCTTTTTCAGTCCATTTAACAACCTTATCTATATGTTTAGAAACGGTTTCTCGACAAGTTTTGATCATCCTGTCCTCGAAACTCGTTATCAGTTCTTTAAGGTCGCCGAAATGTATATCCAATTCCTCCATCATTCGGTCTTTAAAATAGTAATAGTCAGCAGTATGGTCCACAATTACCCATCCTTCTCTTTGAATATACGAAGCAAATCCTTCCCAGCATTTCCGCTCGTGCGCGTTATTCCAAAGTTTGCCTTCACAGTCCTTATCGTTCAATCTATTGTGCATTTTTCTGTTATTATCTCCAGAAAATAAGCTTCCAAACGTCGCCTTGATTCGCGGGCCTCCAAACTTCTGCGGCGAAGCCGGAGACGACTCACTTTTCATCATACTTTCCTCTGAGTCCATCAGATCTGTCATTCTTTCTTGCTTTTTGGGTCTTTCAGAGCCCAGAATGAAGGACAAGCTGCGTTCCAATTCCCGAATGGATTTCAGTCTGCATTCATAATCCTCGTCTTTTAAGTCTTTAACCTGTAGATACTCCTCCCTCTTTTCCTCGGGAGGATTAGAATGCAACAGCTGACCATCTGGCCCATGAAATCTCGGCTTGCTCAGGAAATTATCAGTAATGAGCTGCTCTAACTCATAAACTACGCTCTTCGGCAAAGCAACCGCGTAGCCAAAAGTCGAAACGAATATCACTCTTATCGCTTGCTGCAGCGTGCCTTTTAACCCACAACTCCTAATAATTTTAAACCTATGCGCCTCTAAGAACTCATCCGTATGCGCATGGAGGTCTTTCAAGCTATCTAGCTCTCCATCGATACCTCTCTGTATTACCAAATGCAGAGTCCCCTGTTTTTTGTTCCCTTCTATCTTCAATTTCTTCTCAAAGATGATCTGGATTTCCTCTAAAGGTCTCGTATCAAAATCGATAATCTCCTTAAACAACTTGCCTTCATTCTTCATTCCCGTTTGCGATTTGAATCTCTTGCTCTCCTGAACTTCCATCTCAGTGAGAAACTTTTTCAGATTTAACGACGCTTGAATCGTCGTCAGAATTCTCTTGACTTCAGTGTTAAATCGTCCTCTTCTTGCGAATTTATTGAGCGATGGCAAAATATCATAGATTTTTTTGAGGAAACCCGTCGCCAGCTCATAGTCTCTTTCACTAAAGAGCTGCAGTATGCCATCAATCACTCTATGCCTTGAAAAAATGAGAGCCTTATCTTGAGTAGGGTTCAGGAACCATTTCTTTAGAACTCGCCTTCCAATGGCTAGAGTACAAAGAAATTCCGTATGTAACGAAAAGAGCGAATATCCCTCCCTTCTCTTGTAAGTGGAAACACCGAAGAGAAAATTTGGGTCTGTTTTAAAAATCTCAAGAGACTCGATGGCCTCTTTGTTCATAGCCAAACGGTTTTTCAAGGTTTCTCTTTTAATATTAACTAACGAGAAATCTTTGTTGATCGCCTGAGACTCCAGGAGGTATTTTAATAGACCTCCAAGAGCGCGTATTCCAGCGTCGTCGGTAAAGTCGAACTGAGTCTCTATATAGCGGAACTTTAAATTCTGAACCAGCTGCGAGGCTTGTAGTGAACCCATAAAATTTCCAAAAGACAGTGACCGAAGATTTTCTCTGCAGAGATTAAGATCAAAGTCTTTCTTTAGCAGAGGAATTAGCCTCAAATCGAGATTTTCCTTCGATAGTAGCTGCTGAAAGATTCGTTTTTTATCTAGGTAGTGACTTGGAGCGTCATGGTTCCCAGTTTCTGAGTGGGGTTTCTCTTGTAGGTCGAATTCAGATTCATCTTGACGTACGCTAGTGATTAAATCGGGGTTGCGCCTGAGGATGATAACTTCCTTCAATAGTTTTCCGAAGCAATGATTGAGTTCATTCTGAACGATGACTCTTTCAAAAGATTTTGAGATAAGATACTCGAAGATCAATTCATCGTCTGGAGAAGGCGGGTGATTGAGACTTGACCAAGTGATGGTGTCTGCTGCAGGATCAAACTCGCTCAAGCCGATAGAGGTCGAATTCGTAAAGACAGCAGCGATAGGAAGATTGAGGAGCTCCTCTTCGAGGTCTGGGTCATTTTCGGATGTGTCGCTTTTGACGTCGTCATATTCAGATGAAACAGCTTCTTTTTTCCTAACGAGGATTTTATTCTGAAGCTCTTTCCAAGCGAATTGTGCTGGACGTTGCCGTTTCATTGATCTGATAGTGGATTGAGCATCAACAACAATTACTTTGGATTTATAATTTCTATTGATTCCAGAATGTCATTCTTTGTTCTATTCAGCTAAAGTTTTGAACTGAAAAAGAACTTACAATAAGCCACTTTTTTAATTAAAAGATCTATGTATTAAAATATTTAAAAGAAAAATCAAGTATTGTTCTAAATAAAGGAGAGATTGAACGTTTCTATATTTTATTGAAATTCTCTACGAAAACTCTTAGATATTGGAGCCATTGATTTGGCCAAAGCTCTGCTGTATTATGAATAAATTCGAAAGAGCTTCGAGTCTTACTTCTTGTACTTCTAATCTTTTAAAAATAATATTGGCTTTATCTCATTTTCCACTCTAAATTGCGCATCATATTCTGCTAAAAAAATCGCTCTTTTTGAATGAAAAAGTAAGCTAATCTTCGAATAAATGATTAAGGATCTAAAACGAACTAATTTAGATTATTCATATCAATCAAAATCAATGCATTTTGCAAACCAGGTGGCTTCTATCCTACTTATAAGTTTCGGATCGGTTTGAGAGCACTAGGAGCAATTACTTCAATTCTACAGCGCCACTAATGCGTCGAGACATTGGAATTTTCTAACATAAATTCTATCAAAAAGAATAACAAAAAATTAGGAAAATTCCTAAGGCTTTATTAAATTTTAATTCATCCAATATATAGATTAATTTCGGGAGAATCAAGTCAAACACTGAATTAAAATACAAAAACATGTCTGATAGCCAAACAAGCCAAGAAGAGTATATTAATCAAACAGCTTCACAAGAGAACCATTCTGGAGCGAACCTACCTCCCCAAACAAACTTTAGCAACAAACGAAGCAATAAAATTTCCGATTTACAAAGCTTAGATCAACTGATCTTCTCTCCGACCGCATCAAATAATCAATCTGAAACCCCACATGCAAAAATCCTTTTCTTTAATCAGAATGGCCCACAAACAACAGACTCAAGTCCCTCACGCTTTTCACCTTTAGTGGATAAATCACCCGATACATCGAAAGACCAAACCGTTTCAAAACTCACAGGACTATTTGTCAAAGCTTCAGCTGCCTCGACTAATACACCAGATGATGACGAACTCTACCGCGGAAAAGAATATGACATTACCTTTAGTCTCAAACGTTTCATTGAGTTTCTATTTTATCACCTTATTTTCTTTTTTTGCCTTGGACCCTTATCCTTCATAATTCTCTTCCCAATCGCAGGAGTTAAGCTCACAAAGAATATGGGCTTCTTCGGGCTCAATCCTATGATGATTAACCAAACTATTCAATTTTCTATGGTAATGTCCTGCGTTTTCGTCTGGTTTTTCAACGAGAAAGGCGCAATCGATTACGTTGAAGTGGTGCTTATAATCATTTCGGTATTCCAACGAATGTGCACCATCGCATCGAGATACGGGTCAACTCATTCAGTGAGAATAAAACTATTGAAGAGCAAGGTGTTGACTTATGAAGAACTGTCTCAGGACTACATGCTTGTTAGATGGACAAGCCAGGACGAAGAGCTGCTCAAGCAAGAGCTTTATGCAGCTGTTAAAAGAGGAACAGTCGATACAAGCCGATTTTTCTGCCGATTTTTCGAGAATGATTTGAACCAAACCAAAATTGATAGCATTAGACGCAGAAAGCTATTCAAATCGATGACTTTGCTGGACCTTGTTCGGGACGCCGCTGATTCCATGGATATAGACTTGAGCACGAAAAAATTAAAACAAAGCAATGGCTATCAAGGCATCGATCTCGATGATGAGCCGCTAGAGGTCGGCGAAAATGTATTTCTGCAAACCCTTATCAAAGACATCTGGTCAAAGAACTCATCATTCGTGTCCGGTATCTCTATCGCCTGGGACTTGGTTCTAACTGCCAAGAAATATGCCATCCCGAGAATCATCCCGATAGCGCTGCTCATCGGCTTCATTCGCTCAATTATTCCTCTGACTTATCGTGCTATTGTCTACGGTCAGCCTTTTGGAGATTCAAGCGCTCAAACGTATGTCACAGTGATGAGTATTATTCTCAATACGTATTTCTGGGGAGCGAATCTCAGCTTTGTCATCGTCGGCCTCTCTGACATGAGAAAGAAGTCATTTTTGATTCGGCAATTAACAACTTTGCTTTCAAACAGCAATCAATCCGATGAGGATGTCGACGTGCAAAAGGCGAAAAAAACTCTCCCTGTGCTCAATATCTATGACCCATTTAGCCTGAAATCATGGACTATAACCCGCAAGCTCTTCATGGACTTCGGTAGAAAATTCTACCTGAGGATTAACTGGAATATCTCCGGGTTTCTCATCTATTATCTTCTATTAGGTCTTATTCTTGGACTGCAGTATTTTGGAGTTCAAATCTCAAGCAAACTGAACAACGTATCGTTGATTGCAGCGTTTTTATTCGAGATTGTTATAATGGGAGTTCTGTTGCTATATGTGATAGTTGTAGGAGCTTCGATCAATCAGAAATTTCGAGAGCATAAAACTATTCTCCAAAGCTATCGTTCAATCATATCAGACATGATTGAGTTTGATGAAGTCTATTTTCCGCAGATTCAAAGTGTTGGCAAGCCTCAGAGTGCGGTGTATAAAAGAGGCGTTGAAGAAATGAGGAGTCTTGCTAAGAAAGCGGGCATTAACCCTAAATCGGTGAGAGGGAATGCTGCGGTGAAGGTATATTTCAGGCATTTGAGGTCGATACTTGAAGATGGTGTTAGAAATCTGGAAATAGATGAAACGACTCTGCCAATAGCATTTTTGGGAATAGAGCTTTCTTATGGGTTGGTTAGTCAGATGCTAGTAGGGTTGGGTTCAGTTGGTTTCGCTATCCTTCAAAAAACTATGAACGATATGGCAATAACATCTGGTGCTTGATAATGCAGCACTACAGTTTAATTTTAGAAATTATTATTGTTACTGTTGTTTTTATAATGAAATGAGTTCTTGTTTGTGAGTTTTATTTTCCATTGCTGGTTTTAGTAAATTTGTCTAAAATTTAAGAGCATTCGTATGCTTGAAGTAATCTTTACCTATATCGTATGTATGGTAACCTTAATATTCAATTGACTTTGCAATTTTCTTGAATGTAACTTCATGAATTCCTTTGAAATTTTGTATTTCAATTCGTATCAACTCATGTGAGTAATTCGTTTCCGGCTTAACCATTCTGATAAGTTTAGGATTAAGGAGAAAACTGAACGGGGGATTTTTTAGAATTTAGAATCATGATCAGCAGCATAGTCGGAAGTTGCTGCTTTCTTGAGTGATAAATCGCTTCAAGCCCAATGAATTATTGTTGAACTGAATAAAATTTAAAACTTCTCATTGCGTTTTGTTACAATCCCAATTAAATGAGCCAATTAGAACTCCACTCAAATAATAGTATGGCATTCAATGACCCAGGCTCCTTTTCTTCTCCTTATAAAGGGATGTTGCCGCCTTTGAAATCCAATGTCGTTCAACTCACCACATTTCAACTGAACCTACAGCATTCTCAGCCAATAATTCACGATAAAAAAGCTAATGCGGCCAATCGACAAGTTTTGCCATTCACACAGAGAGATAGTCTAGCACCTTTGGTTATTAACAACAGAAAGACAAAATTAATAGAAAACAGCAGCTTGAGAAACTCCTATGATAACGAATTGGTTCCAAAGAAAGATGAAGTTGCAAAATATCAATTTAAATCCCCTCAGGTATCTCCTCGAATGAAAGAGTCTAGCTCAGATCAGAAGAATATAGTGGTTCTCAAGCAGAGGCAGCAAGAGCAGTCGTTGGCGTACATTCTCAAAGAGACTGAATTAAAGCCTTTAAAAGCACGTTCCAGATCCGTTCCACGGCTTCAGCCATTGGACAATCCTCCTCTTCTGAAAAAAGAGCCTCAAAATCAAGCAGCAAACCTCTTAACTCATAAAGTACCCAGACGAGGCTCGGATCGTGTGAGCAAGCTCGTGCCTTTATTTCCGCTGTCCAAGTTATCCGAGCCTAGAGAGAGGTTCCTGCGTCCTGACAAGGATATCAAAACTGAATGGAATTCTCGTAATCCAAGTCCAAGAGAGTTTTTAGGACCTCATGCTTTAGAAACTCTTCCTCATGGTACTTTCTTTTCTATGGAACCTACCCCAAGGAAAAAGGAATCTCATGATAAAAGCAAATATATTCAATTAGCTGAGGTAAAGGAGGATCAGGCCTTGACAACGAGGTCATCAAAGCCAAGGACCCTCAATTCAAAGCCAACGATTCTTGATCTTATACTGAGCAAAGAAAAATCTTCAAAAGATTGTGAACTTAAGGAGGTAGTTCAAGCCATTCCAGAAATGAAAACCGAAGAAAGCAAGCAACAAGTTGTATTTTCAGAGCCAAAAGAAATATGTCCTGAAGAAAAACAAGACGGTGCTGATTCACTCAATAGACAGGTTTCCCATGTTTCCCATGAAGAGTTAGTTGAAGCAGAGCTGATAAAACCTGACGTATTTGAGGAACGGATGGAAGAAAGTGTTAAACTCACAGATCAAATCAGAGAAAGAGTGAAAAAGACAGAGCCTCCTGTACATCCTCTCCTAATTAAAATTGCTTACGGGAGAAGGAGTCCCTATGATCCTACCATCAAGGCAAGAAGAAAGAAGAAAAAGAGCGTTGAATCTGAGGAAGATACAAACGAAAAGGTGTTGCCTCCAGCGCTTCAAGATTTTAGGAATAAATTTTCTGAAGTTGTTAAGAAGTTGAGGGTCCTCAAACTAACAGCGAGCGAGGTAAAATTATAAAACTGGCTTCCTTGAGATCAATAAATTTTAACAAATATAGGTTATTAGACATAAAGTTTTCAGTCTGCATCCCTTTGAGAAAAGGCATTCCCAAGCATTTATGTTTGCAGTTAAACAAGGAGACTTCCGCACCGTGGAGAACTTGTTGAGTGAGAACAAATACCTCGTTTATGAGTACGATCATGTAATAATATCATGAATAACCTTTGCAGAATTTTGAAATATTTTTCTCTTCAGCTTCACCTAACCGCACTCCACTGGGCAACTAAGAACTCTTATCCTGAAATCATGGAGCTGTTGATAAAAAAAGGAGCTGATTTACATGCGAAGGATATAGTATTACTCCTATTGGAACTTTCGCTTTACTGATATCCGATAGATTGGAAGAACGCCATTATATTTTGCAATCATCAACGACGATGTCGACTGTTTACGAGTAAATTATATTCGACAAAATCATTTCTCAAATAATCTGCAAAGGAACTCATCCTAGGAAAAGTGGAACCATGGTCCACCGATGAGATAAATTACACTCGATTGCTAGATGACCGCCCTTTTGCGAAATATTATTTAAGTAAATGCAGACAGGTATATACCCTTTACTTTCCCTTTTCATTTTAATCTTCTTCTATATACCGCAAGATTCATATTTTGCTTCTGATGACTCCGCTGAGATTCAGAGACGCCGTTTGGGAAAAAGAGAGCGTAACTCTTTTTACCAACGAGGCCAGAAGAGCAAAAAGACGTGCGAATCATGATGTATAGATCCAATTAATCATATTGTACAGCGCTATTTCTATATTATAGAATGAGTGATTTCATATCAAATTTTGTGTCTTTTACCTCTAATTTGAATAATTAATTGTTCGAAAAAAAGACAGAGTTAAAATAGATTTTATTGAAATGAACCAGCACGCAATGATTGCCAAGCTCAAGGAGGGCCTTGACAACCTCTCCTTCATGCAGGTGGACCTTGAAAAGATCAGATTCGACCATTACGTCAACTTAGTCGGCAGTCTCGCTAAGTTCGAATCGAAGGAACTCCGAGAAAGAGCAAACAATCTCGACCAAATCGAAGTGGAAATGAATCGCAGATTGTCCCAAACAAAACTCACCGATATGCAGCAAGGTGACCTTCACCTCCCCTTGAAACGCAGACCAAAAACCTGGGACAAATACCTTGAAGAAAGTCTAACCACAGGCGAAAATTTCACAGAACTCACCGATTTTTGTAAATACGCGGGCGATGAGTTTGATGAGCAAAGATTGCAATACGGAGACAAGGTCAACACGATTATAAAGCTAATCAATAGCAGTAAAGGTCAGATTGAAAATTTATCGAGCCTGGACAACGCTGATGAGGAATTGATAAACTTTTTCAAGCAGAACGAGTTTTTGCTGTTTGATTACGGCAGCGGGTGGCTACGAAACGAATTTTATTTGATAGCGCCGAAGATTGGACACACGGGACGCTACTTTAAGATCCTCACGTCACTTGTAGGGCTCTTGATTAATATTGATTCAATCAACACGCTTTTAACCCTCGAAAACCAGCAGGAAAAATGGTTCAAATTCATAGACTCAATTCCATTGCCGAACTCGTTGCTCTTTGAGTATATGATCTCGGTTATAATCCAAGCGAAGAAGCTTTCTGCAGAGAGATATGAGAAATTTATCGATACTTATGAAAAAGTGTTGTCAAAGTCCTCTACCAGCAACTATTTATTCGAAGAGGGGCTCATGAAATTGCTGGATGTGGGGTTCCCTGAAACGATTAAATGCGTGAAGAATAAATTTGCATCGCTCAAATTCGCTTTCCAGATTATCGATAAGTTTAATAAGGAATCGATAGAAAGGATGAAGGAGCTGGAGGACGTAGAGAAAATAGATGGACTGGTTAAAACTTACTTCACTTTCGCGCTGTTCGCTGAAAACAGAGAAGAGCTGCTCCGCAATATTATAACAAACTTCTCCGAATTTACCGCCCAGAGCAAGAAAGGACTTCTGGATAAAATAGGCAGTTTTCTGAAAATTGATAAGAAGCTCAACGTCGAAGTGCTGGTTAAAGCTTTTGAAAACCCAAACGGAAAGGAAGGTTTGATAGATAAGATAATTGACCTACGTGGAGAACTCCCTAAATTGAATGAAAATATGAATTTCGTTCAAAAGGCGGAAGAGTATCTGCAATCGAAGAGCATTCGGCAGTTGTATAACGAGCTGGCCGGGATAGCTAGTCAAGAGAAAGAGAGAACTGTGGCTCAAAAGAAGATCGAAAAGAAGATCATTGAAGAGTTAGACGCGAAAACAGTGGCGAATTTGTTTATTTTTGTAAGTAAATCACGTGAACTAGCCAGCGCAGTGCCAATTCACGACGCTATTATCACCTCAGGAAAGTTAACATCTGATGATTTTATTGTTTGTTTCCAAAGGTATATTTTGGAGACTGATACTCTTGTATTGCTTCCGCGCTCTCTGTTGCTGTTGTTGAAGCAATATTCGCCTCAGGACCCAGAGATCTACGACAAACTCTTGAGAGGTAATCCGCTATTTGCTTTATTTAATTTGTATTAATTGCTTAATTAATTAATTCATCAGAGTGCGTTATGCCATTGACGAAAAAACATCCTGTCACAGGAAAATATATTTGGCAAGAGGAGAAGGAGTGGGAGGCAACAATACGATTTATTATTGCGAAAAAGACTCAAACAACACAAGACCTACTCAGAAATATGCTCCCGCAAGAGGTCTTGAAGATTGCAGCTTCAAAGAATCCACACTTTGATAAGATTCTTAAAGATTTTCAGATAAAAGTTTAATTTTTTGCAGAAACTTGCACATTTAGATTGGTCTTTGTGTATCTTATTATTGAATTAATCGTTAATCGCATTCATATTGAGAGAACGAGAATATACTTATGATGTACAACTTGAAACTATTCTCAAGATTTAGAACTCTAGGCCATATAATTTGACAGCAAAAAATGAGTATGCTATTAGAGAGTATGTGCATTGTATTGAAAAAACACATCTTCAACTCGTGTCTACGAATATCGAAAATAAAAAACAAAACAAAGATAAAAAACGAACATAAATTCCACACAGTTCACAGGAGTTGTGCACCTAACCAATATCTAGCCTAAGCCAAACTTTTGTGATTTTGGAGTAGCAAATCCGGCATTAATTCATTCGTTTTCGAAAGTTTAAATTGACTGAAAATACTGGTTTGCTGCTCGGTCGCGGCTCTGGTTATCAGAGGAGGGTCATCACAATCAGTCCCTTTTGAAGGTGACGTGCTTTTTTGCCTGGTCTTTGTTGTCTCATAGGAACTAATATCATTATTATTATTTTTCAACCAAAAAAATATGGGTGTGAGTACCTTCTATTGCTTCGAGAGCGGCCGACTTGGCCTGAGACTTGTGAAAAACGATTAATATCGAGCACAGGCTGGTTGATTGACTCTGCCCCTTCGTCTGGTACAGAAAAGTAGTCGAATCCTAAATTTTTATCAAGTGCGAAGATAATATCGTCTGAGTCGGCTTCTTTGACCTTGCGTTCGAATTTCGCAAAAAAGCTGAGCTTTTTGACTTTGCCCCTTTCTTGTTCCGATTTCTCAGAAGGGCTTTCGTCTTCCGAGCACTCTTGGTGTCGGGTTTGTATCAACTGTTTGATATTTTGTGGAGTCGAAAAACGGGTTAAAAGCGTGAGAGAATCCGTCAGGTAGTTCGCTTCTTCCGAATCTCCTTTCTTATCGCCGTTCTGCCCTTCGGACATAGAGATTGCCTTTTTAATCTACAAAAAGCCCTATAAAATTTTGAGGTTCATCTTGGCAAATACCCAATCATATTGGAACGTATCTTTGTTACTGACTTCTCTATTAAATATCGTTCTCAACAGTTTTTTGAGATATTCGTAGTCGACTTTATCCTCTTTGTAGTTCATCTGAATCGTTTTCACATATGAAAGAAAATTCGTTATCTCAGCTATTGGTGATTCGTTAGTCATGAGGTTATCAGAAAGAAAAAGGTTACATGGTAGTCCACTGCAAAAGTCTTCAATAATCAAGCCTAATTTCTGCTGCTCATAATATTTGACTTTCTCTTCTTTGCTCACTTTTTTATAAGGAGTGAAAATTTGTCCTAATATTAACCTGCTCGTCAGCTAATTTGCCAAGCGAAGGCTTATACCTTTGAGGAAATAGACCAAAATGTAGCATAGCGATTCGAGATCATCTTTTTTGGAAGGCGGCAAACCCAGATGGAGGTTAACGCTAGAAAATTTATTCAATATTGCTCTATTTGCCGCAAAGTTTGTTTTATCGAGCGCTTGCTTTGATACGTTTGAAGAAATTTTTTTCGCTTGCTTAAAATCCGTGATGTACATCGCCGTGACCTTTTTGTTGAGACTGATTAAGATTTCTTTTGGCATGATATTGCAGCAGACAATCTCGTTTTTATGTATGTTTTCCAGTGTTGTTAGCTATGAAGAAAGTCAGAGGACAAGGTCTAAAGGACCTAAAAGTTACAAGCTGGATGCCAATCATCGCTACTGTAGCAACGGAAAAATTTCTCTCCATCATCAGAAATAGTTTCTTTAGGTTAGGTCCTAAGCACTCGGTAACTGTAACCATCTGGTTCTCCCACATTCCTCTCCATAGGATTAGAGGAATTCCGATGCCTACGGCCATAAGTAAGCTCGAAAAGCTCTTTGTTCTTACCTCCTCTCAGTTTATTGAGAAATTTCGTGACAATTTTGGCTTTTTCGTGATGAGTTGCGCCGGTCTATGTCAAAGAGGTAAATGATAAGCGACTCCTTGCTGTCTTAGAAGAAAAGTTACGATTTTGATCACGACAAAGTTTCTTTGAATGCGATCCCAGCCTTGAAGGTCACAAAAGAAAAAGAGTGAGAAATAAAACGGACTCATTGGTACCTTTGAAGATCTTGCTTGAATGCTGCTTGTTATCGAATTTTTCTAAAACGACGTACTGGTTGTTGAAAACCAATCCCTCACCAATATGTGACTTCCTTTGCATAGGAGTATATTCTTTTATTTTAATAAAATTAAAAACTCAAAAAAAAAACTCTTAGCAGAGGTACTTAATGAATTAAATTCAAATACCTTGGCAAATATTTGGATACATAAGCTAATGTTGCATTTGATAGCCAGTGCCATCTCCTCTGAATGAAAAATCACTGAAGATGATCATCTATGAGCGACTCACAGTTGATAAAGTAGATAGAAGCCCATACGATTGATTTTGAATGAGTGTCTGAAAAAAAAGATGCTAAAATTAAATTGTTCGGGATTCTTACTCATATTAAAATCCACCAAATTATAAAATTTTCCGAAGCTTCGCTGAAATTGAAAAATAATTCAAAAACAAGCACTTCAGCAGTGAAAGAAACATTGTAAATTTTAAAAATTTTTTTCTCTCAAAGCGAAAACTGACAGCCTATGTTCGCCATGTCCTTAAGATTGAATCTCTGCTCTGTCACAGGCTTTATTAGATTGTTTTAACTAAATGCGTGCTTTGTAAGAAATTTGCTCATGTTCCTGTGTTAAATGGCTTCATCCCTCAACTCTCAACATCCTAAAACATATAGCCTGCTACTAATTAAAATCACACAGAATCCTTAGCTATTTTGGATGCTTTTCTGCTGAAACTCCTTAATCGCGAGTTTTATCTTCTCATCTTTGGCGTCAGTTCTCTCTTTTGGAAGGACCTATTGAGTAAGACAAGCATGAGTCAGGATTCAGGCAGAAAATGTGACGATACATGAAGGAAATAAGTTAAGACGTCCTCTTTTGAGCAATTGGAATTCGGTTTTGTGCTGGCTTCTAAAAACACTTTCAGGTCAAGACTCTCGAAGGGAGCTCTTTTGCTGATATACAATGCTTGTAGGACCTATCGTACTCGTTAATCTCTCTCTTCAATGGCGAACTGTTCTTACATTTCCGACGCTTAGCTCGTAGTCAATGATTCCTTTCACATTTCTCATGCGATGAAACATATCAAGTCCCAATTGCAGTCCTTGAGGACAAAAATCTTCGTTTGACAAGTATTGAAGGAATGGGTTTCCAGGGTTACCTATGTCATTGAAGAGGAATAGATATATAATGTCATGAAAGTAATAAATTTAATACATTTATATTTGCTTGCACCCTGGGTCCCAATAAATAATAGAATCTCCGCAAGTTCTTGCGAGTCGCGAAGAGAGTGATATTGTATTAAAGAGCAAAGCAACGGAAAACTTTTTGTTTCCAATATGAGTCTAATGAAAATGCTCTGAGTATGATTGTAGATCCCAATTTCGTATTCCAAGCAGATTCTGAAATATTCTACCAGCACTTCAACGACAAATTTTTTGCAAAGTTTCTAGTAAAAACCATCAGCTGCGAGAAATAACCATGCTAACCTCCTCAAGAAATAATTTCGCGAACACATTATTATGTAAATCGGATTGGAGGATTAGGTTTGGATTTGCCGATTGCAGCAGTTTAATTTGGTTGCCTTCGTTTGATTCAGCGTTTATGTTGACTTGTCTAGACAAAATGAAAAGGGGTTCTTATAGTGTAGGATGAAAGGTGATATACTTTTGAGCTGAGAGCGCGAGCTTGTAGACCTCAGCGATCTTACTCAGTACGAAGGATAAAGTGGTTATCCCATGTTTATTTAGAATTAAGCTTCTGAGGAAATCAAGCGCATGCACTTTGCTGTTCTGTCGTCTCAGCATAATGAGAAACGCGTCTGCTTTTTCATCAACCGCTGCGGGTATCCGATCAGCGGAAACTTCAATCCGATAAATGAACTTCTGCTCGGGGTCAATCACAAATTCGTCCTCGAAAAACTTCGCTTTAGAGGAATCTGGGGTGGAATAAATAAGAAATTGTAACTAGCAATGACAACGACAAATTACAAATGCTTATTTCTCGCGTTTTGGGTCGAATTGGGGCAGAAATAAACATACTTTGTGACCTTCCTCCCGCTACGATGTTATTTCATGAAATACGAAGAATAAGGAAGAAAATATACTTGTTTTTGATTGCTCTGGAGAGGACGATTGATCTTTTAGCATACCAACTTCAGTAAATTTACGCTCTTGTCCCAACATTTCCGGTGAGTTTTCAGGTTTTTTATCTGTAATCTCTTGGCTGACCTCTTGCTTCGTGTGCTGAATTTCTTCATCTTTTAATCCTGATGACTCTGGCGCATCTTCGTCAGATTCTATCTCGTCACTATCATGCCCTTCTTTCGTCGCTTTGCCGCCCTGTTGCTGGGTTTCTATCCCTTCTTCTGGTTTAGATTCCATTGGATTTTCAACATTCGCTTTGAACAAATTCAGCAAGAGGGGATTATTTTCAAAAAGGGTACGATTAATTTTTGTTTCTTCCTCAATGTTGAAATCAGATGGCTGCTTTTTGCTTTCCTCTTCAGTTTCATTGCTTGTCTTTGAGGGTGAAATTTGCGAGTAAAGCATCGGAGATCGTTCCTATGTTCGAATCTTATTATTTTCTCTATTTCTAACAACGGCAACCTTTTCTGTGTTGAAATGACCTTCTTCGATGCTAACTCGATCTGGCTCTCTTGCGTGAAGTTCTTTCTGCTCCTCTTCAAGATCTTTTAAGGAGGAAGCGTTCGAACTGTCTCCAGTTTCTTCAATCTGTTCGTTCTTGCTCTCAGATGCAGCGAGTAATGGCTCATGGTTAATCCTCTGTGGAGATCCGATTGTTTGCGTCGGGCTGTGCTTTCGAATATCATAAATAAATGATATTTTCTCGTATAAGTTATGGACAACGATGAGATTATCCACAACGCTCAAGCCATACAAACCTATCAATCGCGAAGAACGATCAATTGCGTTGAACAAGGAATTCTATACTTTCGCACGGAACGGTGATTGACTGAGCGTAAAGGTAAACCTTCTCCCCTTGTATATGATATATGTACAACTTTCCCAAGTAAGAATTCAAATGAATGACTTTAGGTTCTCCATATCTATCATTTACGCGTAAATAAGGCATTTCCCACTCAGCTTACATGTTAACAAACAGTATCTTGTGTCGATGGTTAGATATATCCTCATCACGGAGGTTTTTTCCGAGAATATTTTGGTTTGTCGGCGAGTTGAAAGCAAAAAACGATGATACTTTCTTGAATTCAGTAAGCTGCCTTTTTATCACACTATTATCTCCCCCTACGACTATAAGATTGTAACAAACCCTTTAGTAAATCACCTCAGATCACACATTGTTACTTCCTTGGTCTTCGCGCATGTCAACTTTAATCGTTGGACCTTTCAAATGCTTTGTAGAATGCTTCGGTCGATAATGCGACACATAGATAATTTGTAAAACGCCTTCATAGTTTCCAACTAGCAGCAGCTCGAGGGAAGGCTCGAACCATACCATGGAAATACTATGAGGAATAAAAGCGAGCTCGTTAACTGCGAATTTATCACCAGTTATTTTAACAATGTGAATGCCGTTATCCTGCACAATGATGAAATTATAGTGAGGGCTGAGCCATAGCCATTCAAATTGCTGGATTGTCGCTGGGACTTTATCCTTTGGACTCACGGTGACTTTATGCTCTTCCAACGTGCCTAATTTAAATATTCTCTGCAAGTAAATCAGCTGAGGAGTCAGTCTGCAAGGGCAGATACCACAGTATTGAAGCTTGTTTGCAGAGCAACAAACATGAGATCCCGAGAGAATGCAATTCGAATAATCTGGTCGCTTTACAAGGATACGAAATTTGAGAGAGGGAAAACCGTTGGGGTTAGTTACCTGATACTGAGAGAGAATTGCTTGAGAACAGTAAGGTTCTGAGTGCCAGGCTGAATGAAGAGGATCTGATAATCAAAGCCTCTTTTGAGTAAGAAAGTCTTCATTCGTTTATCGTAAAAGATTTCGACGTTTCCGCTGAGCTTTTTCCATACTTTTTCGAGTTTGGAGACATGCACAGCGTCTAAAATGCTTGTATTCTGCATATTTTCTGGTTTAACTTCACCCAAGCCGAATTATATCCTGCAATTTGCTTATCTAAGAAATAAATTTAACCTTGAAAGAAAATTACTAGTGCTCTTCAGTAATGTCATGAACAATTCATAAAACTTCTTGTTTTTGATGGCTATCGAATTCTATTGTAATAGCAAGATAAGCTCACAGCATCTTGAAGTTAAATGGAACTCACAAAAATCAAAAAAAAAGTGAATGCTTTGTACAATGAAAAGACTCTTTCCAAGACCATGAGAATGATGAGAAAGTTGATAATCTTGAATTCAACTTTTGGTTGGCATTGAATGTGATCAGCAGCATCTATGATTTACTGAAAAAAATGGATTAAGAATAAAGTACACGCCGGTTATGTACAATTGTTCCCAACATTTATTTGAAGATATACATTTTGAAAGCATTCATTAGTGAGGATGCGAACCAAAAAGTAGAATCAAAATGAGTGATTAAGAATTAAAAAAAAAAAGTAAGAGCGCTTTATTCCAACGAAGGGAGTTGTGATCTACATGATGGACATTCCATTTTAATCGCCATCCAATTCAAAAGGCAAGGGACATGGAATTTATGGCCACAAGGCGTGCGCATATACTGATTGCCTTTCGGCCGAAGCAATCTATGCAGCTGTTGGACTTGTTCTGACATCCCTTCAACCGAACCTGCATCCGCCTCTACAGCAGTCATACAAATCGCACAATCATCCTTCACAAAAAATCATTAAATCCTTCATATTTTAGATCATTTGGATACCAAGTTCTGCGACCCACTCTCAAGGTCAGTTCTAACAGGTATGTCAACCAAATAGTTGAACTTTGGTGGCAGTAAGAATCGAGGCACGAAGAATTTATTTCCGTAGGTCGATTGCATTTCGATTATACATATCTAAAGCCTCGAGTTAGTTAATAGAAAGAGATGAGCCTCACTTGAAGTGTCATCCAAGTCATAATTCCAAGTGTCACCCAAATTGATGGGCGAATCATCGAAAAGTTTTCAGGGCAGCCTCTAAAGTACAGCTAGAAATTTGTTAGTTCGATCATTCAGTGCCCACGGAGATATACTGGCAGCAACGCCTTTGCAATGGCAATATAGTAAAGTTGATTCATGGAGCGATCTGGTCTCTGTCTTTGCATGACATTGTGAATGATTTGAGGGACAAGGTATGATTGCGAGAGCAGGAGGAAGAAGTTGTTTATTAGGAAATTATTGAGGAATATCAGCGAAATAATCATTCCTCCATCTGAGAAGTTGATAAAGACTGTTAGCTCCCGGATTTCTCAAAGAGATTTTACAAAGCTTTAGATTGAACATGATGATGCCTTTCCTTAGTTGCTCCTGATTCTAATAGAGGGTTAGCTAGAAGTTTACGTACGAAGTGCCAATTACCTGGAAAGAGGATTCGTACCTTAAACGCCAAATGATTACAAGGACTCTCATATCGATGACTCCAAAAAGAATGAAAAATAGGAAGATTGGCAGTAGCAACAGACTGAAAGCGGTCTATTCAGCATCATCATATGGAAAACCAAGTTAATGTGCATTTGGATTGATTATATTTACCGTTATCTCCGTTGCAATCATTAAATGCGAGGAGCAGATGAACACGTCCCATACTGTGAAGAGACCAAGAGTGAGTAAAGAGTACTATTTTAAATGATTCTCCAAAACATTTCAAATGGGTTTTACCCGATTCGCATCGGTCCCGGATTCAAAAACGCGCTTGAGAATATGAGCAACGTTGTAGGAGCTGACTGACGATATCAAAATCAAGAGGAACTGATAATACGATAGCTTTGTTTGCATGTCCTAAGAACCATATTCCTCAGTTTTTGTTAGGAAGCACTAATTACTCGATGATCAACAAAAATGTTGAATCCTTTGACATCCAATCTACAGGCCTCAGAAGTCGCGTTTAGTGCAATTGCTGCGTTTCTATCGACGGTCCCACTTTCAGTAAAATACAAGGACAAGTTAATCGAAACTTCGAAGTCACAGACTAACAAATCATCGTCCATATTGCCATTGTAATGAATTATATCTTTTACCTTTAGAGCCCACTTTTGAGAGATCTTTATACTCAGTGAGATTAGCTTCAGGCTCATTGATGGTAAAAATCCTAGTCTTCATTGAGAAAACACGATATCAACTGCTTCGTCGTTACCTTGTCGTAGTGTTGTAGATACCATCATAGAGAGTGAATCTTATCGCTTTGTCATCTACATAACGCCCATCATAGAAGAAGACGGTGAGAGCTGAAGTATTAGCCAGAATTAGATCTTCTTCATAATCCTAACTCAATTATTGAGGGGTATTTTCTGAAAGAAGATTTTACATCCAGCCGGTTCACCCAACCAAACTGAAACTTAATTGTTCCTTGGTGCTTCTCAAACCCATCGAGAACACTATTATCAGAGCTCCAATCTCCAAAGAACAGTGTGTGATTATGCAATTTTCGAAATAAATCTATTTGTTTATATGCAAAGTCCTCGTTTTTATGGTCAGGAGAATCTTTGAGCAAGCATTAACTTCACAATGATGAGATGAATGCAAACCTATGCTTGCGTTGGTAGTTGTTGAATTCGCGTCGGTTGTGTTTGCACCGTGATGACTTTGTCGTTGTGAAGGATCTGGTGCAGTCTAACGTTGATTGTCATTAAAGATATGGTTTTTGGAGATGTCGAGGATACCCATATGCTCAAGGTGAAGTAGAAGATGAGAAGCAGTATGAAGATTAGTGCGTTTTTTGTTCTTTCTTGCATGACTTCAATTGATTGTCTCGTGTAATCGGAACTTTTAAAATTTTTATTTCGTTCTTTTAGATAAATCAAATTGAAAACTATGCTTTGAAACAAGGAGATATCGTGAAGTTCGTCTATTAACCCACAAAATATATTGACACAATAGTAAAGACGAGATCTAAAAGAAAAAAATATCAAGTCGATTAGGCTGAGGATATTGAAATGGGCAGATCAATCGCAAAAATTGAAGATAACTAACTAAATTTAGAAATCGATCATTATCCTCATGAGGTCCTTTACAGACTTGATGGGTCTATAGTTCAATGTATGAGAGTATTTTGCTGATTGTATTAGAGGGCAATGGTTCTGAATATGAGAAGATGATTGAACGTATTAAAGTTCTAAAAAGAGAAAAAAGTGATCTAGGATAGAATCTATGCCTTTTTGGGCTCGTTAGATCCTTTATGTTTGAGAGTAAGTGAGATCAAAAAACACCTGCTTTGAATTGAATAAAAAATTGACACTTATAAAATATGAATTGCACTTCCAATAATGAAGAAGCTTTTATCCCACAGCACCTACAAATTCTATGTTCGCTCTCTCACCATTCGGATGGTGAAGGCAATTAAATTTGAATATTATTAAGTGCCTATAATCATAAGAAATATATGTTTTTAGCATCAGCATCCTTTCAAAGTTATTGATTAGGAGCGGCTTATAGGCAATAACATTCGTTCTATTGTTGAGAAATAACCTTGAATTACTAGAGCATATGATTTGTCGGGCTCATCGGATCCCAGCATCTATTTTGTTTCATTGGGAATCCATCTTCAAAGCCTAGCAACACGCAGCATTATAAGTGTTATTCGCAGGGTAGTCCGCTCTCAAAAAGCGTACTCTGTCCTTTCAGTCATATACATGCAGTTTCCTAAATTTCAAAAACTTGGAAAATGTCATCAAGATCAGCACAACTTTTCCTTAAGAAAAAATAATGTCTTCCAAAGCTGTTCCTCCAAGGTCTCCTCCCAGAGCCTTAGCTTGACGCTCTAGAAAATTTACTGCCCTTATTTTTTTAACAATTTCCAAATCAGAAACCCAGAATAGACTTTATACACGTCAAAATTCCTACAACTAAGCAGACCTCGCTCTCATAAATAAATTAACTGATAAAAAACAAACCTTTACAATGGACAAAAGTTCAACAATAGCCGAACCAGATTATTCCGTCTTACGCCCTCCTCAAGACGTTTTCAACGTCACTCATCCAGGTAAAACTAGTGCAAGTCCTCCTAATTCATTCATATCTCTAGACCACTACATCCAAAATGGCACTGGGCCAAAAGCCATGCGGAAAATTTTCTACGGAGTCGAATGGAACGAAGAAGAGAAAGAAAAGCTCAAAGCGATGTACGAAGAGATAGCTAATCAAAATGTTGTGTTGCCTCCAAAGTAAACTCGCGATCTAACATCTGCTCATGAGTTTTTTTTTTCATAGTTGGAGTGAAAGTGAAACTATGAGAATGGTTTATGACAAAAAAGCAGATTACCCGAAATGCGTTGAGGTATTTTCATTCCTTGGGCTTGGATCCTCATTAATCCTGGATGAATAGAGCCTAAAAAAATACATTGAATATTTTAATGACCCAAAATGGTTTACTTACGACCAAGAAATCGAGGATTTCCTTGTAATACACGAGATTATGTCACAGTACGTTAAGATTATCAATTAGAAAATGGGAGCGCTCTATATCGCGGGGAAGGACAAGCAATACAGGCCAATAATCATCGCGAATCTTGAGAAGTTTAAAGTTAAAGAGGTATCATCGTTTGGTTGATGGGAAATTAACACTCGGTGAAATTAGGAGGACAGACCGAAACTAATCAGATCGATCGTGTATGCTCTCTCAATGATTAAAAGGCATGCGTTCGTTCCGGGACATGTTGAGAACTGGATCATGATGATCGATGTGGCGGGAGTAGGACTCACTAACTTCCCGATTCAGGTAATCTTTTTACGATGTTTACAGACAGCTAACTCGGGTGAAGGTTATTAAGGACTTTGTTCAACTGACTCAGTTGTATTTCTCTGCGTCGATGGAAAAAACCTTCGTCCTGAATCCAACGTTCATGATCAATGCTCTCTGGGGAGTTATGCAAGGTATCTCTAACAGCATTTGCCTCTTTTGCTGACGCCTCAATGCGTTCTAGGTATGCTTGAGCCGGAAACTGCATCCAGAGCAGAAATTATTAAGAAGGATCAAACTGAAAACCTCTTCAAAACTATCGATCCAGATCAGATAGAGCAGAAGTATGGAGGAACCGCTGAGAATCTCACTACTTTTTGGTAGCTTATGATCCAATCTTTCAGTAGTTAATCTGTTTTCTCTGTAGGCCACCAACACGATTTGCTAAAGAACCTCCTTATACAGCTGTACCAGAGCGTCACGTTGTTCAACAGAAAAAAGAAACTTCTGTCGTAGATGTTACTATTGTCCAAGAAACTAAGTCATCTGCTGACACTCAGCCACAATCCACGATTACGATTACTATGGAAACAAAAAGTCCAGAACACAAGAGAGAAGAACCAAAAGCACAAGAAGAGAAGCCAAAAGCACACGAAGAGAAGCCGAAAGCGCACGAAGAGAAGCCAAAAGAAACTACAACAACGACGACAAGACCAGTTCACCATCCTCCAGTAAAGCACGCTGATGACCATCACAAGAAACCAGAAACAAATCATCTCCCAGAAACAAAGCAAGCAGAAGCAAAACCACACGTCACCAGCAAATATGTGGCCAAGTCTTATGAGCTTAAACAGCCAGAAACGAAACCAGTGGAAACGAAACCACAGGAAGATAAACCCAAAGAAGAGCCAAAGAAAACTTATACTTCCACCTATTCCTCCTACAAACCAACCGCGAATGCAGAAGCCGGCAAGCCACAACACACCTACACAAAGCAACCTGAAACAAAACCATCAGAAGAGAAACCAAAAGAGCCTGCTCACTACACTCCTTATAAATATGGAAGCAGCATTACTACCACTAAGCCGACTTCAGAGACTAAATTCCAATCTCCAGCTCATCAAGAGGCCAAGCCTCAGGAGAAGAAGCCTGACGATCACGCCAAGAAACCTTCTGATGACCTGTCGAAGAATGGTCCGACTCATCATTACGTTTCAAAATATACCTACAAGTCTCCACAGAAAACCGAAGAGCAAGTTAAGACACACACCGAACCTCATACAAATGCTTATACCACAACTAAGCCAACTGAAGTAAAATCAAATGAAAAGAAGCCGGTGATTGGCACGACTTTTGAGCCCAAATCTTACAAGCCAGCAATTATTGATGGGTACAAACCAAAAGAGAAAATCGATTTCAAGCCAAAGGAAGAGCTTCCTGAAATCCGCGATGATAACTCCCTTGATCTTGGTCGCCGAACCGCTGTAGCTAATCATGACTTGGGACAGATTATCTCAAATCACGCCAGTTTCCTCGTGAAGGAGAACATGAAAATAGCTTATCCCGCAATGATCTTCAGGACGGAAAAGACGAGCTTCTCAAATAATGTAAATTAACATAATAATTTTGTTCAGCTACAATGATTTTCGAACTAGATAAACCTCTGAACCTAATCAAGGATCGTGCAATCAAAGCCTCCAAGATATGTCAGATTAACTAACATACGCGATGTTTTGAAGGATTACATCGGTTAAGTAGGGAACAGTTAAACTGAACCAAGTTGAGCTGAAGTTTTGATAGGAGTTTTAATTTGCACAATTTTAAAATAGTTTGTCCATGTGATGGAATCCATTTGCTGCTATCGCATTCATTTAAAAAGTATTCCATTCGAAATTTTAGAGTAATCTCTCGGCCCATATTGTTACTTAACTGACATCCAATGGTACCCAAAATCTTCGAACTCATCGAAAAAAAATTATTTTGAGCTTTCTACTGAATTTTCTGAATTTCAAGCAAAAAATAGAACGATTGAATCTCCAATAAGTAAATAAATAATTAATAAATCTGAGTTCGCCCCTTGCAAGATCGAATGATAAACAAGCTACACAATAAACCTCCTGTAATGATAACAACTCAACATTTACTAACTTTTTCGCAGAGATTATCATTATACCCAGCATTCCGAAACCATTTGAGATCAAACAAAGATTCCCGAAAAATTTTGGTCCTACTCCTGTATAATTAATTCACTTCCGTCCTGTTTCGACCCGCTGACTATTATTTCATAGCATTAACTTCTCCTTCGCTTTCGTGGAATTGATCTATGGCTTTCTCTCCAACAGTATGAGCTTGATTTCGGACAGCGCACATATGGTATTCGATGCTTTGGCACTTGCAGTTGGTTTATGGGCTTCTTTTATGGCGAGTCAACCTCCAGATAAATCCAACCCTTATGGGTAAGATGATGGCTATGTGCAACTAATAACATTTTGCTAGGTATCATCGCTATCAAGTTCTTGCTGGGTTTATCAATGGAATTTTCTTGCTTTTTATTGCGTTTCATATCATTGTTGAGTGTACAGAGCGGATTTATTCTCCTCCGAAAGTATTGTTTGAGAAGATGTTTGTGGTCGGACTAATCGGCTTCGGGATGAATGTTATCGGAATTTTCTTTTTCCATGAACATGCTCATTTGCATGACGGTGACCACGGACATCACCATCACCATCACCACCACCATGACACCCCAGCTACTGCAACTCCTACATCTGGAAATTTGCTAATAGTGGCAGATCACAGTGGAAATGATGGAATAATGGGCTCTTTTGGAAATAAAGCGTAAATTTCTCGTTCATCGCAAAAAGATAAGGTTATGAATCATAGGGAGAGTGTGAAGCATAAGAAAGATAAGCATTCGGGCCACGATCATCATCATCTTAACGGGCACAGCCACGATCATCATGAATGCCTTACCGACCATGGAAACCATAAAAAGTCTCATAAACATCACGATCACCATCAGAAGAATGACGATTCTAGCTTTATCTATGTTTCAAAAGAACCTCATCATGACCACCACCACGACGACGATCATGATCATGGCCATAGTCACAAGCACCATGATCATAAGCACGGACATAGTCATGATCATAGCCATGAACACGAATACGAGCATAATCATGGGCATAGCCATGCGCATGATGAGCACGACCATCACCATCATCACCATGGTCACTCACATGGACATAATGAAAACCTGCATGGTAATAAAGGGTGATAGAACAATAATGTAAAAGCTTTTCATAGGGTTATTACTTCACGTCGCCGCGGATGCTTTAGGAAGCGTTGGAGTCATCGTGTCATCAATACTAATTTATTATTTCGAGCTCTACGTTGCCGATAGCATATGTTCTGTGATTACCTCTTTGCTAATCTTTTTAAGCGTAATTCCGCTACTAAAGAGCAGTGGAAGGATCCTTCTACAAACTTACCCCGCAGCTCTCGAAGAACCCATTCAAAGGTGCATTTTTGAGGTATTTTTACTTATCACAGGACACTGCCATTAAGATAATGCTAAATTAGATTGAACAGATACCAGGAGTTGTAAGATGTCTAAAGTATCGAGTCTGGTCATATACTCACGATAACATCAAAACCAGTCTCTGGCTTCAAGTCGACGCAAATCTAAGCCCAAACAATAAAGCGATAATTAAGGCTTGTAAGAAGAAGTTTTATGCTATATCTCCTAAATTTAAAGATATTTATGTTCAACTTCAGAACTGAAGTTCTATATATATATAACGATCTTATAAACTTTTTCAAAGAGCACCTCACTTTGACTACTCACTTGCGCTTACTTACTTCTCTTTTCTTTGGAATTGCAGTCCCTACTTGCATTTTTCAAAAGAATAATTTACCTGCGATGGCTGATTTTATGATTGGAAAATCATCAACATGAACGAAAATGAGGTACCTGCTGGTCTGCATCAATCTTTGAAGGCCAAACTCATTAAACAGCATTCCTTTGTTCAAAACAATTGCTTTAGAGAGGCTTAAGAAATCAATGCAAATAAAATCTAATTCCACAATATTGCGCCATTTCTGCTCACGTTTACAACTGTAAATGACATCTTACAAGACTAAGTACCATCCGTGTTATTCGAAAGTGCATATTTGATGTCTTTGACATAATACTATTGATTTTTAGTTCACAACAAGGTAATTAACGTTTAAGAGAAAAGATTTCGAGATAAATTTCTAAAGAATACACATGATAAATAAGAAGTATAAAACCAAAATCTCCATTCGATTTCAAAACCAAATCAAGCACTTCCAGTCAACCGATGTCATAAATCCGACAGAATTTGCTGAGACGCTTCTATATACTTTTCAAATCAAAGAAAAATCCATTAAAGGCTTGCTCGATTCAGATGGTAAAACTCAACGTTATACTTTCTTGCTTAACGTTCACAAAATCCACTCTCAATAGGAAGATTCTGGAAGTTAGAGTCTTTGCTTAAGCACCCAAGGTCTATTAAGAGCGACCCATATATGCTTGTCTTGGAAAATCCCTACCGCATTCCAAGTATTTCTTCTACAGATAGAGACTATACGTCTCCCTACGAATCAGAAACTACAATGACTGAATCATCTCCTTCGCATTATCAAGATCATACGCATCTAAAGAACTACTCTTCTCTCGTGCAAATATTAGATTTTGAAGAGTTCAAAAATAATGTGTTAAGAGGCAAAGGGCAATTATCGGCAGTGCTTTTCGTACGTGATGTCCGTGAATTTAAGCATGAATCGAAGCAGTTAGAAAAAATTGTTCTGAATTGTGATGTACCAGTCGACACTTATTATTTTATCGCTGAATCTGGAGATGCGTTGTTGAATGCGACTCTTAGAAGCGCCAGTCTGCCAGCTATTTTTGTGTTTAGTGGAGATAAAGTTGCTTTGAGAGCTGAAGGGGAATCTAGATATGAACTATTTCGGAGCGGGCTACCAAAAGTGTATCAAATCCAAAGGCAATTGAGCACGGCGGGTTCACATCACAAAAGGTCTAAAAGTCATCAGAATACTTCAAGCAAAAATCTTGGAAATAAGCTTTTGGAGGGTTTATTCGCGAAATCTTACATTACAGGTATAGCTTCAAGTCTTTCTTCCTTGATGGCTCAATTTGCTACTTGACAGAAAAGGAGTATTATTTTCTGAAATGTGCGTTGCTCGAGAATGATGCTACCTTGAAGAGAATCGTTCAAAATTATGCTCAGTAAAAATTTCCTTGCTGTTGATTTTGGGTAATATTTGTTAACGCAATGAAGGACGAGAAATTCGCTTGAGGTCGTATATGAGGTCTCAGAGTTTCTGGTAAGAGCGGGAATGCGAATTGAAGGGGATGATAGAGACAAGATCGAGAGTGGGATGTCTGAGGAGGGAAACGGCTCCGTAGAGTCGGGGCAATACTTCGAAGATGAAAGGAGATTACCGAGCAGACAGAGAGATTTGAACTTCACTCAAGAAAAATTCGTACAAGTATCTAAATGATTTGTTGGTCCTCTTACTAAAGAAATCATTTTGTAAATTAGATAATCGCTGAACTCGAAGATCTCGGGCTTGTGGCTGAAAAAACTTCGAGTGCTTTAAAACGGTTCATTTTGGAAGAGAATCCAGATAATCCCGTAATTTAGAGTAAATTATTCAATAGTTACGCGAGAGTCCGCTGATCATATTTGCTCTTGACATAGCTTTCAATTATCTGATAGATCTCTGGATTCTC